>Ga0180438_10005070_pt1 | contig 18570 bp, 12 predicted proteins | sample SS_ome_12_FD_132455 | JGI IMG/M metagenome (GOLD analysis project Ga0180438, IMG submission 132455) | Hypersaline lake sediment archaeal communities from the Salton Sea, California, USA - SS_3_D_2 metaG | ecosystem: Environmental > Aquatic > Non-marine Saline and Alkaline > Hypersaline >...
CCTTCCTGGGCAAACTCGGTGGTTGCGGCGTCCAGCAGGGATCGACGGGTTTCACTCATGACCTTATTGCGTTCCGCATCCTTATGGCGTGGCATAGATCTAGTCCTTCCTGAATATGGGTGACTGCCCACCCATATTACCACAGTTCTTGTGCTTTGTCAAGCCCCAATCCGGTCGGGTTCCTGAGGCCATGCCCCTGACCCATGATCCACTGCTCCTGGTGCAACAGCACCCGGTGCGGTGGTCGGTGGCGAATTGGCGTGGAGGGCCTGGGCTGGTCAGGATTCCCACGACTGGCAGTACGACCAGAAAGGCAAGGCCGGCGGGGGCCGCGATGGAGAACACCCATCGTGCCACATATCGCCTGCGTTCGGTGTGTGCCGGGCTGCCACCTCCTGTGCCCTGGTTGGAATGAAAGCCAGGCCCTGGCCACGGGCAGTCTACAGCCCTGAATACAACCTTTGGCTGTTCCCATAGGCTGCTCTCGGTGGTACAATGGATGTGCCCAGAGGGTTCTAGATGTCCACCTGCCTGGCAGGAGAGGCGCTGACGGAGTGGGTGATTCTCGGCCTTCTCGTGCTGATGGGATTGTGGACAGGGGAGGCTGCCAATGACCCTGCCTGATATCAAGATAGCGTCCGAGACATTCTGGTTGTGTGCCTTTGTCACCACGCTCATTGGCGTGGGGCTGGTTCTGTTCCTGGCACGCCGCATTCCGCCCGCCCGTTTCCGCCAATTGCATGGGGCCATCGTGCTCGCCGCAGCCGTCTTTTGGGTAAGTTATGGGCTGCTGTTGTTTGCTCTCGCCTGGGAGTCCTACTATGCCAAATTCCTGCCAAATCCAGTCGACCGCAGCCTGGCCCGCTCCCTGCTGGAGCTGCTCATCTATCCACCAGTCGGGCTGCTTCTCTGGTGGCTGGCCCTGCGCCTGCCCGGCAATCCGACGGTGAATTTTTGTCTCCTGGGTGGCCTGCAATCGGTACCGGAGCATCTTTGGGGCATCTATGGGCTGGGCATGCTGGAACACGTGCCGTTCCTGGGAGAGGCCAGTCCGGCTTCTGTGCTGGCCTTCGCCGTACCCGAGTATGTCCTGTACTGGGGAAGTGTTTTGAGCCTTGCTGTGTTGCTGCAAGATGGATGGCAGTGGTGTGGAGAATGGATGGCAGCCCAGGCAGGGAGGAGGTGATGGGGCAGAGGCAAATTTTGAAGGGAAGAATCCCGACCTGCATGTGCAGGTCGGGTCCATCGAAGAGACGGTGGGCCTGGGACCTGGTGCAGTCCTTTCTCCCATGACTGTCCAGTGGCCGGCGGAATAAAGGAAACCGGCCCTCATGACGTATCTTGAACACCTGCTGCCTGTAGTGGGTTATCTATGTTGAAGAGGGTTTCTTTTCCAGCGCAGCGAGGAGGAGAACTTGAAAAAGCGCCTGTTCCCCGTCATGCTCATCGTGTCGCTGATCTGCGCCTGTGGCGGCAGTGAGCAGTCGAAAAACACACCTCAGCCGACGCAGCTCGCCAGGGCCACAAATAAGATTGAAACCGCCGTGACGTCCACAGTGACACCTGCGCCAATAGCGACTGGTGTGCTTCCGGTCCCTACCGTGCCCCGCACAGCTACTCCGCCCGCTGAGCCCACGGAGACAAGTGCCCTTGTGCTAACTGCTACCTCGACATCCACAGTGGCATCAGAACCGCTGGGTGGTTTGCTATCGCTCATTTCCCAAGAACGCCTTTCTGCCTCGCTAGAAGAACTAACGGCCATTCAACCCTATTCCGGTTGGCGCAACTCGGCTACTGAAGGGGAGGCCGAGGCGCTGGAGTATGTGGCCGAGGCCCTGGGCGGTCTAGCCTATCTGCAAACCCTGGGGCTGGAACTGGAGCGCCAGCGTTTCCGCGTTTTCCTGGCCACGGAACTGTGGGACACCCGGCTGTACCTGACCACCCAGGGACATGAGACAGAAGTGCCCGCCGACGCCCCGCGAGGTCACCGGCACGACGTTGCCCAGGCCCTCCGTTTCGACTCGGATGGTGTGCTTAACGATTCGAAACGAAACCCGGTGGAGGTTCAAGGGGACGTGGTAGTGATCCGTTCCGCCACCGAAATTGACGATCTGGAAGAGGGTGATGTACAGGGTAGGATTGTGTTCCTGGACAGCGCCGTCATCAGTCTGGACCCGGCGGACCGGCACGGTGGCTCGCACGAGACCATGCAGATCATCGCTGAACTCATAGAGAAAGAAGCAGCCGGCCTGGTGTTGGTGACGCAGTTCTCTGGTATGTCAGGTGGGAGTCAGGGCAAGTTCGTCGGGGATGGGATCGCCCTCGAAGGAGTAACCACTGAAGCGGTGATACCGACACTATATGCCCGCCTGGAAGACCTCGCCCCAGCCGGCATTGCCAGTTGGGAAGAGCTGGCCCAAATCGAGACGGCCCGCCTCATCTGGGACACAGATGTCTTCTCGCCGGGTACATCAGGCAACTTGGTCGCCCGCATCCCCGGTTCAGACTCTTCGCAAGCGATTATTCTCGGCGCACATATTGACAGCGCCAATTCCCCCGGAGCCATTGACAACGGCATCAATGCGGTCGCCCTGTTGGAGGTGGCCCATCTTCTGAACGAGGCACAACTTCAACCGGCGGTTGACCTCTACCTGGTCTGGTTTGGCAGTGAGGAAATCGGGCTTTACGGTTCGCAGCATTTCGTCAATACCCACCAGGAGTTGCTCGACCGGACAGTGGCTGCCTTCCTGATGGACGGTATCATCGTGTCCACGCCTGACTCTGTTATCGTACTGACTGGCTGGTCCCACAGCCGGTTTGGCGATAGGCAACTGGCCTTCCCCCGCTATCTGGAGGAAAAGGCAGATGCACAGAATATCACCATCAACGAGGTAGAGGACTACCAAGGCATCGGTTCGGATGATGGGGTCTTTCACGGGTTCGTGCCCACGACTGGCTTTGCTTTTGGCAGCAAGGAGGGCGGTCGTGCCCACAGCCCGTACGATACCGTGGATGCCGTGCAGGGACTGGGAGATCTGATGGAACAGGTGACCTCCATAGCCCTGATCGCCGCCTGGGAAATCAGCCAAGATCTGCCTGAGCTGCGCGTCACCCCGGCGCCAAGTCACCGCGCCGTCGTGGTCGCCAGCCACACAGAGCCTGTGCACATGACCCCTGCCACACTCGTCGAAATGGATCGGGCGTTAGCCTGGGAAGGCTTTGACGTGGATGTGATCCCTTATGGTCAGGCGGTAACCGCCGCTGATCTGAACGACGCCGAGTTGGTGGTGGTGTTGCCGGTGATAGATTATCCCGGTCCTGGCGGTGAGTTGCAGGTGTACGATGAAGCGTGGACGGATGAGGAGATCGAAGCGCTGGTGACGTATGTGGAGCAAGGGGGGCTGCTGGCGCTGACCAACAGTGCCCACCGCATCTTCCTATTCGGACGAGTGTTTGACGAGAACGAAGACAGGCAGGACATCAATGCCCTCTCGGAGCATTTTGGTGTCGTATTTGAAGAAGGCACATTACCCCCTTCGAGTGCCCAGATCCAGCAGAAACACCCGCTGGTAGAGGGTCTATTGAACCTGATCTTGATCCGTCACAATGGTGTTCCATTCAACATGCTATCTGGTGAGGCGCTGGCCAAAGTCGATGGGAGGCCCGCGGTTGCGCTGGTCGAGTATGGCGAGGCCGGTGGGCAGGTGTTGGTCCTGGCCGACGTCGGCATACTCGGATTCGCAGGGGCTGTGCCGTCAGAAGGGGACAACTTGGGCTTTTTACGCAATCTGGCTCGATATGCCCGCACCCCGGCCTCCCAACTGGCCTACGAACCGGTCTTTGAGCCGGCCGAGTGCTTTACCCCAGATCTGAGAGGGAGCCTGCCGGACGGCGGATACGATCTGGCCTGTGGCTATCTGACCGTACCGGAGGATCGCAGCCAACCGGGAGGGAGGCAGGTCAAATTGCCGGTGGTCGTGTTCCACACGCAGAATCCCAATCCCAAACCCGATCCGGTGATCTATCTGGCCGGCGGTGGCGGGTTCAACATGATGCCGCTCTTGCCATTCTATCTGCAACTCTTTGGCGATGCCATCCTGCGCGACCGGGATCTGGTCCTGTATAATCAGCGCGGCGCGCCACTGTGCGAGCCCGCTCTCCCTTGTCCGGGGTACGGGCAGCTCCTCTACGACCTGGCCCGGGACAGCGACCTGGACGAAGAGGAAAAGATGGCCCGCAAGATCGCCTTTCTGGGCGACTGTCACAAAGATCTGCTCGAAAAGGGAATCAACCTGGAGATGTACAACAGCACGACCAATGCTGCCGACGCCAACGATCTGCGGATTGCGTTGGGCTACGAGCAGGCCAACTACTATGGCACGTCATATGGTACAACCCTCGGCCTGGCCCTGCTCCGCGACCATCCACAGGGGGTGCGGAGCATCATCCTCGATTCGGTTCAACCACCCCAGATAGCCTCGAACAGCGAACGTGCGCCGAACGCTTACCGCGCGTTTACCAAGCTCTTTGCCGCCTGTGCCGCGGATGAAACCTGCCGCCAGACCTATCCCGACCTGGAGGCGACCTTCTACCGGGTGATCGACGATCTCAATGTCAACCCGGCTACCACGACCGCACCGGGCTGGCCCGTGAGCTGTGGAGGTGGAGTCTTTTCAGAAGCGATCTATTCGATGCTGGTTGCAGGACAGGCTCATTCTGCGCCCAGGGCCATCTATCGGGCTGCTGCCGGAGATTACCGTGACATCGAGCCCTATATCCCCGATATTCTGAATGCAGTCTCGCCTTCAGCGCTTGACGTGATGAGCGCGGGGGTGTTCTACTCCCTGGCTTGCCGTGAAGAGGTGCCTTTTGATTCGTACGAGAATGCGTTGGCGTGGGCCGCAGATCTGCCACCGGCCATTGCTGACCACTATCTGCTTCACTTTGCGTTCTGGCAATTTAGCTTGTGCGAAGCGTGGGCCATCGAGCCGGACGATCCCGTGGTGAATGAACCGGTCAGCAGCGACGTTCCGGCGTTGGTCTTTGCTGGGCAGTTTGACCCTATCACACCCTCCGAATGGGGGCAACTGGCGGCCGAAACCTTGAGCAACAGTTTCTTCTACGAGTTTCCCAACTTGGGGCACGGGGTAATGGACAGCAACCGCTGCGCGCTGCAGATTGGTCTACAATTCCTCGACGAGCCAACAACCGAGCCGGATGCCTCGTGCCTGGAGGATCTCTCTGGGCTCGATTTTGAATAGGATGGGGCGAGTGTGGTCTGTGGTCTTGCAGAAACCGTCCAGGGTAAAGGCCTCGATCCTTGCTCCTGCTGGACAGGTCGGTGCGTAATCACAGGCAGAGCCTCCTCTGTCTAACACATCTCGTGGCGAGGAGGCTCTACCCGGTGGATGCTTGTCGGCCTTGGGTTCAAGTGTTGGTGTAGGGGATTCAGCGCCGGCTACTCGTATCTGAACCGCCACAACCCAATCAGAAAGAAAACCACCCCAAACCCGAACAGGACAAGGATGTTAGGCAGAATGTCCACCACACCCGCACCCTGGAGCATCAATTTTGAAAACCCGTCGTAGGCGTGGGCGTGAGGGGTAAGTTGGGACACATAGAACCCCACCCCCTCCAGACCGGACTCGATTCCTGTGCGGCCGATGGTGTTGGACAGGGCTCCGCTGGCAAAAAAGAGCACAAAGCTCACTATCAGGCCGATGGCTCCGGCCTGCTTTTGAGTCCGCGCCAGCGATCCGATCAGCATGCCCAGGCCGGTTGCCGCCAGCGCCAGCGCCAGCGTGAGGGCCAGGAGCCCAAGGGGCGAATGCCCTAGCGGCATCTCAAAGAACACACTGCCTACCCCTAACAGCAGCAGCATCTGCAAGAACACCACCCCGATAAAGGTCAGCATCTTGCCGGCGATGACCGTGCCACGGTGGACGGGCGCGGCAAGCAGGCGGCGCAACGAGCCGGCCGCCCTTTCACCCAGGATCGACTCGGCCATGGTGCCTATCAGAAAAAAGGCAAACATGGTGGCAAACATCGGCCCAAAGCCGGCAAAGGCAATGCCGCCGACGGTAAGCTCTTCTGCCTTTTCGTCGCCCAAGTCCTCCCGTTGGACGGCGATCGCCGGATTTTGGCGTATCTCTTGCACCGCTGTCCAGATGGTGCCCATCGTCTGTGCTTGCATCGCGCGAATTGACTCGGGATCGGCCGTCTCTAACACACCCGCTTTTGCATAGACGGCCCGGATTCCATACTCGACCTCTGCCCGGACGCTGAGCTCGGTCAGCACCTCGTTCAGGATCCCGGCAACGGCCCGGGCTTCCTCCTGGTGGGTCGGGTCCTTGATAAGCTGGACCCTGGCCGGCTGGTTGGCATCGATCTGGGCACTGAAATTGGCGGGGATGATGATGGCCGCCGCGGCCTCACCCTCGGCCACCTTCTGGTCGGCCCCGTCAACCGTCTGCGCGCCAACCAGGCGCAACGGCCGGATGTCGCGGAGCACGGCTTCCACCTGCTCGCCGTAGGGACCCTGGTCCTCATTCACGACATAGACCTTGATCACGAGTCTAGACTCGCCACCGGGGCCCTTTGAATCCCCTATGGCCGCATACGGTGCGCCATAGCACAAGGCCAACAGGAGTGGCAACAAAAAGAGCACGGCCAACTGTCCCCTGTCTTTGGAAAGGACCTTCAGGTCCTTCTTGGCCATCGTCAAAGTATTCCTTATCGTGTTCATCATCAGTCTCCTCTCTCGTCAAGTTTAGTTGAACTTGAACCGCCACAGTCCGACGGCCAAGAATGCCACGCCAAAGCCCAGCAGAGCCAGAAGGCTGGGTATGATGTCTGCCAGACCCTGCCCGCGTACGAACAGGTCCAGAAACGCCATGTTGGCCCAATAATGCGGGATCGCCTTGACGATCGTGTCCAGGGGCGAGGTTAAGGACATCCGGGTCAACAGGACACCGGCAAAGCCCAACACCCACAGCACCGCCGTGCTCAGCCCGCCGATCTGGCCCTCGGTGCGGGCGATGGCGGCAATGAGCAACCCCAGGCTCGTGGAGCAGAGCAATAGGGTCAGGCAGAGCAGAACCAGCGCCAGGGGATCGTTCCCCAGGGTCAGCCTGCCCAGCCCCAGGGCGGGAAGCACCAGGACCCCAGCGCCAAAGAGCACGACGATCTGGGCCAACCCGGTGAGCAGGTTGGGCATCATTTTGCCCGCCAGGATCGTGGTCTTGCCGATAGGGGCGGCCAGCAGACGGCGAAAGCTGCCTTCCTTTTTCTCGTCGTATATGGTCCGCGCCGTCGTCTGCGCCGTCAAAAAGATAAAGAGCACAGCGAAACCGGGCACCAGTACGTTGAGAGAGCTAAGCGCCCCCTCGTCCTCCTCCTGCAGGTGTTCCGGCCAGCCCTCTTCGATGGCCAACAAAGGCTCCGTTCTGGAGCGCGCAAACTGGCTTTGGGCCTGCTCGACAATGATTTCTGCCGAAAAGGCCTGCTGCTCCGGCGACGCCGCAGCCTCCATGTCGGCCATCTGCCTGAAACTGGCGATCAACTGCATTTCCAGCGAAAGATCTGCGGCCACGCCGGCTACCGTCCGGTGCACAGCTTCCGCCATGGATGCGCTGGCATTGGAATGATTCTCCAGACGCAGGGGCACAGGACGGTCGGCCTGCAGATCGGCGGCATAGTTGGCCGGGATGGTGAGCAGGCGGTGGATTTTCCCCTTTTCGAGCTGGGCCTTGGCCTCGGCCTCGTCAACCAGTTCACATTGGATGCCGCCGCTCTGATCCAGGGCGGCCAGCAGCGTGGACGACGCCTCGCTGCCTTCGTCCAGGTTCACGACCGGCAGGGGGATCGCTCTCTCCTGGGGATCACTGCCCCGACCGGCCCCGGCGCCAAAGCCGACGATGAATATAATCGGGATCACGAACAGGTAGAGCAGCATTCCACGTTCCTTGAGGAAAATCTTGATATCCTTCTGAGCCACACGCAGCGCAGCTCGACGATTCAATCCGTTCATGGTCATCTCCTTTCCCAATTCACTCCCGCAGCCTTTTGCCAGTCAGATGCAAAAAGACGCTCTCCAGGTTGGGCTCCCACTTTTCCATCGACGTGATGCGCACGTCCAGTTGATTGGTGATGTCGAGGATGCCCATGAGGGCTTCCTGGAAACGGTGGGTCTCGACCTTAAAGTGACCATCGTCGCGGGTCGTTGACTTGACTGCGGGCAGCTCGTTTACTCTGTCTACCACCGCCTGCAACCGCCCCGTCTCCGGGCCGCCTTCAGGGTCTTCCAGACCGAGCACCAGGATGCCGCCACCCAGGCTTCGGATGAGGGCAGACGGCGTATCGAGGGCGATGATCTGCCCCTCGTCGATGATGGCCACGCGGTCGCACAGCCGCTGCGCCTCCTCCATATAGTGGGTGGTATAGATCACCGTCATGCCGGCGTGGTTGAGGGCTTCGACCCCCTCAAAGATGGCGTTGCGGCTCTGCGGGTCCACGCCCACGGTGGGCTCGTCCAGAAACAACACGTCGGGTTGGTGCAACAGCCCGGCGGCGATATTCACCCGGCGCTTCATGCCGCCCGAGTAGGTCTCGACCGCTTCGCCGGCCCGCTCGGTCAACTGTACCAGCTCCAGCATGGCGTCCACCCGCTCTCGCAGTTCCTTGCCCCGCAAGCCATAGATGCTGCCAAAAAAGTCCAGGTTGTCTCGCGCCGACAGCGTCGGGTAGAGGGCCAGCTCTTGTGGCACCAGGCCCAACCTGGACTTGACCGCGTTGGTGTCGCTCTGCAGGTCCATGCCGTCCACGGTGATGTGGCCGCTGGTAGGCTCCAGCAACCCGGTGATCATCGAGATGATCGTGGTCTTGCCCGCGCCGTTCGGGCCGAGTAGGCCAAGGATCTCACCCTCCTGGATGGCGAGATTCACGCCCTTGACCGCCGTTAGATCACCATACTTTTTGACCAGGTTCCTTGCTTCCAAGATTGTCTCTTTCATTTTTGTCTCCTCTTTTTTGTACTGAGTGAACTGTCTGTGCCTGTCGCCAGCCGTTCACACCGTTTGATCCAAGCACCCTTAGTATAGCAGCCGGTGGTGGTTTTGTAATGTACGGGAGGTCATAGCCTAGGCTATATTTCCCAGCGTGACCAGGTCACATATCCAGATGTGACCTGGTCACGTCTGGATATGTGACTTGACAAAAAAAGACAGCGACCAGGTTCTACCCGATCGCTGTCTTTTTCCCTCGGAACCTATCTACAGCAAGCCCAACTCCCTGGCCTTCAGGGCCGCTTGCGTCCGGTCACGCACGTCCAACTTGCCCAGGATATGCGTCACGTGGTTCTTCACCGTCCCTTCGGCGATGAAAAGCTGGTCGGCGATCTCACGGTTGCTGGCCCCCCTAGCGATCAAACCCAGGATCTCCAGCTCGCGCTCAGATAACGGTTCCACCAACTGCTCCATCTGCGCCGCTGGTACCATGCTGGAAACCCTGGTGAACTCGGCGATCACTTTGGCCGCCACCGAGGGCTCAAGGATCGATTCCCCGCGTGCAGCAGCACGGATCGCTTCGACCAACCGTGCGGAAGGCACATCTTTCAACAGGTAGCCCACAGCGCCGGCGCGCAGGGCATCAAAGACGTATTCATCGTCGTCGAACGTCGTGAGGACGATCACCCGGCATTGAGGCAGAGCTTTCTTCAGCCGGCGTGTTGCCCTGACGCCATTCAGTATCGGCATGCGCACGTCCATCAGAACCACGTCCGGCTGGACCTTGGCAGCAACCTCGACCGCTTCCTGGCCATTGCTGGCCTGTCCGACGACCTGAATGTCCGCATGGACCGAGATTAGGGTTTCCAAGCCCTCTCGAAAGAGGGCTTGGTCGTCCACCAGCAACACACGTATGGCCATATTGTCTTCTCACTCCTCCGGCTGTACCGGTCCGTCTGCATACGGCATCGGCACGCTGGCCGTTAGGCAGAATCCTTTCCCTACACCTGTGCTGATCTCTGCTCTGCCCCCCAACAACTGCATCCGTTCCCGGATGCCCAGCAACCCAAATCCCCCGGTTGTCTCTGCGGCACCCACACCGTTATCCCTTATCTCCAGGCGCACTTCACCCGGCTGAAAGTCCAGCAGGACGTCAACGCGGGAAGCGCGCGCGTGCCTGCACACATTTGTCAGCCCTTCCTGAGCTGCCCGGTAGAGGGCCAGGGCGACCTTGTTTTCCAAGGATTGCGGCTCGCCGGTAACCTGGAATTCGGTGACGATGCCAGTGCTCTGTGCTTCCTTGACCAAGGATGCAATGGCTTCGCCTAACGGCCGGCTGCTGACCGGGGATTCCCTCAGGGCTGCCACCGATTCCCGGACCCGGGTCAGCCCTTTTTTGGTCAGTTCCTGGGCTTTGTTCATCGCATCCAAAGCGCGACCAGGGTCGGAATCCATCACCACCTTGGCGGCCTCGATCTGAACGTTTACGATGGTGAGATAGTGGCCCAAGTTGTCATGGATCTCCCTCGCCAGGCGATTTCGTTCCTGGGTCATGGCGAGTTCCTCAGCCTGGGTGGCGTAGGCAGCAAGCTGCACGTTCGCCTTCTCTAGTTCCAGCATCAACTGCTCCACGTGCTCCCGGGCTTGCTGCTCATTCAAGCGCAACTGGGCGAACACAGCCACGAAGAAAATCGCAGTGCCTGCGGTGAGGCCGTTGATCAGCGCGTTGATCCAGTTCCCACTAGGCAATCCATTGGACAGAACTACGATGGCGAACAGGGCGCCATACACCAGCCACCGCCGCCGGGGTGCGAGCGTCTCCACTGCGAATGCTGAAAGTGGCACCACAAACAACCAGATACCACCCGTCCCCAACACAAACCCAATGCCAAGGACTAGGGAGCATTCGACAAAAAAGAACAGTGCTTCCGCCCAGCCAGCCGGCACGCGATCAAATAGCACCTGGCTGTACAGCGCCAGAAGCAGGTAGATGACGCCAAAAGAGATCCCCAGGACCATTTCCTGAATCGTCAAGCTGCTTCTTTCCTGGCTGGACATGGTGTAAAAGGTGACAATGAATCCGGCGATGACCATGAACACCAGGAGCAATCGGCCCTGTCTGTCTGAGGCGGGTAGCTTTGGGCGTGACTTCATGTTGTTATCTTTCCTCTCCCTTCTCCTCGCGGCATGGCCCAACAAGACCAAGCTGCACACAAGGCGCGTGCGATGTCCCTATCATACCACATGCTGCCTGCCTGCGCAATGGGGCATGGCCAGGTTCTGTCTCGAACCGATGGGCACATCGAGTTCGAGATTGACTGAATTGCGGGCGTTGCCAACGGGCATTAGCGCCTTGACAAATTCTCAGGTCAGCTATATACTTTAGCCTTCTTAATTTGTTAGAGAGGTGAAGTATGCAGTATGCCGATCCGTTCATTGTCACACTGCAAGAATGGATAGAAGTTTCCATGCACCGCTCGATTCGCCATTTTATCTGCTACGCCAGAGAGAGCGGGCTTTCTATGTCGCAGTTGGGAGCCCTGTTCCATATCCACCGCAGTGGGAGCAGTGGCGTCACCGATCTGGGCGATGACCTGGGCGTGACCAGTTCTGCTGCCAGTCAAATGCTGGAGCGCCTGGTGCAGCAGGAATTGGTCCTGCGCTCGGAAGATCCGAGCGACCGGCGCGTCAAGCAGATAATCTTGACCGATAAGGGCTTTCAGGTTCTTCAAGGAAGCATGCGTACCCGTCAGAGTTGGCTGTCTGATCTGGCGGAGACCCTGTCTGACTCTGAAAAAGAAGCCATCATCGCAGCGTTGAGTATCCTGATCGACAAGGCCAATCGCCTCGTGCAGCCTGTCGAGCCAGGTAGATAGACTGTTCTCAGGAGGAGCATCCCTATATGCTACGATTAGTCAAATACCTGAAACCTTATACTCTGTTGATCCTCGTAACCATCGCCCTGCTATTTGTTCAGGCCAATGCTGACCTGGCGCTGCCCGATTATCTATCCAAGATCGTCAACGTCGGCATCCAGCAGGCTGGCGTGGAGAACGCTGTTCCCGAAGCGATCCGTCAGAGCCAGATGGATAAACTCATGATCTTTATGAGTGCGGAAGAGCGAGCTCTGGTGATGGATAGCTACGTCTTGGTGGAACCATGGTCCCCTGAGGCAGAGCAGTATATCGATGAGTACCCGGCCCTTGCCGATGAAGCAATCTACGTGCTTCAGGATGTGGATGAAGCTGAGATGGATGCGCTAAACGCGATCATGGGCGAAGCCTGGTTGGTGGTTTCCGGCATCGAGCAGATGATCGCCGATCCATCGCAGGCACCGCCGATGGGTCAGGATTTTGACTTTGACCCTTCCATGATTCCTGCTGGCGTGGATATCTTTGCCCTGTTGGCAAGAATGCCTGCCGAACAGCTTTCGCAAGTGAGGACAGCGATCAATGTGAGATTCGCCGCCCTGGGAGAAAGCATGGTCACCCAAATGGCAGTTGGCGCGGTGAAAGCAGAGTATGAGGCCCTCGGCATGGACACGACCAAGCTCCAGCAGGATTACATTCTGCGCACGGGCGGCATCATGTTGTTGATCTCGCTTCTTGGCGGCGCCTGTACGATCAGCGTGGGCTTCCTGGCCTCGAGAACGGCTGCCGGGGCGGCGCGCGACATCCGCAAGGATGCTTTTGCCAAGGTGGAGAGCTTCTCGAGTGCGGAATTCGACGGATTTTCGACAGCCTCCCTGATCACCCGCTCGACCAACGACGTCACCCAGGTGCAGATGGTGATCTTTATGATCATGCGCATGGTTTTCTACGCGCCCATCATCGGGATTGGAGGCGTCATCCGCGCCATCGACAAGAGCGCCAATATGTGGTGGATCATTGCCGTGGCCGTAGTTGCCCTGCTGAGCCTGATTCTGATCGTCTTTTCGATATCGTTGCCCAAGTTCAAGATCATGCAGAGGCTGATCGACCGGCTCAACCTGGTCACGCGCGAGAACCTGTCCGGCATGATGGTGATCCGGGCCTTCAACAAGCAGGAGGATGAGGAAGGGCGTTTTGACAGAGCCAATCGCGATTTGACCGACACCAGCCTGTTTGTTGCCCGCGTGATGGTGACTATGATGCCGGTGATGATGCTGCTGATGAACGGCCTGTCCCTGGGTATCATCTGGGTGGGCGCCCACCAGGTCGCCCAAGCGAACATGCAGGTGGGCGATATGATGGCCTTCATGCAGTATGCCATGCAGATCGTTTTCGCTTTCCTGATGATGTCGATGATGTTCATCTTCTTGCCCAGGGCAGCAGTCTCCGGCGACCGCATTGCCGACGTGCTCGAGACCGAGCTTGTCATCATCGATCCAAAAGATCCAAAGCAGTTCAAAGATCCATTCACCGGCGAGATCGAGTTCCGCGATGTTTCTTTCCGCTATCCCGGCGCGCTCGAGGATGTGCTTCACAACATCAGCTTCAGGGCCAGGCCCGGACAAACAACGGCCTTCATCGGCTCAACGGGCTGCGGCAAGTCTACCGTGGTCAACCTGATCCCGCGCTTCTACGATGTGACCAACGGCGCCATCTATCTGGACGGAGTCGATATTCGCCAGGTCAGGCAGAGCGACCTACGCGACAAGATCGGCTACACCCCCCAGAAGGGCATGCTTTTCTCAGGAACCATCGAGAGCAACTTGTTGTATGCCGATCACAATGCCACTCCGGCTACGCTAAGGGAAGCGGCGGACATCTCCCAGGCCAGTGAGTTCATCTTTGCCAATCCGGAGGGGTTCCTGGCCGAGATTGCCCAGGGTGGCTCGAATGTCTCGGGAGGGCAGAGGCAACGGTTGGCGATTGCGCGCGCGCTGGTCAAGAAACCACCCATCTACATCTTCGATGATAGCTTTTCCGCCCTGGACTTTAGGACCGACGCAGCCTTGCGCAAGGCACTCAAACAAAAGACTGGAGATGCTACCGTGCTGATCGTCACCCAACGCGTGGCTACCGTCAAGAACGCCGATCAGATCATCGTGCTCGATGAAGGGCGCGTGGTCGGGAAAGGCAAACATCATGAGCTGATGGAAACCTGCGAAACCTATCGAGAGATTGCCTACTCGCAGTTGAGCAAGGAGGAACTGGTATGAGTGCGCGCGGCAACAGTACATCGTCGGAAGGCAGACCTCCTGGTCCCATGCGAAGGCGCGGCCCGATGGGGCACGGCGGTCCTATGGCCATGATGAGAGGTGAGAAAGCCCGCGATTTCAAGGGCACCATGCGCAAGCTGCTCCAGTATCTCGGCTCTTATAGGATTCCGATCCTGATCGTGATGCTCTTCGCCATAGCCTCCACCGTCTTCAGTATCGTCGGCCCCAAGATCTTGGGCATGGCCACCACCAGGCTTTTCGAGGGCGTCATGGGCGAGATTGCGGGGACTGGCACGGGGATCGACTTTGGCTATATTGGCCGGATCCTCCTGATCACCCTGGCGTTGTATCTCGGCTCGTCCCTGTTTGCCTTCATTCAGGGCTGGATCATGTCGCATATATCCACGGATATCGCCTACCGATTCCGCAAGGATATCGCCGAGAAGATCAACCGCATGCCCTTCAAATACTTTGACAGCACCAGCCAGGGCGAAGTGCTCTCGCGCATCACCAATGACGTCGACACGGTCAACCAGACCCTCAACCAGAGCCTGTCGCAGATCATCACCTCGGTGGTCACCGTGGTTGGCGTGCTCGTCATGATGTTGACCATTAGCTGGCAGATGACCCTGGTGGCGCTGTTGATCGTGCCCCTTGCGATGGGGATCATTGCCCTGGTGGTGAGCCAGTCACAGAGGTACTTCAAACAACAGCAAGACTACCTGGGTCATGTCAACGGGCACGTCGAGGAGATGTTCGGCGGGCACTTGGTGATGAAGGCCTGCAACGGCGAGGCTGAGAGTGTCGAGCGCTTTGACGGGTTGAACGACACTCTCTATGATTCAGCCTGGAAATCCCAGTTTTTGTCTGGTTTGATGTTCCCGATTATGGGCTTTGTCGGCAACCTCGGCTATGTGGGAATCGCGATTCTGGGTGGTTATTTCGCATCCCAAAACGTCATTACAGTTGGCGACATCCAGGCCTTCATTCAGTATGTACGCATGTTCACCCAGCCGCTCACCCAGATTGCCAATATTTCCAACATCTTCCAGCAGACTGCAGCCGCGGCCGAGCGCGTCTTTGAATTCCTGGACGAGGAGGAAGAGATTCCCGATGTGGCGGATCCATACCTGCCGGAAAAGATCGAAGGGCAGGTTGTCTTTCAGAATGTTCAGTTTGGCTACGACCACGACAAGGCCGTCATCCACAATTTTACCGCCGATGTGAAACCAGGGCAAAAGATCGCCATCGTCGGCCCCACCGGCGCCGGCAAGACGACCATGGTCAAATTGCTGATGCGGTTCTATGATGTAGACAAGGGCGCCATCCTGGTAGATGGTCACAACATCAAGGACTTCAGGCGCGAGGATCTGCGCTGCATGTTCGGCATGGTGTTGCAGGACACCTGGCTGTACAATGACACGATTATGGAGAATATCCGCTATGGATGGTCCGGCGCCAGCGACGAAGAGGTCATTGCCGCGGCCAAGGCCGCCCGCGTCGATCATTTCGTGCGGACCCTGCCCGAGGGCTACAACCTGGTGCTCAACGAAGAGGTTACCAATATCTCCCAGGGTCAGAAACAGCTCTTGACCATCGCCCGCGCCATCTTGATCGATCCCAAGATGTTGATTCTGGACGAGGCTACCAGTTCGGTCGATACTCGCACAGAGGTGTTGATCCAGGAGGCTATGTATAACCTGATGAAGGACCGCACCAGTTTCATCATCGCTCACCGCCTGTCCACCATCCGCCACGCCGATCTGATTCTGGTGATGAACGAAGGTGATATCGTCGAACAAGGCCGCCACGAAGAACTACTGGCACGCAGTGGCTTTTACGCGGAGCTTTATAACAGCCAGTTCGAATATGCAGAGGTCGAAGAGCCCTTGTCGCTGGTTGCCGGTGATTCCAGGTACCAGAGCCCGGAGGTTGCCGCGACATCCAGGGGTTGAGCCAGATAGCCCGCACAACTCACGCGTCTTCAGGACACACCAGCCCTGTCTTTCCCGCGAAACATGACCCTGGTCAGAATTGACCAGGGTCATGCTATGATCAATGTCCCCTTGTCGAACCAGGGCGGATGGCATTTTCGGCTGGGACAACTGTCATTTTGCGGCCCTCGATCAGCGTGGCAACCTCTTCCAGTCGAAAAGGGGTTGCCCTCACTGCTGGTCGAATGGTGGGTGCTGTGGACCAGGGCCTCGTCGCGTGATTTCAAGAGTGCGAGGTAGCTAAATGTACAGGTCCCTCCTGGCATAGGTCAGGTAGGCGCTTACCATGCTCACCAGGATGATCGCCAGCGACAGCCCCACGAACGTCACATCAAGCCTTGCTTCGCGCAGCAGCACACCTGGGTCGAAGTATTTGAAGGGGGAGAAGAACTTGAGGAATTCCAGGTCTTTGTTCAGACTAGAAATGACAGAGAGGAAATAGGTTCCCAGCAACAGGGCTACCGCCACAGAACTGGCCCGCTTGTACCGTTTCATGGCACAGCCCAGGAGAATGCCGATGGCCAGGAATGTCAACTGCATGATGAACAGTGCCAGCATACACAAGCGCAGAAAGCTGTAGAATTCGCTGTCCGGCTGATATTGAGCCGCGCTGACGAGGGACACAGCCCAGGTGATGAGGAGCAGGCCAATGCAATTGACCAGCGCCGCCAGGGTTTTCGCGGTTACCAGGCGGCTGCGGGTCACCGGCAGGGTCAGAGAAAACTCGACGGTTTTGTCGCGTTCTTCCTTAGAGATGATGTCGCTGCCCCACATGGCCGCCGCAATGGAGAGAAGGAGCGCAAAGTAGGTGAACATCAGCCCGAAAAAGCCGGTGATGGTGGTCAGATTAAACGCTTGGAAACTGAATGCAGCCAGCAAGGCTGGAGGCATCTCGTCCAATATCGCCAACATCTCCGGGTTGCCATAGTACGCGGAAAACTTGGATATCCCTACCGTCACGAACAAGGCCACAATGACGCCCCAGATGAGCAACGATTTCAGGTTTGCCTTCAGTTCTCTCACAAAGATATTCATCTCTTGGCCTCCTCACACCGCAGAAGGGATGTCTCTCCTGGCGTACAGCACATAACTACCCACCAGAGAGATCACAATCGCTGAGACGCTTATCAGCACCAGGGGCAGGTCATAAGCTCCGTGTTGGATGATATAGTTCGGCTCAAAGTGTTTGAAAGGTGTGATCTTTTCCAATGCAACCTCGCCCAGCATGTCGCCAAAAGCGCTCAGCACATACATCCCAAAGGCAAGCGCCATCGCATAGGGCGTCACGCTCCTGACCCTTTTCAGCAACAGCGAGACCACCAGGCCCACGGCCAGAAAAAACAGTTGGAATGGCACGATACTCAGCAGCAACAGCAACAGAGAGCTGGTTTCAAAAGTCGCATCCCCTTTGAACAGAGTGATAGAGAGCAAACTGGTTATCCAGACGACGATGTCTGTGATGAGCAAGCCACTCAGCGCGGCGAGCAACTTGCTGGTCAGGATCTGGGTGCGCCCTACCGGCTTGGCCAACAGAAAATCTGCCGTCCATTCCCTTTCTTCGATCGAGACCAACGAAAATCCGCAATTGGCGGCCTGGATCGCCAGGCATACCTGAACGAAAAGAAAGGCAAGGCTGAAATAGCCCAGAATCGTCGAAAGATCCACGCCGGTCATCCCAAAAGCGGCAAGCAGTTCTTCCGGGAAATTGGCCATCATTTCATTCAGAAGTGCAGCATCCTGGGCGAAAGAGGAAAACAGCGAGACAAAGACAACGATCAATACCGCCACCGCCGCCGACCAGGTGATCACGGACCTGAGATTCATCTTGAACTCTTGTCTGAATATGTTCATGCTCATGGTCAAACCCTACTCGTAATAGTGCATGAAAATCTCTTCCAACGTCGGCTCCTCAATCGTCACATCAGAGACCGTCATTTCACCGATCTTTCGCATGACCGTATTGATGTCCCCCTTGTAGAAGAAGCGGACCACACCGTTGTTGTGCTCCAGGTTGGTCACGCCAGGGAGGCCAAAATCGTTGGCTTCGAGACCGTCTGCAGCAACTCTGACTTTTTTGTAGTTGCTCTGTTGCAGGGTACGGATATCTGCGATCTCGATGATCCGGCCCTCTTTGATGATGCCTACGCGGTTACACATTCTTTGCACTTCGCCTAGAATGTGCGATGAGAAAAAGACCGTTACCCCGCGTTGATTCTCCTGTCGGATGAGTTTGAAGAATTCTCGCTGCATGAGGGGGTCGAGGCCGGCGGTGGGTTCGTCGAGCAAAAGAAGTTTGGGCTCGTGCAAGAGCCCCTGCACTATGCCCACCTTCTTCTTGTTGCCGTAAGAGAGGTCTTCGATGCGGCGATGCAGCTCAAGCTCCATCAGCTCGGCCAGTTCATGCATGCGCTGCGTGCAGTCTTTGTTGTAA
>Ga0180438_10005071_pt1 | contig 18564 bp, 12 predicted proteins | sample SS_ome_12_FD_132455 | JGI IMG/M metagenome (GOLD analysis project Ga0180438, IMG submission 132455) | Hypersaline lake sediment archaeal communities from the Salton Sea, California, USA - SS_3_D_2 metaG | ecosystem: Environmental > Aquatic > Non-marine Saline and Alkaline > Hypersaline >...
AGAAGGGTTCGGCATACATGACAGCTTCTTTGGCAACAGTAAAAACGCTGGCCCAGAGTGCGTATAAAAGAAATACAAGTAACATAAATCTTAATAAAAACTTTAAATAAAAAGTGTATCAAATATTTCAATTCAAGGGCAATTGAAAATGTAGTAAATTTCGTTTGCACATAAGCAGACCGTTTAGCTACTATGCCATTTTCAAACGTCGAACATGAAGTCGAAATAGAGGTTTTTATGCAAAAGCCAAAACTTTTACTCATTGAAGATGAAGAGGATATTTCCGAACTCATCAAATTACAGGCAGAGATATCTGGATACAGTATTAGTGCTTTTTTTGATGGGTTGAATGGATTTCGAGGAATCGAAAAAGATCCACCAGATCTTGTTATCCTTGACATCATGCTTCCAGGTCAAAGTGGACTTGATGTATGTCGAAAGATAAAGACAGATCCAAAATTGAATCATATTCCTATTATTATGATCTCTGCAAAGAGCGAAGAGACAGACGTCATCCTTGGCCTTGAACTTGGTGCTGATGATTATGTTACAAAGCCTTTTTCGCCTCGCATTTTATTTTCAAGAGTAAAAGCTGTTTTGCGCCGTAACAATGAAGAGGAAAAAAAGCCTCAGACAGTCTCTTTTGCCAACTTCTTGATTGATATGGAGAAGTATTTGGTTAAGAAAAATAGTAAACCTGTCCAATTGACTCTTTCAGAGTTTGGTATTTTACGACGTCTTGTATCCAACAGAGGCAAGGTGTTAACGAGAAATCAGCTTCTTGATGATCTCCAAAGCGATGACGCCTTTGTTGTCGATCGTAATATTGATGTGCATGTCGCTGCTCTTCGTAAAAAATTAGGCCCTAATTTCGAATATATTGAAACTGTACGCGGTGTCGGCTACCGATTCCGTGAGGAGTAAGTTATACCGATTATGATTGAAAGATTGGAATTTATACGAAGCAAAAGCCTAGCAAAGTGTCGAGCTGATCGAGCTGTTCCCATGGAAACTCTAACCTTCCAAAATGCCCGCCCCATGCTGTCTGTTGAAAGATAGGAGAGGTCAGGTTCAGGTGGGAGATAATCTCTTCAACAGAAAAATTAAAGGTGTGTAAAATGGCTTGTTTTACTTGCTGGAGAGGGATTTTTTCGGTTCCAAAGCAGTCAAGGCCAATGTTTATTGGTTCGGGTTTTCCAATAGCAAAGATGAGTTGTACTTCGCAAACAGAGGCGAGACGAGCGGCAACCACATGTTTGGCAACATATCGTGCCATATAGGCGCCTGAGCGATCTACTTTTGTTGCATCTTTACCCGAAAAGGCTCCACCACCATGGCAGACGCTGCCGCCATATGAATCCACAATCTGTTTTCGACCTGTGAGTCCTGTGTCAGCGAATGGACCGCCTTTGACAAATCGGCCTGATGGGTTAATGCAAATAGTGGTAGGAGTAATGGAGAATTGGTCGCACACCTCTTTAATAATGGGTAGCAACTCTTGTTGTACATCTTGTTGTGAAGCTTCCTTCACATGTTGCCAAGAGATGAGAACGGAAGTCTCTTTTGGTGAGAGGCAAATTTGTGTTTTTCCATCAGGACCTAAAATTGGGATGTTTTTAGTATGAATAGCACGCACAAGCGTTCGGGCGATTTCATAGGAAAGAGGCATATAGGTTGAGGTTTGATTGCAGGCAAAGCCATACATCATTCCTTGATCGCCAGCAGCGAGATGTCCACGCTTGCCAACAGCTTGGGCGATATCTTGAGATTGTTGTTCTATGGATTGTACAAGGTTGAGGTGTTCGAGGAGGTCGCCAAATTGTTCTGAGGCATAGCCTATATCTTTGATGACTTGAGCAACGATTGATTCAATATCAAACTGGGCCCTGGTTGTGATTTCTCCAGCAATGGTAATAAGGTTGTGGGAGACAAGTGTTTCAACAGCAACGCGGGAGGCCTCATCTTGAGTCAGACAAGCATCGAGAATAGCGTCCGAGATCTGATCAGCAAGCTTGTCTGGATGGCCGCGAGCAATACCTTCTGAGACTTCATATTCAGCCATAATTCACCTTAAGACTTGATGTACTAAAATTGATTTTTGTAAGAGCTGTTCAGCTCTTTTTTGGAAAGATACACTGTTTCCTGAAACAAAGCAGGTGAGAGAGGGAGAGGTAGATGTAGGCGCTTTGAGATATTCGGCTGGATCAATTAAGTGGACATGTTCTAAGGCAAAATGCGGTCGAAGAAATGGGTAGTGTGTGCATCCTAGAAGTAAAGTGTCGATATGTTCTTGTAATAGTGTTTCTAGGTATGCGTGGACGATGAGGCGGGTAGCCTGATCACTCGGCGAGCCGTATTCAACAATGGGGGCAAGGAGTGGGCAGGCAACACTAAAGAGCTTGGTATTGGGAGAAATGGAGAAAGTTTCGGTTTCAAAAATCTTTTTTTGAATAGTTTTCTCAGTGCCAATAAGGCCAATTCGTCCTGATGATACGCTGGTAGCAGCAAGAACTGCTGGTCTGATGAGATCATAGATGGGAATAGAGTGCTTTTCCCTAAGCAAACGAGCGGCAACAGAGGCAACAGTGTTACAGGCTAAAATGATATTTGTCGCTCCCTTTTCAATGAGAAAAGAGATAGCAGAAGAGGCCAGGGCAATAATTTCGGCATCGTTTCTTGGTCCATAAGGAAAATGTGCAGTATCAGCAAAATAAAGAATACGATGAGCTTTGAGTTGTCGCACAACACTCAGCCCTCCTACTCCTGAATCAAAAACACCGATGGTCATGGTTTATGAACTACTAGTTCTTGTCCAGGATGGATTAGTGAAGAATCTTTTAAATTATTAAGTTTTTTTAATTCTTTAACAGTTATTTTATGGACCTTGGCAATTTTATCGAGAGAATCGCCACTTTTAACTGTATATGTTCCTTCTTTGCCACTCATGGCGAGTGTGAGTGAACGCAGAGCGTGTTCAAGTTCTTTGATGGCAAGGCCTTGAGCTGTTTCTTCTTTTTTTATCTCTTCAAGAGCTTTGGCTAACGTGTTAACGTTTTTGGTCAATTCATTCACATGGTTTTTTAATGTGGCGAGATCATCGGGTTTGATGAGGGTTTTGCGAGCATTGGCAATGAGCTGAGAGACCTCTTTTTCAGAGGTTCTTCTCGCTTCTTCTTGCGTTGAGAGGTTGTTTTTGAGCATTTCAATTTCAATTTCGCAATTATGAATCCTGTTTGAGAGTATTGCAGGATCGCTGGCACAAAGAACGGAGGTAAGCGCAATAAACAACCATTTCATCTTTTATTTCTCAAAAATTTTGAATTGGCCTCTCCGATTGAGTCGATGGAATTCTTCACCATCTTCTTCAAATAAGAGACGCTCTTTTCCATATGAAATAGTAAAGAGTTGATTGGGATTTACTCCTTCACGGACGAGGGCATTGCGAACAGCATTTGCTCGATTGGCTCCTAGAGCAAAATTATAGGCAGCAGATCCCCTCTTATCACAGTGGCCTTCAACAAAAATAAAGGTTCTTGGGCGTTTCCCTAAATAAGCGGCGATGTGTTGCAAGATACGAATATTCTCATCTTCTTTTATTAAGCTTGAATTATAGGGAAAATGGATGTGTTCAAAAATAGCCGCCAATTCAGGATCAATTGCAGGATCTTTGAAGGAATCGATACCAGGAACTGAGCTTCCTTCATCTCCTGGAGATTCAGCAGGAGGAGGAATCTGTTCAGCATCTCCCACTTGTAACTCTTCGTCTATATCACTAAAGGCGATAAAATCATCATGTCTTGGACGTTTTCTGGAGGCAAATTCATCAGAATGTTGAATTTGGCGAGATGTTCCCCCTTTTCCTCCTAAACTTCCGACACCTCTTCCAACATGCCTTCCGGCAGTTTTTGTGTCATTCCATATGTCGTCTGCTGAGCGCTGACATCCAGCTAATACCAAAACAGACATGAGTAGTAATATCTTTTTTTTCATAGAGTATCCTCTAAAAATATATCGAAATGGGCTGAAAACTTGGTTTTAGGCTTGAGCAAAAGCTCTTGCGATTCAACGATCAAAAGAAGAGCTATATTATAATATGGCTCTTCTTTTGATCGTTGAATCCCGAAGCTTTGGTTTAGCCTAAATCTCAAGTTTTCAGTCCATTTCGATATACAAATTGTGATCATATACTAACAGGCTCCCACACTGCAAAGAGTTTATCATGCGGTCCAGAAGAAATTTTTACTGAAGTTCGTTGGTGTAAGTTGGTGATATAAAGTTCGCATCCTGTTTTTGTATACGCATGATAAACGAGGTGGAGACTGTCTGGTGCCCAACAGGGGCTTTCTTTGCTTCCCGCACCTTCTGTTATTTGTTCTTCGATTTCCCTTTCAAAATCATAGACCCAAATTTCGCGGTCACCATCATTTCTCGCACTGTAAGCAATCTTTTTTCCGTCTGGAGACCATGTAGGAGCTGTATTGTTTCGGCATTTTTTTGATATGAGCATTGGCTTAATCTCCGTCGATTTAACACCTGTTTCTGGGATGTTCATAACATAGATTCTGGGACAGGCATCTTTATTTGAGACAAAGGCAATACGCTTTCCATCTGGAGAGAAGCACGGACATCCTGTTGCTGTTCCTCGAACATGAAAGATCTGCCGAGGTTTGCCTATAGCCCCTACACCGGGTTCAAAGGAGACGAGATAGAGATCAGCAGTTCCTAAAATGTCTGAGCAAAAAGCGAGTTGAGAGCCATCTTTGGATAGAGCCGGAGTGAGTTGGTTGCCACGCATATGAGAGACGCGCCTTGGGTTACCTCCATGGAGTTGTGCTGTGTACATCTTTGGCTGTCCCAATTCATATGACACATAGAGAAAATGATCGGGAATATTGGGTTGTAAAAATGGTGCTTTTGGTACAAAAAGTGGAGTAGCGCACAATGAGCGTGAAGAGGTCAGCTGAATAGCATTGTGTCCATCATAATCGGCCTTAAAGATCTCAGAGGCGTATTGTGGTTCACCATTAAGACCTGTGAGTTTTCGCTTTGTGACAAAGAGGATATGGGTATTTGCTATGCCTGGCCTTCCAAAAAGGATTTGGTGAATTGTGTCAGCCAGTTGATGGATCTTCCTTCTATCCTGCTCTATTTTACCTGTGCATGCAAAGGGGCCAACACTTCGAGCTGTTCCAACAGTAATATCAACAACTTTGGCTACTATTTCTTTAGCAACGATTTTCCATTCAACGAGATAAGCGAGTCCTGCTTGTCGTAATTTAGGAAGATCGAGTGACTCACCAATAAAAGGGATGATGTTTGTTTGCTCGTCTTTTGTGAGCAGGCGGTTCATTCCATTGTTGCCGATATCAAAGTAAAGTACTGACTCAAGTTCCTTGAGATAATCGCAAGAAAATGGTGTCTTGCCACCTTCGAGGAGAGCGATATGCGTAGGGAAGAGATCAGAATGCAGATGAACAAAGAGTTCATTTTGAGCATAGAGAAGAAGAGTGCAAAGGCAAGCAAAAACAATACGCAACATAATATTTACCAACTTGTGTGAGTTTCTATCCTACTGGTATACTTGCTTGTTTTCAATAGATAATGGTTTCTTTATGGAACAAGTTGTTTTAGTTGACGAACAAGATCGCCCTACTGGTTATATGGAGAAATTAGAAGCTCACAAAAAAGGGCTTCTCCATCGTGCTGTTTCTGTTTGTCTTTTCGACAAACAAGGTCGTTGGCTCATTCAACAGCGCGCCACAAGTAAATACCATAGTCCGGGCCTCTATGCTAATAGCTGTTGCTCGCATCCGCGCAAAGGAGAATCTCCCAAAGATGCTGCTGAGCGAAGGGTGTATGAAGAACTAGGTATTCATGTAAAACTTCGGTACGCGACTTCTTTTATCTATCGAGCTGATGTGGGATCAGGACTTATTGAGCATGAATATGACCACCTCTTCATTGGAAAATATGATGGAGCAGTAGACCCTAATCCCAATGAAGTGAGTCAAGTGGTCTGGTGGAGCAAAGAGGAAATCGAGAAAAAACTCAAAAATACTCCTGAGATTTTTGCCGGTTGGTTTAAAGAAGTTTTCTTTTATCTTTCTTGAAATTCAAATTTTAGTTCTATATAGATCGAGAAAAACTATTATAGAGATATTGAGCTATGGGCGTTGAATTTCGTGATGTTTTCTTTGAAGGCAATCGATTTTATATTCAGGGAAATGGGGTTGATAAATTAAATCAGGAGCAAATTGAAGAATTGTGCAAAAAGACCCTCGAAGCATCAGAAGGATATATAAAAGAAACCAATTTGGATGTAACTATTACGAATCTTGGTAGACAGTATGTCCAAAAAGAGAAGATTCAGTATACAGAGCCAAAACCTCAAGAGATTAAAAGATTTTCTTTTTTACGCAATCTCTGTTCTCGGTTTCTTGATTTTATTAAAAGGAGGCCACTGTCACCAGCTGAAAAACAAGCTGCCGAATTGCGCTTTGCCATGCAAGTTTTTGATAGTGAAGATACCCATTTATTAGAGCAGCTTTTTCCTGTAGATGGTCGTGAAATAAAACGGGGAATTAAAGAGCTATCCTTTTCTCAAGTATTAGAGAGATGGGTTGAGGGTCTTGATGCTGTTGAAAAGAAACCTTCTTCTGCAGAAAGCGTGAAGCAACGCCAGCTGCTTCGAAATCTTTGCTCATATCAACAAAAGATCGAAAAAATTCAGACAATGAGGCTAAAAAGGGAGCGAGTCCAAGCGAGAGAAAAGCTTATTGAGCAGATAACAGGTTCTATTGATGGATTGAAAGAGGGTGAGTCTGTGTATGTTCCTGGGGGAATTTGGCGTGCAGAGAAAGAAGAACCCTACCCCATGATTTATCAGGTAACAAAAACAGCGGAGATGCTTAATGTTGATGCTATTGATATGAGTACCGAAATTGTTGCTTCAAAAAAGCAACCAGATGCTCCTCTGGAAGGACAAATTATGGTGAAAGCGAATAAATCAAAAGAATTTGTTCGAGAAACCATTATGTTGCTCTCTTCTCGAGAAGTGACCATGAAACGCCCTGAAGGTCTATTAAGGGCCCTTTTTAGCATGATTAAATCGAAAATATCAGATGCAATCTTTGGTCCCGATGAATGGGAGGAGTATTCCAGAGGAATAAGTCCTATTGATGTTGAATCCGAGGAATTACAAAAAAAGATAAGTCATGAAGAAGTTTTAGCAAAAAGGGGTTACAAAAAATTTCCAGAAGAAAAAGAACGTCAAAAAGTTGTACCAGGGCTGTTAACTGAGCTTTTTATCAAGAAGGCGAGTCCAGATCTATCAGCCCGACATCGCTTTCTTGTAAAAACTAAAACTTTTTTTTCCATTTGGCAAAGCGCGGAAAGCTTTCTTGTTGAAAAAGAGTTTAGAAGTTGGATAGCGCATAATGCTGAAAGTTTAAGTGAACAAATTCAAAATTTAGGATTAAACGAACTTGAAAAAAAAATTTTAGAGAACAAATTAAAAAATATTGCTGAACAGATCGAACAATATGATAAACAACTTCGATTGCCCGTCTTCCAGACGACGAAAATGAAAACCTCTTTCGAAGATGCGATAGCTCCATCTTGTCCGCATATTGCTATAACAAGTATTTCTGCGCGTTCTGTGAAGCCTATAGCTTTGGTAGAGTCTTTGGATATGAGTCATGTGTTAGAAGAATTGGATTTGGTTCAATTCCAACAACATATTCAATCAATGAAAGACATGGTTGGTAAAAAAAAGTTCGAACAAACTCATATGTATATAAAAGAAGCGTTTCTTGCTTTAGAGGGGGTGGATATAGTTGCTTTAGCGAGAAACGAAAAGTTTACAGAATGGCTAAATGGAATAAAAGAGCTCTCCTTTTTACTTCCCAGGATCTCTTTTGGTATGAAGAGGCTTTCGCCCTCTTCTGAGGACATGCGTTTTTACCTTCAAGCGCTTCACCTTCAGGATGAGGTGCTAAGAAAGAGGGTTGAATTAGGAGAGTCTTTACATCAGGACACAAAGAAAAAAGAGTTTCTTGAAAACTATATTCTAACATCAGCTTTTGAGATGGCTCCTATAGAGAGGGTGCTCAAAAATCCTTATATCAATCTTGGAGATGATTCGAAGGCAATTTATGATCATATTGCATATTTTAAAAATCTAAGAAAATTCCCTTTTCGCGGAAATAGTCCTGATATAATACAAGGCAGAGATATTTTTTTATTAGAGCATGAGCGAAAGTCGTTTGACGAGGCTGCAGCCAAGTATAAAAAGATTCACGAATTAGAAGATAAAATCGAAAAAATAAAAGAAGAACAATGCAAGGTAGAAAAAAACGAGGAACTTGGCTCAGAGGAAAAAGAAAAAGTAGGTTTAGAGTTAAATCAGCAACGTCAAGACTACGAACAACAAAAAAAGGGTTTGCAATTAGAAGCGAACAAACAATGTCCAGATTTTTCACAAAAGATGCAAAGTTTTCAAGATATTGGTCAAAAAAATATTCTTCCCAAACTTCTTGTCAATGCACGGCAGTCATACTGTTTGATGCAGGCTTTTTTTGCTCCTACTCGTGTCTTTGTTCCTTATACTCGTGAAGATTTTCTAGCAATTGCTGGAAAGGTGGCTGCTGAGGTTGGTGGGGCAAGTATAAATGAAATAATTCAGCGGGGTGGAGATATTGCCTTTCCAAGAATGGTGGAAAAGGTATGTGAGTATGCATGTTCGAGAGTGGTCAAGGGTGATATTACATTTAAATATGTTAAAAATCCTGTGTTTGGTCAGCCTTGTTTTGTCGTTGAGCCGTGGGATATGGCTGTTCTAGATATGGATGATCCATTGTTCCAACCGGGTTTTGGAACTCGTTTTGATTTTGAACATCCTGGGAATTTTGATAAAAATGGTATTCCTGTTGAACACCCGATGCTTCGAAAATGCTTTGAACAGGTAGTTTCAAAGAACTTTTATGGAAAACAAGAGGGAACTTATCATGCTGTCCAAGATGATGGTAGCATAGAAGATGTTTCTATTGCCTTTATAGACCATAGAATGAAAGGGAGAACAGAGTGGCAGATTTTGCAAGATCAAGCGACGATGTTGGGTCTTTCTCCTCACGTTTTGCAAGATTTGCAACTTATGCAAACGGGTCCAAAATCAGTTGTGCCCAATACTCTCGCTTTTCTCTCTCAGCATATTGCTCTTTTGGGAGATACTAAAATTGGGTTTCCTTTGGCGCGATTATTGGAGAGAAATATTTTCCGTAACGGCGTTTTTAATCAAATGGATCAAAAGTTTGTTTTTGGTCAGATAAAAGAATTGTTTGACCAGGCACAAATTACTGGAACGAACATTGCGGCTTGCATACATCTTTTTGAAATAGCTCGAAAGATTTATGCCAATGCTCAAGACATAGAAGCCTTGAAGCCTGAATTTGAAGAGCTTTTGAAAAAATTTAAAAGTTTAGAAGAGGATTTTAATAAACAGGGGCTTTTGAGGCCATATTTAGGAGTACGATTGGCCGCTTACGACATGCAAATGAAACAGGGCGAGAAAATTCCTGTTGACACGATCTGGTTAGACTTGTTTCGTTATGAGGACAGTCCTTCGGCGCATGTTTGGACTGATCCGATGCGGGAAGCGGCGATTAAAGAGATGGCGATGAAATTTTTGCCTCAAGTTAAGAAGTTGCCAAATCCTCCGGAGATTTGTTCTTCTCTTTTAAAGGCTTTGTATCCTGAAGTTACAGAGGAAGAATGGGTACAAAGCGATAAAGACGGTTTTGTCTTTGAATCTAAGCCTTATAAAGTGAATCTAGCCCGATTTGAGATATGGAAAGATGGCATTCGAAAGAGAAGACTTCCTACGGATGTGACTACGAATCCTCTTTTTTTATTATTTGAGCGGTTAATTCAACAAAAAGATGAAAAATATCAGGTTCGAGAAGAAGATTGGGTAGCAAAACCTGTTGAAATTCCTTCCGAGATCGCAGACCAAAAGCGATGTCATGGGATTCAGTATGAGGCGACAGTAGGAACAAGTCTATTTCGTATTATTGCAGGTGATGATGGAACACTTCGATTATATAGATGTAATAAGGGTGAGCCGTGGTATCTATTTCATGACAATATTTTTGCAAAAGCTCCTCTAGAGAGGAGACCTGATTTTCTCCCGCGCCATCTGGAACAAGGTGATTGTTGGATTCGAAGTGACGGACAGAAAATGAATGTTGAGCTCAAAGGAAAGGTGAAGCTGCGGGCCTCAGTTGCACGGGGAGGGCTAGTTGAGAATATAGAAAGAGTAAAAGATCATCATAGGATTGGAAATATTGCTCAAGATCGAGGTATGAGGCGTCTTTTTGATATGGAGAGTCCTGCTTATGTGACTGCTTATGGAAAAAAAGAATTAAATCAGATTGAATACGAAAGATTTAATTATGGATTTGAGAAACAAGATGACAGATGGGTTTCTCAACAACACGAAGGGTACCATTTGTCGAATGAAACCCTCGAGTCATATGCTGCACCCCCATCATATTCAGAAGATGTCAGTCGTAATGAACATGTTGAAAGGGGTTTGGAGCATTTGCAAAGGCTTTTTCATCCTTCATTTACCTATTATCATCTTTTAAAGCATGATACAAAATTTCCTAAACTCGTGATGCCTGGAGTTGCTTTTGGTCTTCAGAAAACGGTTACAGGCAAAGAACTTTCATACAAATTTTTACCACAATGGCAAGAGGGAGAGCTAGATAGTCTGAGCCTGTATGAGTTTGACGTTGATCCTATTAAAGGATTAATTCCTAAAAAACAACCGGAAGGATATTTGTATCTCGCTTATGTATTATGTATTCAAGGAAATACTAAAGATGCTCTTTATTACTTTCAAAGGGCAAATTTTAATCGTTCCTTAGATGAACGAGGTAAAGAGCTTTTTAGTCGATTAGAAGGATTAGCCAGTACTCTACCTGAAGATTCGTCTGAAGGGGCGTTGTTACGTGCGCGACTTTTCTTAGCCAAACCAATTGTTAGGAATGAAAAGCCCGATACTTTGATGCGAGGGCTATTTGCTAAACAATCCTTAGATAGATTGAAAAAAAACTACTCTGATCAAAAACTACCATTAACTGATCGAGAGCGTGTTGATTTAGAACGACTTTCTAAGGCGTCATGGTTTTCAATTTTTGCTGTTTTATCTGAAGATGAAGAGAATAAAGAAATTTTAAAAAAGGTCTCTTCACTTCTCAATTTTGTCTGTTTTGATCCTGAGAAATATGAAGATAAAGTTAAATTACATGAAGATTTAATTCAGAGAGTAAATACGTATGAAGGAATAACAGAGGAAGATCGGATTCATCTTCATGCGTATATTCCTGAGGCTGTAAGTTATTCCACTCTTGATGAAGGCCTTCAATTTGAACAATTTAAGACCCTGCAATCAATATCTGTGTGGAATCAGTTTGAGGAAAAAATTCTAAAACCTTTTGATATCGGCTTGGAAGAGCTTATTTCAATGAAAGAAAGTGGTCTATTTGAAAAATTTCAAGAGCTGGCACAAAAATTTACTGGCGGTGCAGAACCAGCGAAAGTATTTTCCCCTAAAGATATTCAGACACTGATTGAAGCTACTCGTGTTAGAGAGAACTTTTTATTACAAAGACGCATTGATGAATTGCAAAAATCGCTGAAAGCCGAGCATGCACCACCTTCTGTAAAGAGAACATCTCCTGTGGCTCTTTTTGTAGAGATTCCAGGCAAAGAGTGTTTTAAGGAAGATACAGATGAAGGGTTGTCAAGTAAATTAAAGACTGATGAAGTGCGAGCAAAAGAGGGGGAAAGAAAAACTTATGAGCAAGAAATAGATGGCGGTTTATGCGATGATTTTCGAGTGCATGTTCGAGAATCTTCAGATGTTGCTATGGAGGTGCGTAAGGCTGCTGGATTATCTGAAGAAAAAGAAGGTGTTAAACCAAAAATTGTTACAAATCAAGATAAATTATGCGGTGCCATCAAAGATGAGCTGGACAAGAAAAATGGAAACGCCCTACGTCTCCGTAGAGAGGTTCTTGACGCCTTCCCTTCTGTTTCTAAGCCAGAATTACGTGGTCGTTTTAAACGCGTGGGAAGAATAACTCAGGACGCGTTTTTTGATACAGTTCTTCGTTGTTATGGAGAAGGGGATTGGGAGGCAGTTGAGTCATTGTTAAAACCTGGTGCTGATGTAGAATTTGTAAAGAAAAATATTCATGAATTTCTTAAAAATTCGGTTCAAGCTAAACAGCTCCAAACGGCTTTTGTTGCAGCAAAAAAAATGTCCGAAGATACAGCCGAATTTAAACAAGCAAGCAGGGAGATTTATGATCTACTCACAGCTAAATGGCAATATGATGTAGATAAAGATCCTTTAGCTGCGACAGTTTTGCTCATTGAATATGAACTAGGATTTATTTGCCGTTCTTCGCAACTTGCAGTTGTAGAGGAGAATTTAACGAAGGATAATAGGTTTAAGCAAGAGATATGTGGGGGAGGAAAGACAACCGTTCTTCGAAATATTATTTCGCAATTTCGGGCAGATGGTACAACGCTTTCTGGAGTTTCTACACTTGAACCTTTACGTGGTGAACACGGCCTTATGTATGCTCGAACAACGATGAATGCTTTTGGCCAGCAAGTTTTTGATTTTCACTTTACAGCTCGCTCGGCATCAGATCTTTTTTCATTACGGCAATTGCAATGTGATCTTTTGGAAACGGCAGTATCTCGAGGCCGAATCGATCTTACCAAAGGCGATCTTCAGAGTTTTAAAAATGCTATGGTTTTGAAAAGAGAAAAGATTCGACAAAGTCGACAAAGTCTTAAAGATGTATCAGGAGAGGAAGCAGAAAGAGTTTCCAAGGAAATAGAAACATTGCATCGAGAATTTGATCTCATGGAAGATATTCGCGATTTCTTGATCAAACATGCTAAAATTATGGCTGATGAGTTGGATGAAGATTGCAATCCCTCGCAAGAGAAAAATTTGGCATATGGTAAACCACAATCTTTCAATGAAACAGAAAGGGCAGCAGCCTGTTCGCTTATGCGTATGCTTTTTTCGGCTGAAGAAGGTGTTCTTAAAGATCTTAAAGAAGCTTTTCAGAAAAATCTGCAAGCTCGTTCTTCAGAAGATGTTCGTAATAATGCTCTCAAAGAGTTGGCAGAGCGAGTTTATGATGAATGTAAAGAAGAAATTGGAGATGTTTCGCAAGATAGTTTTGTTAAATATTTGACTGAAGCCTCATCTAAAGAGGCGAAAGCAGTATATAAAAGCCTTTATGGGGGTAAAAAGGAATTTTCTCCAACTTTAGAAAAGATTGCCTTTTATCGACAGTTTCTTTCTGATGTAATTCCCAAAGCATTAACGAAGACCGCTGGTGTGCGATACGGGCGCTCATGCGATGGTGAGTCCGTTATTCCCTATATTGGAAGTAGTAAGCCAAAAGAGGGCTCTGTGCATGGTACTGAGCAAGAACGCATTTGGTATACATGTGCAGATTACATGCAAAATGGGGTGTTAAAAGATCAGGTGCGAGCTGTTTGGATTCAGGCAAAGGAACAGGCGACAAGAGAGCTGTTGCGTGCTCGTCAACAGGGAAGCGAAGAGATACAAACAATTGATGATACATCGGCTGCAAAGGATTTTATAGAGAAATATGCAACATGCTTAAAGGATAAGAAGTTTTCAGAGATACAAGAGAGCGACCTTGAGAAATTATGTGAGAGATTTACACAAGATCCAAATCTAATGATTGATTATCTTGAAGGCAGTGTGCTTCCCCTATTGAGACAGGAAGAAGAAAAAATTGTGAGTGACTCACAAGATGCCCCACATATGGTCCAGTCATATTCTGGATCATCTGGTACAGATACTGGTCAATATGCTCTTCCTGATAAAATTAATACAGAAGATTGTCGTCAAGAAGGTGTGCATGGCAGAGTCATTCGATCCTTAAAAGAGAGTGAGCTAAGGCAAGAGGGAAAAGGTTTTTTATCGTGTACAGATGAGCAAGGGCCAGATGACATTTTAGCTCAAGAAATGAAAGGAGGAGATTGTTTGGTTGATGTTGGTAAACTTTATCCAGGCAAGCCTCCAAAAGAGATTGCGCGTAATTTGTTGGCTCGAATGCCAAAAGAGGTTGAGTATGTCGTTTTTATGGATAACGAAGATCGTTGGAAGATGCTGGCAAAAGATGGGAGGGAGCTTAAATATAGAGAGACAAAAGATCCTGAATTACTCAAGAGGAGAATAACTATTTTCGATGATGTTCATACTCGAGGGGCTGAAAGGGATTCAATGGAGGGAGTGACAGAATTTGTCACTTTAGATGTTGATACTGATTGGTCTCGTTTTGAACAAGCAGTATCAAGAGAGAGATTTGTTCTTAAGAATAAAGCAACTGTTCGTTATATCCTTTCTCCGGAGCTTAAAAAAGAGCTAGGGGAAGATATTGCACTTGATGCGATAAGAGAAAAGTTGTTGTCGAAAAACGAAGCAGACCATCTTCAGCAGCTTAATTATAAAGCAGAAAGGCAAAGGGTAAAACATATTTTAAAGCGCGTTGGTGAAGAGGCTCTTCGTGCAATGTCAGAGCTTTCGAGAAAGCGGGCGACATCGCAACACCATCGTTTGAGAGAGGAACTGTTTACATTAGAGCGAGATCTTTTCATTGTTTCTAATAAAATAGACGTTTTGCAGGTTGCAGAGCCTTTAGGAGAAGAACGATCATCAGTTGCCTTAGATAGGCTTGTAGATCAACAGTTAGTGTTGTTAGATCGTATTCTTGCACAGTTAACGACTTATTCTAAAGAAGAACGCAATCCTGTCGGATATGATGAGATTAACACGCCTTTAAAAGCTGTGCCTCAGAAGCTGGACAGCTTGCTTGTCAAACAGAAAAAATTAAAAGATGCCATTGTCGACATGGATGCAAAGGCAAAGAAAGCTTGGGGTCCATTGATGGATAAAATTCGCGAGCAAACTCAAGAAGCGAAAAAAGAACTCACTTCGGCTAAAACGACTGAACAGATTGAGGGTATTCACAAACAAAAAGAAAAGCTTGAACGATTAATTGCTTCAGAAGAGAAATTTAAGCAATTAACTGAAGAGATGCGCATGGATGTTGGCATGAGCTTTCGTAAAATGGCAACAAGTTCGCGTCATGAATTAGCTAAGATTTTAAACCAGATTCGCAAGCAGAAAGCGGCGATGACAGCAAAAATTGCTGAGACTGAAAAGCAAGAAATAGAGCCTGAAAAGCCAGTAGAATCAGTTTCTCAATGGCTTTTGCAAAAAATTGAGAAAGGAGCTCGAGGAGTACTTGAAAAGGTGACTGTTAAAGCTGTTGCTTTCGGAACGAAATATGCCAATTGGCGAACAGAGGGAGGAAAAACACAGGTTACGCAAGCATTAGATGAACTTGATCAGAGTGTTGTTGAGTTGGACAAGGCTTTGGAAGAACTAGAGAAACCAGGTAAACCTCTTGCTGATATCGCTACAGAGACTCTTGAAAAGGCCAGACCATTGCTATGGGCAAAATATTCGGATGATAAACGAAAACAAACGCCTTCAGAGCTTGCTGCTAAGGTAGAAGAATTAGTAGCCGATGGGAAAGGGCGAATTGATGCTAAATATTTGCCCGAAAAAGTTGCAGGAAGTTCTGAGCTCGATAATGAACAGGAAGTTGAGACCGAAGAGGAACAAGAGGTAGAAGTTCCGGCAGAAGTTTCTATAGAAGCAGAAGAAGAACTGGGAGTTGGTGAGCAAATTTACAAACATAGACAGCTACTATGGGATGATGAAAAGGGGTGTCTTGTTTTGAAAGATCCACCCACATTTAAGAGCATGTGGCAAGATAATTTTATTTATCTTGATCTGTTTACACCTGAAGATCATAAATTTTTGAATAGTAACTGTATAGATAGAGCTGGGAATGTGTCATTTGAAGCTTTGTGGAACAATATAGACCACTCTAAGTTGAAATTAGAAAAATTTCCCAAATTAGAATTTGCTTCTATACATAAACTGAGCGACTTTTCAGATTTTCAGATGTCTGGAAAAATATTTACTGAAAATTGTTATCCTGTTGAAAGATCGAAAGGAGCATTACGACCATGGGAAATCAAAGATGGAAAACCTTTCTTGCCAGCTGATCAGAATAGAATAGAAAGGTCTCTTTTTGTTGTGAACACAGAAACAGGCAAAGTTCAGGAGATCTATGGTTCACGGCTTGATATAGACGGTTTATTTACAGATTTGGCTAAGCAGAGACAGCAAGGAAAATTTAGATTTTTTATTTTTAATTATGGGATGAGGAAAGTAGATACTGGTGAATTAGTAGTGGAGCAGAAAGATCAGATAATGCAGCATGTTGCTGCAACGATGCTGCAACGAGGGGATGTTGAATTTCCCAAAACAAAAGAGTTTGATTTTAATGATGCTCTTCTAACCTTTTTACAATCTCGAGATGATCTTATCTCCCTTGAAAATGGCGTGAAAGCGGCCATTAAAAAATATCGGCCTGATGTTTTATACGAGGGAAGTTCTTTAGAACAATCTTTTACAATTTTTAAGAAAGGTTTGAAAGTTTAAGTAAAAAAGTATGCTCTTTTTCTCCTGGGAAATTTTGGCCAAAGGGGGCAAAATGCAGGCCTGGAAGCTTATTGGTAATGATTTTGCGGATATGGGAAGACGAGCAGGAGTTGATGGTGAGAGAAGAGACGTTTCCTGAGCGAGAGATGGTCAGAGAGACAGAGGCTTCGCCTGATTCAGGGAGGCGAAGAGCAAGCTGCAACCTTTGAATTAGATCTGATATATATATGTTTTCACTGCTTTGTGGTTCTTCAGAAGGGAGTGTGGAGAGAGCAATCGTTGGCATAGTAGGTTGTGAAGTTTTTTTTGTCGATGCTGCGCGATCGAGGTTTTGGAGTGCTTGAGCAATCAGTTTTTGATTGTATGTTTTTTTTGGTTGAGGGGTTGGGTTCGATTTCTTTTTTGGTGTTGGAGGTTTTTTGGAGAGTTGTTGAGTAGTTTTTTTTGTCGGTTTTTTCGGTTCGGCAATTGTTTGTGTCGGTTTTTGTGGTTCAGGAACGGTTGGTGTGGGCGTTTGTACAGGTTGAGCTTGGGAGATGAGTCGAACAGAATGGACCACAAGTTTTTTAGGAGTGATTTGGGGTGTAAATAGTGGGGCGAGCACAAAGAAGAGTAAGAGAAGGAAGTGGGCGGAACAAGCAATGGATAAAGCGTTTTTTTGTATACTCATGAGCCCTCTTTTTTTAGCCTGGTGCGAGGACTATGTCCATTTCATCAAATCCCAATTGCTCAAGCGTATTTTTAAGAGATTGGTAGGTGCCAAATTGGGCGCGCTTGTCATGAAAGACTTGAGGATGAGCATTGGGGTGGAGTTGATGTTCATTGAAGAGTTCTTTTTTAAGATCGTTCGACGCTATTTGCCGGCCATTGATGAGAATCGTATTGTCAGCTCTGACATGGATAGTAATGGGGCTTGTTTCATGCATGGAAACAGCCTCATGATTTTCTCCTGAGGCTAGTTGTACTTGGTCGCGTTCCAGAAGAGGAGCAACAATGATAAAGGCGATCAAGATGACAAAGACAACATCGATGAGAGGGGTAATGTTAATGGTTGGTTCTGCGGTCTCTACAGGCTTTTTTCTTCGCATCGTTCCCCTCGATAATGGAGTGAAAGAGTCGAGACGATCTCTGTAGAGAATCGTTCCATTTCATGATCAAATTCAGAGATAGTGTTTTTGAGATAGTTATAGCCAATAAGTGCTGGAATAGCATTTAAAAGGCCAACGACTGTTGTCGTTAGAGCTAGGGAGAGTCCGCCGAGCACATGTTGGTTGCTAGTCCCTTCCAAAGATACGCCTGAAAAGGTAATGAGAATGCCATATACAGTTCCTAGTAATCCAAGAAAAGGGGCAAGAGTAACGATTGTGGAGAGAAGGTAGAGGTGGCGTTCTAAATACTTAGTAATAGAAGAAATAGTTGATGAGGCATGGGTCTCGAGCAAGGTAATATCTTCAGGAGCCAGGGAGTTGGTTTTTTTCTCAAAGATCTCTCTCGTTTTTTTTTGCAGAACGTCATAGATGAGAAAGAAAGCATTAGGGGCTTCAGGATGGGTTTTGCGGTTATAAGAGACATGTAAAGGGGTTGCATGTTGGTCAAAAAATACCCGTTTAAAAAGCCTTGATTCTTGCTGTACGCGTGATGCGATCCACCACTTTTGAATCATAATCGTCCAACTCAAAAGAGAGATGCCAAAGAGAGCAACAAAGATCAGTTTCCCAATGAGATCTGAGCTTTCCCATGCTGACATGAATGGATTATGAGCTATGATGAACATTGGTTATCCTTTATTTTTAAGCTGGTTCATATTCAGGTTGAAATTGTGGGGTATAATTGGCAAATTGACCAATCTCTTTTTGGTATGTGAGATTAACAGTGCCCACGTTACCATGTCTATTTTTAGCGACAATAAGCTCTGCTTGCCCAGG
>Ga0180438_10005072_pt1 | contig 18560 bp, 20 predicted proteins | sample SS_ome_12_FD_132455 | JGI IMG/M metagenome (GOLD analysis project Ga0180438, IMG submission 132455) | Hypersaline lake sediment archaeal communities from the Salton Sea, California, USA - SS_3_D_2 metaG | ecosystem: Environmental > Aquatic > Non-marine Saline and Alkaline > Hypersaline >...
ACGGTGAGCTTCATCCAGAACAGGCTGGAGGAGAACGAGCGGGATATGTTCGTCCTGATGAAGATGGTGAAGAGGCGTCTGGAGGAACCATGAACGGTCCGATTAAAAAAATCCTGGTTTACGTGGATGGAACCGAGAGCTCGATAACAGCCGCCCAGTACGCGGTCGTCCTGAGCCGGGCGACGGGCGCGCAGCTCTCCGCCCTGTACGTGGTCAATACGCGGGCGCTGGAGGATCTGCTCAAGGCGCGGATCTTCATCAAGGCCGAAGAGGAGGAGTACAAGCGCGATCTGGAGGCGGACGCCAACCGCTATCTGAACCACGTGCAGAGCCTGGCCCGTAAAAAGGGGCTGGCCATAGAAGCGGCGAGCGTCAGCGGGGCTGTGCAGCAGGAGATCAAGAAATACGTTCAGGAAAACGAGATCGATCTGCTTGTCATCGGGGAGCTGTCCCACGTGCGCAGCCGGCGGGATGAGTTCTACAATGAAGCGGAACGGGCCATGCGCAGCGTTTCCTGCTCCGTGCTGATCGTGAAAGATGAAGACCGGGTTTGGGACCTGTACGACACCCTTACCTAGATCAAGGAGAAAGCTATGGCACTAGTTGATTTGATACGACCCGAGGTCGTCAAAGTTCCCCTGGTCTCCACGACCAAACCCGAGGTGATCCGGGAGCTGGTGGAATGCTTGAGGGATGCGGGCAAGATCTCCGATGTGGAGGCTGTCTACGATGCCCTGATGGCACGGGAGAGCCTCGGCTCTACGGGCCTGGAGCAGGGCATCGCCGTGCCCCACGCCAAGACCGCGGCGGTCAGCGCCCTGACAGTGGCTTTGGGTATCTCCCCCAAGGGAATCGATTTCCAGGCCATCGACGGCAATCCGTCGAAGCTGTTCTTCCTGCTGCTGGCCCCGCCGGACCAGTCGGGACCCCACATCGAGGCTCTGGCCGATATTGCCCGCATCACCAAGAGCCAGGCCTTCTGCCGCACCGTGATCGGTTCCACTTCCCCGGAGGAGGTTGTGGAGCTGTTCAGCGAGGATTAGGAGTCGCTTCACCAGGTGCACATGGCGGTGACAACACAACAAATCATCTACCGCTCCGCAACCGTCGGGGACGTGGACGGGATCTTCCGGCTGGTCAACTCTATGGCCGAGTCCGGACAGATGCTGCGCAGGAGCAAGTACCGGATCGTCACCATGCTGGCCAACTTCATCGTGGCCGAGGCGCAGAGCGGCAAGCTGGCCGGATGCGGCGCCCTCTTTCCCCTGTGGACCGACAGCGCGGAGATCGTGGCGTTGGCAGTGCAGTCCCGCTTCCGGGGCGCCGGCGTGGGCAAACAGCTGGTGGAGGAGCTTCTGAAGCGAGCCCGGCTGCAGGGGTTTTCCGAAGTCATCACCCTGACCTACGCGGTGGAATTCTTCTCCAAACTTGGTTTCTCTGTTCAACCAAAGGACAAGTTCCCCAGAAAGCTGTGGCGGGAATGTCTGGAGTGTCCCCGGCTGGAGGACTGCGACGAGATCGCCATGAGCATCCGTCTGGTCGAGTGAACCAATCGCCGGGAGAGATCCTGTTCCTGCGGGTGCCGCCGCGGGGACTGTTCAAGCCCGTCGGTGATACCGGGCGGAGGGGACCAACCCGCCTCATGAGCGTATTCGCCTCCAATGGGTTCCCCGGTCGGGTAGGGGAGCGGAGCATAACCTGTTTTTGGATCGGCATGGGCAGGCGCGTTCGTGTGCCCGGCCGTCGGCTCGTGGAGCGGATTCGGGAGGGGGCGGTTGCGGAGATCGTCGACATCGGCTGCGCAGGTGCCCTGGATCCCTCCCTGCGGAGAGGTGACCTTGTATTGAGCAGCCGGGACATCTCCTTGGACGGTGGCGCGGAGCCGGTGGTTCACCGCCGCCCGGAGCTGTGTTCCCTGCTGCAGGAAGTAGCCGCAGGCCGGGGCGTCGGCTTCCGCAGAGCCCCGATTCTGACCCACGAACGGTTTGTTGCAGGCCGGGAGGAACGGACCGGGCTGTTCCATGGCACCGGCTGCGCGGCCGTGCAGATAGAGCACCTCTGGTTCCTGCGGCTCCTGCGGTCGCTGTTGGGGGCTGCCCCCTTCAAAAGGATTCGGGTTACCCACCTCGTGCTGATCACCGACGCGGTTCCCCGTAGCACCGATAGGATGGCGACCGTTCGTTCAGCCTGGGACGCCCTCACCGGCTACGCTTTTCCGGGCGGCGGAGGAATTACGTCTCTGCGCAGAGAAGTCCTGACCCACTGGCCCTCTTTGTAGCCCGGCCGGAAGGATCAGACTACAGCGCTGCCTGACGCCTTCCCTGTCTGCCGATCTGGGTTAGAGACTGAAACCCCATACCTTTGAGAATAGAGACAGCCTCGTTGTAGTAGCCGTCCAGCTGCTCGGGCTTGTGGGCATCGGAGTTGATCATGACCGGGATTTTCCTTTTCAAACATTCCTCCAGGACCCATTCCGAGGGGTACAGCGCACCGCTGGTGCCCCGCACGACGCCTCCTGTGTTGATCTCCAGAATACAGGGGGAGACGGCCAGCGCGTCCAGTGTCCGGATGACCGCGGCGCGGTACCAGGGTTCCTCCTCCGAGAAGTACTTACCGCCCCGGTTGTTCTTTTTGATCACGTCGAAGTGGCCGATGATGTCCGGGGGAGAGGTGCCGATCATGGCGGTCATTCGCCGGTAGTACTCCTCCACGGCTCTGCGAATATCCCCGCCGAAGGAGTCCGACACGCCTCGTTCCAGCTCCTCCGGCGGACCGTCGGCGGTCCACAGCTCACCGTCGGGCAGGCGGCCGATGAAGTGCACCGAGCCGACAGTGAAATCCAGGTTCAGAGCCCGGATCTGGGCCGACGCGGGAGAGATGATTTCAGGGATGTAGTCAACCTCCAGTCCGACGAGAAGCTCGATTCTCTCCCTGTAGGTTCTTTTGAGCCGCCGCGCCGTGTCGAGGTATTCGGGCAGCAGGGGAGAGGGAATCGTCCAGCCGCAGGCGAAGGGAACCGGGGCGTGCCCGGCAAATCCCAGCGTTCGCAGGCCCTTGCGGAGCGCTGCCTGGACGTACTCCTCCAGCTCCCCGTGACCGTCGTCGAAGCGGGAGTGGCAGTGATAGTTGGCCGCGATGCTGTCGCTCATGGGTGGATTCTACCGGAGTGCCGGCGGAATGACCAGATGTCTCTGAAAACGAATCGTTTTGACCCGCTCCGTGTGTACCCTAGGACAAACCCTCGGATTTCTAGCAAAATTCAAAGTAGAGCGTTAAATTTTCCAGTTTCACCCATTGGTGTGCGTGATGTATCGAGGAAAATCACAAGAAAAACTTTAAATATTGCAGGAAATCCGAGTGTTTCAGCTCCTCAAAAAAGCTGAGCGCCCCGGAGCAGTGCGCGTAGTGCTCCGGCACCCTTGACAACCGTCAAAATATAACATAGATTTATTTTTACGTAACACGTCAAGTTTGGAGGATTAGCCGATGCTGAGCCCAACGACAGAGAGCTCAAAAAAGCACCGAACCCTGTACCGCATCGGGGAGCTGGCCCGGAAGGCCGGAGTGACCGCCCGCACCATCCGCTACTACGAGGAGCTCGGCATTCTCTCCGCACCTCGGCGTCCCCAGGCCAGGCATCGCCGCTATTCCCAGAAGGACCTTCTGCACCTGCAGAGAGTACAGCAGCTTAAAAGTTTCGGCCTGGCACTGGGTGAGATCCGGGAGATCTTCGACCTGTCCCGGCAGGATCCTTCGGGAGAGAAGAGCCGCCTCCGACTCCTGACCCGCTACCGCGAGAAGTGGCGGGAAGCGATGAAGCGCAAGGAACGGATCGAAGCCTACATCGGTGATCTGGAGTGGCACATCGATCAGCTGGAACGGGTGGGCAACTTCCAGGCCTGTCCCGGAGAGGAGTGCAAAAGCTGTCGCTACACGGGGATCTGCAAATTCTACAACGACAATCATCCCGGCGAGGTGCCAAATTGAAAGCAGGCGTACTATCGGCGCCGGAGCGGATCGAGATCCAGGAGATGGAAAAACCCAAGATCGGCAGCCGGGATGTGCTGGTCAGGCTCAAATACTGCGGGATCTGCACCCTGGAGCAGAGGATGTACACGGGGCAGATGAAGTTCAGCTATCCGGTCATTCCCGGACACGAAGCCTCGGGAATTGTCGAAGAGATCGGCGAGCAAGTCGGGCTGCTGAGGGGGGATCTGAAGCCGGGCACCCGAGTAGCCCTGGATCTGGTGAGCCGCTGCGGGGAGTGCTACTACTGCTGCACCGGCGCCTCCAACCTCTGCGTGAATCGCTTCAAAGACGGGAACAGGGTTCTCGGCGGTTTCGGCGAGTATCGGGCTGTTTCCTCCAAACAGGTTTTTCCCATTTCCGATGCGCTCCCCCTGGAGGCGGCCGCCTTCGCAGAACCCGTGGCCTGCTGCATCCGCTCGCTCAAGAAGATCGGGCTGTCCCTGGCCGAAGATCTGCTGATCGTCGGAGCCGGGCCCATGGGCATGATGCACCTGATGGTGGGATCGTGTATGGGAGCCCGTATCTTCGTCTCCGATCCGGACGCGGAGCGTTTGAAAACCGCCTCCCGGCTGGGAGCCTACCTGACGATCGATCCCGCCCGGGAGGATCTGCCGGCAATCGTTCGCGAGCAGACCGAGGGCAGGGGGGTGGATGCCTGCGTGGTGACCTCTCCGGCTGCGGCGGCTCTGCAGACGGCCTTCGAGGCAGCGGCGGCGGGCGGCAGGATCAACATCTATACCTCATACAATGAGAAGCTGCCCCTGCCTACGGATGCCAACTCCATCCACCGTTCGGAAATCCTGGTGACGGGGAGCGAGGGCCGCACCGAGGAGGATTTCCTGCAGGCGGTACGCCTATTGGAGTTCGGGAAGGTCGACGTGCGTTCCCTGATCAGCCGTAAGATTCCCTTTTCCGACCTGGAGGCGGGCATCAAGGCGGCAATGACCACCTCCACCTACCGGGTCCTGTTGGACCACGAAGCGTGATTCTGGCCTTCGACATCGGCACCTCCGTACTGAAGGGGGGCATTTTCGACACCTCGGGGGTGCTTCACTCCAGGGCGGAGGTGCCGGTGCACCTGAGCGATCGGGACGATCCCCTGATGCACGAGGCGGATGCCAACAACTGGATTTCCGCCCTCTCCCTGGTGGCCGCTCAGCTTGAGCTGCCCAGAGCCTCGAGGCTTGGCCGCAGGATCGAGGCCGTGGTGGTCAGCGGCAATGGTCCGACCCTGGTGCCTGTCGGTGCCGGGGGCGAGCCCCTGGATTTCGCCATGACCTGGATGGATCGCCGGGGGGTTGAAGAGGCAAGGATGATTGCCGAGGTCACGGGTCGTTACGTGGACCCCACCTTCTACCTGCCCAAGGCTCTGTGGATCTACAGGCACAAGCCCGAGGTGTACCGCCGGACCAGTCATTTCTGCACCTGCCCGGAGTTCGTCGATCTGTTTCTGACCGGAAAAGCCTGCACGGTTCTGCCTTCGCAGCAGTTCACTCCCTATATCTGGACCTCCGAAACCATCGAGAAACTCGGCATGGATCCGGACAAGTTTCCCCCTTTCCTCCGCCCGGGTGAACCCGTAGGGGAAGTCCATCAGGAAGCGGAGGAGCTGCTAGGCATCCCGGCGGGTACTCCTGTATTCGCCGGGGGTCCTGATTTCGTCATGACCCTTCTGGGAACAGCCACGGTGAGGCCCGGCAGAGCCTGCGACCGGGCCGGAACCTCGGAGGGTATCAACCTCTGCGCCGAACGGGCCGTTGAGGACAAACGGCTGCTGTGCCTGCCCCACATCATCGAAGGGTACACGAACATATCCGGCATCATCTCCACTTCCGGCAAGGCCCTGTCCTGGTTCAAGTCGATCAGCGGCCGGGGAGAGCTGGATTACGAGAGCCTGTTCGAGGACATCTGCCAGGTGCCTCCCGGCTCCCGCTCCCTGCTGTTTCTGCCGTACCTGGCCGGCGAGCGGGCCCCCCTCTGGGATCCCTACGCGCGGGGAACCTTCATCGGATTAACCGCGAATCACGGCCGCAAGGAGATGACCCGGGCGGTTGTGGAGGCGGTCGGGTTCGCCATCCGGGATGTAATCGAGGTGATGGAGGAAAACGGCCTGGAGATAGGGGAGCTGCGGGTCACCGGAGGGCAGGCAAAGAGCCCGCTTTGGAACCAGATCAAGGCCGATATCACCCAGAGGAAGATCCTGGTGCCCGACGTACAGGACTCGGAGCTGCTGGGGGATGCCTGCATCGGCCTGTTTGCCCTGGGAAACTACGATAGCCTGGCCGCGGCTTCGGACAGCCTGGTCAGGATCGGCAGGAGCTACACTCCTGCTCTCGAGCTGCGGGAGCTCTACGATCGGCTCTTTGAGTTGTACCGGGCTTCATACCGGGGCTTAAAAGAGGTATTCTCAAGCCTCGCTGCAATTCCCCTGGAGGAGGAAGGATGAACCCAGGAAAATACATGCGCATGAACTCGATCTTTCGTCCCGATGACGGGCGGTCGGTGATCGTGGCCATCGATCACGGGGCAATCGCCGGGCCGATTCCGGGTATCGTGAAACCCGCTCCACTGATGCGCTCCTGCGTTCTCGGCGGCGCCGATGCGGTGCTGACCACCCGGGGTTTCGTCAAAGCCTCGGTGCAGGAGTGGGCACCCTCTACAGCTCTGATCCTGCGGTTGACCGGGGGTTTCACGGTGCTGGGGGGCGGATTCGAGGAGGAGCGGATCTCTTGTCCCGAAACGGCCCTGCGCTACGGGGCTGCGGCCGCGGCGGTGACCGTGAAGTTCGGCCATCCCCGGGAGGGAGACTTCATCCGCCAGGCCTCGCTGGTGGCGGACGCCTGCGAGCAGTGGAATCTGCCGCTGATGATCGAAGCAATGGCCAAGGGCAAGAATCTCAAATCCACGGATCCGGAGGGGGTGAAACTGGCAGCCCGGGCCGCTCAGGAGATCGGCGCGGACATCGTGAAGAGCTACTACACGGGGGATCCGGATAGCTTCCGCTCCGTGGTGGAGGGCTGCCCGGCACCGGTGGTAATCCTGGGGGGCGATAAGACCAAGGACCTGGGGCAGGTATTCGCCGAGGTCTACGATTCCCTGCAGGCCGGAGGAGCCGGCATCGCCATCGGGCGCAACATCTGGCAGCACGCCAATCCCCAGACCGTGGTGGAGGCCATGGTCGGCCTGGTGCACGACGGCTGGACCGTGAAGCAGGCTTCCAAGCACTGTTCCTGATGCCCTACCTGGCCTTCGCTTCCAACTTCACCTGGGTGATGGTGATCGGCCTGCTCGGACCCTCCATCCCCAGCATCATCGAGGATTTGCAGATCAGCTACGCCCAGGCCGGGCTGTTCTTCACGATGCTCTCCCTGGGGTCGCTGTTCGGCACAACCCTGACGGGAATCGCCTCGGACTACCTGAACCGCAAGGTCCTTTTCGGTATGGTGGCGTTGATCCTGGCTGCAGGACTGGCCGCCATAGGTCTTGCCGCCACCTACCCGGCGGTTCTGCTGATCATCCTGGTTTACAGCCTCTTCGGATCGCCGGCCGGCACGGTCGGCCAGAGCATCATGCTGTCCATGTTTCCCGACCGGAGGGAACGCTACATCTCCCTGCAGACCTCCTTCGCCGCCCTGGGAAGCTTCACCGCCCCCCTGCTGGTGGCACTGAACTTCACAGTCGGATTGTCCTGGCGATGGACCTTCATCGAAGCCGGCGGTATCGCCGCGCTGCTGTTTGTCTGGATTCTGGTTGTTCCTCTCCCCCGGTCGACCGGCCGCATGATCAGCTGGAGGAATCTCTCCCGAATTCTGGGCAATCCGAGGATTCTTTTCAGCGCCCTGCTGATCTTCTTCTCCGTGGCTCCGGATCTGGGATTTTCCTACTGGCTGGCCGAGCACTTCAAGACCGAGCTGGGCGTCCCCTTGAGTCTTTCCAGCGCCGTGGTGGGTGTTTTCCTTGTCGGGATGATCTCAGGGCGCCTGCTGACTTCCCGGCTGCTGAAGCGCTTTGTTTCGATACGCATTCTAAAGGCGGGAATGGTTCTCTCCCTCTCGTCGCTGATCGTGTTCCTGGCCGTGCCCTGGATCCCGGCAAAGCTCGTGACCCTGGTGCTCTACGGCCTGGGCACGGCACCGGTTTTCCCCCTGCTCATGGCCCGGGGCACCGCCCTTTACCCGGATCAGCCCGGAACGGTCAGCGGCGTTCTGTTCGGATCGGTCTCTCTCGGGGGTATGGCTTTTCCCCTGCTGCTGGGAGCGGTGGCTTCATCCGTGGGCATCCGCCTGACCTACATCATCGTGGGGGTGATCGTTCTCGGATTGATGTTGGCCCTCGTCGGGACCCAAAAATGGTGGGACCGGCTGGGCAAGGCGGAGGGGTCCGCCGCTTAAGGTTTCGCCGTAACCACGCGCTCATCCCCGCTTCGTTTCACGAAACCGTCCCTCTCCATGCGGTTGAGCAGGGGGATGACGAACTTGCGGGACAGCCCGCTTCGTTGCTTGGCCTGAGCGATCGTCAGGATGCCCCCGACCTCCAGATCGGTGAGGCAGCCGCGCACCAGATCCAGATAGATCTGCTTCTCGTAGAAGATGTCTCCCTCCAGGGCGACGGCCAGATCGGCCCGGACCAGGTTGCGCAGCTCTTTCCGGGCTCCCGCTACTTTGAGCTTGCCCAGCTCCAACCCGTGGATACCACCTGCGTGCAGGTCCCGCAGCAGCTGACGGCCCATGGGAGAGACCTGGGGCGCCTCCTCCCCTGCGGGAAAGAGAATGCCGCCGCGCAAGGTGAGCTCTCCCCCTTCGGCCAGCTTGCCCGACACCAGCCGCAGCAGCGCCTCCGGCTCGCCCCGCAGTTTGGTGGCCAGCTCGTCGATGCGTACGCCGCCGGGGGCGGCCGCCATCTCCCTGATTTTCTGCCCCAACCGATCCCGGTATTCCTTCGCCACGATCCATCCCTCTATCTGTACGGTACTCCTGCGCAGATCCCCGGATAGTTCCAGATTCCCGGCTTCCTCCGGTGAGACCGCACCATCCAGGGCCAGCTTGAATCGACCCAGGTCCTCCGGCCCCAGTTCTGTCTTCAGGATCGGTTCCAGCTCGGCCAGGATGAGCCGCTGATGCCTGCCGGTCCTCCCGAGCCACAGCACACGTCCCCCGCCCAAAATGGTGCTTCCGCCGTGCTGTATTAGCACGATCGGCTGATTCCACCGCAGCGCAGTTGCCCGCTTCAGCCGGATGCGCAGCAGGTTGCCCGCTGCAAAACGGGTCAGCCGGGCGATCTGATGACCCGTGCCTGCGGCGACCTCCACCTCGAGTTCCCTCTTCAGGGCTGTTGGAGCGTCGCCGTCCGGCGGCGGTGCCAGGCGGAGGATGAGCTCCTCTACGACTTGGAAGGGACCTTCTCCCGCGCAAAGGAGGTCGCCCCGACCGATCGCTTGAGTTTCCACGCCTGAAAGGTTTATCGCCACCCGGGAGGTCGGCTCGATCCGTTCGCACTCCTTGTAGTAGGACTGGAGCCCCCGAATACGCACCCGCCGGTTCTGAGGAAGCAGGAGCAGCTCCTGTCCGTGCCGGAATGCCCCGCCTTTCAAGCTTCCCGTGACCACCAGGCCCGATCCCTTGACGGTGAATGTCCGGTCCACGTAGAGGTGGGCGACACCCCGGCTGCGGGACGGGGCACCCACCCCCTGCACCGGCTCCTCCGCCCGGGCCAGCTCGCGCAGAACCAAGCTCCGCAGCTCCTCGATACCCTCTCCGCTGCGGGCAGAGACCGCGACCGTGGGCAGCCGGGCATAGCCGTGGCGGCTGCACTCCCCGGCGACCCGTTCGCCGATCTCAGCGATTCTTTCGGAAGACGCCAGGTCCGCCTTGGTGATTACGGCTATCAGCCGGGGAACACCCATCAGGCGCAGGACCCGGGTGTGGTCGGAGGACTGCTGCATCCACCCGTCATCCGCGGCCACGGTCAGCAGCGCCAGATCCAGGGACCAGGCTCCGGCCACCATGTTGCGGATGAAACGCTCGTGGCCCGGTACGTCGATCACCCCCACCGGCTCCCCTGCCGGCGTGAAGAAGTGGGCGAAACCCAGATCGATGGTCAGGCCCCGGCGTTTTTCTTCCGGCAGCCGGTCCGCGTTGATTCCCGTGAGTGCTTCGATCAGCAGGGTCTTGCCGTGATCCACATGTCCGGCGGTTCCGATTACGTGCACCGGGCACTCCCGCGCCGCGCTGCGTCCCCCAACAGCCGTTTCAGGGATTCTCCGACCACCTGCACCTCCTCGGGCAGCAGGGTGGCCAGGTTCAGCTGAACCTGGCCGTCCACGATGGTTCCGATGATGGGAGGTTCCGACTCCCGCAGAGCCGCCAGCAGTCGCTCCGGCTTCTCCTTCGCCGGCAGCCGGATCGACAGGGATGGAAAACGCTCGTCCGGTGCGCTGCCCCCGCCGGTACTCACCGTGGAATCGACAAGCTCGGCGGCTTGGGGTGGAAGCTCGGCCAGCAGGGATTCACCCCGAGCCCTAAGCTCCTCCATGGGCAGGTTCAACACCGCTTCCACCGGCGGCTCGGCGACCCGGTTGAGCCTTGCCACCAGGGCTTCCTCCATCAGGGAGTAGATGGTCTTGCCCGGCCGAAACACCCGGTTGAGGGGATGCCGTGAGAGGGTTTGGATCAGCTCTTTCTTGCCCACGATGAAGCCGGCCTGGGGGCCGCCCAGCACCTTGTCCCCGGAGAAACTCACCAGATCCGCTCCGGAGCTCAAGTAGTGAGAGACCGATTGCTCCCCGGGGATATGCTCCGTGGTCGTACCCGAGCCCTGATCCACCACCAGATGCACATCTTCGGGCAGATTCTCCGCCAGCTCCCGGATACCGGGCCGCGCGGTGAATCCCCGGATGCGGAAGTTGGAGGCATGAACCACGAGAACCATGGCCGTATCCGGACCGAAAGCCGAAGTGTAGTCCTCCAGACGGGTGATGTTGGTCGTACCCACCTCCACCATTCTGGCCCCGGTCTGGGCGAGTATCTCGGGGATGCGGAAACCTCCACCGATCTGCACCTGCTCTCCCCGGGAGACGATCACCTCCCTGCCTTTGGCCAGGGCGGAGAGGATCAGGAACACCGCGGCGGCGTTGTTGTTCACCATCAGGGCGTCCTCGGCACCGACAAGCAGAGACAGCAGATCGGGGATGATGCCCTTGCGCTTTCCCCGCCTTCCCGTCCGCAGGTCGAACTCCAGGTTGGAGAACCCGGTGTTGACCGCCTCAGCGGAGCGCCAGGCGGCCTCCGAGATCGGCGCCCTACCCAGGTTGGTGTGCAGCACCACCCCGGTTGCGTTGACCAGGTGATGGATCCTGCGCCTGGCGGTCTCCCTGCAGCGCCGGATCAGGGCTTCGAGGATCGCCGCTTCTCCCGGAAACTCCCCGCCTTCCTGCAGCGCTGCCCGCAGCTCGGCGATCGTCTGCGCGGCCAGCCTGGCCACCAGCGGGCGGCTGAGCCTGGAGAACCACGCCTCCAGCTCGCGGTTCTGGAGGAGCTTTTCGATCTGGGGCAGTTGGGAGAGGGGATGCGGACCGGCTTCTTTCATTTCAGATCGGAAGAGGCAGGAATCGAACCTGCCGTCGCCCTCTTAAGGCGACCAACGGTTTTGAAGACCGCGGGGACCACCAGATCCCATCAGCTTCCCTGTTCATCCTCCGCCGATCGGCAGATACAGCTGCAGCGCATCTCCCTGCCGGAGGGTGTAGCTCAAGGTTTGCTTCTCCCCGTTCACGTACACCAAGAGATAGCGCTGCTGGGTGTCGGGGACTCCGAGTCTGCCCAGCAGAGCCTGCACGGTGGTACCCGCAGAGACCTCTACCTCACCCCTCTCAGTAAGGTCTTTCAGTTTGAGGATAGGCGAGTGGTTGAGAGTGATCCGTACCCCTCGGTCCGTGTTCCCGGCCATAGGGAAGTGTAGCAGATCGAGGGGCAGGACGAAACCCTATTTCGGTTTCCAGACCTTCCAGACTTTTCCGACCAGGTCCGGCCCGGGTTTCAACACCGGATCTCCAGGATGCCAGCCTGATGGACAGACCTCGGCTCCTTTTGTTTTCCGCACATGCTGGAAGGCCTGAACCTGACGCACCGTCTCGTCCAGATGCCTCCCGACCGGCGGGGTCAGGATCTCCATGGCCTGGACCACCCCATCCGGGTCGATGATGAAACGCCCGCGGATGTCTACGCCGGCGTTTTCATCGTACACTCCGTACACCTTGCCGAGATGTCCGGCCCCGTCAGAAATCATCGGGAAGGGAATCCCGCCGTCCACCATCTTGGACAGCTCTTCCTCATCCCAGATCTTGTGGGTGAAGGTGCTGTCCACGCTTACCGAGAAAACCTCGCAGCCCAGTTTTTTCAGTTCTTCGTATCGATCAGCGACCGCTGATAATTCGGTCGGTCATACGAAGGTGAAGTCACCCGGATAGAAGCAGAGCAAGACCCACTTGCCCAGATAATCCGAGAGCTTCACGGTGGTGAACTTACCTTGGTGATAGGCCGGCGCCTCGAAATCCGGCGCCTTGCCTCCCGCTCTGACCTGAACCATGCTTTCCTCCTCCGAATGTTCCTCAGGCTTGGAACGCTGTTGTTTGGGGGACGCACCAACCACACTTCCCGTCGGCCGTGCGCATCCGACCGATTGTTCAGCCATTGGCATCTCCTCTCTTTAATGAACATAATCTCATAACTTGCCCTTTTTGTCAATTTTCGCTACGAGGCAAGCTGCAGATGCTGGACACGAACTTTTCCGGTGGTGTAGTTTCTTTCCTGGTAACACAAAATCCGCGAGCTGGTGTTATACTATTAGATAGCACTGGAAAGGATCCTTCTTGGCTATCGATGTTGAGGCTCTTTACAGGAAGTATGGGCCTATGGTGCTTAGGCGCTGCCGTCAGCTCCTGCAGAACGAGGACAAGGCCCTGGATGCGATGCAGGACACCTTTGTGCAGCTTCTGCGTCATGCGGAAAGGCTGACAGCGGACGCACCGTCCAGCTTGCTGTACCGGATCGCGACGAACACCTGTTTGAATATCCTGCGCGGCGAGAAGCGCAGGCCTGTGAGCGGCAAGGAGGAGCTGTTGATGGAGATCGCGAGTTTCGATGAACACGAGGAGCGCTCGGTGACCCGGGCATTTCTCGACGAGCTGTTCAGCCGGGAGAAGGAATCCACCCGGACGATCGCGGTACTCCACTACGTGGACAGACTCACCCTGGAGGAAACCGCCGTAGAGGTTGGGCTGTCGGTGTCCGGGGTTCGCAAGCGTCTGAGAGCCCTGCGTAAACGGGGTTTAGCCCTGGAGGGAGTTAAAACGTCATGAAGGACAACGGGATTCCTGATCTGTTCATCGAAAAGCTTCTCCTCGACGAGCTGCCGCAAAGTACGAAGGAGCGGTTGCTCAAGGACCCGACCGTACAGCGCCGGCTCGAGGAGCTGAAGGAGGAGAACCGGAAGATCCTGGAGGATTATCCTCCGGAGGAAATGGTCAAGGCGATCCGAAACCGAGAGCGTTGGGGTCGGCAGACCGAGCAGGCACAAGCTGCCCGGCTTCGCCCCCAAGGCAAGCGCCTTGGAGGGCAAGGTGCGCCCATCCGGCGATTGATACCGGTGGCGAGCTTCGCCCTCCTGGTTCTGGTGGGCGGATTGCTGCTGATCACCCGGGGACCGGCGTTTTTCTCGCCCCAGAGTCAAGGTGCGGAGACACGCCTCAAAGGCGGTGCCGCCCATCTGAACGTCTACATGAAGACAGATGCGGGAGCCCGGCTGCTGGAAGAGGGGGCGCGCGTGAGCGAGGGCACGACTCTGCAGATTGGCTATGTAGCGGGGAGGAATGAATACGGAGTGATCGTTTCAATCGATGGACGCGGGGAGGTAACCCTTCATTTTCCGCTGTCCGCCGTGACCGGCCAGGTTCTGGAAGGGGAGGGGGAGGTGCTCCTTCCCTTTGCCTACACCCTGGATGACGCTCCCGATTTCGAGCGGTTTTTCTTCGTCGTTTCCGAGAAGCCCTTCTCCGTGGAGACGGTGCTTGAGGCGGCGGAGGTGCTTTCAGTAAAACCCGAAGCTGCGAAAAGTCAAGACTTGAATCTGCCCAGAAGGCTGGAGCAGAGCTCGATACTGTTGTTGAAGCAAAGGTGATAGAAACGATGAGACGGATAATACTGCTGCTGCTCATTCTGGTGGGCGCTGTTTCTCTGTTTGCCAATCAGAGCCAGGGAGGAGGACTTCGGCGCTACGCCATGTTCGTCGGATCCAACGACGGAGGACACGAGCGGATACGCCTCCGCTATGCCGAAAGCGACGCCCGGGCTATGGCCGAAGTAATGCAGGAGCTGGGCGGGGTACAGTTCAACGACAGCCTGGTGCTGCTGGCCCCGACCTCATACGATCTGGAGACCGCCTTTCTGATGATGAACAGGCGTGTCCAGCAGGCCCACGCCGATGCGCGCAGGGTGGAGTTCCTGTTCTACTACTCCGGACATTCCGATGAAAGAGGTTTGCTTTTGGGCGAGGAGAGGGTGGCCTATGCGGACCTCAAAGCTTCCATCGTGGACATAGAGGCGGATGTGAATATAGCCATTCTCGACTCCTGCTTCTCCGGCGCCTTCACCCGTCTCAAGGGAGGGACGCGCCAGCTTCCCTTCATGATCGACGAGTCGATCCAGATGAAGGGTCACGCCTTCCTCACCTCCAGTTCCGCGGACGAGGCGGCCCAGGAATCGGATCACATACAAGGATCCTATTTCACCCATTACATGATCGCTGCTCTGAGGGGGGCGGCTGATTCGACCCGGGACGAGCAGGTATCCCTGAATGAGGCCTACCACTACGCCTTCTCCGAAACCCTGGCCCGCACGGAGACCTCCCACGCCGGTGCGCAGCATCCCTCCTACAACATCCAGCTGACCGGAACCGGGGATCTGACAATGACGGATCTGCGGGTAGCCTCCAGCAGCATCATCCTTGGCGAACAGATCGACGGGCGTCTGTACGTCCGCAGTTCTATGGGAAATCTGGTCGCCGAGGTGCGCAAGGTTCTGGGCATCGGTGTGGTGCTGGCCCTGCCCGAGGGACGCTACTCCCTGACCCTGGACTCCGAAGGGCGCAGCTGGGTGACGAATGTTGTCCTGAGATCCGGCGTGCGCAGGGAGCTCGAGCCGGCGGATTTCCAGCCGATCGGCAGAGAGCGGGCCACAACCAGAGGGGACGCGCCACCGCTTCCCCCCGTGGAGGAAGCTCCGGTGGAAGAAGAGCTTCCCGTCTCCTACGAACCCTTCGGCTTCACCGTGTTGCCCGGTGTGCCGAACGCACCGGCCAATCCGACTGTGTACAACCTCTCCCTCAATCTGCTGGTCGGCTCGGCCTACGGTATCAAGGGTGCCCAGCTGGGCACGGTGATGAATATTACCGAGGACAAGCTCACCGGCATCCAGGCCTCCGGAGTCGGCAACATCATCGAGGGGGATCTGCTGGGGATACAGTACGCCGGAGTTTTCAACATCGTCGGCCGGGATACCACCGCGGCCCAGTGGGCGGGGGTGTTCAACGTCAACGAGGGCGATACCTCTTTTCTCCAGGCTTCCGGGGTGTTCAACATGGTCGGAGGAACCTTTGCCGGTGTGCAGGCCGCCGGGGTGTTCAACATGAGCACGGAGTCCTTCACCGGTTTTCAGGCTGCCGGGGTATTCAACATGGCCGAGGGTCCGGTCAACGGGGCTCAGTTCTCCGGGGTGTTCAACACGGCCACCAGAGTGTCCGGAGCGCAGGTCGGGGTGGTAAACATCTCCGAGGATGTCAGCGGGACCCAGATCGGGATCGTAAACATATCCAGCGGTGCGGTCAGGGGGGCTCAGGTGGGTGTTGTGAACATATCCAGGGACCTGTACGGGATTCCGATCGGCTTGATAAATGTCGTGGAGAACGGGACTTTCCGGACCTCCGGCTGGTACTCCGAGCTGGGCATGGCATATATCGGATTCGAGATGGGCAGCCGCTATTTGTATACTCTCCTGTACGGAGGCATGGCCCTGGGAGACCGTCCCTCTGTGTATACCGCCGCTCTGGGTCTTGGCCTGCATGTTCCGGTTGGTCCGTTCTTCGTAGACGGAGACCTGAGTGCCAAGGCCAGCTGGACCGGTTGGAGCGAAAGTGAGCTGGCACAGGCCTTTGATGCGAGTGAGGTGTCTCCGGTCTGGCCATCGGCCCGGTTGATGCTGGGTGTGCGGTTTTTTGGTTTCCTGGGCCTGTTCGGAGGGGTGATGCTGGATTCCACGATTCCCGGACACACCGCGGAAACCGAACTGCACCAGGGATCCTCCTTCAACATGGAACTGTGGGGCTCGTCGTTGCAGGTGTATCCCAAGCTGTTTGCCGGGATCAAGTTCTAAAGCTGAAGGGGCAAATTTGCAGCTTGACAATTCGCCTCAGGAGAGTGATTTTTATGGTAGATGAATCACTTGTTGCTGAGGCGGGTTCTTCTTTCTCTGCTCCTGGTCGGCCTCATCATGCCGGTCTGGGCTCAAGAAACCGCCGAGGCCTACGTGATCCCCATAGAGGGGGAGATCGACAGGGCGCTGATGATCTTCATCCGCCGGGGCATCCAGGAGGCTGAGCGGGACGGCGCTTCCACGATTATCTTTCGAATCGACACCTTCGGCGGAAGGGTGGACTCGGCTCTGCAGATTGCCACGCTGATCGGCGCTCAGGATGAGATGGAGACCATCGCTTACGTACCGGCTACGCCGGAAGGCACCGGAGTCAGCTGGTCTGCCGGAGCCCTGATCAGCTTCTCCTGCGATCGGATCTACATGGCGCCGGGCACGTCCATGGGCGCCGCCGCACCGGTTCTCCAGAGCCAGCAGGGCATGGAGATGGCCCCGGAGAAAACCGTGAGTGCCGTGCGGACCCAGATGGCCGCCCTGGCCGAGAAGAACGGCTATCCAAAAGGCATCGCCCTGGCCATGGTGGACATGGATGTGGAGCTGATCGAGGTGTACCTGGACGGGACGCTCGAGGTCACTACAACCACGGACCTCCCCGATCTGGAGAGGGAAGCCCGAGAGCAGGAGCTCGTCCTGGAGAAGGGCAAGGTCATCTCCCCTCAGGGAAAGCTATTGACCCTCACTGCGGGGGAGATGGAGCGCTACGGGGTCTCATCAGCCACTGTCGGAGACCTCGAGGCGCTGTACGAGCTTATCGGTATCCCCACTGCCTCTGTCAGCAGTCTGGAGCCGAGCACGCCGGACCGCATCGTATCGGTGATCACCGGAGCGGCGGTAACCAGCCTGCTGGTGCTGGTCGGGTTGGCAGCCCTGTACCTGGAGATCACCAGTCCCGGTTTCGGGGTGCCGGGAACCATCGCCATCATCGCCTTTCTGATCATCTTCCTGGGCGGAGCGCTGCTGGGAACTGTCGGTTCCCTGGAGATCATCCTCTTTCTACTGGGGGTCGTTCTCCTGGTTATCGAGATTTTCCTCATACCCGGTTTCGGGGTCACCGGCATCTCCGGAATAATCCTGATGATCACCTCTCTGGTGCTATCCAGGCAGGAGTTCGTCATCCCCCGAGTACCCTGGCAGTGGGACATCTTCCTGCGGAACCTACGAAACGTCGGGTTCGGCTTCGTCGGTTCCCTGATACTGTTGGTATTTCTCCTGCGTATCTTTCCCCGCACCCCGGGATTGAAACGGCTGATCCTGGAGAGCAGCCAGGACACCCTGGCCGGGTACACGGTTCAAAGCATAGAAAGCTCCACCCTGCTGACCGGCCGTAGGGGAAACGCGGTGACTGCGCTGCGCCCCGCTGGAAAGGCCGATTTCGAGGGGGAGATCCTGGTCGTGGAGACGGACGGGGAGTTTATCGAGGCCGGCACGCCGGTGGAGGTCATCGAGGTCAGCGGCAACAGAATCGTGGTCCGGAGGGTGTGAGGCGCAACTATGTGGTTGGCTATAGGTCTGGCTGCAGCCGGGGTTCTGGCTATCATCCTGGAGGTATTTGTTCCCTCCGCCGGGATCATCGGCATTGCCGGGCTTGGATCGATAATAGCCAGCATCGTGATCGCCTACCAGCGGCTGGGCAACCTGATCGGCTCGATCTACCTGGCCGTGGTCCTGGTTCTGGTGCCGGTGTTCATCGTTCTGTATTTCAGGTTCTTTCCCCGTTCTCCCGTGGGCCGCTGGCTGATCAGCCAGGACCGCCAGGAACCCGATAAAGGCTACTCCTCCTTCACTCCGGAAAAGTACACGGATCTGATCGGGAAAGAGGGGACCAGCCTGACGATCCTGCGGCCGGTCGGCATGGTCCGAATCGACGGCCAGAAGTACAGCGCCGTGACCGGCGGGGAGTTTATCGAGAAAGACAAACCTATCAAAGTAGTGAAAGTAGAGGGAAGCCGCGTCGTGGTGCGGCAAGGAGGATAACATGATCATCCTTTATGTTCTGGTAGCAATTGTAGCGATCGCCTTTATCGCTATTTTCTTGAAATTCTTCGGACTCTG
>Ga0180438_10005074_pt1 | contig 18558 bp, 15 predicted proteins | sample SS_ome_12_FD_132455 | JGI IMG/M metagenome (GOLD analysis project Ga0180438, IMG submission 132455) | Hypersaline lake sediment archaeal communities from the Salton Sea, California, USA - SS_3_D_2 metaG | ecosystem: Environmental > Aquatic > Non-marine Saline and Alkaline > Hypersaline >...
ATCAATTATGTAAAATATATTTATTTTATGGTGACAATACTATAATATTAATTTTTGCTTGAATCAAATGATTGTTATGGAGTCTAAAACTGAGCCTAAAACTGAGATAGAATTCATATCAACTTCGGGAGTATTTAAAACTCCATTTAGCATGATTATAATTTTGCAATTATTCGTTGGGGGCATAATTTTAATAGCTGTAAATTTATGGTTTTTGAATAGCATATATTTTCTTTTAACAGGATCCCAATTTTATCCATTTGAACCGAAAGCAGAATGGTATTATTGGTTATTAGTTCCCTTAAATTGTTATGCGGCAATATACTTATTTACATTTACGGTAGTAGTATTTTCTGCAGGTATATTTAAGATTTTAAATAAAATATGTCCTCCAAAAGAAGGAGTATTTGAAAAAGGCAGTAAAGATTGGACATATATGCATAGAAGATTTTGGACAGCGTATTTTCCAGTTTGGTTAGCAAGAACCTTACCTTTACCTTGGTTAGACATTGTTGCTTATCGTATATTAGGAGTGAAAGTAGGAAAAAATGTCGTATTATATGAAGGATATGTTGATCCCTTATTTATAAAAATTGGCGATTTTACCATGACATCCTTAAATATTTGCATATTCTCTCATTTAATTTATCAGGATAAGGTCTTAATTAAAAAGGTTAACATTGGTAAAGCGTGCGTAGTGGGTCCACATACTATAGTCTCCCCAGGTACTATTATGGAGGATTTTGCAGTTTTAGGAGTAAATAGTTATACATCGATAGATCAAGAACTAAAGGGGAACCTTATCCATGTAGGAACCCCCGTAAGCATGACCTTACCAATTCAAAGCCTTGAAGAATCGCAGAAAAAGGCAAAACAAGTACAACAAGGAAAGGATAACTCAAATTCAAATAAAATTGATAAAAATTTAGAGTAAGTGGTGAGATTTTTTTGTTTCAGCCCGCTAGTTTAAAAGGAGATTCACCTACACCCATAGATGAGAGAATAAGAAATAGATTTATCATTATGTATATTTTAATAATAATTTTTAGTTTTATTCCCGGTTGTTTTTTTGAATATTATTATATAATAATGATTTGGACAGAAACATTTTATTGGCTTTTTTTTCTCTTGCTTCCGTTCAATGTATTAATTCTCATATACTTAATTCAGATAAGTGCTACAATTATCGCTGCTTTAATAATAAAAGTGATAAATCTTATACACACTCCAAAAGAGGGTAATTTTAAGAGAGCGATTAACGATAAAGATTACTTATATTGGAATATTAGGAATATAGTAAAGAAATGGCCCCTTTATGTGATGGCTAGTAATCCCTTTCCTTGGTTAAAAAATAGGTTTACATTGAGGTTTTTTGGAGTAAAAATTGGGCGCCATTGTATCTGCGATAATAGCTGGATTTCCTCTGAATTTGTATCGATTGGTAAGAATGTAATATTAGGAATGAATTCAACACTTATTTGTTTTGGTATTGAACAAGATAATTTCATACTAAGGAAAATTATAGTAGAAAATGATGTGTTAATCGGAGCGAAGTGCGTAATTTTACCCGGGACAATAATCAAGCAAAATAGTAAATTAGAAGCTCATTCGTATACTGATTTCAATGAGACTCTCAAAGAGAATTCCCTTTATTCGGGGCATCCCGCTAAATTAAAAAGTTGATTTTAAATCAATAATAAATGTAGAAGAGATTTGAAAGGTATTGCCACAATATAGGATATTAGAACAATTTAACCTTCTTTTAATCAGATATTCTGAGATTTGGTTAAAATCTCAAAAAGTAAAAATCCGGATGTTAAAAATTTTAATGGATAATCTCAAAAAACTGTTAGAACGAGAAGGAATTTCATTTCATAAATATCAATTAAGCAAAGATTCATCACGTATTTTATTCTTTTTTGACAATCTCGACATTGAAAACGCAATAACAGTTTGCTTAAGAGTATTTGGGATTCATTCCATTAGTCCAGCTCTCAGAACATCAAGTAAGATAAATAATATAATGGAGAGAACTTTAGAAGTGGCTCAATTAATTTTAGAAAAAGGTGATACATTCGCACTTAAAGTAAAAAGATCTGGTAAACATGACTTTAGCTCTTTGGAAGTAGCACAAACTGTAGGAAAAGCAATATTAGATCAGTTCCCAGAATTGCGTTTAAAAGTTAATCTTTCCAATCCCAAGAAGACTATTTTTATTGAAATCAGGGCAGATTTTTCCTATATTTTTTTAGAAATTATTCCGAGTAATTGGGGTGGACTGCCTATTGAGTATAATAAGAAGGTACTTGTCATGGATATCGGACGCATTAATGACCTCTTAGCAGGATTCTTATTGATGAGAAGAGGTTGCGAAATATATCCTTTACTATTTGATAATAGCAATAATCAAGAGACTATGCAATCTTGGTTTGAAAACTGGCAAGAAGTCACCAAATTTGTCCCGTATGATCATATTCCTCTTAAAAGAATTAATTTATATCAAATTTTATCCAAGTTAGCAGTTAAATTAGAGGATAATACACATTTTTGCGCTTTATGTAGGATGATTCGAATGGCAATAGTAGCAAAATATCTTAAAACTTCTAAGGAGACGTTCATTCCTAAAATCAGGGCTATTACAGACGGAACTACCTTAAATAATATGACGATTTGTAATGATATAGTTGATTTAGAATCACTTTCTTTAAACTCATTATTCTCTGTTTATCCGATTTTTACTTCATTAATTGGATTAGACGAAAATATAATTAATAATCTCTTATCTCATATATCTTCTAATATAAATAAATTTACATATTGTGTCTTTAAACCAAAGAATCAAGAAATAAATGTAGAGATTGTAAAAAGTTTATATGAAACCCTCAAGATTGAAGAGTTAGTTGAACAGAGTTTAACTAATCTAGAAGATCTTAAGCTATATTTTAAGTTGGATTAATAAAAAATTACAAAAAATTATTTTACAATGAAAGATTTTATGTAATATATTTTATCAGTTTCATGGTGTGTTTCCATGGCAAAAGTTGAATTGAATCTGTTAAACATCTTTGCTTTAAAAGTGAAAAAGAATACGTTACAGTATGAAGGAAAAACCGTAGGCGACATTTTAACGAGATTCCTCAATGAATATGGAGAAAAATTAGATAGTAGTATCTTAAGCAAAAATAGAAAGAAATTGAATCCACAAATGGTTATTCTATTGAATGGACAAAATATAACATATATGAAAAGTTATAAGACAAAACTCAAGGATGGAGATAAACTCTACATTTCTTTTCCGATCTCAGGTGGCTAAATAATAACAACGCTTTATTATCTTACTCATTTTTAAATATTTTATCCCATTATTCCTATGAATGTAAGGATTTATTAAGTTCTACTACAATAACATTATTGTAGGAAATTATATCGACATAATTATTTGTGTTAGTGGGTGACAAAGTGAAAAAGCTAGCCTTCCTTGGTCTTGATAATGCTGGTAAAACTAGTATCATAACGGCTATAACTAAAAAGTTCGGTTATGAAGAAGAAATATTTAAATTAATGCCTACCAGAAAAATAGCACGTGATGCATTCCGATTTCTTGGAATTGAATTTGTAAGAATGGATTTTGGTGGTCAGGTACAATATCGTGAAGAATATTTAAAACACCCCACTAAATATATAAGTGGAACAGATTTAATTTACTATGTTATTGATGCTCAAAATTCAGAGCGTTTTGTGGAAACTGTCGATTATCTTGATCAAATTTTATTGTTTTTAAAAGAAGAACGAGAATATCCTCCGATTTGTATTATATTTCATAAATTTGACCCTCAAATTAGAAAGGAAAAGGAAATCAACCAGAGAATTCTAACAATCAAGCAAGCTCTTACAAGATATAGTCATGATTTTGATATATTTTTCTTTGAAACGACAATATATGATATTAAGTCCGTAATGGATGCTTTCTCCTCAGGCCTTTCGTTACTATTTGAGAAAATGGAAATGGTATCTCATTTATTTGCAGAAATGAGTAAAAATTATAACACTTTAATGATTGCTTTGTTTGATGCGAAAGGAATTACAATTGGAGAATATTATAAACCACATCTCCATCTTCAAGAAAAGATAAGAATATATGATAAATATCTAGAGACACAGAGAAGAATCATTGATCAGAATAGAAGAATGTTTGAATTCTCTGATAAATTTGACAATGGTCAAAGATATTCTGGTTTGGTAGAACTTTTAAATTTCGGTAACTTAGATTTTTATCTGCTTTTTATCATTGAGGAGGATAAGGAGGATTTAGCTTCAACTATTAAAATTTTAGATAAGATCGAAGCTGCTAAACCTCAAATGGAAAATATGATTTTACAACTAATTCAGTAGAAATACTCGTTTTTTGTTGATTATTAAGAAAAGTAACGCAGATGGAGGGAGTCGAACCCTCGAGCGCTTACGCGCACCGGCTTGCTAGGAGGATACGCATTCACTCGAGGCCGGCGTCTTACCAGCTAGGCTACATCTGCATTTTAATGAACCTAAATTTTAAGTTATTATCCTCCATAGGCTCTAATAAAGTTTAGTCCTTAAGGCTATATAATTTTTACTGTAAAGATTGAGAAAATGATTAGGATGATATTAGAAAATAAAGTATAGAGATAACTCCTTAAAATTAAGCAGGAACATAAATCTTTAATTTTAAATCTTCATCTAAAAGTTTAATGAGTCCTTCTTGTTCATAATGTTTGAGTAGTAGTTTAACTGCGGAAATTCGTAAATCATATTTTAAAGCAATGTCTGTTGCAAGGATGCTTTTCCTTTTTGGAATTGATTCTCGAATTTCTTGTTCGATGGTATTAGGGATAAACGCATCCCTTTCTACCACATTAATTTGTTTGGTTCTACCGTATTTTCTCCTTAAATTTAAGGTTGCTTTTCTTACTAGTAATTTTTCGTCCTTTTCAGACAAGATCGATCACATAAACCAGTTAAAATATTAAATATTTAAGCTGAATGAAATATTAAATACATAAAATTTAATAAAATTTTTGATTTGGGATTATCTATCTAAGATTTTATATCATATTGGAAAAAAACTTAAATAAGCCATCTACAATTGAACGATAAATTTTTCTTTCATGTGAAAAAGCAGAGACCCGAAGAAACATTTGGAAGTGTTATTGATTATTTTGATGAGAGCAGATGTAGTGAATATTCTCAATCTAAAAGTATGATGAGAATTCAAAGAAGAATAACACTTAGGGCTCTTGAGTTATTGGAAATACCAAAAGGTAATCATCTTATTCTTGATGCAGGTTGTGGTCCCGGATTCACCTCGTTTTATCTTAATGAACTTAAATATACCCTTATAGCTTTAGATTTAATCCCATATTTTTTAAAATACTATGATATGCGGATGCTCAATCCAATCTCCGCAGACATGTGCTTTTTACCCTTCAAACCAAGCATATTTGATGCAATTTTATCTATCTCTGCATTACAATGGGTTTATAGGGAGATAGATAATCAAAAAATGAATTTCAATCTTATAAATTTAATTAAATCCTTCTATAATGTTCTTAAACCTAACTCTAAAGCAATATTCCAATTTTACCCTAAAAATACTGCTATTATGGATAGTATTGGAAAAATTATAACAAATAACAGTCGCTTTAAAGGAAACTATATAATTGATAACCCAGAGAATCCTAAAAAAAGAAAAGTTTTTTTGATGCTGCAAAAAGAAAGTGAATAATCGTGTACACAGAAAAAATATAATTCCAATTTTTTGTTATAAGGAAAAAATTAATAGTTTAAGTTTGACTCCAGTTTGCATTTTTTGAAATCACTAATTTGTGTGAGATTTTGGGAATTAATATTAGTTAAAAGTTATATATGCAAGATTACAATTATATTGTTATAAAAAATCTTGTTATAATTAATTATAATGTAAACTTAAAATATATGGTATATAAAAATGTACAAACGAAAATATCGAACAATTCATGGAAAAGCTTTAGTCTTGCTTTCATTTCTTCTTGTATCAATGGTCTATGGTAGCGTAACGCTTTTTTTAGCTAACCTAACTGATAATACGAGGAAATTAGATGAAAATCTTGGTTTTAATGATAATGAACAAACCAATTCTCCAAGAACGAACGCTATTAGTCTTGATTCTTGGTGGAATGCCTCATTTTTATATCGGAGACTATTAAATATTACAAATTCGTATACTGAGGATTTAGTTGATTTCACAACTTCAATTACATTTGATTATAGTGAGTATGTTTCAAATGGACATATGAATTCAAGTTTATATGACATAAGAGTAGTAGAAAATGGAATTCTGAGAGACTATTATTATGAAATAGATTATCCAAACCCTAATTATGTAACTTTGTGGTTTAAAACTAATTGTTCCGCTAGTTCAACCGAATACGACACATTCTTATATTATGGTAATAACACGGTTGGTCGAGCGACTAGTTATTATATGTCACAAAATCCTGAAGGGTTAATGTGGTATTCATTTGATAATGATTATCCCGGACTTATGATTGATAAACTAAATAACTATAATGCTACGGCTTATAATAGCCCAACTCATAGTACAGGAAAAGTAGGCAGCTATTCTCTCAGCTTTAATGGAAATAATCAATATTTAGGAATACAAGGAAAAAATTATAATACCGTAGGAGCGATAAGTCAACTAACTGTTTGCCTTTGGTTTCAAACTTCTTTTATTGGAAGTAGTTATAATGACAACTGGGCATTCTTTGATTATGATCGGTCAGAATATTTTAACTTTTATATTCGAGGAGATAATGGACAATTAGGTTTCTCTTCAGCTAGAAGTGGTATTGATGATTTTTATAGCAACACTGGAACTTTGAATGATGGGGATTGGCATTTTGGAGTTGCTGTTTATGATGGAATAGATAAATACATATTTATCGATCCTTCTTCGGGTCAATGGGATGCTAGAGATCTTAATTCCCATTCAGGATTAGCTATAGGAACAGGAATTTCGAGATATGGTATTATAGGAGATGGTTCTGAAGCAACTAGTGTTGGAACTCCTCGTAATAATATCTATTATCAAGGATTAATGGATGAGATAAGATATTTCGAACGAGCACTTTCAGGAAAAGAAATTGAATGGTTATATAAAGGATACGAGTTACAAGCAACATTAAATGAAGAACAAGAACAACTTGCTCAAGTAATTCTTACTTGTTATGATGTTGATAATAGAATCGTTCCAAATGCCGAACTAATCTTAATTAATGCAACAGATGGATCTATTGTTTCCATACAATCTACTTCGGCAGATGGTACTGTAGAATTCAATCAATTAGAATATGGTGCCTATAATATTACAGTAAATTACACTCTCAATGTTGGAACTGAAGATATTGTTTATGATAGTAGTCAAAGTAAATATGGAGGACCAATACAATTTATGCTTACAGGCCTTTATCACACTTTTGATATTATTTTAGACTTATGGACAATTGATTTTGAGATTGTTGACTGGGATTATCAACCAATGAATCAAGGATTTATTACAATTAGTGAGACATCAACTAGTCCAGTAATTGAAACACTTAATTTAAATAGTGAAGGAAAGACGACTTTCCGTTGGCATAATAGATCATCATACTACTATAAGGTGTATTATCAAAACGAAGACTACAACCCTACTTTAACTCCATTAAACGCAAGTGATATTTTTAGGAATGAATATATATCAAATCAAAAGTATTATACTTCCTATTTCAATGTAAATGAAACCAGTACAGGACCCGTTGGTTACTTTGAAGTAAGTGAACGAATTTACACTGCCGGCTCAAAAAGTCAAATAACCGATAAAAAATTATTAAAAGCCAATATTACATTATCAAATATGGAGGAACATCTTGATTCAGTAAAAATCTATTATGTTAATAGTGAAAATAAGACCTTTACTAGTGTTTCAGGGGATCATTTAATCTTTCAAAATACATCTTATGGTCTTGGGGATAGTAGTGACTTTATTCAGCTTGATATGAGACATCCACAGACAATAAGTACTCCTTTAGTTGCTGACAATTATGAAGTTTATGGTCTGTATTTTGAAATTGAGGGGACTAACAGTACACAATGTAATGGGGTAATAAAAATCGATACAATTGAAACCCTTTACATTTTTAACAGGACGGAATTGTCAAAAATATCAATTAAAGTAGTTGATGAACCACCGACCAGAATTCCGGTTCCAGGTGTGGTAGTTCATGTTTTCAATGGATCAATTACTGATTCTAATTCGTTAGTTAATTTAACTACTGATCAAAATGGAATGGCATATGGTCTACAAAATTCGGATATAGGATTTTGGTATATAAGAGGTGTAAGTTATAATTTTACATTAGAATTTTTCGGAGAAAGCAATAAGGATTTTACTGTAAATTACACCTCTCCATCTCAGTGGATGCCTTTATATCCTAATAGTGTGACTAAATATAATTATACATTAAATAGCGAATCTTCAATTATTTTTGAATTGATAATTGATTCAAGTGACTTTATAACAGAATTCTTGGAATCATTTGGCGATACATCTGCTGATTGGGGTCAGGAAATTACATACTCAGTGAACTATACTTATTCAACCGATGGAGGATCGTCTTGGTTTCCAATAAATACTGCTGATGAAGTTAAACTAACTATTAAGGATTTTGATGGGGAAATTGTTTTCTCAAAACCTTTAGCACCTTTGGGTAATGGTAATTTCACCACTACACTTGATTCTGGAATTTTATCAGCAGGTTTTGAAAGTAGTATTTATACTATTGAAATTACTGGAAGAAAAGCTGGATATGGAAATCCAGAGAAAGTAATATTCGTGCTTCAACTTTATGCGACTCTAACTGGTTCAAGTATTCACGATTATGATAATATGCCTCAAGAAATTTCTCGTGTAACTCAATATTATAATGAATTGGTTAATATAACTACCTCATATTATCCATCATCTAGTCCTAGCACGTTATTACAGGGAGCGATATTGAGTTATAGTTGGGATTATGGCTCAGGTTTCAATATTGGCGAAGATCTAATTAATCCAGGATATTATACCTTTGAAATAGACACTTCCTTAACCCCGACTACTGGAATATATAGTATAGATATAAGTATTGAACTTGAAAATTATACCAGAAGTAACTTCGCAATACTCCTTGAGATAATTCCAAGACATACTAATTTAAACGGTACAAGTAGTCTATATCACGTTTCTAAGGATCTTTGGGTAAAAGATTCTTTCAATTTTACCTTTGAGTATAAGGACATAACAGGGACTTCAAATATTCGAATTGAAGACTCAGAATTAGCCTACTACTATTGGTACCAACTTGCAGAAGATGGAAGTCCCTTAGGGAGTCCAAGTACAGATATTGATTTAATTGAAACAACGGATAACTTATATTTGATCGATTTTAACACAGCAACCAGAGATGTAGGGAAATACGCACTGTTCGTTACAATTCAAAAAAATAACTATGAAGTAAGAAATGCTTTTATCAATTTAGAGATAAAATACAGAACTATTGCTCACGCCGTTTCTGCTGTAGGTTTAGAAGGTTCCCAGATCAACGTTATCCAAGGTGATAATATTATAGTAACTTTAGATTTATCAGATGAGTCAAGAAGCTTAGACCCTCTAATAAATGCAACCATACTTTTAACGATTGGGGGAAATTCATATCAATTTACTGAAGTGGGTAATGGCCAATATCAATTTGTTTTTCCGACTGATAATATCGATGCATTCTTTATGCCACAATTTCTTCAGGCTAGCATTACAATATCTAAAGAAGATTATATTCCCAAAGAACTTAATCTCACTTTTGTCGTTGGTATGCCGGAGATCTTTCCGGGATTTCCGATGTTCTATTTCTTAATAATAGTTATTGGAGTTGCTGCGGTTGTGGGTAGTTTAGTGATTTATCGCCAGATTCAAAGAGCAAGAATTCCAACTTTCGTTAAGAAAGCAAGAGAAATGAGTAAGAACATCAAGGGAAGGAAATCAATTTCAGACTCACTTATATATCCTTCTAAAGAAGAATATATAGTCAAAAAACTTGGTGATAAATGGGCTATGCTTGGCTTATCATTAGATGATGTTTATGGTCTTGAGGGTAAGAAGAGAAAAAAATTACCCGAAGTAACTGAAACAGAAGGAGGTGGTATGTAAGATATGCCAGTAGGTTTAGTTGTTATGAAATGGGATGAAAGAGTTGGTACGGAAATATTAGCTAAATATCCAGAAGAAATTTCAGTCACTGACAAAACTTTAATGCAGGTTTATAGTACGCATGAATATTCTGGTGAATCGGGCATGATAAGTTTAATGGTTGGTTCATTAAATATTGCGTCGTACTATACAGGTCCAGAAAAAGGATATTATATTCTTCTATTGTTGAATTTAGATGACGATCCTGACTCTTATGAAGGAGGTTTAGCCGATGCTTCAAGAATTATTCTGCAAAATCTTGAGGATAATGCATATGTTCAGCTTGTCCCTTCAATTTTTCGAAGATTATCAGTATATCCAACATTAAACGATGAACAACGCCTTGCAATGACGTATCAAGACGAAATTAAACGAATGATTGTCAATCGACTTAGAGAGGAGGGTGTAGTTTCGAAATCTGAATTGATGGTTTGGCTAAAAGACAGATATAAACAAGGTTTCGTAGATTTGGAAGGTGTTTTAATTGAACTAATCAAGCGGGAGTTAATAAAAGAAACTTCTGTCAAGGGAATGCCTTCAGAATTAATATTTCTTACAAATGATATCTTAATGCTGAGAGTCCCTCCTGTTCAGTTGCTTAAGGATCCTGCAGATAAAGGATTGCCTAATCAATTAGCTTCAGATTATAGAACTGAAGTGAAAAAATTCTTCCAGAATTATCGTCCATCAGAACAGGATAATCTTAGAGTAATCGATATAATTATCAATCCTCAAGTCTATGAAACTTTGAGACTCTTAAGAACGGCTATAGTGACCAAAAATGATCTAGAAAAACTCAAGAAGAAAGGTGTTGATGACATTGATGAAGTTTTAAAGAATCTATGGGAAAGCCAAATGATTCAAGTATTCCAAGACGACAGGAATAACGAATATTATGCGCTATTATCAGACTTTTATGTAGATTTAATTTTTCCAAAATATCTCTTAAACATTATTAAGTCGGAGTATGAGAAGAAATCAAAAGCAGATCAGGTATTAGTTGAATATTTAAGTGTACTTGAAAATGCCTATTTAAATTTAAAATCGTCAGTTAAATCTGAGGATTAATTTTATTTCCTTTTTTTTAAATATATTACTATTTTTATTTAATGATATTAATTAATTTTTAATCATTTTCTGCAATTGCGATTAATAATCCTTGGTGCTCGAAGATCTCAATATTTTCTAGCCCAATATTAAATATATCATTCTTTAATTCATTTTGAGTAAAGATCCTGTTATTTAATGCCGCTTTATAAATGTCAATCAATTCATTTATGAATAAATTAGAAGTGTTACCAAAATCAGCTATTGTTACCAGAATTATATAGCCTTTCGATTTAGTTACTCTTACAGCTTCTTCTAAAATCATTTTTCGAGACATGCTATAGAACTTTGGAACCTTTTTGTACACAGGTATAAAGGTAGCATCGAAAAAATCCTCTCTCTCTCTAAAAAGGCCTCCAATAATTTCTGTAAATCTAATTTTATCTCCTAATTTATTATTTTTATAATCACTGTCTTCATTTTTCGAAAGGATATATAATTCTTCTGTAAATTCTGAGATTTGATTAACTACAGATAAAGGCACGTATTCTGATAACCAGAGTGTTAAAATACGTTTAAAATGGAGATTACCAATTTTATTTAAAAATTTTTTTGAAAATTCAGATCTATATTCAACAGAATTCATAACATTGTTGTTTATAAGAAATTTCAATAGTAATTTTGGGATATAATTTGTAAAAATAGTTGAATTAACAGATACTTTACCTGTCTTTCCATCGAAGACTAATAGACCCCTTTTTTCTAGCTTTTCAAGGCTATAATAAAATTTTCCAGTTGAAAGTTTTTTTGGTTTGTTTATAAAATCAAAAAATTTATCATTATTGGCTGAATCTAAGAAGTTTATGTCAAACTCTGAATTCTTTTCTTTAAATTCAATAAACTGCTTTACTTCTGTAAATAATGCATGCCGAACTACTGGTTGCGAATAACGAACAAGAAATTGTAACGTAATGATCTCAACGAGTGATAAATCTGCAAAATCAGAAATAGTATGATATAGAGCATATTGATAAAAGTTATCTACTTTTCTATCCAAGTTGCATCACAACTTATAATTGAAAAATAATAATTTGCTATGTATAAAACGTAAGTTATTTTAGATTTAAGTTTTTCTAAATTTAGAAATTTTTTTCTCTCAATCACGAGATTTATAAATTCTAAAACATTTTTAATTATTACCTTTAATAGGCTATATAACTTTACTTATATAATGTGATAAAAATGGCTGAGAAAGTCCCAAAACAATTTGACGAATTTGATTTAGAAAATCTTGCTAAACCTAACGCACTTCCTGAAGATATTGACTATGAAACTCATATAATTGCTACCTATACTGCAATGCTCCATAGAAAAATGGATGCGTTTTATATGATGCAAGCGGTTTGTGTGGAACAATCTACAGGTACTTTTGTTCCTGTGCCTCAAGAAACCCCTGAACAGAGAAGAAGGCATGTAGCTAAAGTGATTGGGTGGTGGAGGATTCCAGATTTCGAATATGAAGGAGCAGAAGATTTCTTCGGTAGTCCGAAAATGTATCAGTATGTGGTTCAAATTGCATATCCTTTGAATTTCAAACCCCAATTTCCTATGTTATTTACAACGATTTATGGTAATATCTCAATGGGCGGTCCACTTAAAATGGTAGATGTGCGATTTCCTAAGGCATTTCTAAAAGAGTTTAAAGGCCCTAAATTCGGTGATGTTGGAATAAGAAAAATTCTTGGAGTTAAAGAACGACCACTACTAAATAATATGATAAAACCTTGTGTTTATTCAGATCCAAAAATAGGAGCTGATCTTGCTTATCAAGCGGCAGTTGGTGGGTGTGACGTTATTAAAGACGATGAATTAATTGCTGACGTTGATTTTAATCCTATAACTGAAAGAGTAACATTATTTATGGAAGCTTTAGATAAGGCAGATTCAGAAAAGGGTGAAAAGACTCTGTATACAGTAAATATTACTGATCGCGTTGAGAGAATGTTTGAACTGGCAGATATTGTCCAAGAACATGGCGCAAATGCATTAATGGTTAATCATGTATCTGTGGGATATTCGGCAATGAGAAAGCTTGCGGAAGATCCTTCAGTTAAAGTACCAATCTTGGGCCATATGGATTTTGCAGGGGCTATATTCCAAGATCCTTTAAGCGGAATTTCAAGTCCCTTAGTTCTTGGAAAATTTGGAAGACTTGCCGGTTGCGACTTTATAGTGCATCCCGCTCCTTATGGTAAAGCACCTACGTTAACAGATAGATTTAAAGAAACTGCTAGGATGATGGTTATGCCTATGCGTAATGCTCCTCATATCAAACGAACAATGCCTATGCCAAGTGGAGGTATAACTCCGAGTTTAGTTGAAAAATGCGTAGGTGATCTAGGTACGAACATCATGATAGGAAGTGGAGGTGGAATCCATGCTCATCCCGATGGTCCAATAGCAGGAGCCAAAGCATTTAGACAAGCAATAGATGCTGTAATGAAGGGAATTCCTGTAAGAGATTATGCCAAAGATCATAAAGAACTAGGTGTTTCTTTAGGTTTATTTGGTATTGGAAAAAAAACAGAATTTACTTCGGTTTAATTATATTATTAATTTATTATTTTTTTATTAAATTTGTTAGAAAGTATTAATTCAAGCTCTTCATCTTTATTGGAAAGTATTAGTTCAAGATCTTTATTAAAATCATTTAAATTTATTTTATGACTTAATGGATTTCCCTCCAAGTTTAAATATTTCAAATTGTGTAGTTCATTAAAGTAAGTACAAGTTTTAAGATCATCAATTCTGTTATTAGTTAAATTAAGATGGGTTAGATTTTTTAAGGCAACAATCTCTTTTATATCGTTCAATAAATTATTGGATAAATCCAACACTTTAAGAGCTTTTAGATTCCAAAGTCCTTCAATTTTAGACAATCTGTCAATATTGTTTTTCCAACCCCATGGAGTACCTTTAACTTCGTATTCTAAATAATCAGATAAATCCAATTGTTCAATTAATGCATTTTCATGATTTAATTCGAAAAATACATTCGGAAATAGTTTTATTAGATGTCTAATTGTAAAAAAGTTTAAGATTATATCTGAAAGAAGGGTATGATCAATATTGCTCAATTTTTCAGATTTTAATAACAACTTTAAAACTTTACGATGTTTTCGGTTTTCGTATTGCTTTTCCTGGCTTAGAAATCTCACTTTCGTTATCTTTTTTAAAATATTAATTAATATCTCTCTTAATTCAGGATGATTAAGTTTCTGAAAAGATTGGATGAGTGTTACTTGGCACTTATAGGAATTTTCATGGTTGATCACCCATTTAAATAGCGATAATGATTTCTCCAAGAAATTATTGCTAATATAGAGCATAGCAGCATTTCGTATTTTTTCATTTATATCTGATATTAATAGATGTTCAAAAAATGTAAAAAGAGATTTATCTCTAAATTTTAAGTCATTAAGCAGCTCGATTGCTTGTAATCTAACGGACTCATTCTCATGCTCCTCGATGATTGATTGAATAATCCCAAGAAAGCTTAGTTTGCTAATGATCTTATTTTTAAAGTCCTCGTATACCTTGTTAAGGTTTAAACTTTTCGCCAAATTAAAGAAAAAAGTACCAGTTTGTTCAATTAAGTAAAAGAAATAAACCTAATCTAAAAAATTTAAGTATACAAATTCATTGGAAAATTTAATAAAATTTACGTTCAGTTATATTATGAAGCATATCCTTAATTGTAGCCTTTAATTTATTAAATGGTTTTAAATTTCCCGAGAAAGGAGTGTCTATACCATGATATAATACGGGGGTCAATTTTTCTTCAACAGTTTCTATTTTTTTAAGATTTCCTTCGGACAAAAATGATAAGAAATAATCATTATGATACTTTTTAAAGGTTAGGAAACGATAATGCTGAAATCCTAATTTTACAGCAATCCATCGAGGATAAGCTCCCGTATTTCCTAAAGTATTAGCAGCTATTGCTTCTATTTTAGCGGTTAGCAATGATTCTTTCATTTCGATTTCTTCATCAGGATCATCATATTCTCCTGGTACATCTACTTTCAATTTACCGCTTTCATCTAATAATATGGAAATGACACCTATAGACATAGATGATAATCCAAGATAATCAATTCTAATCCAATCTTCCAAATACGGAATTTCCTGATCAGTAAATACTTCTTGGAGCTGTAGGTATTCTTTAAAGATGAATCGAAGTCTAGCTTCGAATTTTTTATTTATTTCAAATTTTTCAATAGGTTTTAGATCGTCTACATTTTTATTATGGATTAAATCTTCATAATTTTTTGCCATCTGTTCAAGGATCCATTTTCCTTTTTTATCAGGAAAAACTCCATAGACTATATAAATAACATTTTCTTTTTCATAAAATTGGCATTTTTCCTGTAAATCATCTTGCCCTACTAAAAGCATCTTGTCAAGATCCCCACCAAGAATACTTGTAGCAATATAATCTAAGTTATTGGTTAACTCTAATAAATATTTTAATTTTTCATTAGTGTAAAATAATTGAGTCCGATCTTTTGAAGTTATTCCACAAAATTTTATATATTCTTTCTCTCCTTTCAGAAAGATGCGATCACCTTCAAATAAAGAGGTATCACCTTTTGGTTTAACCCGTACTCCTTTAAATTTATCTGAAACACGCTCAGTTTTTGTTTCAAATTTTTTTACGGCTATTTTAGAACTATCTTCTGAGATTCGCGTCTTTTCATCAAAATTTGGAAGATATTTACGGCACTTTAGACATAAACGATCAGCAGGGTATGGTTTTACCATTTTATAACCACAGTGAGGACACACTACTTCATCCTTTTTATCTGGAAAAAATAAATTTGTAATGATCTACCAACCCCGTAAATAGTGTTAAAACAATTAAAGTAATGTTCAATCCAATTAAAAATATATTGGTCATTTAAATATTTAATATTGATATAAATTGTTAAGTTACTACAAGTATTTAGCTGCAATGTCGCTGAAAGCTTTAAAAAATCTCTCATTCTCTTCCTTAGTACCAATTGTTATTCTAAGGTAGTTATAAAGACCTGGTTTACTAAAATGTTTAACTAAAATCTTTAAATCTTTTAAATCCCATAAGAATTTTAGCGTAGTAGATTTATCATCAAATTTAACGAATATAAAATTAGCATCTGATGGTTCAACACTGATCCCATTGAAATTCTCTAACTTTTCAGTTAAAATTTTTCTTTCTTCTACAATCTTTTTATTTTGCTCATAAATCTTTACTCTATGCTTAATTGAGGATAAAGCAGCGATTTGGCCTATTATATTTGTATTATAAGGCAATTTTACATTATTCATTTCTTTTATAATTGTCGCATCTGCTAAGGCATAGCCGATTCTCAAAGATGCTAAGGAAAATCCTTTTGAGAAGGATCTAATAACAATTAAATTATTAACTTTTTTTAATAATGAGAGACAGGTATAATCAGAAAATTCAGCATATGCTTCATCGACAACCACTATTCCTGAAAATCTATTGCATATTTTTAGGATTACATCATTATTAAAGGATTTACCATTAGGATTATTTGGAGAGTTAATTAACATTAATTTACCTTTTTGGTTAAAGATACTTTCTGGAGGAGTGAAATCTTCATTCAGTTTAATCTCACTTATCTTAGCATCATATAAGGTGGCAATTACTTTATATAATCCATATGTAGGATAAAACATAACTACCTCATCTCCAGGATTTATAAATACTTTAAAGATTACATCTAATATCTCATCAGACCCATTCCCAATGAATACGGTATTTCGATTCGTTAATGTATCCTTATCTCTCAGAAGTTGATTTAAAATTGCCTTACGGACTTCCAAACTCAATGAATCAGGATACTTCCGAATTAGATCTCCTTCCTGAATTGCATCTTTTATATCCTTTATAACCTCGGGGATGGGAGGAAACGCATTTTCGTTTGTATGTAATTTTATCCATCCATCCTCTTCAGGTTGCTCTCCTGGTTCATATGCACTATAATTTTTCAGTATATCTCGAAATAAATTTTCTAAATCCATAACGTTACTTCACTTCGTAAAGAGCGATTATAAAACACTTTATCTTTATTATTTATTACTTTATTTAATTATTTAATGAAATTTATTTTTTGTCTTTTAATCTCATTAGAATAAAATTCATAGAAGCATAAAATCTTTCCAATTGGGTAAAATTATACACTGATTTACTTAATGAAAGTAAACCACATGGAGAGTATATTAAAATATCTACTGGTATTAAAATTGATTGAAAGTTTTAGTTCCGAATTTCTTCTTCCATTCTACTTATTCCTTATTATGATTTAATTAAAAAAGTAAAAAAACTCAATTTTTAAATTTATTAACACTATTTATTTTATATTATATTTGGATCGATGATTTAAAACTAATAACGAGTTAAGATTATGGATTATGCATTAATGTTTAATGTTTTAGAAGGGGGAGTAAGTGAACCTATCACCTGGGGAAAAGAGAATCTTCAATCTGATAAAAATATCATCATTTTAGATGAGGGATCATCTTCCTTATTTTTATGGCATGGCGCAAAACAAGGATTAGTAGCGAGAAGGACGGCTCTTAGACAAGCAGAATCTTTAAAGGGACATGGTTATACAATAGGCAAAAGTATAGTTGGAAGAGACATAAAAGAATTAAAGGAAATTGATGAGAGAAAGATTGGCCGAGATCCTGAAACTGATAAGCTAAATGAGCAACTTCAAGATATTTTAAATCGCGAATATAAAGAACTTGAAAATTATATTGTTACTTTTGATACTAAAGGCATTAATATTCCAACACCTAAACCAACAGTCATGCCCAAGCCTATCGCAGTTCCTAAACCTGTGGAAATCCCCAAACCATCTCCAACGCATACTTCTCCACCTAAACCGGAAACTACAGCACAGGCCAAACCTAAAATGGTTGTTGCTTCAGAATATGATATAAATCCCGTAATTACAAAAACAGTAGTTCATGACTCTCAACCAGAACAGGTGCCACCTAAAGAATCAGGTGTTCTTCCAAAAGTGATTGCTGTTCACCCTAAAGATTTATCGATGCAAGCAAAGATAGGATTCGTTTTTATGAGTATTCTAGATTTTTTTGATGATATCTGGATTTCAAAAAAGCAAGATGGTACTTATTCTGTAGAACATATGGATGGTAAA
>Ga0180438_10005076_pt1 | contig 18553 bp, 22 predicted proteins | sample SS_ome_12_FD_132455 | JGI IMG/M metagenome (GOLD analysis project Ga0180438, IMG submission 132455) | Hypersaline lake sediment archaeal communities from the Salton Sea, California, USA - SS_3_D_2 metaG | ecosystem: Environmental > Aquatic > Non-marine Saline and Alkaline > Hypersaline >...
AAGACGAGCTCATGTTCCAGTTGGCGGGCATGGGTCTTGATAAACTGCGTGACATCTCGTCGTGGCGCCGCCCGACGAAAAACCGACGCGGAAAGAAGTAGGCGATGAAAGATTCGACCCCAGTTTTGCTCGGTGCCGGCGCGGTCCTGCTCATGATGATGGGTGGGAAGAAAAAGCGCCCGAAAGACGAAGGGCAAAAGGAAGAGCTTAAGGAAGATCAAAAAGAACTTCCGGAAGATCAAAAAGAACTTCCGGAAGATCCCGCTTCGACAGAGCCGGAGGCTGGGGTCGTGATGTACTCGAAAGCGTCATGCGGCGAGTGTGACGCTTTAGAGCAATACCTCTTGGAGCATGACATTGATTATGTTCGCAAGGACATTGCAAACCCGGCGGTGCTGAACGAGATGAAATCGTTCGCGACGAGCAAGGGTTTGACAGGCCAGATCTCGATGCCGATCTCAAATGTCGACGGGGATTTGATCGTCGGATTTGATGAAGGGGTTTGGGATGCAGCGCTCGAGATCGATGCCGATCTTCCGCCGAGCGATGAGGAGCGGTGCGAAGAGTTTATCGAAGCTGTCTTTGATGGAGACTCTCCGAGCTTTATTCGGCAAGTGGTCATCGACCAGGCGGTTGTTCCGCACATGGCGGAGATCGCTGATGATGTGATTGCCGCATACAACGATGCTGTTTTGATTCGCGCTGAGATGGCGCGAAGTGCGATGAATGAGATCGCACCGAACTGCGGCTGGGCTCTTTCGGATTCGGGCGCTGGCATTCCCGCGCTTGTGTATCTTGACGGGCAGCCGCTTCCGGACGATCGCTACTTGGCGATCTACAATAGCTTGTTCAAGATCGCGGACGATCTTTTGAGCGCCGGTTCGGGGCTAGCATCTGCGACAGGGGCGCAGACGCAGGCTCCGGGTGGAACACAAACGCAGGCGACGGGTGGCGTCGCGCAGTTCAAAGATCCCCAGCAGCAATAAGGATTGAGCCATGGCGACCAAGAAAAAGAATGGTGAGAGCACCCAGAACAAGCTGGTGTGGATTGCAGGCACAGCGGTTGTGACGGCGCTCGTGTACTACTCGGTGAACAAGTATCTCGACGACCGTAAGAAGCTGGATCAGCTGAAGCTTGCAGAGGCGATGAAGGCCACGCCGTAAGATGGCAGAAGTTCTTCACATCGCACCCCCCGTTGAGGACGAGGAGGAGTTCGAGTCCGAGCCCGTGGCCACGGCGGATGATTACCGTCAGTGGTGGGAGCGCGGCAACGAGCTGTATCGATACATGCGCCGAATGCCTCGCAGCGAGATTTCGCAGGCGGGCATGGGGGAGATGCGCAAGCGGCTTTTGGATCGTTGGACGCGACCCGATGTTGAAGGCGGCGTTCAGCCGGCAGATACAGTGAAGGGTGAGGTCGACGAGTACACGTACGGAAACCTACTGACGTGGGTCCAAAATGCCGAGACGATCATCCACATCTGCGCGTCGTTGAAAGAGGAGTCTTCGAGCGAACAGCGATTCGGCTCGACCCAAGAAGACCCCAACACGCTGGGCCTTGTTCCGAATGTTGGGCGGATGCCCGCGTATCAAGAGAATTGGCATTGGCCTTGGATTGAAGGATGGGACAATCCGAAAACGAGAAACGATTTGGAGCATCAGCTCGACCCTCCGAAAAAGAAGGGGAAGCTTTGGAAGAAGATCGCTCTGATCGGGGCCGTCGGTGCCGGTGCGTTTATTGCCAAGCGAAAGTTTTTTGGGAAGAAAAAACCCGCGATGAATCCAGGAATGCCGCCGCCTCAGGCGCTTCCAAACCCGCAGGAGCCCCCGAGTGAATAGCCGAGATCGAGCTTGGTCGCTCGTTCTGTTTGTGGCTGGAATGATTTTGGCGGCTCCGAAGAAGAAGAAAGTTTCCTAAAATGGCGAAGACAAATCTACTCCCGATCCTTCTGTTAGGCGGCGCCGCCGCTTATCTCGTGACCAAAAAGCCTAAGGATGAAAATGGCAAGGTTAACGGGAACGGCCAAAAGGAACTTGGCAACGGAAAGAAGGGGGAAAAGGAATCCCCGTTCACGCCGGGTGTTGTGAACAAGGTCAACAGCACTGAAGACCTTCAGGCGATGGACGCGTTCTCGAAGGACGCAAAGATTGATCGCGCTGTCCTTGTGTCCTCAATCGGCGGGCCTTCCGCGCTCTCCAAGATTATGAAAATGGTGGAATCGAGCGCGGCCTCGCTTCCCGATGTGCTGCATGCCAGCATCTCGGAGTCGGTGCTTGCGGAGTTCCCAAGATTTACGGAGATGGCTAGCAAGGGGGACCTTGAAAAGCTTGGTCCCTCTGTCTTTCTTGGTTCTGCGAATGTCCCTGCTGGCCAGGCTGAATTTTCACTCTTCTTGGAGAACAAGGGGATGTACGATTTGGTCAAGTCTGGGATTGCTAACATCGCAGCGTCATCTCCAGATGGGGACGTCAGGATCATCGATGATCAGACGATTCAGACAGTCGCTGATAAAGAGTTCTTCAATGCCCCGATGACGGTAACGGTTCGGTTTGCTTATGCCGGCAGTGACTCCGATGTTGAACAGACCGCGAGCAAGGTTCTTTCGGTTGTGAAGCAAAAGGTCGAAGCTTTTGCTTCGGGTGTGGTGCCCGGCCACTTCTCGCTCGATAGCGCCGCAGACATGGCGCTTTCGAGCTTGGCGTTTGGCGCGGGGATTGCGGGCTAATCAAAATGGCGAAGACAAATCTACTTCCACTGTTGGCGATCGGCGGCGGCGCGCTTTTGTTCTTTTCGAAAGGCAAGAAGCTTCCGCCTGCGCAAGAAGGCGTTGTCAAAGTCACGAGTCTACGACAGCTCGAAACGTTCTCAAATCTCGCCGAGCAAAAGGGCGGTGCTTTTTTCGCGATTGTTTCGGATGCGAACAATTCGATTACAGAATTCGATTTTGAAATTTTCAAAAAGGTCGCGGCGGACTTTCCGCAGATTCCGTTCGGCCAGGCTCCGCTTTCGTTGATGGAAGATTTCATTCCTGAGATTGCACTTCTTTCGGTCGGGGCCGAAACGCAAAACGGGGGGCGCGTCATGGATATCTACATGGCGGTCAACGCATCGACGAACACGATCGGAATGGTGTGCGCGCTTCACGGTGAAGGCTTTTACCAACAAGCGGTTGCGGACCTCGCCGCCAATAAATCTCAAATGGAAGCTGAGGGCATGACTGTATTGGGGGAGAATTCGTTCTCTAATACACAGACGATTCTCAACCAATCCGCGACGGTGATTGTTACCTACGTGGATGGCACCAATGGCGCGATGTTTGAAGCCGCGCTTCGGCAAGCTGCAAACATGGCAGTTACAAAAGTTTCCCACGCCATGCATGGGGGTCCTCGATCGAAAAAGAAAGCGATCGAATTCAAGGACCTTGTGTATGCAGGCGGAAACGCACTATAATCGGATCAATCTATGGCGACACCGATTGCACCGTTTTTGTTGCTCGGCGCGGGGGCGTTAGTGCTCAGCGGCAACAAAAAGAAATCGAGTCCGGCCGCACTTGTTGAAGGGGGTGCCTCTGTGGAGCAGCTGCAGATGGCGCAGCCGGTGTCGCTCAATTGCAACTTTTTAGCATTGGACGAGGACGTCGCGAATGCGCTGTATCCCTCCTACTACCGTGCCCAAGCAATCCTGCGTGCGCGCGGAGTTCTTCCGTTCCAAAATGAGGAAGACTGGGAAAGCGCCGCGACCGCGATTGCAGAGTTTATTATTGCGGACACATCTCCGCATTGCGCGCAGCTCATTCCCCGCGAGGGCCAGACGAGCGATGAGGCTCCTTCACCTGCCATTGCTCGGTACTTCTACCTTTTGACCGCAGGGGTTGCATCGCAGCTGATGCGTCGTGGCCTGGGCCCGGTTCCTGAGGATGCGGTTGTTCGGTCGTTGAACATGATTAACGGCCTGGAGATTCCGGAGAAGGTTTTGATCCTTCCCGATGACGGCTTTACAAAAATTGTTGGGAAGCTGGGGCCGACGGTTTCGAAGATCTTAGATCCAGAGGTTCCGGTCTCTGTTCACGATTATTCTGGGATTTTGTATCGGGTTGTGATGAACCCGAGCGGCGGTTTTTATGGCGTCGTTCCCAGCCAGGCGGATCAGTCCGTCGAGATTTATCGTTCGCCTGCGCGAACTGACGCGGAATCTGCACGTCTGCTCGCTCTTGAGTGGATCGTCAACAACGTTACGGGTGAAGCGGGTGGTGAGCCGCCGCAGGAGCCCGCATTGCCCGAAGGTCCGATGGAAGGGCCGTCACAAGGATAGGAGAAAAGAAACAATGGCAAAACAATCGATGCTCCCCCTGCTGGCGGTCGGTGCTGGCGCTCTTCTGCTGATGAGCGGGAAGAAGAAAGATGGGAACGGCGGCGCGGGTCAGCCCGGAGATCGTTTCCCGGATGCATTCTTCCCCGGTGCTCGCGAGGTTGGCGTGGATCGTCAGGGCGAGACTGGCGGGTATAAGTACCAGATTTACACCCAGGCGGACGGCCGGTACTTCGAGGTGTATCTACACGACATGGATATCCCCGAGGGCTTTTCGAGGATTCACCGGCAGGGTCCGTACACCGAGAGCGTTAACGGTGTTGAGAGCTACGCCAAGGGTTGGATTTACGAGAACACCTCTGCTGGCGCTGAGGGCTAAGCAACACAGGCCTGCTTCGGCAGGGTTATGATGGCGAAGGAGAACCTTCAAACCGTCATCATCTCGAAAGAGATTGCAGCGACGCGCGATGAGGCCACGCTCATTGCGCGTCGCTTTGCCAATCGTATTTATACATCGAGGGGGACAAAGACATCTTGGCGGTTCCGCCAGCGGCCTCCCGACGACTTTGTGAAGTCGTCATTTCGGACCTTTAAGGTTCCTGATTTTGAGGGGGTCACGTTGGTGTACGGACGGTTAAAGCGCGGAAAAAAGGACAACCCTACGCGCTTCACGTCTCCGCTTCAGCGCATGTTGCCGGTGGATACTGGCGAGTCTAAAGACGCCGGGATTAGCCAGTGGCATGCGATGATGGACTTTCAAGATCGCATTCGGGGCGCTGGTTCGAAAGAGGAGCTCGCGCAGATTGCGAAAGAGGTCGATCGGGTCATCGATAGCGACACGATTTTTAATATGCTCGTGCGCGATATCGGTGAAAAGGCTCGCAGAATGGGCGAGTCTTTGGGTCGGCGCACGACGGACGCAAACGAGATTTACTTCGAGAAGCTGCTTAAGCTCGAGGGAAACCGCTCGAGACCGCTGACATTTGATGACTTTAAAAGCGGCCGGGTCCAGACAAAAATTTACAAAACAATGCCCGACCCTGGCGCGGTTGCGTGGCTCGGTTCCGTTTTAGAGTGGAAATGGGACGACGGAATCTCAGATTCTTTTTGGAGAAACGGCCGGCAGGATTGGATGTTCATGTGGAGTCCGGCGCTTAAGGGGGTGATTGCGATGAAGAAAAAGCGCATGAAAAAGCTCCCTGAAGTTTCGCGAAAAGATGGTGCGGCAAAATTGTTTGAGGTTTTTTCCGCAAGAAAAGCCGCGGCCACTCATGAAATGTCTTTGCCCAAAATGAAGCTGCATAAGCTTGGCTCGGCGAAGCATATTATTTATCGTTCGGATAAATGGAATCCTGACGAGTGCGTAGATTACATTCACGAGTTTAAAGCTGGCGTTGTCCTCTTGTGTGGACCAACAAAAAAGAATCCCGAGATCTTTTTGTGCTACGGCGGAAAGCTGACATGCACGGAGCGGGGATTGGTGTGGTGATCGCAGTCACCAAATGATAGGATTGTAGGAGGAATCGAGATGTCTATTCTTGATAAAGTCACGTACTGCCGGAACGAAAACTTCCTGATCAACGATCGTGGGAGCATGCCGGGGTGGCTTGCGGACGCGAAGGGCGAGACGATCAAGGGCATCAAGGGGAGCCTTTGTGACTACCTTTCGTGCGATGACGATGATGTTGCGGCCTGGCAGCGCCAGCTGACGGACTTTATGGAGTCGCGATTCCTGCCAGCCGTGCGCCGCTACGAAAAGCTTTTGGAGAAAAAGTTTGGTGGCGTGCCCGAGTTTGATGTCGAGTATGCCGTCCCGTTCCAGCATGCGGCGACATACGTTATGGCCTGGGACCACTTCAAAGATCTCGATCCTTATGCTGATCGCCTCCCGGCAGGTTGGGGATGGTATGTTGCAGGTACCGCGGGGTCTGTTTTTCTTTCTAGCCTGGTTGTTAAGGCGCTTGCAAAAGCTGCTGAAGAGGGTGGTAAGGTTTATACCGGATGGGCGAAATTCGGAAAAGTTGCATTGAGTTGGAACTTTATTGTTCCGATTGCTATGGCTAGATTTGTGGTGATCCGTACAGAGCACAAACAGAACGACAAGATTGTCCGAAATCTAGTTGCGATTTTGGAAGAGTCGCTGTGCGTGCTTGATGAGATCAACGACGCGACGGAGAAGCTTACTGGTAAAAAGGCAATCGATGTCTCCGCAGAGACTCCGATCCCCGGTGGTGAGGTTGTGACGCCTGGCTCTGGCTCTGGATCTGGCTCTGGCGAAGGCCTTAGCAAGGCTGCGAAGTACGTGGGCATCCCCCTGGCGCTGGGGCTTGGCGCATACGTCGTCTACTCTTGGAACAAATAAAATGTCAGAGAACACTGGACGAAATTCCATTTTGGTCGGCGGCGTCGGTGCGGTCGTTGCTGCGCTCGTGCTCTTTGGTCGTGAGGAGAAAGGGAAAAATGGAGCGAAGCCAGGGAAGAAGCCGAAAGGTGGAAAGGCTCCGGAGCTTCGCCCAACGGGTGAGTTCGGGTACTACGCCGACGCGGACTGCGGATTCCTTTCGATCCAAGATCGGGAAAAATACGAGAAGATTGTCAAGCTTGAGTACGTCGACTTGGTCGATGACTCTGTGACGAAAAACATCGAGTATTCGAACCCCGTTCAGATTACGAATGATATTATGAACAAGATCGCTCCAGGGTGCCCCGTCATCGGTGAGGACCCGGGTGACCCAAGAACGTTAGAGACGCTCGTCAAGACGTACGAGATCATTTCGGCCCAGTCAAAGGTTGATGGGTGGTTTACGAATAAGGATGAGCTTGCGAGTGAAGATGTCGCGAGCTACGTGAAGTGGCGCGACCAGTACCTCAGTCGATACTATCCGGTTCAACCGGAAGGCTCGGTCGTATCCATTTTCCGAAATGGTGAAATTTACCTTCCCGGTCCAAAGTTTGTTGTCGAGCAGTTCCTTGAGCCCTTGAACCAGAAGCTTTCGGATTTAGACCCGGAAATCTGGGGATGGACAGTAGACAAGACAAAGAACTTTGATAAGTGGATTGACCAGCCGACGATCGATCAGGTTTGCTTCCTTGCATCCCCATGCTTTGACTGGCTCGACGAGTGGGGCAAGGACACTGCGTTCAACAGGGAGTACCTTCAATCCCTGAACCTGTATCAGGGTGTTCGCGATATGGTGTTCGCGATTGCCATTCAGAATATCGAGTTCATTCAGGATGGGAAGATTGTCGCCTACGAAGATCTCGAGCCCACGGATGCGCTCGCGAACTTCAAAACAGCTGTCAGCGCAATGAGCGACGCGTACGTGATTGCCAAGCAGGCGGCCCCAGACTCGCCAGTCGGACGAGGCGGAATTGCATCGGTCCTTCAAGGTCGTTCGGATTTAGTCTCTCCCGTGTGCGGACTTTCGAAGGTTCCGAAGCCTAAGGAGTTCGCGGAGAAAGAAAACCGCAGTCAGGTTGCTGGCTGTTTAATCCTGCAGCAGCTTGGTCTGAAACGATGAAGAGCGGGGCGCCACTGCTGTTTGCAGGGGCAGCCCTGCTTTTGCTTTCTTCTTCAAAAAAGAAGAATGGCAATGCCGCTCAGGGCCCAGCGCAAAAGCCGAAGGGCGCTTCGGGCCAAGAGAATGAACAGCACTCTCAGGGCGAGCCATCTGATCCTGAAGAGCCGGGAAGCGGCGGCTCGAATAAGGGCCCGATGCCGGGCCCGAGCTCATGTGTTGCGAAGAAATACTCGCGTGAACCTTTAGAGCTCTCCCTCGGCGCCCGTGCGGGATTCGCAAATGAAGACGCTTTAAACCAGGCGCTTTCTTCAAAGTACAACCTTATCCCGAGTGCGCAGATTGAGCTGATTGAACGGCTGCGATCGTTTTATCAATCAATGTTTGAAAAGAATGGGCCGAACACGGTTCGCTCCGTTGCTTTGCGTGAGCAGCTCGAGGAGCTGACCGGTTGCAACTGGCACATTCCGATCGATGAGATGGATCCTGCGGAGTATTTAATGTGGGAATCCGCCAATCAATTGGCGGGCGCAATTGAGCGTGAAGTTGGGATTGCAATGCCGACCGAGCCGAAGGGTGAATATCCTTTTGTGATTGCGCGTGAGCGCGTTGGCAAACCGCAGATTTATTTTGACCCGAGTATTGATCAAAGAGTAGAATTCATTGCAACCGACGAATCGATGCAGCACGCAGAACATGTTTTTGGAAAGGTGGTCGATGTGACTGCCGATTCTGCATTGGTCGAAGTTGTTGGGGTGTTCGCTGACGACGATGTTTCGCCGGACTTCGGACACAAACACGGATTTACGGTGGGGACACAAAAGCAATTCCCCAAAAAGACCCCAAGCGGCATTTATCGAATGTACCCCAAGGGTCTTGTGTAGGAGATTTTGAATCATGGCAAAAGCAAGTCCTCTCCCGTTACTTCTTGGCGCTGGCGCGTTACTTCTTCTTTCTGGCGGCAAGAAGAAGAAAAAAGACGGGCCGAAAGATGGTTGTCCTGAGGGTTGGTTCATTGGTGAGAATGGGGATTGCGCGCGGCCCGTCGACGATCCGAATGACCCGGGAAATATCCCCGAAGACCCGCCGAAAGAAGACCCGAACGCGCCGGGCACCAAAGTTCCGGACACGCCGAAGAACGGCGCCAAGGGTGGTGGTAAGAAAAAGGGTAAGCAGGGATCTGGCGTTGGGCCCAGCGCGTACGTGCCCGAGCCGCCGCCTCAGGCAGATGAGATTTGGATTGCACCCGATTGCCTTGCGGTGATCGAAGGCGTGGACTGGTACGAAAAGGATCTTAAGCCCTGGATTCAGGATAAGCTTGAGGGCTACGCGTCCGGTGTTGAGCCGGACCTTGGCGAGGGCGAGGTTTACATTGGTGGATCGGTTATGATTCACCCGCTCGCGGTGCTTGGGAATTACTTTGGGGTTGTCGCGATGGATGGGACCCCGGTTGCTGGTCCCTTCGCCGATGATTCTTGGCAGTCGTGCTTGAGCCAGTATCCAGGCTGGCATATCCGCAGCGACTACAATCAATTTGCAACGAACGCAGACGCGAGCCGATACAAAGCGGACATGGATGCGTACGCGAGAACCTTCCCGCAGCTTGCGAAGGTCCTGATGGACATCGAAGCTCGAATTGTTCAAGATCCGGACCTGAAGAACATTTCGTGGTGGGATGTAACTACGATCCCGACGGTCAAGGGCGCTGGGAATGAAGAGGTCAAAGCGAAGGTGATTATTATGGATAATCACATCACCCCGCACATTGTTGACATCTTTGAAACAGACAAGTTGAACAAAGCGATTGCCGCTGGCCAGGGCGTGACGATTCAGACGAGCTACGGCGCCGACCTGTCGTACCCGGAGCTTTTCGATGGAATCCGTGAGCTTCACAATCACACGATCACGCTAACCGCGGCGCAGATCGGTGAGCTTTGGCAGCGACGAGGGGTTCAGGCGGAGACCGACACGGTCTTAGGTCACAACCACCGCGTCTTCATCGAGCTTTAAGGGATCAACGATGTCTTCGAAGGCAATGCCTCTTCTCTTGCTCGGCGGCGGCGCGGTGTTACTGCTCGCTTCGTCGGGTAAGAAGGACGACAAAAAAAACGGCGCGTCTGGAGAGGTCAAAGACGACCCCGCGCAAAAGTCTGGTAAGAAAGACAAGCCCAAGGAGCTTGACGATGACCCGGGCTTTAAAAAGCCGAAGTCCGAAGAAGAAAAGCAAAAAGAGCTCGAGGCTCAGGAAAAGGCCGAGCAAGAGGCTGAACTTAAAAACATCTTGGAAAACCCCAAGTATGTTTATCCGAAACAGCTTCCCCAAAAGTACGTGGATGAGCTGAAGGCGGATCACGCCGACGGATACTTCTTGTACGGGTACAACACGATCTGGTTCTCGAAGGACTGCAAGGCTGTCCTTTTTACTCCGGATTGGGAGCCTAAGGTTAAGGCTCTCGACGGGTCGACCAACATGATCGATGCGCAGGAGTTCTGGCGTCAATACTCGAACGAGATTGTCGGGTACCCTGCAACCCCGAGTGACGACTACTCGGGCGATAACCCCCCGGATGTTTTCTTCACTCGGACCAATATCATGTATTGGTCGGATAGCGATTGCGCAGAGCAGATCCCTGATTTCTACGCGTACGCGACGATGGAAGATTTGGATAACGCTTGGACTGCCTTTTATACAAAAGATTCGGCGGTTGTTCAGGCCTATAGCTTTGTCATCCAAAAGCACGCCTACGAGCAGATGCTCGAAGCGTTTGCAGAAGAAACGCCCAACGCGTTTTACGAGTGGGCCGTCCGCGACTATGCGCGACTGGCCGTTGCAGCGACGGATAGCGAGGATCTCAATGAGATCACAGACGCTGCATACTTCGATTTTACAACTGAAAACCCCGACGCCCCTAAGAAGCTAGATCCTGACGATCCTTCGCACGAACAATACATTCAGCTTTGGATGGATTTGTATGAAGCGATCGAGGAAATTCTGGAAGAATAAAGTCTTGAAGAAAGACATAAAAATGGGGGACAATGGAAAGCGCAGAGAAAAGTTACCGGGTACTCGTAACGAATCCGGGAACATTTGGGGGAGCGTGTAAGGATTCTCGAGTCGAAAGACGAAATGTCGGCAGCCCACGGACGGGCTCCGTGAGTGAAAAAAAAGAGCCCGCTGAAGGGACTGAAACGATGGCAGCATACACGTACAAGCGACCGAACCCGAAGAAGAAGTCTTCTTCGAAGAAGCGCTCGTCCAAAAAGCGGACCGCCAAAAAGCGCACCGCCAAAAAGCGGACGAGCAAAAAGCGCACGTCGAAGAAGAAGTCTTCGGTGAGCCGTCGTAAGAAGACGGCCAAGCGCACCGCCAAAAAGCGTACCGCGAAGAAGCGCACGTCGAAGAAAAAGTCGACGAAGAAGCGCGCCAAGAAGCGGACCGCGAAGCGGAACCCCGCCAAGAAGAAGGCGAAGAAGAAGTCGACCAAAAAGCGCACCAGCGCAAAGAAGAAATCGACGAAGAAGCGCGCCAAGAAGAAGACCGCGAAGAAGCGGACTACCGCGAAGAAGCGCACGTCGAAGAAGAAGTCGACCAAAAAGCGCGCCAAGAAGCGGACCACCGCGAAGAAGCGGGCCACCGCGAAGAAGCGCACGTCGAAGAAGAAGTCGACGAAGAAGCGCGCCAAGAAGCGGACCACCGCGAAGAAGCGCACGTCGAAGAAGAAGTCGACGAAGAAGCGCGCCAAGAAGCGGACTACCGCGAAGAAGCGGACTACCGCGAAGAAGCGGACCACCGCGAAGAAGAAGTCCACGGCGAAGCGTCGCACCAAGAAGAAGACTTCGACGGCGCGCAAGCCCAAGACAAAGTTCACCGCATCTCAGATCAACAGCGCGGTGATGGAATACTTCCAGAACAAACGGTAAACCCCGAGAACCAGGTAAAAAGGAGAAAGAACGATGTCCACGTACATTTCCGGCTACTTCGCCAACACCATCAACAAGGATCAGCAACCGACCGACAGCACCACGCTCAATGGTGACGGTGGGGATCCCGCTGCAACCCTTACTCGCGCTGGGTTCTACCTGGCTGCGACTGGTGTCAACCCGGTGACCGCTACCCTTCCGTCCTCTGAGGCTCTGGGCGGCCAGGCGATCATCGTTTACGCCAACGGCGCAGGCACCGTGACCCTTTCGGCCGCAATGGGGGACGCTATCCTTCCGGTCGGCGGCGGTGTGGTCGCAGCTGATACTGCACTTACCCTGATCTCCGACGGCGCAGGCAACTGGGTCACCGTCTAGGTTTTCCTCGGGGTTATCCCACAAAATAAGAAGGGCTCTGCTTCTGCGGGGCCCTTCTTATTTTGTGTGATAACATTTTTGGCGTGAAGCCGATTATGACGCTCGAGGACGGCATTGAGGTCCTCGAAACAACTGGAGATACGAACGCATTCGAATATGGCGGTGGGGTCATCTATCGCACGCCGAACAAGAAGGTTTTTTGGCAATTTTGGGAGCCGAGAATGCTCGGTGACACGATGTTTATCGTCTACACAGCCAAGATCCCAGACAACGTTCTTGCGCACTACAAAGGCGTCGACGTTGACCTGATGTGTCGACTTGGAGAGGTCTCGCAAAGCACACTGCGCCGCCTTTCGAAGGCGTCAGATCCCAAAGATCGCGCGTTTGTGATGGAGCTGATCTGCGAAGCGCACGGCAGCTCCGCGGTTGATTCGTATCAAGAGCCCGACACGTTCACGCCGTGGGAGCTCACGGATCGCTGGGGCCCAGTGTTTGGGGTTGATTCAAATCAAGTTCCAATGATTGAATTCGATGATTATTTAATTCGCCAAGACGAAAACTACTACGACCAATATGAATGCGGAAGGATTAACGGGGAGTATATTGGTCGATTCAAGACGTATGACGAAACATTAAAGGCCGTCGCGCAATACATGCACGAAAACGATGGGTACAACTTCAATTTGTTTCACGAACACGAAAAAGGTCAAATTGAACCTGTGGAGTGGACCCCAGAAAAGTGGGTTGGCAAAAAGAAACGAACGCTGCGACGTGGCCGTCCAAACCCACGCTGGCGCTTTGTTACGACGATTTACAGCAAAGAAGCGAAGAAGCGACCCGAGCGCCCAGCCAATATTAAAAAGGCAAAGCGTCGAGCACGCGCAAAAGTTGAAGGCGTACGGCGACTTGAGCGTGCACGAAAGGTCGCTCGTTTGTTAGAATCTAGGGGAGACCGATAAAATGCGACGATACCACCGCTTATACGAGCCTCACGCGCGTAAGAAAAACCCGCGCCGCCGCGTGATTGGTCTTCGTCAAAAAGAAGACCGAATGCAGCGAATGGTTGAGAAAATTGGCGAGGACGTATTCAAGGACCTTCCTCGTTATACAGCTTCGAGAAAGAAGATGACGGCGAAAGATATTGAGCGTGCAATTCGCGCAAAGATGGAAGAGGAAAAGAAAGACGTAGAGCGCGAGGAGCGCGTCCGTCGTGAACGCGAGCGGGACTTCGGCCGAAAGAAAAGAAAGGGAGTCCCGACCGGAATTCGCGTTGAGATGAAGAACTTCCCTGGCATTACGTACATGCTTTTGTCTCCCGGAGAGTCGGCAACGATTCGGACCCTGCAGGGTGATCAGGAGTACGGCTCGTACGACAGTTGGTGGTGGATCGCGTTCAACATCAATGATGATGAGATCGGCCAAGGCACAGGGGTGGATAAGTCTACAGTTCTTGCGCAGATGCAAAGGTCGGTTGAGAGCTACGCCAAGACCCTCCTGACCGAATACATGAAGCAATATGGTGCCGACGCTTTCACCGCGAAGTTTTCGAAGTTCACCCGAGAAGAGCCGATGCCTCTTGTGGGTCAATCGGTGAATATCGATCCGGCGGATCCGAAATACGCGGAAGAGGGAGTTCAGATTCTTGTTACGGCGGAACCTGACTTCGAGATCGTTCGGGGCAAAAAGGTTGGCAGCGGGGTAACCTTCGCGGTCCAGGCGATGACGAAGGACGGAAAGTTCAAGTCTCCGACGTACCGATTCGACGAAGAGACCTATGGTCGACGGGCGGCGTACGAGCGCGCGAAGACACGCGGTCAGGTGCTTGCGGGAATGCTCTCCGGTGTTGACGAGGTGATCTCGAATCCGGGTCATCGCCCCGCGATGTATCGCAATGCTGCGAAGATGTTCAAGATGCCCGTAAGCAACCCGGACGACGCAGAGGCGATGCTCGAGAGGGTGACCTCGAGAATCGATCGAATGGTCGGAGTTCCGGCTCAGCCGGGCGATGCGTTTATCGCAGGTGTGGGCCAGGGCGTCTTACTTGGGATTGAGCTTTGCGGCGTTTCCCCGAAAAAGACGATGACGCGCCAAAAGATTCGCCGCCGGGCTCAAAAGAAAATGGCCGAAGCGCAGCTCGATCTTGCTCGCCGAGCGCTCGAGGGTGAGGGCCAGGCAGGCACCGTTTCACAATACAGCGGTGTCGATTTCGGAGACCGGGACTAATGGCTCGCAAAAAGAAAACAAAAAAAATTTCAAAAGCCGTGCAAAAGTCCGGGGCGAAAGCAGCAGCTTCGGCCAAGAGTCGGCGCATCACGAAGCAGAAGAAGGCTGGTGCGAAGAAGCGGTCCGTGGACAAGTCGATGTCGTCGCTTGCGAGAAAGGTCAAGCGCGAAAAAGTCGAAAAAGCAATGCGCCGCTACGCACGCATGCGCTCAAATCCCGACGAGATTATGGATGTGAGCTTCGAGCCGTCATCCACAGGTAAAGCAAAGTATCTTTCTCGTTCCGATGGGACGGTGATCATCGCTTATCCCGAGGGTCGTGGTGACTGGCGTGCCCTTGTTGGGAAAGACGGGTCTCCCGATTTCAAGGAGAAATCGCTTGGGACCCAGGCAGATACGATGAAGTACCTTCGGTCGGAGGCGAAGAAGAACCCGTCGAAGAAGAAGTCTGCCAAGAAGAAGTCGACGAAAAAGAAAACAGCCAAAAAGGCATCCAAGAAGCGCTCGTCGAAGAAGGTCAAGCTGACGAAGGTCCCCGAGAGCGATTACGAGCTCGTTTGGAACAAGCGCAAGGACCAATGCTTCTTTGGTCATTGCGAAGGAATCGGCGGGGATGTCGGTTGTGGCGTAACCGACAACGTCGAGGTCCTCATGGACGACAAAGGCGTAATGTATGTGCTTTCTGTGAACTACGAATGCAACTACGCCTGCGTCGAGATGTTTGACACGAATACGGAGCAGGGTCCGCTGGGGATTTGCTTTTACGACCCGAATGACATCTCGGGCCGGTTCAAAAAACACACCTCGGACCTCGATGCGAACAAGATTGTTCAGTCGATGATCAAGGAAATGGAGAAGTAGTCATGGGCTACCACGAAGATCATGAAGACCACGAGGGTCATGAGGGCCACGAAGAACATCGCGGCCCGAACTACATGGCAAAAACCAATCTGTACAAGATTGCGAAGTACGCCAAGAAGCTTTTAGAGAGGATTGAGGAAGGCGAAGTTGTCGACCTTCCGCCTTGGGCAGACCACAAAATTTCCGTTGCGGCCACAGCAATGGGCGACGTAAAACATTACTCCGACTACTGGAAAGATGGGCCCCACGACGAAGATTTCGACGATGGTGACGAAGATGACGATGGCGATGAAGAGGATATTGAAGAAGTCATGGTCGTAGAGGGGCGCCGCATGAGCGGTGTTGCGCCCATCGAGCGAATGAATCAGGAACTTGAGCGGGGGTATGGGGATTGCTCTCGAGGAGTGTTTGAACCCCCGCAAAGTGAAGCGATGCGACGTGTGTATGAACGCGGCTGGCATCAAGCAAATCAGGATCATTCAGGGAGATAAAGATGGTTTACGGAGTTCCGAAGTTCGTCATTGACGAGGACAGCTACCCTTCAAACATTGAGCGGATCCGTGAGCTCACGGAAAGGCTCGACAAAAAGGAAAGTGCGTATATGGAAAAGGCGCACGTTCTTCAGCGTTTGATGGATGTCATTCCTGGTCTTGTGGTGATTGCAGATCAACGCGTGTTCCGCTTCGTTTCGCACGCATGGACCGACGCGCTTGGATGGAGCGTTGAAGAGCTCAAGCGGATCCCGTGGATTGAGCTTGTTCATCCCGAAGATCGCCCCAGCACAGAATGTTCGTTGAATGATATGAATATTTCGGACAAAATTGTGACGAAATTCGAAAATCGGTACCGATGCAGAAACGGGCGCTACAAGAAGTTGCAGTGGAATGCGTCGACGTGGACCGATGACGGACTTTCGTACTGTCTTGTGATTGACCTTGGATACGAAGACGAAGGATAATAACCATGCATGAGCGGCGGTTCGAATGGCGAGTTCTCCGAATATCGCCGCTTAATTCTGTCTGAGATCGAACGGCTCGATCGTCAGCACGGAAAAACACTGAATCTTTTGGAAGAAATGCGCGCGGAGGTTATTCGCCTTGGCGTTGAGCAAAACAATCTACATGAATCAATTAAGAAAACATCGGAAAACATTGAAAAGCTGTCCGAAGATCTGGACAAGAAAATAATTAAAGTTCTCGAAGACTTTAAAGAGATGACTGATGACATTAGCAAGATCGAAAAAGACAGTGCTGTGAGCAAAGCGAAGCTTGCAGGAGTGGGCGCCGGCGCAGGCGCAGGCATGACGGCGATCTGGGAAATTGTCGCCAACTTCTTTTTTTGATGGATCGTAAATTAAAAAGCGCGCTTGAGTACAACCCTGCGCCTAGAAGGCTGACGCGGCTGCGCAAGAGGCTGGCTGAGGCCGAGCAGTCCGAAGATCAAGCTCAAATCGAGAAGATTCGCGGGCAAATCGAACGCGAAGAAAAAGATTGGATCGCCCGCGCGGGGGAAAAGCGACAGAAGGCTCGGCTTGGCACGCTGCCAAAAAGCGCTCAAAAACTTTGGGTTGAACGTTATGATGTCGCGCTCGATGAGCATGACAACAAGGGCGTCGCCGCTGCCATTGCGTGGAGCGCGGTCAAGAGACATTGCAAAAAAGATTATTTGGGAATTTGGGAGTGCGAGGAATTGGACAAAAAGGATTCGTAGTCTTGTGTATGTAATGCGCTCCGGCGTATAATTCGTCGGAGGACCATGGCGGCGGACGGTTACCTGCAGGCGTGTATCAATCGGTGTTGCCCGCCGTGTGGAAACGGTAATGAGGGCGCAGCGTGTCTGACGGAGTTTTCTGTTTCGGACGACCCTGATGGGGCTGCGTTTACGTCCATCCAAGCAGCGTATGACGCAGCAGTGGCGATGGGGTTTGGTCCGAACAATCCGGCCCAAGTTCTCGTTTGTCCCGGGACGTACACGGAAGATGTCACGTTAACGACTCCGGGGATTAACATTGTCGCGGTTACGAACAATCCTCAGGCTCGAACACCCGAAACTTCAATCGGAGAGACAGTTCTTGTTGGAACGCTGACAATTGACCTGACGCCTGCCGCCACGGCAGAAGAGACTATTATTCAATGGCAAGGTGTTGACATTCGGCCGGCCTCTGGGGTCGGCATTTCGTTTGAGGGTATCAACTTTCAACTTTTTGTGTTGAACAGTTGCGTCGTTGAGTCGGTTGATGATCTTGCGATCTCGATGACGAATACGGGTGTTGACGGGTTTAACACATCAGGCATGCGGGTCATTCGCGCGGGCGTGCTCAATCCGTCAGACGCGATTGGTGTCGCATCGACGATTGGCGTGACGACGGGGGCATTTGAATCGTCTCAGTCAAGCCTGGGGCGAATTGGAGGCGGCCCTGTTGACTGTTTTACGGTTTCCAGCGACTCAGCAAACGTCGTTTGTGAAGATACATTTATTCAAGGGACAAACACGATCGCAGCGGGGTCGATGCTTGTCGCGGAGTCGGTTGTTCAAACGACAGGGACAACCGCGTTCACGGTATCTGCTCCGTCTGGTTTTTTGCAGATGCTTGCCGTGAAGATCGGCGTGGCGGCCACGGTGCCGCCGCCGGCGGCCCCATTTATTGTGGGCGATGGTTTTGTTTTCCACGACGGGTTCAGCTTCTTCGGGACTCCATTTTTATTCCTTGGGGCGCAGACGCCCAGCTGGGCACCGACGCTGTCGGTTGTGACAGCAGTCGGGCTTCCGGAAGAAAACTATATTCAGGAGCTTGCGCTCCCCGCCGAGATCTCGACGCAAAATCAAGTTGCGGTGACTGGGCCAGGAACGCTCACCCTTCCCTCTGCCGCAGCCCGGCCCGGTCCGATTTTTATCAAGCCGACGGATGCTACGGCGGTCACTGTTGCAGCGCAGCCCGGCGAGTTCATTCGCCTTGGGACTGGATTGCCTGCCGCATCAGTCACGCTTCCGGACGGAGGCGCGGTTTTCACGTCATTCCGCACCGGTCTTGGGCCAATTTGGGAGGCGTATGAGTTTGGTGGCGGCTCTTCAGTTACGTGCTTAGATATCTTTTTGGTCGCTCCATCGCCCGCTCTGGCGCCATATACATCGATTCAGGCAGCTTACGACGCCGCGGCACTGGCAGTTCCTGTGGGAACCCGCGCCAAGGTTCTTGTGTGTCCCGGCGTCTACACTGAAGACGTGACAATGACCCGCGGAAATATTGATATTGTCGCGATTGATCAAAACACAGTCGAGGAGACAAACACGGCTTCTGTGTACACAGGGGGGCCAGTAACAAACCCGGGGACCACACAGGGCAATA
>Ga0180438_10005077_pt1 | contig 18551 bp, 14 predicted proteins | sample SS_ome_12_FD_132455 | JGI IMG/M metagenome (GOLD analysis project Ga0180438, IMG submission 132455) | Hypersaline lake sediment archaeal communities from the Salton Sea, California, USA - SS_3_D_2 metaG | ecosystem: Environmental > Aquatic > Non-marine Saline and Alkaline > Hypersaline >...
CGGGGCTGCTTGCGTCCCGCCGCGGTTTGGCGGGGCTGCTTGCGTCCCGCCGCGGTTTGGCGGGGCTGCTTGCGTCCCGCCGCGGTTTGGCGGGGCTGCTGGCCGCATGGCGGGCAAACGACGCTGCTGGCCAGGCCCAAGCACCTCAGGGGCGCGGTTGGGGGGCGCTGGTTGCCTACGCTATCGTCACCACGCTGCTCCTCTACACGCACTACTTCGCCGCCACACTGCTCCTAGCTCAGAATCTAGCCTTCCTGTGGTGGCTGGCGCGGCAGCGGAGCTTCAGCCATCCGCCCGCGCTTCGCGCCACGCCGAGGTGGATCATGGCGCAGGCATTGATTGTGGGGAGCTATCTGCCGTGGCTATTCGTGGCCAGGCGGCAGCTGCGCTCTTGGCCCGCCATTAGCGAACCTTTGCGCCTGGCTGAGTGGGTCCCCGAGCTGTTGCGCGTTTTTGGACTCGGCACCTTACCGACACCGCTGCCTGACGGGACGTGGGTAGGATTCGCCCTGCTGCTCCTGCTCGGCACCCTGGCCCTGTGCCGCTTCGATGCTCTGCGAGCGGGCCAACGGTCTCGCAACAGTGTCCCTTGCACATCCACTGTGCTCTACCTTCTAGTCCCCGTCGTCACGATGTACGTGCTGTCGCTGACACGGCCGATGTACGATCCCAAGTTCCTGCTGCTGAGCACACCAGCCTTTCACCTGCTCATCGCCCAGGGTGTGCTGTGCCTTGCTGGCGCGGGACGCTGGCCTGCGCGCCCGGCAGCAGCGCCAGGTGAAGCGCCCACGCAAAGACGCGACGCCAGGGTCCTGCAAGCCAGCCGCCTGCTGGCCGCTTGCGCCGCGATGGCCTTTGTTGGCGCAACCTCCTTCGTCTCCTTGCGGGAATACTACCTCAACCCCAGCCTCGCACGCGACGACTACCGGGGCATCGCGCGCTACATCAAGGCGCTGGAGGGCGAGCGGGACGCCATACTGGTCAACGCACCGGGACAGATCGAAACCTTCACCTACTACTACCAGGGCGACCTTCCACTATACCCACTGCCGCGAAAACGCCCCCTGGACAAGGAACAGACCGAGGCCGAGTTGGCAGACATGATCTCCGGCCGAAGAAACATCTACGCTATTCTGTGGGCGACGGACGAGAGCGATCCCGAGCGTATCGTGGAGAGCTGGATGGACCAGCACGCATACAAAGCGATGGACTCTTGGTACGGCAACGTCAGGCTGGCGGTGTACGCAGTGCCGGTGGAGCCATCCGGTGCAGGCATCGACAACCCCCTGGATGTGAATCTTGGCAACAGGATCAGGCTGCTCGGATACAACCTACCTCAAAGCCAGGTGCTGCCTGGGGATATCCTGCAACTCACGCTCTTCTGGGAGGCAACGGTTCCCATGACCGAGCGCTACAAGGTCTTTACCCATGTCTTGGACGCGCACGGCCACCTCGTCGGCCAGCGCGATGCTGAACCCGGCGGTGGTGCCAAGATCACAACGCTGTGGCAGGAGGGCGAGCAAGTCACCGACAACTATGGATTGCCCATCTTGCCCGGCACACCACCCGGAGAGTATCAGATTGAGATTGGCATGTATGGCCTCAGCGATGGCCAGCGGCTGCCCATCATTGAGGGCGGCGAGGCTGTGGGCGATCACGTCATCCTGCAGTCGGTACGCGTTGACCCGGCCCCAGCTCCCCCTCCACTGTCGGTGCTGGACATGGACACCGTGCTGGGCCTGTCCTTTGGCGACGTGACGCTGCTGGGCCAGAGATGGGTCAAGCTGGGCTTTGAGCACCAGCCCGAAACACCGCTCCGCGCTGGTGACATCGCTCACCTCACGCTCTTCTGGCAGGCGGACCAGCCGCCCGGCCAGGACCTGATCGTTCGCGTGACCCTTCAAGATCAAAGGGGCAAGGCCTGGCTGCAGCACCTGGCGCCAGTGACCTCTGGCCAGTACCCCGCTTCATCGTGGCGTGCAGAGGAGATCATCCGCGATCAGCACATCATCGTGCTTCCCCCTGACCTGTCGTCGGGGCGCTACGATCTGACGCTCACGCTCCAAGGTCGACACAACAACCAGCCCATCGGCTCGCCGCAGACGCTTCGCAGCGTGACCATAAGCGATTGACACGGGTCCCTGCGCCGCGTATGATAGGGCCGCTTCCTCCCTATGCACTGTGCAGCACTGTGAATAGAGCATGGTCCTGAGCCTTAGAGAACGCCTCATCGAACTGTGGAATCCAGAAGACCCCTTGGACAGCCTGTGGCGCATCCTGGCCTCGAGGTCCGCGACAGCGTGGCTCTGTGCCAGTCTCGCCGTCTTGGTGACGATAGTCGTTTTTGTTCCACAGAGGCCAGCGGAGGCTCTCGCTGATCCCCTAGCAAACAGCCGCTGGCTCGAGTCCCTCAGCGTTCGTTTCGGGAATACCGCCAACTGGCTCACCAGCCTGCGGCTCGTAGATGTAGGGCAGTCGACGCTGTTGCGAGTGCTCCTGGGGCTGCTGGCCCTAAACCTGCTTTTGGGCCTTGTGGATCTCTTGCATCCCATGCACCAGGCGTCAGGCGCCCTGCCGGCGCTGCGAGCGCAGGAGGACGGCGGCGTCCGTCCACGGCTGGGCAGAGTGAGCCGCGCCAGGCTATTGGCCACGAGTAGCCAAGCCGAGGGGCCACCAGAGTTGACTGCAAGTGTGGCACAGGCCCTGAAGGCACAGGGCTACCGCCTGGCTCATAGTGCAGACGCGGACTGGCTCTATGCCGACCGCTATGTGGCCTTTGGCACCATGCTGCTCCTGGGATTGCTCCTGGCCGTGGCGGGAGTGGTGCTGAGCGAGCGGACCGCATGGTGGGAGGACAATGTCAGTCTTGGGCCAGGCCAAGTCCGCCCCCTGGGCCATGGCACCGACCTCGCCCTGCAGGCGGACGTAGTTGAGGTGCAGTCCGACGGGCAGATGGACTCTGCATCTGAAACGAGCTTTCGCACGCGGGTCACCCTGCTGCGCGAAGGTGAGGCCATCGCCACGGGACAGCTGCCCGATCGATTTCCAGCACTTTACGACGGCTTGGCGTTCTACGCCACATCCACCGAGCCTGCACTGCTCATTCAAGCCGAGGACAGCTCCGGTACAAGCGTGCCCCTGCAGACGCCGGAGACAGGCACCACGCAGTTCACGCAAGTCGTGCTTCGCTTCCGCGAGCAGGAGGCAGAAGAAAGCCCCCAGTACATTGTGGTCCTCGATCTCACCCATGGCCGGCAGGTTGGGCGGCAGTTCGAACAGCGCGCCAACGAACGTTATGTCATTGTGCCCAGCCGCAACCTATCGCTGCGCCTGGTGCACGAGCCGACATCCACGCAGACCACGCGCTACCGCCTGGAAGTCTATCGCGGCAACGATGCCTCACCCTCAGAAGCGCACACCCTTGAAGCGGCTAGCTCGTTGGAGATCGACGGCGACCTGTACTCGTTCCGTCCGCAACGTCATGCGGTCATCCGCTTTGGCCAGGACTATGGTCTGGGCGTTGTCCTGATCGGCGCAGTCGTGGCCTTGGTGGGCCTTGGCCTTGGCGCGTTGCGCCGCAGGCGGCGAGTCTGGGTATGGCCTGAGCCAGCGGAGGAGAAGGCCATTCTGAACCTGGCCACTGTGGGGCAAGCCGTGCCATGGTTTGAGGCGCTGCTGACGGACATTGCCGCGAGAACGCAGTTGAAAGTCCTAGACGCCGGCACAAGCGACTAGCTACCGCCAAGGCCTCTCCTGCCTCGCGACCGTCCACCAGCACTCACCGCCGCTCACTTGGCAACATTCTCCCTGGATTGCGGACGATCCAGTTCTGGGCTATCATAGCCTACGCGGCCAACCCGACTGCGGAGACGCCAAGATGGCCCACAGCCGCATAGTGGCTCTCATACTGCCCATCTTGAGCCGGCCGAGCTGACCGCTGCAGGGCACACGAGAGCGGGGACAAGCCATGACACAGAGCTCCTTTCAAGTCATCGTCACCGGTGTGGCCGGTTTCGTCGGCTCACACCTCGCGGAGCGCCTCATAGCTGATGGCCATGAGGTGTTGGGTATTGACTGCTTCACCGACTATTACGCGCGAGCCCTTAAGGAAGCTAACGTCAGCAGTCTTCTCGGGTCACCGCGGTTCAGGCTGGTTGAAGCAGACATCCTCGACCTGGACTGGTCACCGTTGCTGGCACAGGCCAGCCATCTGTTCCACCAAGCAGCGCAAGCTGGCGTTCGCGGCAGCTGGGGCGATAGCTTTGACGTGTACGTGCGCAACAATGTGCTGGCCACACAGCAGCTCCTGGAAGCCTGCAAGCAAGCACCTGCACTACAGGGCTTTATCTTCGCCTCATCCTCGTCCATCTACGGCGACGCTGCGACCTTTCCCACGCCAGAGGACACCACACCGCGCCCAGTATCGCCCTATGGTGTGACAAAACTGGCCTGCGAGCACCTTTGTCAGGTGTACCATCACAGCTTCGGCGTGCCGGTGGTCACGTTGCGCTACTTCACGGCATATGGTCCGCGCCAGCGGCCCGACATGGCTTTTCACAAGTTCATCTCGGCCATGCTGCGCGACGAAGCGATCACCGTGTACGGCGACGGAGAGCAGACGCGCGATTTCACCTACGTCTCAGACATTGTCGAGGCCAACATTCTGGCCATGCAGCCAGAGCATGCGGGCCAGGTGTTCAACATCGGAGGCGGCTCACGCACATCGGTCAACGCGGTCATCGATCTGCTTGAGGGGATTGTGGGCAAGCCCGCGCGGCGGGCACGTGCGTCGAGGCAAAAAGGCGACGCCAGACATACGTCAGCAGACGTGACGCGGGCGCATGAATCGTTGGGCTACTGGCCGCGCGTGAGCATGGAAGAGGGTTTGCGGCGAGAGGTTGAGTGGCTTGTGCAACGACGGTAGCACACCCCATCTGTAGGCAGCCATGAGCCTTGCCCAGCGGACCATCACATCAACCGCCTGGAATCTGGCCGCCAACGCTGTTAGGCTGATGGCGGCCCTTGTGCGGTCGATCCTCCTGGCGCGCTGGCTGCCCGTCGATGTGTTTGGCATCTACGGTTTTGCAGTTGCGGTTGTGAACCTCAGTGCAGTGTTCGTCAGCTTTGGCATGGGGGCAGCGTTTCTGCACCGTGCACCCCAGACCGAGGATGAGGAAGAAGCAGCCGCCGTCCATTTCACGCTGAAACTGGCCTTCACCCTGCTGTGGGCAGTGGTGCTGGTGGGATACGCCTTGGTCGCCACAAAGGGCGCGAACCGTACGGCGCTGTTGGTGCTAACGGCCACGACCGGAGGTGTTGAGCTAGCCGAGACGGGCAGGTTGATCCTGACCAGGCGCGTCGTCCACCGCCGGCTGGCCATGCTCGATTTGCTCAGCGCCTTCAGTGCAACCTTGCTGGCACTGGGTCTGGCCTGGACGGGTGGCGGCCTATGGGCTCTGCTGGCGGTTGATCTGATCGTTTCGATCGTGCCACTGCTAGCTCTGTACGTATGGCGGCCGGTATGGCGGCCTCGGCTGATGTGGTCCGTCCCTGTCGTGCGCTACTACTTGGAATTCGGCAGATTCGTCGCCTTGGGCAATGCGCTGAACATCGCCCTCGAGCATCTGGATGACCTGTGGACCGGCATCTACCTGGGCGAAACGCCATTGGCCTTTTACTCACGCGCCTGGGCATTTGCCCGCTATCCGCGCCATATCATCGCCGACCCGCTCACAGCAGTCACCGCGGGCACTTTTTCAGAGCTCAAAGGCGACCGGCTGCGTCTGTCGCAAGCCTTCTTCCGCGTCAGCGCCCTCCTGGTGCGGGGCGGTTTCTTCTTGGCTGGCTTGCTGTACTTGCTAGCGCCCGAATTCATCTACCTGGCCATAGGTGAAAAGTGGCTGCCCATGATGGCTGCCTTCCGCCTGATGCTGGTCTACGCCTTGCTCGTCACACTCGACAAAACGGTGACCAAGCTGTTTGCGGCGGTGGGTAGGCCGGAGCCCATGGTCCAGGTGCGGCTCTTGCAGCTCGGCGTTCTCGTGCTCGGCTTGCTGATACTGGGGCCCAGACTGGAGACAGCCGGTGTGGCGCTTGCAGTGGACATGATGGCGGTGTTGGGCATGGCCGTCTTCTTCCGGCTGGTAGGATCGCACGTTGACCTTTCCATCCCGCGCCTGTTCGCTGCTCCCAGTCTGGCACTGATAACAGCCCTGCTGCTGGGCTCTGCGGCGACGGCATTCCCAGGTCTGGCCGGTCCTAGCTGGCAGAGCGGACTGGCAAAACTTGCGGCGTTCACGGGCATCTACTGGGTGCTGCTAGCCCTGCTCGAATACGCCCAGCTGCGCGACATGGTGCTCTTTGTGATTGCGCATTTGCGAGCGCAAGAGAGGCGGACCGCCGCCGCACAGCTCACTGGCGACAGCGCACAGTGAGGGGGCCTATCCACGCCGTGCCCTGGCGTGCTCACGGGCCAGTCCGAGCCGCCACAGGCGCTGGACGCGATGGGGCCAGGCAGCGAGGAGCGTGTCTCAGGCAACTCGCTCAGAGGCCGCCAGTCCAGAGTAACGATGTGAGTTGAGAAACGTGTCCACAGGCCCTGTCTGGCAACAACCTGTTACGCGCGCAGTAGAAAAGACCGTGTGGGAGCTCTCGGGCCTTGACAATGACCTACAAGCAAGCCCCTTTCGCGTGCTGGATTTTGGATGCGGCAGTGGCAGGTACATGCAGGTGTTCGGGCAGTGGCTTCCCCAGCGCAACATCTACGGGGTGGAGATTGACCCGCGTCAGGTGGCTGTAGCCAAGCACAAAGGACTCAACTGTCTACAGACAGACCCGCTCTGCGGCTGCCTGCCGTTCAGGGGCGAAGCTTTTGCCCTGGTCTTTTCATCCAACGTCGTTGAACACATCCCTCGAACGCTGTACCTGGCGTATTTGGTGGAGATACACCGCGTGCTCAAACCCGGAGGACGGTTTGTGGTCAGCACGCCCAACTACCCGACCAAGCGACTGTATGACCTTCTCAAAGCCATGGCAACGCCGCACAGCTCCTACTATCTGTTTGATGACCCCACGCACGTGAACAAGCTGACGTTTGCTCGGTTGGAGAGGGATTTGGAGGCCGTATTCGCCGAGGTTTATCTAATGGCCGACCGTATTCTGCTAGAGAGCAGAATACCTCTGCTCAGGCGCCCCGACATCCGGCAGCGCCTGAGGGTTTGCGGCGACAAGATCGTGGGGTACTGCCTCAAATGAGGGCCCGGACGTTGCGCTGCGGCAGGCTGGGCCGACAAGTGTTGTAGGGGAGCCGACTGGCACATGTGTGGTATCGTAGCTCGAGTTGGCAACCAGTGGCGCATCGGTATGGAAAGCACTGCGCTTGACCAATTGCGCCACCGCGGACCTGACAGCGCCGGGGAGTGGTCCTCGCCGGCTGCAGATGTCTGGCTCGGCCATCGCCGCCTGTCCATCGTAGACCTTTCCGAGACAGGCCGCCAGCCCATGCACAACGAAGATGACACGGTCTGGCTGGTGTGCAACGGCGAGATCTACAACTACCCCTCGCTGCGGCATCGCCTGGAAGCCTTGGGGCACACCTTCTATTCCCATTGTGACAGCGAAGCCATACTTCACGCCTACGAGGCCTGGGGCGACGGGTGCGTTGACCAGCTTGAGGGCATGTTCGCCTTTGCCCTGTGGGACAGCACTCGAGGGCGCCTGCTCGCTGCCAGGGACCGTGTCGGCATCAAGCCACTCTTCTACGCGCAGGTCGGGCAAGGGCTGGCGCTGGCTTCTGAAGCGAGGGCCCTTCTGCCTCTGCTACCATCGAAACCACCACCGGAACCCATGGCCGTTGCCTATGTGATGACCTTGGGCTATGTGCCCTCGCCCTGGTCCATCTGGCAGGGGGTGAAGAAGCTGGAGCCCGGACACCTGCTGACGTGGGAAGCGCCCGGGCAGGTGCAGCAGAGGTGCTATTGGGAGCCCCCACGAGCGATAGAGGCCGGCGCGTCAGAGGGTCAAGCTTGGCCGGATCTCTTTGTGACCGTATTGGATGAGCACCTGCTCTCCGATGTGCCCATCTCTCTCTTCCTGTCGGGAGGGCTAGACTCCTCCTCCTTGGCAGCCGGCCTCTGCGACATCAACCGGCCTGTGGAAGCAATCACCGTCAGCTTCCCCGGCTCCCCACAGGACGAGGCACCGCTGGCAGCGGCAGTGGCAGGCCATCTCGGTCTTTCTCACCGTGCCATTCCGCTGCAAATTGAAGACGTGGACGAGCTGATCCAGGACGTAGCAGCTGCCTACGATGAACCGCAGGGCTACAGCGCCCTGCTCTCCATGTACCTGATCAGCCAGGTGGCGGCACAGGACTATCGGGTTGTCCTGGCCGGCGATGGTGGCGATGAGGCTTTTGGCGGTTACGATTGGTATGGTGGCTCCAACCCCAGCGGATCGTTGCTGCGGCGCCTGGCGCGTTCGGCCCGTGCGATGGTGCGCCAGCACACATCGGCCGCAGTGCGTGAGCAGCTAGCCTTTGCTGCAAAGTCGCCATTGCACCGCCATGCCTGGCGTGTCTATCCCCGCTTCCTGCCCGGCGAGGCCCAGACACTGCTGTCACCACTGGGACTCGGGTTTGGGGACGATGAGATGCTGGCTCCGTTGCGCAAGCACTTTGAGCCCCAACTCCCATTGAAGCGTGCGCTCCAGCGCGTTGACCTGATGACCTTTTGCACTGATTCCATTCTGGCCAAAGTCGACCGCGCCAGCATGGCACACTCGCTGGAGGTGCGCGTGCCGTTCCTCGACAGGCGCATCATTGAGTGGGCGCTGGTGCGCCCGGTAGACCAACGCGAAGCAGCGGAGAGCAAGCCCGTGCTGCGGGACTATTTGCGGTCACGGGTGCCCGCGTCGGTGCTGGCCCACCCCAAGCAAGGGTTCAGCCTACCTGTGCTGAACCACTTTGACTGGCAGTCAGCCATGCAGCGCGTTGGCCGCGGGCCTTGGGTCAAGGATGGCTACTGGTCGCCTGCGTGGAAGCGCCTGCTGGAAATGGGACTGCCCTATCGCACTGGAAGAATCTGGAACTTGCTGGCCCTGACGTGCTGGGCCGAGGTCTGGCTCTAGGAGGGCCCCACCATGAGCGTTCCCTTGCTTCGCACAGCCTACAAGGAGATCCTGCACACCAACCCGCCAATGGGAGATGGAGTAACCGCACTGATAGGGCATTTGGGGCACCCGTCCATGACGGTTCTGGACCAACGCCCGCTGGACCATTGAGAGCGAAAGCATGCGAGTTGTAGTGTGCGCCGCCTTTGAAGCCGGGGAGCAGTTTGCCCACGCCATCAACACGGTGAAAATGGCGCAGGGCTTTGCCAGACTCGGGCACGAGGTCACGATTGTGTGCCGGCGTGGGCCCACAGGCAGGGCGGCACCGCAGCACCTGGCGCTCACATACGGACTGACAGAGCCCCTGCGCTGGACCCAGCTGCCCTACTGGGCCGGCCAGAACTGGCTGTTCGCTTTGGGCAGCTTGCCCATCCTATTGCGCACCGCTCCAGACCTGGTCTTTGCCCGAAACTACACGCTGCCCTGGCTGAGCAGCAGAATGGGCATGCCAACGGTCGCCGAAAGCCATGCCCATGTCGACAACAGAAGCGCTCCCTTTATGCGCCTGGTCTACGCAACACGCTATCCAGCTTTTCGACTCTGGGTCACGATCTCGCAGTTTCTGGCTGACCACTATCAATCGTTGGGCGTTCCAGGCGGAAAACTCATCGTGCTGCCAGACGCTGTCGACCTGGCACTGTTCCAGACACCGGCCGAACTGCCGCCCAGCCCCTATACCGATGATCGGCCGGTCGTCACGTACACCGGCCATCTGTACGACTACAAGGGCATTCCGACCGTTCTTGAGGCGGCCGCCCTGCTGCCCGAGGTGAGCTTTGATTTGGTGGGCGGTTTGCCCAAGGACCTGGAGCGGCAACGGGCGCGCATTGAGCAGATGGGCCTGCACAACGTGACACTGCACGGGCTCAGAGCGCATGGCGAGGTGCCCCCTTTCCTGTGGCACGCCGATGCGCTTTTGCTGCCGCCCTCGGCCCACCATCCCAGCGCGGCGTGGACAAGCCCGCTCAAAGTGGGTGAGTACCTGGCTTCCGGCAGGCCAGTGGTCGCCACATCCATCCCTGCGCTGCGGGATTGGCTGAGCGAACGGGAGGTCAACTTCGTGCCGCCAGATCACGCTGCGGCCATGGCCGAAGGCATCATCACGGTACTGAGGGACCACGACTATGCCAGGAGCCTGGTGCAGGCAGGGCTAGAGAAAGCACAGACGCTGTCGTACCGGCACCGTGCGGCCAGGGTGCTGGAGCGACTGTCAGCCTAGACGAGCAAGGAGACGGTTTTGCCATGGAGAGAGCGCTGAGATACCTGCGGTCATGGTTCAGGGCGAGGCAGAACCGGCTCGCCGTATGGGATCAATGGTACCGTCACTATGATGCCAACCCCTTTTATGTCGACCCCAAGAGCATCTCGCGCCAGACCTATCTCGATCTGGCGGCAGAGGCCAGCGCCAGGGCGTACCCCGACTTAATGGAGAACCTGAAGGCGGCCTTTGGCTTTCTGCCGGACAAGGAATGGATCGACAAACTCGCTCTTTCTACCCAGGTGGTCATCAAGAGATCGGCTCTGCTCTACCTGCATGGCTACCTGCTATATGCAGCGCTGAGGCACTATCTGGCAGACCATCCTGATGAGGACTCTATCACCATCCTGGAGACCGGCACGGCGAGGGGATTCAGCGCGCTCTGCATGGCCAAGGCATTGCAGGACGCGCAGCGACACGGACGGGTGTTGACCATTGACGTGCTCCCCTTCCGGGAGCCGATCTACTGGAACTGTATTCACGATGCGGACGGCAAGAAGACGCGTTTTGAGCTGTTGGAGCCATGGGCGGATCTGGTCGAGGCGTACGTGATCTTCCTGCGGGGCCACACCGACATCGTGCTGAAACAACTCGGCCTGGCGCGCATCCATTTTGCGTTTCTCGACAGCGCCCACGAATACGATACCCTGAGCATGGAACTCAACTTTGTCGCCGCACACCAGAAAGCAGATGATGTTATTGTCTGTGACGACTATACACCTGGGCAATACCCGGGTGCCGTGCGGGCAGTGGACGAGCTGCTGGCCAGCGGCGAGTACGAGGGCCAGCCCTTCACCAGCCAAGAGGCACGTGGCTACATGCACTGCCGCCGAGTTCGGAACGGAGCCTGAGGCCCGATGCCTGCACCCTCTGGGGGCACCATCTCCGATCGCGTCTGGCGCACTGCGCACAGCTTGAGAGACCAACTTGCCCGCGCACGGGCGTGGACCGCGGGTTTGTCCAGGAGCGCCGCCGTCCGGCGCAGCCCCCTGCCCACGGAGGGTGTGCACGTCTTCTACGGCTACGATCAGCTGCCAGCGGCAGATGAGGTGGCACGCGGCGGTATCATCAAGTTTCAGCGGCTAAGCGAAGTCTTTCCCAACTCGCCCCGCTGGTTCAACATTCTCTATATGGTGAGCAGCGACCACCCGCTGTACGCAACCCAGCTGGTGCGCGCCGCCCTTGACAAAGGAGCACGGTTTGTTTGGAATCAAGATGGCGTCGCCTATCCCGCATGGATGCCCTCGGGATGGCAGGCGCTGAACGCCAGGCTAGCCCGGCTGTTGCACGCAGCTGATTACGTGTTCTACCAGAGCGAGTTCTCGCGCATCAGTTCAGACAGGTTCCTGGGGCAGCGCTCTGGCCCCTGGGAGGTGCTGTATAACGCGGTGGACACAGACCGTTTCCTGCCCTCCCCCAGCAAGAAGGCAGGCAGGGACCTGGTCTTGCTGACCGCGGGATCCAAGTACGTGCTTGAGCGCATTCTCTCTCCCATACGCACCTTGGCTGCTGTGCGCGAGCGCCACCCCCGAACGAGCCTGCTCTTCGCCGGCAGGGTGTCGCGCCAGCTGCTTGGGCCAGCACAGCAGTTGATCGCTGAGCTGGGCTTGCAGGACAGCGTCACCTTTCTGCCCGCCTTTACGCAGGAACAGGCCCCCGGTTTGTTCCAGCGCGCCGACATCCTGCTGCATCCCAAGATCAACGATCCGTGTCCCGGGGTGGTGATCGAAGCAATGGCCTGCGGGCTTCCGGTTGTGTTTTCGGACAGTGGCGGCGTGCCCGAACTGGTGGGCAGCGAGGCCGGCCGGGGCGTGCCCACGGAGGCTAGCTGGGAGCGCTTTGAGCCGCCTGCGCCGCGAGCCTGGGCGGAAGCGGTGCTAACGGTGGCTGAGGATCTGTCGCTCTTTGCACAAGCAGCGCGACAACGCGCGGTCGAGCGCTTTGACCTGCGCCCATGGGTGGAGCGACACCGCCAGCTGTTCGAACAACTGTTGGGTGGAGATCCAGAGAACTGATCTCGGCACGGCGTCGCCGCAGGCGCCCAGCACTGAAAGGCCGCATGGGGAAAGTGTGGTAGTCGAGCCTGAAGACTGGAACCTTAGCGGTAACAGGCACCAGGAGTATCGATCCATGAGCACTTGGGCAGTTGGGCACTATCAGAACCGGCAACAACGCGCGCAGTTCGTGGCAGCGAACTTTGCGCCTTGCCTGTCCGGCCGCGTGCTCGATGTCGGGTGTGGGGACGCCTTTCTGTCAGCGCATGTTGAGTGCTACGTCGGCGTCGACCTGGTGGGAGAGCCCAGCGTGGTGGTGGACCTCGAGCAGGGAACGCTGCCCTTTGCTGATGCAAGCTTTGATACCGTGGTCTGCACCGACGTGCTAGAGCACCTGGAATCGCTCCCGCAAGTGCTGACCGAACTGTACCGCGTGGCCAGGCGGTATGTGATCATCAGCCTGCCCAACATGTATGCGCTGGGCTGGCGGCTGAGATTCCTGCGCGGCCAAGTGATCTCCAAGGAGTACAGCCTCACTCCGCGAAACCGTCACAAATGGCTGCCCAGCTTTGTTGAGGCCAGCTCCCTGGTGAGGGACAAGCTGCCCCCATCCTGGCACGTTGTCTGGGAGTTTGGCTACTACCCGCCAGCCTGGTGGCGCGCAGGCCCCATCTACAGGCGAGTGGCCCGCCGGTATCCCAACCTCCTGGCCACCGCCTACTGGGTTCTGTGCGAGCAACGAGAGACATAGTATGAGACCCGCAACCTTCGTCGTCCTCTCCACAACCGATTGGGATGCACCGCAGTTTGGCTCACGCCAGCAGATGGCGCTGCAGTGGGTCCGGCGCGGCCACCGTGTGCTCTTTGTCGAAGTGCCGCGCGCATTGCACTCCTGGCTCTCTGACCCCGCTGGCACGCGACGTGCCCTGGGCCGTATGGGCCGGGTGCGTCAGGTATCTGAGGGAGTCCGTACCTACACGCCCTGGCCGGTCCTGCCCATCTACTACCACCCGCTGACGAATTGGGCCAGCCAGCGCTGGTGGCTGCGCGATCTGCGGCGCACCTTGAGCCGGCTGGAGTGGCAAGTCGACGTACTGTGGACCTACTGGCCGCACACCGCATACCTGGTAGGGCGATTGGGCGAGCGCGTCGCGGTGTATCACTGCATCGACGACTTTCCCGCCGCGGGCTATCCCCTCACGCCACCGGGCGCCGTTGAGATTGCGGAGGCCGCGCAGTGTCGCAAGGTCGATTTGGTGCTGACCCGCACCGCGGCGCTCGCGCGGGCGAAAGCGCGGCTCAACCCCAACACCCACCTGCTGCCCGGCGGCGTGGACACCACCCTTTTTGACCCAGCTCGCGTATCAGACCCACCAGACGACGTCGCGACGCTGCCGCACCCTCGCATCGGATTCGTGGGCACATTGGACGACCGTGTCGACGCCCAACTGCTGGCTGACTGCGCCGTGCAGATGCCACAGGCCACCTTCATTCTCGTGGGCCCGCAAAAGCGCCACCGCGCCAACCTGAGAGGCCTGCAGGGCTTGGACAACGTGCGCTTTCTTCCGCCCTGTCCCCACGAGCAGGTCCCGGCCATCGTCAATGCCTTTGACGTCTGTGTCATCCCCTACAGGATCACGCCGTATACGCAAGCGCTCTCGCCGATCAAGCTCTACGAGTATCTGGCCATGGCCAAGCCGGTTGTAGCCACTCGCCTCCCCTATGTCGAGCGTGAGGCGCGCAACGTGCACATCGCCGACAGCGCGCAACAGTTTCTGGCGGCACTGAAACAGGCACTGGGCCGGCCGCCCTCGGCCGAAAGGAAGACGCAGTGGCGTGCTGCCGCCGAGTCCCACTCCTGGGAGCGCCAGGTCGATGCGGTAGAGGAATTGCTCGCGCCTCTGCTGCTGCCTTAGGCCTCCACCTACAGGACCACGGCTAGCTCAGCTGAATTGGAGCCGAGAGCCCGTGCCCCCGGCCGCGCGCTCGTTTTGCTCCGCCGGGTGCGGGCCATAGAATACGGCTGGGGGTACGAAGCGTCGCCCATCTGTGGGAGCAGGCTGGCGCTGACTCCCGCTGCCGTGCCAACGATGCGACAGGAGACCGGGCGTGACCCAAATCCGCATTCTGCAGCTTGTGGCCTCATCCCGTGGTGGAGGTGCGGTGCACGTTCGCGCCTTGGCCACACAGCTGGACCGCTTGCGCTACAAGGTCAATGTGGCCATGCCCGAAGATGGCGGCAGTGTGACAGCCCAAGACTTTGGGGAGGGCATATCGTTTCACAAGGTAGGCATTGCGGGCGGCCTGTCGTTGCCAGCCATGCTGGCCATTCGCACCCTCGCACGCGAGACCGACATCGTGCACGTACACGGGGCGCGGGCAGCCCTGTGTGGGCGCCTGGCGGCGCTCTCGCTCGGCCAGCGGCGGCCGCCAGTGGTGTACACCATTCATGGCTTTGCAGCACCCCACTATCCCAGCCCGCGCCGCCAGGTACTGCTGCTGCTGGAGCGCTGGCTGGCGCGGGTGACCGATGCCTGGATTGCTGTTTCGCACGCCGAACGAGATGCTTTGCTGGCTGAGAGGATCGCCGCTGCGAGCCATGTCGAGGTCATCCACAACGGCATTGACCCCACGCCTTTTGCACTGGCCAAGGCGCATCGACAGGAGGCCCGCAGGGCCCTCGACCTCAACGAGACCACCTTTGTCGCTACCACAGTGTGCCGGCTGTACCGTCCGCGTGACTTTGCCACGCTGCTTCGAGGCTTCCAACGCCTGCACCAGGCAGTGCCCCGCAGCCGCCTGTTGATCGTGGGCGACGGGCCACTGCGAGACCAGGTAGAGGCAACGGTAGCCTCGCTGGCCCTGCAAGACAGTGTCCGACTGCTGGGCCTGCGCCGCGACGTACCGGACATCCTCGCCGCCTCTGATGTCTTTGTGCTGGCATCTCGAGGCTGGGAAGGACTGCCGCTGACGGTGCTCGAGGCCATGGCCGCCTCTTTGCCCGTAGTGGCCAGCGACGTCGGGGGCACAGGGGAGGCCGTCGCCCACGAGGAAAGCGGCTATCTCTTCGCCCGGGGCGACGTGACGGCCCTGGCAGGCTATCTCATCGCTCTGGCCAGGGACGCCATCCTGGCACACGACATGGGACAGCGTGGCTTCTGGCGCGTGAGGGAGTCATTTGCTGTGCAGCGCATGGTCGATAGCACCGCACAGGTGTACCGGCGGCTCAGCGAAGCATGAGCGGTAGAAACGTATGCACCTGTCACCCTGGACAACAGCTACAGGCATGACCCAAATCCTGCACATCTACAAGGACTATTATCCGGTCCTCGGGGGCATGGAGAACCACATCAAGGTGCTATCCGAGGCCTTGGTGGCACGCGGCTACGACGTGACCGTGCTGGTCACGCATCCCACATCTTCAACGCACGTTGAGGAGCGGAATGGCGTGCATGTCATCAAGGCGGGGCGGCTGGCCACCATTGCCTCCACGCCGATCAGCCTCTCGCTGCCCTTGTGGCTGCGGCGACAGCATCCGGACATCGCCCACTTGCACTTTCCCTATCCCCCGGGCGAGGTGGCGAATCTCCTTTTCGGACGGGCGGCACATACCGTGATCACCTATCAGAGCGACGTGGTGCGGCAAAGGGGCCTGCTTAGACTGTACCGCCCGCTGCTGTGGAAGGTGCTGCGCAGCGCGGACCGTATCATCGCCACGACGCCAAACTACATCGCCTCCTCACCCTTTCTGAGCCAACTACCCGAAAAGTGCACAGTCATACCGCTGGGCCTGCCCGTGGAACGGTTCGCGAGCGCCCCACCCGATCAAGTGCAGCGCATCCGCGACACCTACGGCGCACCGCTGCTGTTGTTTGTGGGCAAGCTGCGCTACTACAAGGGACTGCAGTACTTGCTGGAAGCGATGCCCACCATCCCCGCGCGGCTGCTGGTGGTAGGTAGCGGGCCGATGGAGGCCGAGTGGCGACGGCTGTCAAGGTCGCTGGGCCTCGCGGAGAAGGCCGTTTTTCTCGGCGAAGTGAGCGACGCTGACCTGCCGACCTACTACCATGCCTGTGACATCTTCGTGCTGCCGGCCAGCGAACGCAGCGAAGCCTATGGATTGGTGCAGATCGAAGCCATGGCCAGTGGCCGGCCGGTGGTGTGCACCGAACTGGGCACCGGGACATCCTACGTGAACCAGCACGGGGAGACAGGACTGGTTGTGTCTCCGCGGGACCCGCAGGCACTGCGGCAGGCAATCGTATCGTTGCTTGAGAACGAGCCACGGCGCCAGCGCATGGGACGGCAGGCGCAACAGCGGGCGATCCAGGAGTTCAACGTGGCAACCATGGTCGATCGCATAACGCGTCTATATGCGGAATTGCTAATCACTTGATTTTCGATGTCAACTACGGTAAGATGGCCGCCATGAAAGCGCTGATCACGGGCGGCGCCGGGTTTATTGGCTCCCACCTGGCGGATGCCTTGCTGCGGGAAGGCGCGACAGTGACGGTGGTCGACAATCTTTCCACCGGCCACAGATTCAACTTGGCCCAGCACGCCGGATCCACCGCTTTTCGTCTTGTTGATGGGGACGTGCTGGACAAAGGACTGATGGAGCCACTGGTCCAGAAACATGACCTGATCTGTCACCTGGCTGCCATTGTGGGCGTCCGGCGGGTCCTGGCCGATCCGCTGCAGTGCATCGTCCAAAGCGTCCATGGCACAGAGGTCGTGCTGGCTCTGGCGAACAAGTATGGTTGCCGTGTGCTGTTCGCCTCATCGTCCGAGGTCTATGGCAAGAGCGACCGCGTCCCCTTTGCTGAGGACGATGACCGGCTGCTCGGTCCAACGCGTGCCACTCGCTGGTCCTATGCCACGGCGAAGGCACTGGACGAGCACCTGTGTTTGGCCTATCACGCCCAGGGTCTGCCGGTCTCTATCGTGCGCTATTTCAACGCCTATGGACCTAGAATGGACCCTACAGGCTATGCGAGCGTGGTTGCCACCTTCATCGCCCAGGCGCTGGCCGGCCAGCCGCTCTCGGTACATCACGACGGGTCGCAGACCCGCTGCTTCACCTATGTGGAAGACACAGTCCGCGGCACCATCCTGGCCGCAACTCGACAAAAGGCCCTGGGCGAGGTGTTCAACATTGGCACTGAGCGGGAAAGCAGCGTCCTTGAGTTGGCCCAGCTGGTCCTGCAACTGACGGGCTCAGCGGCTGAACCCGTGTTTGTGCCGTACTCCGAGGCTTTTGGCGCGGGCTTTGAGGCCGTTCCAAGGCGCGTCCCGGACACGCGCAAGGCAGCGCGGCTGCTGGGCTTTCGCGCCGCCGTGCCGCTGGAAGAGGGCTTGATGGACACCATCGCCTGGTTCCGCGAACGTACTCGCTGAAGACGCGCCATCACTGAGGGAACAGATCGATGCAGACCAAACTGAGCGTTTTCTGTGACAGGGTCCTGGAAGCCGGCTGGCTTCTGGCGCTGATCGTGGCGCCCCTGTTCTTCAACGTCTACTCCAGCCGTGTGTTTGAGCCGGACAAGCTGTCCATTGTGCGCTCCATTGCCCTGATGATGATCGTTGCCTGGCTGGTCAAGGTCTTGGACGGCAGCACATGGGGCTTGAGGCGCGATGCGGCTGCCAACGAGTCCAATGAGGACACCGCCACGCCGACCCTGTGGCAGCGCTTCAGTGGCGTGCCGCTGCTGCTGCCGACCATCCTGCTGGTGGCAGTCTATGTGCTCAGCACGCTGCTGTCAGTGTCGCCGCGCACCAGTCTGTGGGGCTCCTACATGCGCCTGCAGGGCACCTACACCACCTTCTCCTACATCGTGATCTTCCTGCTGATGCTGAACACCATGCGGCGCCAGGAACAGGTGGACCGGCTATGCAACACGGTCATCCTGACCAGCCTACCGATCTCGCTGTACGGTATCCTGCAGCACTATAATCTCGACTCGCTGCCCTGGAGCGGCGATGTGACCTTCCGCGTGGCCGCGAACATGGGCAACTCCATCTTTGTGGCTGCCTATCTGATCATGGCCCTACCTGTCACGTTGGCCAAGCTTCTCGACTCGTTCTCCACACTGCTGAAAGAGCCCGAGGGCACCATCTCCCACGCCCTGCTGGCC
>Ga0180438_10005078_pt1 | contig 18548 bp, 17 predicted proteins | sample SS_ome_12_FD_132455 | JGI IMG/M metagenome (GOLD analysis project Ga0180438, IMG submission 132455) | Hypersaline lake sediment archaeal communities from the Salton Sea, California, USA - SS_3_D_2 metaG | ecosystem: Environmental > Aquatic > Non-marine Saline and Alkaline > Hypersaline >...
CGGAGGGGGCAGAACTCCCCCACAGATAAGTCGCTGAAAAGACCAGGCCGGGAGCCTCGGAACGTAAGAAAAGCCCCCTGACCCGTAGAAATGTAAACAATATTTTGCTCTCCTTAATAAAAGAGCTCGTTATCGGAGTCTGGTCGCTCTTTCAACGGCCTCGTGAAAATAATTTTGTATTGATCTTCGAAACCGTCAAAGCAGATGCGGCACTCAGCTTGGGCTTCTTCAGGGCCGACGCAGGTCTCGCATTCGGACTGCTTGGGAAGGGGTTCCAAATGAACCTCAAAGCCCAAATCCTTGTACATCTCAACCGCCTCGCTCAAGCGGGGTTCACTGGCGACGAACTGTTTTGTCCAGCCCTCCCCTTCCAGTCTTTCGATGTTTGACCCCTCTTCATGTGTCACGAGGTCGCCTCCTCGCTCACCAGAATGATCGTTTTCCCGGAAAATCGTCTCAACAGGCCACGTTTCTTACGGGGCACCCCCGGTTTTAGATAATTCGCCGTGATCATGAGGCTTCCGTCCCGCAGCCCTTCTGGAAAAGCCTTCTCAATCTCATTGGCGTGCTGCTTGAGCACCGTGACACTGCCTATCGGATTTTCCGAGAACGCCATAATCGCCTTTCTCACCTCACCCATAAAGGGCCTGCCAAAAGCCTGTGCTTTAGCGCTTAGAAGATCCTCCAGGCTGAGGTGGGAGAGGTCGGGCGCTCTGAATGCCACGCTCATCTCATCAGCATGCCCATCCCCCGTTACGTATTCATGCCAAATCCCCGATACATGATCCATGACCTGCTGATTCATGGTAACCAAGAGCGTCTGCTCCTTCAAAAAGCCCCCAAACAGAGAAAACCAAGCCTCATAAACCTGTTCCAATTGATTCTCTTCCATCACGGGCTCCTTGCCGAAGGCGGGCAAGTCATAAAAGAGGTTTTCTCCGCCCCCCTCTTCCACGACACCTTTCAGCGGAGAGTCTTTTTCCCGAAGCCCCCTGAGCAACGCGTCGGCCTCTTGCCTTTCATCCTCAATCTCCTGGGCCAAATGGAGAGCCAGATGCCACTTCAAAACAGGGGACGGCTTCGGCTCGGCGCTCTTCTCAATCCCTCGTCTAACGGCCTTTCTGATCTCCCACGTGGAATCTTCGGAGTCTTGATCTATGCCCCCCCTTGCCGAGAGGAATGCGTTGTACCCCTGGTCCGGGTTTGCACCAATCCAGCTCTTGAAATTCGAAAGCACACGCCTGAATCCTTCCATCGGTTTCAAATCCACCGGAGGGTTCACAACCTGGACTGGCTCAAGCGCCTTGCTCTCGGATAAGAGAATTCTCCGGTCCATGTGCCACGGCTGAAAGATGGTTAATGGCCCGAAAAAAGAAAGGATTTTCTTCAGGTTGGTTTCCTGTAGATATGCGCTGGGGAACAAAACGGCCGGCAGGCTCTGGGTTTCTTGGAAACGGTTCATGTCATGTCATCTTTGCCTGGACTGATGCGGTTTTATACCACCCTCCTAGGGGATTATCAAAAGAAAACAGTGCATACCCGGACGAGCACAGGGCCGCACGCGAAGGGGCTGAATTCCAAGGCGCAGCCATTCTTTTACCTTGACTATCTAAGGCATTTGGATTACAAGCATACGTTCAAGTTATACAAATAACTCGATAATACGCCCATTCACCTTCAAAGATAGGACTTCTTACGGGTTCACCGGCTATGGAAAAACAAAGCCCGCTGCTGGAAGATAGAAGGAAAAAAGCTGAAGATCTCAAGGCCATGGGGGTCAATCTGTACCCTGCGGGGTACCGTTGTGATCTCACCATTGCTGAGGCCGTTGAACAATTTGGCGGTCTGGATGCCGAGACCCTGGAGGAGGACAAAAGGAGGTATGCCCTCGCCGGGAGAATCATGACCGTCCGTGATTTTGGCAAGGCTTCCTTTATCCATATCAAAGACAGAGGCGGGCGTATTCAGGCCTACATTCGTAAGGATAAAGTCGGCGAAAAAGCATTCAAAATCTTTAAACTCATGGATATTGGTGACTACATCGGCATCAGAGGGACCTTTTTCCGAACCCGAACCGGAGAATTCACAATTCTCGCCCATGAGATCACCCTTCTGTCCAAGTCCATGAGACCCCTCCCAGAAAAATGGCATGGCCTGAGCGACGTGGAAACAAGGTACCGACAACGGTACCTGGACTTGATCGTCAATGACCAGATCAAGGATGTTTTTGTTATGAGGGGTCGGATCATTCAAGCCATCAGGGACTTCTTCGTAGAGCGAGGCTTCCTTGAAGTGGAAACCCCTATGATGCAACCCATACCCGGAGGAGCCACGGCACGGCCTTTCAAGACCTACCACAATGCGCTAGGCATGAATCTTTACTTACGGGTTGCTCCTGAGCTCTATCTCAAGAGGCTTGTGATTGGAGGCCTTGAACGGGTTTTCGAGATAAATCGCAATTTTAGAAATGAGGGGGTGTCTGTCGAACACAATCCTGAATTCACCATGCTCGAATTCTACATGGCCTATGCCACGTATGAAGACCTCATGGTTCTCACAGAGGATCTCTTTGTCCATATTTTGGAAAAGACTGTGGGTGGAAAAACGATTGCATACCAAGATCAGGCCATTGACTTTACACCGCCTTGGCCAAGAATGTCCCTGTTCGATGCGTTGAAAGAAATTGCCGGCCTGGAAGAATCTGCGCTCAAGGACATCAACGCGGCCATGGGCTTTGCCAAATCCAAGGATATTACGGTGTCTCGGCAGGACAGTTTGGGTAAAGTGCTTACAAAGATATTCGACCATACGGTGGAGCCGAAGCTCATAAACCCTACATTCATATTTGGGTATCCCACGGATGTCTCGCCTCTGTCCCGGAGGAACGAAGAAAACCCGGATATCACCGACCGATTCGAGCTCTTTATTGGCGGCAAGGAGATTGCCAATGCCTTCACGGAGCTGAATGATCCCATGGATCAAAGAGAGAGATTTTCCTACCAGGTCTCACTCAGAGAATCGGGAGATGATGAGGCTCAATTCATGGATGAGGACTACCTTGTGGCCATGGAATACGGCCTTCCACCCACGGCAGGAGAAGGTATCGGTATCGACAGGGTTGTCATGCTCCTGACCGACTCACCTTCCATCAGGGACGTGATATTCTTCCCGCATATGAGGTCTAAATGAATCCGGATTCCCTCCAGGAGGGGCGGTAGGGCACGATCCCTGTTGCAATGGGAATGTCCATAACGCCTCGCCTCTGGATCTTAACGAGCGGTGAAAAATCTGCTGGAACGGCCATTGCAGATTTTTGGATCACTTAAATTCTTTTTGGAAGGCATACCATGTTCTTCGAGTTGTTCTTGGGACTCAGATATCTCAAAGCCAAGCGTAAGCAGGCGTTCATATCCATCATCACGGTGATTTCCGTGGTTGGCGTCATGGTTGGCGTGATGGCCCTGATCGTCGTCTTGTCCGTTATGAACGGGTTTAGGGAAGATCTGATTTCCAAGATCTTGGGTGTCAACTCCCACCTGGTCGTACTGAGCCACCACGGCGCATTCAGCGAATACGAAGAAGCAGCTGATAAAGCGCAAACCGTGGAGGGGGTTCTGGGAACCACACCCTTTATCTACAGTCAGGTTATGGTCAACAGTCTGGGCAATGTCTCGGGCGCTGTTCTCAGGGGTCTCGACACGGAAACAGCCGGAAGTGTGATCAATATTGAACCCATGATTCGGAAAGGATCACTCTCCAGCCTCGACAAAACCCACGATGGTCTCCCGGCCATTATCACGGGGAAGGAGCTCTCCAGGCAACTGGGCATTCAGCCGGGAGAGGTCCTCACCGTCGTCTCTCCCCTTGGAAAACTGACACCCCTGGGCAGGGTGCCTCAAAGCCGCAAATACAAGGTCACCGCCCTTTTTGATTCAGGCATGTATGAATACGATACGTCCATGGTGTATATATCCCTAAAAGAAGCCCAGGACTTCCTTGGCATGGGGAATAAGGTCACCGGGATCGAAGTGAAGGTCACAGACATTTACAAGGCGGACCGTATTGGGGATGCTGTTGCCCAAAAACTGGGTTTTCCCTATTGGACCAAAGACTGGAAGCTCATGAACAGGAGCCTGGTTTCTGCTCTGAAACTCGAAAAGCTCGCCATGTTCGTCATTCTTATCATGATCGTCTTGGTGGGGGCATTGAACATCATCAGCACCCTCGTTATGGTGGTCATGGAGAAGAATAGAGATATGGCGATACTCAGGGCCATGGGGGCCACAGCCAGAAGTATTATGGTCATCTTTATCTTTCAGGGCCTCCTGGTTGGTGTTGTAGGCACTCTGGCGGGCCTGGCATCGGGCCTCGGGCTCTGCCACCTTCTGGCCAAATACAAGTTCATCACATTGCCGGCCGACGTGTACTATATTTCCACTTTGCCGGTTCGTGTCGAAATCCCGGACGTTGTGTTGGTCACTCTGGCTGCCATCGTCATTTCTTTCGTGGCAACCATCTATCCTTCGTGGCATGCCTCCCGGTTGAATCCGGTAGAAGCGCTGAGATACGAGTGACCGATCCATTCGGAGAAAGCAGTGCTTGAACTGAAGAATGTCCATAAAACCTTCAAACACAATGGCCTCACCATTGATGTTTTAAAGGGCATTGATCTTGTTGTCCGTAAAGGCGACAGTTTGGCTGTGACAGGCGCCTCCGGGGTTGGCAAGTCAACCCTTCTCAATATCATGGGCACGTTGGATCCCCCCACGGAGGGTATCATCCGATTCGAAAACCGCACCGTCAATGATATGGAGGAGGCGGAATTGTGTCGGCTGAGAAATCGCGACATCGGATTTGTGTTCCAGTTTCACCACTTGCTCCCTGAGTTTAATGCCCTGGAGAATACCCTGATGCCGGCCCTGATTGCACGGGCAAGCAAGAGAAAATCTGCGGACATGGCCGAGGCCATTCTGGTTCGGGTGGGGCTCGAGAAAAGGCTCAACCACCGGGTTGGGGAGCTTTCGGGCGGGGAGCAGCAACGCGTGGCCATTGCAAGGGCCCTCATCATGAGACCCAAGCTGTTGCTGGCCGATGAACCCACGGGAAACCTTGATATGGCTACGGGTGAGGGAATTATCAACCTCTTGCTTCAGCTCAACGCAGAGGACGGGCTGACTCTGGTCATTGCTACCCATAACCAGCGGTTTGCAGCGAAGATGCTGCACCAGTTGGAAATCTTGGATGGACGGATCCACGTTGAGAAACGGTGATGAATGGATGGCCTTGGACTCTAAACGCCGAGAAATGAGGATCACGGTGGCCTTGCTGCTCCTGGTAACATGCCTCATGGCTCCTGTTGTTGCTCTTGCCCAAGAGAAAAAACCGGTGGCTGTGCTTCCCTTTAGGATCTACGCCGTGGAAGCTCTGGACCATCTCAGAAAGGGTTTGCAGCAGATGTTTAGCGCCCGCATGGCGGAATACGGTTTTCCTGTCATCGACCCCGATACGGTGAACAAACACCCCATGGCTTTCCTTCCTGCATTTGAAAGGCCGGAGATCTCTACCATTGGAAAGGACCTCAATGCAGATCTCATCATAACCGGGACTCTAACCCAGGTGGGCAGAAAGATCAGTTTGGATGTGAAGCTCTTTGACGTTTCCGAGGAGAAGCCCCCTTTTACCGTCTACATGGTAGAAGATGATATGGACAAACTGGCCAGTGCTGTCGACAAGACGTCAAAGAGCCTCTTTAACCAGATCACCGGCGTGGTTCAAGTGGACTCCGTCCGTGTCGAAGGGAATCGGCGCATTGAGACCGAGGCCATCCTCGCCGTCGTGGAAACCAAGAAAGGGGAAAGCCTCGACTACGATCAACTGGACAAGGATTTGCGGGCCGTTTATCGCATGGGCTTTTTCAAGGACGTCCATATAGAGACTGAGGATGGGCCCAAGGGAAAAATTGTCATATTTAACGTCTCTGAGAAATCCTCTATCGGCAACATCTCCTTCAGGGGTAACAAAAAAGAAAAGGCCGATGACTTACTCAAAGAGTCTGGAATAAAGCTTTATTCCATCCTGAACCGAAGCGAGGTGAGACAAAGCATCAATAGGCTCAAAGAGTATTACCGGCAGAAGGGATACTACAACGTCGAAATCACGGACAGAATCGAAGACCTACCCCAGAACGAGGTTTCTCTCATTTACGAGATTGATGAGGGAGAAAAGGTCTACGTTAAGAAGATCGAATTTGTGGGCAACGAAAAATTTGACGACGGTGACCTGAAGGACGTGATGGATACCAGTGAAAAAGGCCTTCTCTCGTTTTTTACAAAGTCAGGCCTCTTAGACAAAAGGAGGCTGGAATTCGATCTGCAAAAAGTCACCGCCTTTTACCACAATCACGGCTATATCAGGGCGAAAGTCGGAGAACCAGAGGTCTCTTATGAAGAGGGTGTCGGCCTAATCATCACGGTGGAAGTTATTGAAGGGGAACGCTATAAGGTCAACAAGGTCGGAATAGAGGGCGACCTCATTGAGCCCGAAGATGTGCTCCTCAAGAAAGTGCGCATAAACAAAGAAGAATTCTTCAACAGAGAGGTGTTGCGGGCGGACACACTGGCTCTCAGAGAAGTCTATGCAGACCAGGGTTACGCTTATGCTGATGTCGCCCCATTAGTACAAGAGGATCATGAAAACCACCTTGTGGACATTTTCTACAAGGCATCCAAAGGGAAAAAGGTCCGTTTTGAACGGATCAACATTACAGGCAATACGCAAACCCGAGACAAGGTGATCCGGCGAGAACTCAAGGTGCAAGAAGGGGAATATTACAGTGGTAAAGGGATGAGGGACAGCAATGCGAACGTTCAGCGCACCGGCTATTTCGAGGATGTGGAGTTCCAGACCAAAAAAGGGAGCCAGGACGACCTGATGGTGCTTAACGTCAACGTGAAGGAAAGATCCACCGGTTCATTCAGCATAGGCGCGGGGTACAGTTCTTTTGACAATGCTTTCGGCACTTTCGAGATTGGTCAAAGCAACCTTTTTGGGCGCGGACAAAAGTTGAGAGCTTCGGCGCGTATCGGTTCCCGCATTGTTGAGTATGATATCCGATTCGTGGAACCGTGGCTCTTTGACAAGCCCCTTCTGGCTGGAATTGATATCTACGACTGGACAATCGAGTATGATGAATACACCAAGGAGAGCTTCGGCGGGGCCCTCAGATTCGGATTTCCTTTACGGATGATCGATGATTACACGAGAGCAACCTTCAGGTATCTCTATGATGACGCCTATATCAGCGATGTGGAAGAAACGGCCTCCTTGGCGATCAAAGACATGGAAGGAACGAACATCACCAGCAGTTTAACCCTCACTGTAAACCGGGACTCCAGAGACAATTTGTGGTATACCACCAAAGGATCGGTGAACATCATATCCCTCGAATATGCGGGCGATCCTCTGGGGGGTACCGTGGCTTTCAACCGCTATGAGGCGGAAACAAAGTGGTATTTTCCTTTCCGTTGGGGTACCGTGTTCATGCTCCGCGCAAGAGGCGGGTACATGGAAGCACGGCCAGAGGACGGGAGGCTCCCAATTTATCAGAAGTACCGTATCGGCGGCATCAATTCGGTGCGGGGATATGATTTCGCCAGCATTTCACCTGAAGACCCGGCAACCCAAGACAAGATTGGCGGTGAAAAAATGATCGTCTGCAATTTTGAATACCGGTTTCCCCTCGTAAAAAAACAGGGTGTGTCCGGGGTCGTCTTTTTTGACGCGGGTAATGTGTGGGCAAAGGATGACAGTTATTCCTTCGGAAGTCTCAGAAAGTCGGCCGGATTGGGTGCCCGTTGGAACTCGCCCCTTGGGCCGCTTCGCCTGGAGTACGCTTTTATCCTCGATCCAGGGCCTGACGAAACCCGGAGTGATGAAGACCCTGCCGGCAACTGGGAATTTGCCATTGGAGGCGCCTTCTAGGGATGAATCCGGTAAGCGCGTTATCAAATCCCTGCTCCCTGCTCTTTGCCATTTAGGTCTGGACAACATGGGGAGCCCTGGAATCACGTACACGACTTTGCGGGCAAAACGCAATGAACCCATCCCGGGGAACGGGATGGCTTTTCAAACCGACTAAAAGTAATCAGGGGGAATTATGAAGAAACTGTTGGGTTTGGTTCTGGCATTATTCACCATGGTCATGCTGCAAGGCCCCGCCTTCCCTGCGCAAGAAACCAAAGTGGGGGTGGTGGATCTGCAGACGCTTCAAGAAAAATCCAAAGCCTTTCAGAACGTCAAGGCAGAAATTCAGAAGAAAATTCAAGCCATGCAGCAAAAACTGGATCAAGAGAAAGACGCATTGATGAAACTTGAAGAGGATCTCCAAAAACAGAGCATGATGCTCAGTTTGGATGCTCAGGAAGACAAGAGAAGAGAACTAGAAAAGAAAAGGCGATACTACAAGTATCTTCAGGATGATTTCTCTCAGGAACTGAAAGCCGTAGAGTTGGAAACGATCAATCGGATCATGAAGGAGCTTCAAGCCATTGTGAAAGAAATCGGCGACAAAGAAGGATACATCCTCATTCTGGAGAAAAGAACCCTCGGTCTCGTATACTACAATGAAGCCATTGACATCACCGACCGGGTGATCAAAGCCTACGACAACGCGAAGAAATGACCGTTTCGTAGAGCGGGCTTCAAGGGGAGACCCCCAGCGTTCCAGGGAAAAAATCGGGATTCCGAGCCCCATTCTCCTCATGAAATAGGCATCCACTGCCCTTTTTAGGGTTCCAAAGGGTTGGAGTCCTCTTGAGAAAATGAAGCTCCCCGCGCGAAGGCGAGTGGACAAAGGAGTCGCCCTTGGCTTTGACCCTCAAGGAAATCGCTGATATAATCGGTGGCAACGTCTTGGGAGATGACCAGGTGTTGATCACCGGCATCAACTCCTTAGACGAAGCATCCGAGGGGGAAATCTCTTTCTTCGCTGATCCCCGTTTCCAGGACAGTCTCATAAAGACAAAGGCCTCTGCCCTCCTTGTTTCAAAGATGACCGACATTTATGAAGGACCTCAGGTGATCGTTTCCAATCCCATGCTGTCTTATGCCAAGGTGGCGACCCTTTTTTCAAGTCCTCTACCTCGATTCCCGGGCGTCAGTGATAAGGCCTTCGTCCATGAAAGCAGCCGGATAGGTAAAGACGTCTCCATTTATCCCCTGGTTTATGTGGGGGAGGATACGGCCATTGGAGACCACGTGGTTCTTTTCCCGGGTGTTTTTGTGGGCGATCGGGTGAAGATCGGCAGCAATACGGTCATTTATCCCAATGTGACCATCCTGCACGGCTGCAGGATAGGCAGCGAGGTCATCGTCCATGCAGGAACCGTTATTGGAAGTGATGGATTCGGTTTTGTCCGTGACGGCTCCGTGAATGTCAAGATACCGCAGATGGGTATTGTGCAGATTGACGACCGGGTGGAGATCGGTGCCAACAATGCCGTTGATCGCGCCGCCTTGGGGAAAACTTGGATAAAAAGGGGGGTTAAAACCGACAATCTGGTGCAGATCGCCCACAATGTGGTCATTGGGGAGGATACGGTCATTGTCGCTCAGGCGGCCATAGGCGGCAGCGCTTTCATCGGAAAGGGCGTTATCATAGGCGGACAGGTGGCCATCTCAGATCATGTGCGCATTGAAGACGGGGCAATGATCGGGTCTCAATCGGGGGTGGCCAAGTCACTTTCTCGTGGCGATGTGGTTTCGGGCACGCCCGCCATGCCCCATCGGCTCTGGCTCAAAACACGGGGACTCATCACCCGACTCCCTGATTTTGCAAAGAGGCTTCGCCATCTCGAAAAAAAGATGGAAGAACTGGAAAAACGGAACAAATGATCAGGCCCTGAACCCTCCGCCCTTCATGAAAGCTCGACCCAAAGGGGGTAAAACATGAAGCTACCCTTATACTATCAAGACATTATCAAGATTCTGCCACATCGCTATCCCTTTTTGCTGGTCGACAGAATAACGGAATTGGAGCCCGGCAAGAGAATCACGGGAATCAAGAACGTCACCATTAATGAACCGTGCTTCCAGGGGCATTTTCCAGACAACCCCATCATGCCGGGCGTTCTCATTGTGGAGGCGATGGCGCAAGTCGGTGGTGTGCTGGCAGGTCTTTCCATGCCCGAAATGGCTGAAAAGGAAGGCAAGAGAACCCTTTTCTTTATGTCCATGGACAAGGTCAAGTTCCGAAAACCCGTGGTGCCGGGCGACCGGATAGTGTTTGAGGTCACGCCGTTGAGAACAGGGACCAGGGTATGGAAGATGGCCGGAAAGGCTTTTGTGGAGGATGATCTGGTTGCTGAGGCCGAGCTTGTGGCCACAATCGGATAAGCGAGGAACAAGACGTTGACGTTGGATATTCATCCCACTGCTGTGGTGAGCCCCCATGCCGAAATTGCGGAAGGCGCTAAAATCGGCCCCTACAGTATGATCGCCGATCATGTAACGATTGGTCCGAACACGGAGATCGGAGGTCATGTGGTCATTGAGGGGCACACACAGATTGGTGAGCGTAACAAGATATACCCTTTTGCCACCATCGGCACGCCGCCACAGGATGTCGGCTACCGGGGTGAGGACACACGCCTTGTCATTGGGGACGACAATCTTATCAGGGAATACACCACCATCCACAGGGCAACAACCAAGGAAAACTGGGTCACGACCGTAGGGAACAAGAATTACATCATGGCCTACGCCCATATTGCCCACGATTGTGCTCTGGGGAACCATATCATCATGTCCAACGTGGCCACCCTGGGCGGGCACATCACTATTGGAGACCATTCGATTCTGGGTGGCCTGGTGGCTGTGCACCAGTTCGTCCGCATAGGGGCTTACGCCTTCCTGGGGGGAAAGTCCGGGGTGGACAGGGACGTTCCCCCTTTTATGGTCGTCGCGGGCGAAAGGGCCAAGCTTTACGGCATTAATCGGCTGGGACTTCGCCGCCTCGGTTTTTCCCAGGAAGCCATCGAAGGCCTGAAAAAAGCGTATCGAATCATTTGGAGGGAAAACAGATCCTTCGGTGAGGGGATCGAACAGGTCAGGCGAGAAATAAAGCCCTTTCCGGAGCTTGAGATTCTTTTGGACTTTTTTGACGGATCCAAAAGAGGCATTCTCAGATAGAAGGAGTCCTTACGCTGCTTACCGGGCAGCGACTTTTCGTTTTTGAAAAGAGACCCCCATGGCCAACACCCGCGGAATTTTCATGCGGCTAAGCTGTTACAAATTCAGAGCATATTTTGTGTGACCTTTCTTATGCATGAGAGCAAGGACATTGTGGGCATCATCGCCGGGGGCGGCCAGTTTCCAATGATGGTTGCGGAAGCCGCCAAGAAAAGAAACCTTTATGTCGTTGCCGTCGCGCACCATGGTGAAACTGATCCTGCCCTGTCCGAAAAGGCTGATGAGATCATCTGGATCAGACTCGGACAGCTGGGCCATATGATCAAAGCGCTCAAGAAGAGCGGGGTGAAAAAGACCCTTATGGCGGGATCCATCACCAAGCGGCGCATGTTTGAAAACATCAGGCCCGACGTAAAAGGCCTCACTGTCATGTCCAAACTCGCCATATTCCACGATGACGATATCCTGAGGGCGGTGGCTGGGGAACTGGTAAAGGAGGGCATCGAAATCGTCAGTTCGACCCTGTATCTGCCTGAACTACTCGCTCCACCTGGATGTCTCACCAGAAGAAGACCCAATAAAGATGAAAAGGCGGACATCGATTTCGGTTGGCGTGCGGCCAAGGAGCTGGGCCGTCTCGACATCGGCCAGTGCGTGGTGGTGAGAAGGAAGACGATTCTTGCCGTGGAGGCGATCGACGGCACCGATGCCACCATTCTGAGGGGTGGAACCCTGGCCAGAGAAAAAGCGGTTGTGATCAAGGTGAGCAAACCAAAACAGGATCTCCGTTTTGACGTGCCTACTGTGGGCCTTGAAACCGTTAAGGTAATGTCCCAGGTCAAAGCTTCTGCACTGGCTTTAGAAGCGGAGAAGACATTAATCTTTGACAAGCCAAAAATGATAGCCTATGCGAATGAGGCGCGGATTGCCGTGGTTGCTCTATAAAAGATCCGGGCCCAGAGGAGCTCAGAGGAAAACCTGATGCTCTGCGCCAGTGGAAGATTACGCTATGATAGTGCCCGTTTTGGAGTGTTGGAGTGACGGGATTTGCGATTTTCGATTGACGATTTCAGATTGAGTCTAGGCTCTGGTCCATTCATCAATCTGCAATCGAAAATCGACAATGGTTCACGCTCCATTACTCCAGCATCCATCAAAGGGGAGAAAGAAAACAGTGAAGGATGATAAGTTGAGAGTGGGCGTCATTGGGGTAGGGCACCTCGGCGAATACCATCTCCAGAAGTACAAGGCCATGAGTAAAGCAGAATTGGTCGGTGTGGTGGACACCAATCCGGATCGGGCCAAACAAATCTCGGAGCGTTACGGCACGAAAACCTACGGTCACCACCACGAACTTTTGCCTTTGGTTGATGCGGTCAGTCTGGCTGTGCCCACTGAGAGGCATTTTGAGGTGGCCAAAGACGTCCTCTCCAGAGGCATCCACCTCCTGGTCGAAAAACCGATTACCTATCGTCTGGAGCCCGCCGACACGCTGATCCAAATAGCTCGCAAGAACAAGCTGGTCCTCCAAGTGGGCCTCATAGAACGTTACAATCCAGCGGTGGTCAAGATGGAGTCCCTCCTAACCAGCCCCATTTTCATTGAGTCTCACCGGATGAATGTTTTCACCCCGCGGGGAACGGACGTGGATGTGGTTCTTGACCTGATGATTCACGATCTGGACATTATCCTCCACGTTGTCCCTTCGGAAGTGAAAGAGCTCCATGCTGTGGGTATGTCTGTACTCACGGACAAGACAGACATTGCCAATGTAAGGATAATCTTCGAGAACGGTACGGTCGGCAATTTGACCGCAAGCCGGGTGTCGGATAAAACCTTGAGAAAAATCCGGGTCTTCCAACCGGACGCTTACCTTGCAGTGGACTGCGGTAAACGGGAAATAAGCGTCACCCGGCTGGACACAAACCTCAAGGATGCCAACAACTTTCCACAGGTCACATCAAGCAAAACCCAGTTTCCTGGTAGCGATCCCCTGGCTGATGAGATTGCCTCTTTTGTCGACACCGTCATCAATGGATCCAGACCTGTTGTTTCCGGGGAAGACGGACGGAGGGCTTTGAAGTACGCCCTCGCCATCATAGACCAAATTGAAAGAGGGTGCAGGAATTTCCAGGCCATCTGTTGATTCCGCAAAATCCAAACAAATTCTGATTGTCGCCGGCGAAGCTTCGGCTGATCTTCATGGCTCCAATCTCGTTCGAGCCATCCAGAAGCTGGACTCCAACATCACTTTCTACGGCATCGGCGGCAAAAAAATGGAAGATGCGGGGGTCCGTATTCTCGTTTCGTCCTCTGAGATGGCCGTTGTGGGTCTGACCGAGGTACTCTCTCGATTGCGGGTGATCACCCGAGCCTACTTGAAACTGCGGACCATACTCAAACACGATCATCCTGATCTTCTCATTCTCATTGATTACCCGGACTTTAACATTGCCCTTGCAAAGGGGGCAAAACGCTTCAATGTGCCCGTTCTCTACTACATCAGTCCTCAAGTTTGGGCCTGGAGGCAGGGCAGGGTGAAAAAACTCGTGGATCGCGTGGACCGAATGGCTGTCATCCTCCCTTTTGAGGAGGGTTTCTACCGTCAGAAGGGTCTGGATGTCGAATATGTGGGTCACCCACTTTTGGACGCCATGCCCCAGGATCTCAGCAAAGAGAATGCCCTTAGAGAGCTGGGATTCAAAGCAACTTTTCCCATCCTGGGCCTCTTGCCGGGAAGCAGAAAAGAAGAAATCAAGAACCTCTTGCCCGCCATGGTCAAGGGGGTAGAGATCATGTCATCCCGCTATCCTCATATCAGGTGCATACTGCCCCTTGCCCCAACCATTTCACGGGAAGCGGTGGCGCCCATAACAGAGCCATCCCCCGTTGAAATCAAAATTCTTGAGGGAGACATTTACAAAGCGCTCAAAGCCTGCGATATCGCCTTGGTCACGTCCGGAACAGCCACGCTGGAAATAGCCATGGCGGCGGTTCCCATGGTCATCGTCTATCGGGTTTCCCCCATCAGTTACTGGATCGGCAGGATGGTCATTAAAGTGCCCCACATCGGCTTGGTGAATCTGGTGGCGGGCGAGGAGATTGTTCCTGAAATCATACAAAACGAGGTCTCCCCGGAAAGACTTGCCCGTGAGGCGCTCTCCATTCTAGAGGATGGCCAAAAGCGTGAGAATATGATAAGAAAAATGGAAGCTCTGAGAGAGAGAATGGGAAAAGGCCGCCCTTCGGAGCGGACAGCGAGAATTGCCCTGGAAATGTTGGCCCGTCATTAGTCATTATGCCAAACGACCCCTTAGTGAGGCAGGGAGATGGCCCGAACAATCCTGATTGTTGATGACGAAGAAAGTATCATTCAGTCACTTGAAGGGATCCTTACGGATGAAGGATTTGAGGTGGTCAGCGTGGCCAGCGGCTCTGAAGCCCTGGAAAAGATCGACGAAGTGATGCCCGACCTTGTTCTGCTGGATATATGGATGCCCGGCATAGACGGGATTGAAACACTGATTAAGATCAAAGAATCCCATCCCCATCTCCAGGTGGTCATGATGTCAGGACACGGCACCATAGAGACCGCTGTCAAAGCAACCAGGCTGGGCGCTTACGACTTCATCGAAAAACCCCTGTCCCTGGAGAAGGTCATCCTGTCCACGAACAATGCGCTGGATTACTACCGGTTGGAGGAAGAAATCAGCCTCCTCAAGGAAAAGCAGAAGGACAAATATCACATTACCGGGAACAGCGACGCCGTCAGACAGCTCAAAGAGCAAATTCGTATCGTTGCCCCAACAAATGCATGGGTGCTCATTTCCGGTGAGAACGGCACAGGAAAAGAGCTTGTTGCCCATACCATTCATCGACTGAGCCGTCGTAGTCACAAACCCTTGGTGGAAGTGAACTGCGCCGCCATTCCGGAAGAGTTGATTGAAAGCGAGCTTTTCGGCCACGAAAAAGGGGCATTCACCGGTGCCACGGCCATGAAAAAGGGCAAATTCGATCTGGCCCATGAGGGAACATTGTTCCTTGACGAAATCGGCGATATGAGCCTTAAAGCCCAATCTAAAACACTCCGGATCCTTCAAGAGCAGAAATTTGAAAGAGTCGGCGGTTCCAGAACCATTCACGTGGATGTCCGTGTCGTGGCTGCCACAAACAAAGACCTGTACGCGGAAATCGAAAAAGGCACCTTCCGTGAAGACCTCTACTTTCGTCTCAATGTCATACCCATCAGGGTTCCGCCTTTGAGGGAACGGGTGGAAGATATCCCGGAACTGGTAAAGGAATTCCTCAAAGAAATTGCGCTGGATACGAATCTGGATTCCAAGGAGTTTTCCGGGGAGGCCACCAAGATCTTTCAGAGATACCACTGGCCTGGAAACGTTCGGGAGCTGAAAAATCTTGTGGAAAGGCTGGTCATTATGACACCCGGGAAGGTCATTCATGGAGCGGACATTCCCCCGCCTTTCAACAGAGAATCAAAGATTGAGGAAGCCCTCGCATCAAGCTTGATGGCGGACAGCTATAAGGATGCCAGGGGGAATTTTGAGAAAGCTTTCCTCGCGACAAAGCTCAAAGAGTTCAACTGGAATATCTCGCAAACTGCAGAGGCCATTGGCATTGAAAGGAGCAATCTTCATAAAAAGATCAAAGCCTATGGCCTTGAAAATCCTCTATCTGAATAGCCTGCAGGATCTTTCCCCAGATCTCTTTGCGTCCTTCCCTGCTCTTAGCGGAAAAGACCGTCGGCTCGTCCGTTGAAACGCTCGCCAATTGATCTCTCAAAAGCCTTGCTCTCGAAGTCGCCTGCTGGCGGGATACCTTGTCCGCCTTGGTCAACACCACCAGTGCCCGTATGCCGAAATGGTTAAGCCATTCAAGGAGATTCCTGTCCTCTGGGGTGAGATCCCTTCGAATATCCAGAATCACCACAACGGCTTTGAGGTTGGGCCTTCCTCGAAGATAGGTCTCCACCATCTTCCCCCACGATCTTTTTATTTTCAGAGGCACGCGGGCGAAACCGTAACCGGGCAGGTCCACCACATAAAAACGGTTTGCCACACAGAAGAAGTTGATGGCCTGTGTCCTTCCGGGGGTTGAACTTGTTCTGGCGATTTTTTTTCTGCTGACAAGGACGTTGATTAAAGAGGATTTTCCCACGTTGGAGCGGCCCGCAAAAGCGACTTCGGGTTTGTCGGCAGGAGGATAATGGTCCTCACGAAAGGCGCTTTTCAAGAAGGCGATGTCCATTTAACGCCTTTTTATGAATGTATCGATCCGCTTTAGGCCTTCCTTGATGTTTTGGAGGGAGTTTGCGTAGGAGATTCGGATAAAGCCCTCTGCATTGTCGCCAAAATCGATGCCCGGGCTCACGCCAACCCCGGCTTCTTCCAGGATCTCAAATGCCAAATCATAAGAATTGGATGAAAGGTGTTTCGCATTGACCAGCATATAAAATGCGCCTAGCGGCTCCGATCGAAGAACAAACCCCATTTCCCTCAATCGCTGGATCATGTATATTCTTCTCTCGTTGTATATGGATTTCATCCTTTCCACATCCGGCCCGGCTTTGGTGAGCGCGGCCACACCGGCCCACTGAGAGACACTCCCTGCGGATATAAAGAAGTTTTGTTGGATCTTCTGGAGGGGTCGGACAAAACTCAAGGGCGCGATGATGTAACCCAGCCGCCACCCGGTCATGGCATAGGCCTTGGAAAAGCCATTGAGGACAAAGGCGTTATCCGTGAACTCCAGGATGGAATGCGCCTTCCCTTCATAAACCAGCCCGTGGTAGATCTCATCAGAGATGAGGGGATAGCCCAACCCCGCAATTTCCTTCATGCGTTCAGGAGACAGCAGGGTACCTGTGGGATTGGAAGGTGAATTGACGAGAATCACCTTGGTCCGGGGACTGAACCGCTTCTTGACATCCTCTAATTCAAACTGGAAGCTGTTTTCTTCATACACATTAACGGAAACAGGGGTCGCATCCAGGAATTGGGCGAAGTTCGGATAACACGGATAGTGCGGATTGGAGATAATGATTTCATCACCCGCTTCCAAGAGGGCAGAAAACAACATGAACAAAGCGGGAGAGGTGCCTGAGGTGACAATCACCTGATCCGGAACGACATGGACACCGTAATTCTGAAAATAATGGTCACAAATCGCCTCTCGGAGCTCGATGATCCCGAGGCTGTGCGTGTAGTGGGTGTGGCCATCGCGAATAGCCTTGTCAGCGGCTTCGCAGATGCATTCCGGTGTGGCGAAATCAGGTTCGCCAATTTCCAGGTGTATGACGTGGCGCCCATCCCTCTCTAACTCGTGCGCCCTTTCAAGGACATCCATCACAATGAATGAGGGGATTTTTTGCGCCCTTCTCGTGGCCTTATCGATCCTCATCCAATCACCCCCATGACGTCAAGCGATCTCGAGACCGAAGGAGGGGCTTCACTCGCTCTTTTTTACTTCCCTCAGAAGCTTTCTGGCTTCTTTACCGTACGGGCCCGAAGGATCCGTACGAATGGTGGCAAAGAACTCTTCAGCCGCCTCCTCCTGGCGATTGAGCCGGAGATACAGAGTGCCCAGCCGCAGATGGGGGACAGGGGACTCAGGATCAATCTCAATGGATCTCTGATAGGCTCCAACGGCCCGGTCCCATTCCTCGACGGCCTCATAGGAGAGACCCAAGTTGTCGTAAGCCGGGCTGTAACCGGGAAAAAACTCCAAGGCCTTCTTGTAGCTGTTAATCGCCTTTCGGTATTCTCCCTTCTGGTGATAGGTGGACCCCAGGTTCATGAAAGCATAGTGCCGCGTCCGGTACAAAACATCATCAGCTGCCTTTTGAAAATACACAATGGCTGTATCCAGCTGTCCCATAAGGACATAGACAGTGCCGAGATTGTTTGCTACCTCAGGAAAGTCCGGTTTCAGTTGAAGGGCTCTTTTGTAATGAGAAACGGCCTTGTCATATTCTCTCAAGTTCTGATAGGCGAGACCCAGAGAATTCTGAATGCCTGCATTCTCTGGATCGACTTCAGCCGCCTCCAACAATTCCCTGAGGGCATCCTGATACTTACCCTCCTGGAGGAGAGAGTCTCCCAACTGGACCCTCGCCTCCTTCTCCTTTTGGGTAGGGGAACCGGTTGTGACACAACCTGCAATGATCACAAAAAGCGACACAAAAAGCAAAAGACGTGTTTTCAGATTTCTCATCATATCACCTTATTTAAAGGATATTCAATGATGCCTTCCGCTCCCGCTTTGATGAGCTGAGGAATAAGTTCCCTCACAACCCTCGCTTCCACCACAGTTTCCACTGAAAACCATTTGGCGTTGTAGAGTCC
>Ga0180438_10005079_pt1 | contig 18542 bp, 11 predicted proteins | sample SS_ome_12_FD_132455 | JGI IMG/M metagenome (GOLD analysis project Ga0180438, IMG submission 132455) | Hypersaline lake sediment archaeal communities from the Salton Sea, California, USA - SS_3_D_2 metaG | ecosystem: Environmental > Aquatic > Non-marine Saline and Alkaline > Hypersaline >...
CGGCGCGGTGCCGCCGCCGATCGGGTAGACGGCCGAACGCTCGGCCGCCGCCCGGCGCACGGCCTCGGCCACGCCCGCCTCGTCGGACGGCGTGAGGATTTCGCTCGGCGGCATCGGCTGGACTGTTAGGGTCATCGCATTATGGCTTCGGGCAGCAGCTTGCCGGGATTGAGACGCCCGGCCGGGTCGAACGCGCGGCGGATCCGGCTCATCGCCTCCAGGTCCGCCGGGCCGAAGAGCTTGTCCATGAACTCGATCTTCTCGATGCCGATCCCGTGCTCCGCGGTCACGGAGCCGCCCAAAGCGATGCACTCGGCCAGCAACTCGCGCCCGGCAGCCAGGGCGCGGCGCACTTCGGCGGGATCGCGCTCGTCGAAGAGCAGGATCGGGTGGACGTTGCCGTCGCCGGCGTGGGCCACGTTGACGATCCGAACCTGGTGTTGTTCCCCTATCTCGGCTATCCGGCGGATGATCTGCGGCAGCTTGGTGCGCGGCACCACGCCGTCCTGGATCACGTAGCTGGGGCTCAATCGCCCCACCGCCCCCACGGACAGCTTGCGGCACTTCCAGAGCAGGTCACGCTCCCCAGGCGAACGGGCCACCAGCACCTCGCGGGCGTTCTGCTCCCGGCAGAACGCGGCCACCTGCTCCTGCTGGCGATCGAGCCCGGCCGCCGGACCGTCGACCTCGATCACCAAGACCGCGCCGGCGTCGAGCGGGAAGCCGAAATGGAACGCCTCCTCGACCGCCGCCAGGATGCCGCGGTCCATCAGCTCCATGGCCGAGGGGATGATCCCGGTCGCCATGATGCGGCTCACGGCGCGGGTCGCGTCGTCGACCGAGTCGAAGATGGCCCGCATCGCCCGGGCGTCGTGCGGGTTGGGCGTGAGCCGGACCCAGACCTTGGTGACAACCGCCAGGGTCCCCTCGCTCCCGACAAGCAGGCCGACGAGGTCCAACTCCGCCGGGTCCTCGACCGGGCCGAGCTCGACGACGGAGCCGTCGCCGGTGACGGCCTCGAGGCCCAGCACGTGGTTGATCGTCACTCCGTACTTCAGCGTATGCGGCCCCCCGGCGTTGGTGGCCACGTTGCCGCCGATGGTCGACGCGCCTTGGCTCGAAGGGTCCGGGGCGTAGTGATAGCCAGTTCCGGCCAGGCGATGGCTGAGCTGGAGGCTGGGCACGCCGGCCTCGACCACGGCCATCCGATCGCGGAGGTTGACCTCCAGGATGCGGTTCATGCGGGTGAGCATCAGCACTACGCCGCCACCCAGCGGGACACACCCGCCGGCCAGCCCGGTGCCCGCCCCGCGGGGGATGACGGGCACCTCGTGCCGGTTGGCCGTACGGATCATGTCGGCCACTTGCCGGGCGTTGCGAGGGAAGACCACCGCGTCGGGCCGGCCCCGCTCGACGGTGAAGGCGTCGCAGTCGTAGACCCCCAGCTCGGAGGGGGCCGAGAGCACGTCATCGCGCCCCAGACAGCGGCGCAGGTCGCGGATCAGGGGGCTGTGCAACATGGGTGGCCGTGGGGGAGCAGGTATCCGGGCAATTATAGCCCCCCGCGTCGGGCGCCGCCTACTTGCGGACCGCCGGCCGCCCTACTGGCACCAATGGCTCACGTCGCCGTAGTAGCCCGAGTGCCAGACGAAGCCCATGCCGGGTCGGGCCCCGAAATAGCCCCAGGGATAGGCGGGCGCCGCCGGGCTGCCTGGCGAGAAGCACGTCCCCGTCAACTGCGGATCAGGGGCTTCGGCCGGCGGGATCACCTCGATCACGCGGGGTGCCGGCGGCGTCTGGGCGTGGTGGCCGAAACCGAGCCAGCCGAAGGGATTCCCGGCCTGCGCCGACCCGACGCCCCCCAGCCACGCGATCACAACGAGCCAAGTCAACAGGGACCGTCGGTGCATGGCGACTTCTCCTCGGACACGGGCGGTTCGCGGGTAGGTCGGGTGGCAACGGCCCCCTCCCTGTTTCCCCGGAGATACGACAGACGGCGGCGGTGCCTCGCATCTCTTCATCGGAAGCCCCGACGTCGTGGGGCGCGTGAAGATGTAGCGGATACGACGAAAAGTGGGGCGCGCCGTTCCGGTTGTGCCGGTTGGGCAAGATGGGGAAGAAACGGGGCTAAATGAGGGCTCAGTCGTACTTGACCAGGCTGAGCGTCCGGTAGTCGGCGATCCGTTTGACCCCGCCCAATGCACTGAGCTCGATGAGGAAGACGCAGCCGGCCACGTGCCCGCCCGCCTTTTCGACGAGCTTGCAGCATGCCTCGACCGTGCCGCCGGTGGCCAGCAGGTCGTCGACCACCAGGACGTTCTTTCCGGGCAGAACGGCGTCGGCGTGGATCTCCAGCGTGTCGGTCCCGTATTCCAGCTCGTAGGTGAACGAGAGGGTGTCGGAGGGGAGCTTGCCCGGCTTACGGATCGGGATCAGCCCGGCGTGAAGCTCCAGGGCCAGCGGAGCAGCGAAAATGAATCCCCGAGCCTCGGCCGCCGCCACAAGGTCGACACCCGACTGGCGAAACGGCGCGGCCATCTGCCGGATCGCGCTCTGGAAGGCGGCCGGGTCGGCCAGCAGCGGCGTGATGTCGCGGAAGAGGATGCCCGGCTTGGGGAAGTCGGGGATGCTGCGGATGTGGTCCTTCAGGTTGAGCTCACTCGGTGCGGACATGAGGCGGGGACTCCTGGCGCCCGGAAAAGGGGGATGAAGCGACGCCGGGAAGCCTACCAAGGCCCGTGGCGGGCGTCAACGCGGCAGCAGTTCATTCTTGCCTACCCTATAAGAGGTGGCCCAAGAAGGGGAGAGGGGGAAAGAGGGAGAGGGCAGCGGTTGGAGCGCGGAGCCGCCACGCCTTCAAGGGCGAATCTCGAGCTGCCGGGGGCGGTCCATCTCGACCTGCCGGGTGAGCGTGCGGCCCGCGGCGGTGAGGGAGATGGTGTGCGGGGTGAGTGGGGTCTTTCCGTCGGGGCGGTGGACGTATTGCATGAGCGGGACGCCCAGCCGGCCTTGCTCGTCGGCCCGGCCGGAGAACACGGCCTCGCCGCGGCGGTCGGTGATTTTGACCTCGGCGCCGGGCGCGGTGGCAAGCGAGAGGGTCCAGCCCACCGAGAAGTCGCGCCGCTCGGAGGTGCCCTCGAACTTCACGTGGTCGTAGCTGGTGCCTTCCTCGAACTCGGAATCGACGAACTGGTGCCCGGCCGTGGGCTGGTTCCAGAAGCCGATCTGGATCGCGCGGTAGTCGTCGCGGGCCGGGCCGGCCTTGGCGAACCGGTTGCCGAGGAACCGGGCGTTCATGCCGCTGCCGTAGTTCTCGCCCAACAGCACGTGGCAGAAGTTCGACAGCACCAGGTTGTTGCGGAACGTCATGGGGGCGTCGGGGCCGCCGTCGCCCGGCCCGCAGACCACGATCGCCCCGCGGAGCGTGGTCTTCTCGTTTTCGGCCACGGCCTTGATCACGTTGTCGTGGAAGACCACGCCGGTGATCCCCGGCTCCGGACAGGCCCAGATGCCGCGGACCATGCCGCCGTCGCGCCCCTTGGTCACGAACAGGTTGTCGTAGACCTCGATGTCCTCGCCACCCCAGGTGATGCGATAGCAGTAGGCCCCCGACTGGTCGCCGTACTCGGCCCAGCGATCGGCCGGGGCGGTGGCCTGGAGGTGGACCAGGTTGTCGTGGACCTTGATCTCGCCCACGCCGTCGGACACCGTGGCGATGCCCACCACCAGGTAGCCGGTGCCGAAGATGCGGTTGCCGTAGCCCTCGGCGCGGCGGGACTTGTACCAGCCTATGCCGAACGAGTTCGTGGCCCAGCTATCGACGTATATCTCGTTGTGAAACACCTTGCCGCCGGAGATGCCGTCGATCCCACGGTGCCGGGCCCGCTTGATCAGGTTGTGGTGTACGCGCGGCGTGGCCTCGATGGCCACGGTGCCCTGGTGCCGGTTGGTCACCACCGTGCCCCGGTCGGTGATTACGTTGTGGTGCACGTCGTAGTCGGGCCCGTAGCTGAGCTTCAGCCCGCGCACTTGCGGGCCGTGGTATTCGACCGTCAGTCCGGCGATTTCGCCGGTGCATCCGGAGTGCGAGACGAGGGGGTTGAAGCCCACGCCGTTGGCCTGGGCCGCGTCGTCGCCGGCTCCCTGGCGAATCGTGCCGTTTAGGATGCGGACGTTCGTAAGCCGCCGCTTGCCCACGCGCACGCCCACGGCCGACTTCTCGAAATAGTCCCAGACGTCCCCCTCGATCGGTCCCATGGGCCGGTTGTCGTAGACGACCGTGTGGCCGCCAAGGTCCAGGGTCACGTCGTCGGCCATGATCTGAATCGCTGTCCCGTCGGCCGTCACGTCGCGAGTGAGCACGTAGCTGCCCGGCCGGTCGAGCACGTAGGGCGGGCCGGCCACTTCGCCGGGCAGCTCGATGGCGTGGCCACCGGGCCGGGTGGTGAGCGTCATGTCCTTGGAGACCAGCCGGTGGCCCTGCTCGTCGACTGACACGGTCCGGTAGTGGTACGTCGTCGCCGGCTCCAGCCCGTGTAGCGTGTACACGTGGATATAGAAGTGCCGCTCCGGCTCGGGCGTGATCGAGCCGTATTGGGGCGTCGTGCCGTACTCGACCATGCCCTTGGCCGGCAGGTTCGTCTGCCAGGCGATAGTTGCCGATCGCTCGGAGACGTGCCGCCAGTCGCCGCCGTCGACCGCTCGAAGCTCGCGCCCGAACTTCTCGTAGACCAGCGGCTCCTTCTCGGCCCCGAAGTTCAGCCGGCAGAACTCGTTGAACTGCGCGTACACCTCCTCCGGTGACGGGACCTCGGCCGCGTTGCCGGGCGCTTCTTGCGCCGCGGCCATCGCCACCACTGCCGCGAGGACAGCGACGAGAATGCTCCTCGACCTACCCATGACGCCTCCAAAGGACCTAAGCGAGTCTGCCTTGCAACACTTCCAACGCATTTCGCACACAACGCTTCAAACGAGTTACTCGTCTTCGTTGATAGCCGCGGGCGGAAGCCCGCGGAGCGTTGCGGCACCTACCTGCGCCGCGAAACTATGGAAAACCTCCGCCGCCTAGTGTACCCTGCGAGCTGGGCGGTGAGAACGCCGGGAAAAAGGGGACGGGGCTGATTTGTGCAAAGCACCCTTTGGGCCGTTGAAGGCAGATTAGCCGCGTCCCCTTTTTCCCGTGGCCAATAGGAGAACTCGGCGGTGAGGACGCTCCACCAACCCGGCCGGTTGCGGGCGTGGCTGAGGGGCACCGCGGCGGCGGTGCTCGCGGCGGCGATGGTGACGCCGGGCGCGTCGGGCGGTGAGCCGGCGGCGGTGCCAGTGCCGCAGAATGCCGATTTCGAACCGGCCGATACCCGCGCCGTGCTTGATCGTGCATGCGCCCTGGCCGCCCGGATCCGCCCGGGCGCCCATGCGGCCCGGCTCGACCCGCTCGTGGCCGAGCTCGACCGTATCGAGCGGCGTTTGGCGAAGCTCGAAGCCGCCGCCGAAACCGACACCGCCGCGCCGGAAGCTGCCCGCCGCGAGCTTCACCTCCAAACCCGGCGCCTGCTCCGCCGGATCGCGTTCTGCAATCCGCTCTTGGACTTTGACAAGATCCTTTTCATCAAGCGGCACGACCCGGGCGGGCTGTTCCACATGGTCCACCAATACTACGGCTTCGGCGCCAAGCCCGGCGGGGGGCTGTTCGTGCTCTGCGACCCGTTCTCCGATCGGCCCGAAGTGAAGGACCTGCTGGCCGGCTCCGTGGCTCAGAACGGGCGCCTGGCGGGCGAGCGGCTCGTGCCCGGAGCGTTCCTCTCGCCCGAGGTGTCGTTCGACGGGCGCACGATCCTCTTCGCCTACTCCCAGGTGTTGGGCGAAAAACCCGAGTGGTCGCCCCGGGCCAGCTACCATATCTTCCGGGTCAATGCCGACGGGAGCGGACTGGTCCAGTTGACCGACGGGCCGTGGAACGACTTCGACCCCTGCTTCCTGCCGAACGGGCGGATCGTCTTCATCTCGGAGCGGCGCGGCGGGTACCTGCGGTGCGGGGGGTCGTCGCCGCCCTGGGATTCGCCCACCTACACGCTCCACTCGATGCAGCCCGACGGGAGCGACGTGGTCTGTCTGAGCTTCCACGAGACGCACGAGTGGCACCCTAGCGTGGACCACAACGGGATGCTGGTCTACACGCGCTGGGACTACGTCGACCGCGACACGAACGTGGCCCACCACATCTGGAGCTGCTACCCCGACGGGCGCGACCCGCGCTCGTTCCACGGCAACTACCCGGAAAGACGCCAGAGCCGGCCGTGGATGGAGATGAGCATCCGGGCGATCCCCGGCTCGCACAAGTACGTGGCCACCGCGGCGGCGCATCACGGCCACGCCTTCGGCTCGCTGGTCACCGTCGACTACCGGATCGAGGACGACGGGGCCATGGCCCAGCTTACGCGCCTGACGCCCGACGTGCCGTTTCCCGAGTCGGAAGGAGGCAAGCCGCAAATCCGGCAGCTCATGGTCTACGGCACCCCCTGGCCGCTCTCGGAGGACGATTACCTGTGCGTCTACGGCGCGGACGCCGAGAACCGCGGCATCTACTGGATCGACCGCTTCGGCAACCGGGAGCTGCTTTATCGCGACCCGGAGATCTCGTGCCTAAGCCCCATCCCGCTCCGCCCGCGCCCCCGGCCGCCGGTCGTGCCGGGGGGGACCGCTTCGCGTAGTGGGGGCGGCTCCCCTGCAACGAAGACGGAAGAAGCGGAACGCATGCAGCCCGGGCGCCCGCCCCGCGGCGAGACGATCGCCGTGACGAACGTCTACGACGGCGACTTCGCCTGGCCCCCGGGCACCCGGATCGCGGCGCTGCGGGTCGTTCAGGTGCTGCCCAAGACCACCGCGCCGGTCAACCGGCCGCGCATCGGCGTGGCCCCGGAGACCAACGCCCGGGCGGTCCTGGGCACCGTGCCGGTCGAGCCCGACGGCAGCGCGTACTTCGAGGCCCCGGTGGGCAAGGTCCTCTACTTCCAGGCCCTCGACCGGCGCGGGATGGCCGTGCAGTCGATGCGCTCGGGCACGTACGTCCACCCGGGCGAGCGCCTGGTCTGCCGGGGTTGCCACGAGCGCAAACACACCACGCCGCACCCGGGCGCGCTCCCCCTGGCCCTGCGCCGGCCCCCCTCGAAAATCGAGCCGGACGCCGAGGGCTCGAACCCCTTCAACTACCCCCGCCTGGTGCAGCCGGCCCTGGACCGGCACTGCGTGGGCTGCCACGAGGAGAAGGGGGCCCTCGATCTGAGCGGCGTCGCCGACGGCCCGCACGGCTGGACCCGCTCCTACACGAACCTGGCCGGCAAGTACGGCTTCTACCATAGCGTGGGCAACGGCACGATCAACGCGGGCGTCCACGGCGGGAGCCGCACGGTACCCGGCAAGTTCGGCGCTCGGGCCGCCCCGCTGTTGAAGTACCTCGACGAGCGTCACCACGGCGTCAGCCTGCCCCGCGAGGACTTCCACCGCATCACGCTCTGGCTCGACTCGAACAGCGAGTTCTACGGCGCCTACTACGACACGGAGGCGCAGGCCCGGGGCGAGGTGGTCCGGCCGAGGTTGGACTAGGAACAAAAAAGGGACCTGGTTTGTTTTGCCGGAACGGCCCGAAGGGTGCTTCGCACAAAACAAACCAGGTCCCTTTTTCGTTGCCGACGCTAGGTCACGTTCCAGGGCGCCCGTCCGGGCGGGAGGCACAGGAGGCCGTTGGCTTCGTCGTCGCCGTCGAAGCGCTCGGCGGCCGGGTCCCATTTCAGCTTCCGGCCCAACTGACAGGCGATGTACCCGATCTGCGCGACGGTGGTGGACCGGTGTCCGACCTCGGCGTCGGCCAGGGTGCGCTGGCGGGTCTTCACACAGTTGAGGAAATTGCGTTTCTCGTTCTCCAGCGGGAACGGGAACTCCTCCGGTTTCACCTCCGCGCCGAGGACCGACTTCGGCTCGGCCTCCAGGCGGTCCGGGCCGTACCAGACGCAGATCCAGCCCTCGGTCCCCTCGAACCGCACGTGGACCTGCTTGGACGTCCCGTCGCGCCCGGCATTGGTGTAGAACAGCTCCACGCCGTCGGCGTACCGATAGCGCAGATCGAAGCCGAGGATCACGTTCCAGAGCCCGCCGATGGGCGGAAACTCGCCGCTTCCCTCGACCTCGACCGGGCCGGTCAGCTCCGAATCGTGGCCCCACTGGACGACGTCCAGGGGGTGATAGCCCCAGTTGCAGATCCCGCCGTCGCAATAGGTCCGGTTGCCGTACCACCCCGGCCGGTCGTATCCGGCGGTGTAGCTCTTCGGCGCGTGGACGCGCTTCTCCGTGTACGGGGCCAGCGGCGCGGGACCGAGCCACATGTCGTAGTCCAGCTCGGGCGGGACCGGCATGGTGGGCTGCATGGGGAGCGGCTTGTTCCAGCAGGGGGCGACCGTGCGGATCGCTTTGAGCCGGCCGATCTTGCCCGTGCGCACCAGGCTCACCGCCTTGTACCAAAGGGGGATGGAGCGGAACTCGCTGTCGGTGCGGAAGACGCACTTGGCCTTGGCCGCGGCGTCGGCCAGGATGCGGCCGTGGGCGACGCACAGCCCGATGGGCTTCTCGCAGGCCACGTCCTTGCCCGCCTTGATCGCCGCCAGGGCAATGGGCACGTGCCAATGGTCGGGCGTGGTGATCATCACTGCGTCGACGTCCGCTCGGGCGAGCAGTTCGCGAAAGTCCGTGGTGCGAAAGCAGCCCTGCATCGCGTCCAGGTCGATCCCCCGCCTCTTCGACACAGCGACGGCCGCGGGGTTTTCCTTCGAGAACTCCAGGCGCCAGCGGTCGACGTCGCACAACGCGACCACCTGAGCATCCGCAGCCCTGGCGAATACCGGCAGGTTGTGGGCGATCGCTTGCCTCCCCAGGCCGATCATCCCCACGCCGATCCGGTTGCTCGGAGCCACCGTGCCGTCCGCACCGATGGCCGAGGCGGGAACGATGGTGGGGATGGCCAAGCCGGCACCAATCGCAGTGCCCGAGGTCGCCAGAAAACGCCGGCGTGAGAGCCGTCGGCCACGTTCGGCCGCGTGGGCGTGCACGGGTTCAGACATCGCATGGTTCCTTGTGCTCGTGTCGTGTTGGACACTCTCCGAAAAAGGGACCTGGTTTGTTTTGCCGGACAAATTAAACCGGGTCTTTCTTTCGTTGCACAGAGGTTATCATAATGTATCGAGAAAGGGGAAGGGACACCCCGCCGAGGGGGACGCGGGGATTGGTGGACCGGACGGCCGCACAACCTACGTGACCGAGGCCAAGCACCGTCGCATCGTGCAGTTTCGGGGCGACCGCCCCGGTTTGGCGTGGGCCCGCTGGCAGGAAAATCGCCCGTAGCCTCACTCGTCCTGGTACACCGCCAGGACGTTCTCCGGCGGGACGTCGGGCTGGAACAGATGGGCCGGCCCGAGAATGTATCCGCCTTCCCGCCCCAGAACGTCGCAGTACCGGCGGGCCTCCGTGCGGACCTCTTCCGCGCTTCCGTGCGGCAGCAGGTGCTGCATGTCGATGCCGCCATGGAAGCTCAGCCGGCCGCCGAACGCGGCATCGAGCTGCTCGGGGGCCATCTCCGGCGCGACGGGCTGAATCGGGTCCAGCACGTCGATGCCCAGGCCGATCAGCTCCGGAATCAGCGGCCGGATCAGACCGCAACTGTGGAAGAGCACCTTTCCGCCCAGGCCGTGGATGCAATCGGCCATCTGCCGCAAGTAGGGAGCCACGAACTCGCGAAACATGGGGATGGAAATCAGCGGTCCGTGCTGGCTGCCCAGGTCACTGATCACGAGGTACAGGTCGATTCGTCCGTTCGTGGCTTCCGCCGCCCGGGTGTAGTCCTCCTTGTAGAAGTCGGTGAACGTGCGCGAAAGGAAATGCGCCCACTCGGGGCGCGCGGCCATGTCGAGGAACATCCCCTCCCAGCCGCGGACCAGGCCGGGCCGCTGCCAGACGTCCGCGAAACCGTACAGGATCGCATAGTCGTCCAGGCGCTCACACTGCGGGACGAGCTTCGCGTGGTCGAACTGATCGGGCGTCGGCCAGGGAAATGCCTCCAGATCGGCCATGCTCTGCGCGTGGGCCAGTGCCCCGCGCGTGTCCTCGCGCATCGGACCCCAGGGAGTCGGGCGATAGACGTACCGTTCACCCCAGAAGTTCTGAAAGACGCCACCGCCGACGGGCCGTTCCGGCGGACCGTCCAGCTCGAGGTGGCGCACGTCGATCCCCAAGCCGTCCAGCAGCCGCGCTTTGCCGTCGTGCCCCACGTGGGCCAAGAGCCGCTTCCACGTGGGCTCTTCGGCCCAGAAGTCGCGCGGCGTGCGATCGGGCGTGCGATGATCGAGCGCGGTCAGGACTCGTTCGCGTGGGGTCATCGTGCCTCCTTGTGCAACGAAGAAGGGATCTGGCTTATCTTGCCGGAACGGCCCGAAGCGTGCTTCGCACAAAACAAACCTGGTCCCTTTTCCATTGCCTACTCGCCGACGATCAGCGTGGCGGCCGCCGAGCCGTCCGGGCCGCGGCGGTGGACAAGGATCTTGCCGGTGGTCGAAAGACCCTCGGCGGTGAGTGGGGCGCGGTCGTCGGTGGGCAAGAGGGCCAGCAGCTTTCCGTCGGAGAGGTCAGCCCTGAGCAGGTAGCCGCCGTCGATCGACTCGAGTTTCGCTCCCTTGGGAACCGCTTGCCCGCGGCGGTGCGGCCGGTAAAGGGCCACGAAGTGGCAGGCGCTCTGTTTCGAGGGGGTGGTCGCGGTGAGGTGCCACTCGCGGGTCGTGATCTGCGGCCAGGGGTTCGGGTCGTACTGGTCGGTTTGAGAGAACGTCAGGCCCTCGGGCGCGAGCACGTCGATCGCACAGGCCACGTCGCCGGCGCGGACCTCGATCTGCCGCTGGCCGGCGATTTCGAACTTGTTGAGCGCGTGCAGCCAGTACTCGAACGTCGCGGGCTGCGGCGCCGCCAGCCGGTCGAAGACGATCACCAGCTCCGGCTTGACGAACACGATCGCCCGGGTGTAGCGATCGAGCAATCGGCGCTCGCGCCCGCCTTCGCGCACGTGGTAAGCCGCGCCTGCCTCGCCCACCACGGCGTCGATGGCGGGCGTGGTGTGGAAGGCGAGGATCCGGCCCTTGGCGTCGGCCGAGCGCTTGACCTGGCCGTGGCCGTCCACGGTGATGTTGTTTACCGAGCGCGTGCTCCAGACCCAGTCGCGGTGGTGCGGGCCGCCGTACATGTAGTAGTGGCCCGTGCGCAGCAGCAGGCGCTCGCCGTAGGCCCAGAGCACGAAGGAGTTGTTGGCCGCGTTGCCGTGGGAGCGGGTGCCCATGGGGCTGGACTTGAAGATGACTTGGACGTCGTCGTCGGCGCTCGAAAGCGTGGTGTTGAGCGCCGCCTGGCCGGCGCCGCGGAAGACGCGGGAGGTGGGCAGATCGTCGGGGGCCTTGGGCTCGACCTCAGGGAGTGTGCCGCGCACGAAGCCGATGTATCCGCCGGCCCGGTCCGGCCCGCCCATTTGCTCGACGTACCACTGCCAGTGGCCGTTGCCGGCCTGGGCCGCCAACTGGCTCACGAGCGGCACGAGCTGCGAGGCGCTGCGGCGCGTGGCGCCGTCGCCGAACCCGCCGCCCCGCTTGCCCGGCGGCATCAGGTACATGGCGAAGTAGCCGGCCTTGGAGAAGTAGGGCTTCTGGTAGGCGTCGACGCCCGTAGCCGCGCGCATCACGTCGGCCCACCAGGTGAACCGGCCGATGTAGCTCGACCAATACATCACGCCCTCGTGCCAGGCGCCGTCGTCGTCGCACCAGACGGGATAGACGTTGTAGAAGACGTTCATGGCGAACCAGAGCCAGTCGTCGGCCTCCTCGATCTCGCCGTGGAACGCGATCGCGACCTCGCCGAGGAAATGCCACGCCCGGTTGCTGTGGCTGGAATAGGGGCGCCAGAGGTGCCCGGGACAGAGGTGCCGGTACATCTCCTCGCCGCGGACCTTCATGACTCGGCGGCAGGCGGCCCGCTCCTGCTCGCTCAGCAGGTCGTAGACAAACGTGTACGCCCGCGAGAAGTAGTATGCATAGGGCATTCCGGCCTCGTCGTTGTATCGGTAGCCGGTGGCGCCCTTGGGGTCCCACCGGGCGCAGTCGAGCAGGATCCGTTTGGCGAGCCGGCCGTACTCCTCCTTGCCGCCCAAGAGCCGCGTGAACCCCAGCGTGGCCGCGCCGTCGAGGGCCGCGATCGTGTACGTTCGGTTGCCCCACCACTGCTTCTTCCACTCCTGGCTGCCGCGGACCGTGTCGGGCGGGTACCTTTGGGGCTCGGCCGTGGGCGGCGGATCGGCCAGCAGCTCCTCGCACCGGGCGACCAGCGCCTCGAACTCCTCACGCATCGGCCCCCGGCCAAGCTCACGAAGCCGCGGCAAGTCCTCCGGACGCACGAAGAGCCTGGGGTGCGTCTTGGGAATCTTCGCCAGCAGCTCCTGGCGCGGCGGCATGGGCATCGCGGCCGCCCCCCGGGCAATCGTGAACTTCCGCGCCCGGCTCCAGTCGGTCTTGTTGCCCTCCCCGTCCACGCCCCGGTAGCGCCACGTGTACTGCCCCGGCGCAAACACGCGCGGCGGGCAGTGGACGTTCAGCGCAATGCCGGCCGCGCGGTACTCGATCTCGTCGAATCCCTCCCCGCGCCCGCACTCGATCTCCCACGAGCCGATCCCCCGCGTCGGCCGCCAACAGAACCCGGGCGGCGAGACCTCCGAGAGCGCCCCGTCCGCCGGCCGATACCCCCACTCCGAATCGCCGGCCGGCGTCTCGTCGAGTTTCGGCGCCGCAACCGCGACGGACGCGAGCAGGGCAAATGCAACGGCGTAAGGTATCCACTTCCTCATGGCAGTAGCTCCTGTTTTCCGGGTGCACGTGTCGGTTCGCGGCGTCCGTCCCCCGCCGTCACCTACGGCGCCCCCGAATGTAGCGGACGGGGCTTGCGGATTCAACGTTTTCCGGCGGGCGCGTGACACGTTGCAGACGCGCACGCGATTCCCTTAGAATGGACCCCGAAGGAGGGTCTGCCCATGTTGACCACCCATGCCGTCTTCCTGTTGTGCCTGCTGGCAGGTGATTTGCAGCCGTGCGACAACTTCGCGGAGAACCCGTCGTTCGAGAAAGACCGCGACCGCGATACGCTGCCGGACGGCTGGCGCCGCTCGGCGTTCGACTCCCCGGCGCAGCTCGCCTGGGACGGTTCCACGGCGAGAACGGGCGATCGAAGCCTCGCGATCAGCAACTCGTTTCGCCCGGGCGATCAGGGCGACTGGAAGCAATCAACCGGGCGGTGGTCGTCGGGCCCGCGGCCGATCCGGCCGGGGACCGAGTACACGCTGGAGGTCTGGGTCAAGACGGAAGGCGTGACCGGGACGGCGTACGCCCACCTGGCCTGGCACGACGAATCGCGCTGGCTGAGCGAGAACGCGACCGAGCGTGTCTCGGGCACCGGCGACTGGCGCAAGCTGAGCGTCTCGGCCGTCGCGCCCGCCGAGGCGCGGAGCGTGGTCGTTTCGCTGGGCCTGTCACGCAGCAAGGGGACCGTCTGGTTCGACGACATCGTGGTCTCCGGCCTGAGCGAGCCGCTGCCGGAGGTGGAGTACGTGTTCCACGACACGAAGGACTGGTTCCCCTTCGTCTTTCCCACGGACGATACGAACCTGGAGGGGATCGACCTGACCGGTTTGCTCGACGCCCCGGCGGGCAAGCACGGGTTCGTCACGGTCGGCGGCGACGGCCACTTCTACTTCGAGGACGGCACGCGGGCCCGGTTCTTCGGCACGAACGTGGGCGGGCGCGACTGCGCTCCGGAGAGGGCCGCGGCCCGGACCATCGCGGCCCGGCTCGCCAAGTACGGGGTGAACATGCTGCGCCTGCACTCGATGGACTCGCGCTACGGTCCGCTGATCGACTACGCGAGCGGCACCAGCCAGCCGCTTGCCGGGGAGGGGCTCGATCGGGTCGACTACTTCGTTGCCGAGCTGAAGAAGCGCGGCATCTACGTCTACCTCGACCTGCTCGACTACCGGCAGTTCCGCACGGCCGACGGCGTTGAGCACGGCGACGAGTTCACGCACAACTGGCAGGGGTCGATGAAGGGGGCCTCGATCTTCGACGAGCGGATGATCGAGCTGCAAAAGGACTACGCCACCCGGCTGCTGACGCACCGCAACCCGTACACGGGCCTCCGCTACGTCGACGACCCGGCCGTGGCCGTGATCGAAACGACCAACGAGAACTCGATCTTCTACTTCTTCAACATGTCGGGCTTGTCGCTGCCCTACTGTCGCGAGGAACTCACGCGGCGCTGGAACCGCTGGTTGCTTAGGCGCTACGGCAGCCGGAAGGGGCTCGCCGAGGCATGGACTGAGGGCGGCGGGAACTCGGCGCTCGTGGCCGACGAGGACCCGGCCCGGGGGAGCGTGGCCCTGCCGCTGGGCAAGTTCGGCGGCCTGCGACCCGACGCCGACGGCCGAATCAAGACCGACGACCCGCTGCTCGCCATGCCGCGAGTTCGCGACATGCTGCGGTTCTTCGTCGAGATCCAGCGCCGCTATTACGAGACGATGCGGGCGCACTTGAAGCAGCTCGGGGTGCGCGTGCCGGTGGCGGGCACGAACCAGCAGTTCGTCGTGGCCGATACCCAGGTCGACGCCGTGATGAACGACTTCATGTCGCGAAACCAGTATTGGCGCCACCCTCACGTCCGGGCGAAGCCGTTCTTCAAGTTCGCCAACGAGCCGCTCGTTCACGTCGATATCCCCACCGAGCGGAATCCCCTTTCGGTCATCGCGCGGACCAGCGTGGCGGGCAAGCCGCAGGCGGTCGCCGAGTTCAACTTCCCCTGGCCCAACGAGTATCGCTGCGAGGGGCTGCTGATGTCGGCCGCCTATGCGTGTTTGCAAGATTGGGACGTCTTCCTGCTGTTCTCGTATTCCCCCGAGGGCGAGCGGCTGTCGATGTTCCGCAGCCAGTCGGACCCGGCACGCTGGGGCACATTTCCGGCCGCCGCGATGATGTTCCACCGCAACGACGTGGCCCCGGGCCGAAACGTGGTCCACGTGATCCACACGCCGGAGGACACCTTTACGCCGCGGCCCCACACGCGGTACGCGAAGCACACCGCCTATCGGTTCCTGACCTTCACGTCGAAGGTGCGCAACGTGTTCATCGAGGACGCCTACCGCGCGGACGCCGACGTGGCGCTGGCCTGCGGCATCTCGGCCGACGCGAAGGTCGAGGCCGGAACGAACGTGGTTCGCCTCGCGGAGAGGCCCTGGCAGACGTGGCTCTACCCCGAGTTCGTCGAGGCCGCCCGAGGGCTGCAACTGCCCGGCTACGACCGCATGGAACCCGAGTCGAAGCGGTTCTTAAGCGACACCGGCGAGCTGTCGCTCGACTACGGCGCAGGGCTGCTGACGATCAACACGCCACGCACCAAGTCGGCCATCGGTTACCTGGCCGAGGCGGGGCCCGTCGACTTGGACGGCCTGCGCGTCGAGTGCCGGACCGAGTTCGCCGCCGTGACGGCCACGTCTCTGGACGGTGAACCGATCGGCCGGTCGCGCCACGTGCTGCTGACCTCGGTGGGCCGCGCCGAGAACACGGCCCAGGGCTTCTGGCCGCCGACTCCGAAACAGCGATCCTGGTCGGTCATGTCGTGGATGCTGCCGGCCGAGGGCCGCACGCCGGTGCTGGCCGAGCCGGTTCGGGCAGAGCTTAGCCTGAAAGTGCCCGGACCGGCCACCGTCTACCCGCTGGACCCGACCGGCAAACGGCGCGAACCGCTTCGGACCACGACAGACTCCGGCGTCCTGCTCATGGATCCGGCCGCCGCAGAGAGCATCTGGTGCGAGATTGTCGTGGAGAAGTGAATCCGCGTGGTCCCCGGGGCCCGAGGATCGCAGGCGCGGGATCGGTGGCGTCGAGGCACGGCGGCGTGGTAGGATGGGGTCGGCCGCAACGGGAGCAGGCAACTCAGGGTGCAGGCGTGATTCTGCGTACCCCTGGAGGCGTACCGGGCGACGCCATGACCCTCGGCCGGCACACACCTTACGCAATGTGTCAAGACAGCGGGAGAGCGATGCGACCAAAGACTACTCGACGTGGCTTCCTCGGCGCGGCCGGGGCCGTGGCGACGGGAACCTGGCTGTTGCCGGCCGTGTACGCCGCAGAGCCCAACGGACTCCGTGCCGGTGCCGCCGTTGCCGACATCACGCCCGCCCCGGGTGTCTCGTTGAGCGGACCGGTCACCAAGCGTGAGCCGGTGCGACGTGTCGTCACACCGCTCCGTGCCCGCGCTTTGGTGCTGGACAACGGGCGCGAGCGAGTCGCGTTTGTCGTTTGCGATTGTGCGAGCATCTATTACAGCAAGACCGCCGACAAGGCCAAGCGTCTCGTCCGGGAGCAGACGGTCTTGCCGCCCGAGCGGCTCATGATTTCGACCACGCACACGCATGCCGCGCCACGCGTCGGGCTGGGAACTTCGGAGTTGGACCTGCAGTACTACGACCTCTTCTGCCGGCGGGTCGCCGAGGCCGTCTCGATGGCTATCGAGAACCTCGCCCCGGCAAAGATCGGTTGGGGGGTGGGCAGCAAGCCGGAGTTCACCCGATGCCGCCGCAATCTGCTGGAGCCGGGCACGTTCGGACTGAACCCGTTCGGCGAACAGAAGGATCGTGCCGTGATGTGCGCCTGGGGCAAGGCCGTCCGTCCCACCGGACCGGTCGACCCGCAGGTCGGCGTGCTCAGCGTGCAGCACGCCGACGGCCGACCGCTGGCCGTGCTGGCCAACTACTCGATCCACTACGTTTCGGGCGCCAAGCCGGGCGACGTTACGGCCGATTACCACGGACACTTCGCCGACCGACTCGCCACGCTCATGAAGGCCGGCAATGCTGATCCGCCGTTCGTCGGCATCATGGCCCGGGGCAACGCCGGCGATACGGCAGCCTACCGTGGCGGCTACGAGGCCATGAAGAAAGTGGGCAACGCGCTGGCCGAAGAGGTGTTCCGCGTTTGCCGGCAGATCGACTATCACGATCGCGTGCCGCTGGCCGTGCGTCCATCGACCATCCAACTGGGCGTGCGCCGGCCCGACGCGGAACGGATCGAATGGGCCAAGGCCGTCCTGGCGGACGCGTGGAAGGGCAAAGCCCACAGACGGACGGGCGTTTACGCCACTGGAACCCTCGAACTGGCCAAGTTCCCGGCGACCATTCCCTTTTGCCTTCAGGCACTGCGAATTGGCGAGTTAGGAATCACGACCGTCCCGTGCGAGATGTTTGCCTCGACGGCGCTGGCCATCCGCAAGGCAAGCCCGCTGCACCCGTACTTCAATATCGACCTGGCCAACGGCTTTTGGGGTTATCTGCCGCCGCCCGAGCAGCACAAGCTGGGCGGCTACACGACATGGCCGACCACATCGAGTTGCCTGGAGGTGGATGCCGAGCCGAAGATCCGCCGCGAGTTGCTGCGGCTGTTGCACGAGGTTGCTCAACCGGCCGATCGCAAGCAACAAGACTAGTGCCTTGTCAAAGCCAAGAAGTGGGGTAAGCATCCTGCTTGCCATGGGACTCGCCCGGGAAACGCAAGCTGGAAGCTTGCGCCACGTCCGACGTGCCCGGCCCCTCCGACGGCGCTATCCGGTATGCGGACTAGCCTAGTGCGTACTGAGGGATCTTTATTAGCTCGCCGTCGCTGAGAGCCGACTGGTGGGCAACGACGCCGGCGACCGTCATGTTGAGCGCCCAGGCGATGTCGACCAGCGGCCTGCGGTTTTCGAGGATCGACATGACGAATTCATGCCCCAGGTGGGCTCGTGCATGGCGGCTTCTCCTTCAAGAGACACGGCTCGCGAATTGTGCCAGCCGGGATGACGAAACGGCGAACATGCGAAAGCGAAGGGTCTTTTTGCCGGATTGTACCTGATGCCGTAGACTGAAGCCATCCTCTCCGGGAGCAGATCGATAGGGCAGACAAGATGCCCGCGCCGCTCGAATACGGCCCGGTGGCCAGCCCCTAACCAGGAACTCCGCCATGAATCATCTTGCCGATCGTCGTGAAGTCCTACGCCAGATGTCGGTTGCCGGACTGGGTTGTCTGGGCGGTTTCCTGCCGACCGCCATCACCCAAGCCGCCGAGCCGGCCGGCGCCAAGACGCTTCGCGCGGGTACCGCGCAGGTCGATGTCACGCCGCAGAAGTTCCCCGTGCTGGTCTGCGGCGGCTTCCTGAGCCGGTCGGCCACCGGCGTCAGCGATCCGCTCTTTGCCCGTTGTCTCGTGCTCGACGACGGCACGAAGAAGCTGGTCCTCATGGTCGTCGACACGATCGGCATCCCCAATGAGATGGACGAGAAGGTGAAGGCGGCGGCATCGAAGGCCACCGGGATCCCCGCCGAGAACATGATGATCTCGGCGACGCACACCCACTCGGGCGGGTCGGTCCTCAGCGGGTTGGGCACCGAGGCC
>Ga0180438_10005080_pt1 | contig 18541 bp, 14 predicted proteins | sample SS_ome_12_FD_132455 | JGI IMG/M metagenome (GOLD analysis project Ga0180438, IMG submission 132455) | Hypersaline lake sediment archaeal communities from the Salton Sea, California, USA - SS_3_D_2 metaG | ecosystem: Environmental > Aquatic > Non-marine Saline and Alkaline > Hypersaline >...
ATTCGAACCGCCTTGGTTCGCGCTGAGATGAACAACAGGACAGCATTTTGCAGGAATGCGCTCACTGCAAAGGATGTGATCAGCATGGTATTAGGTGAGGCGTGGCGGACCGGGCGGAAGGCTATCCGCTCGAGCAGCACACTGGCAATGACAGCCGCAAAAACCGCGATTGCTGCAACGAACAGCCAGGGGATTCTGGTTGCTGCCCCAACCACAAGGAGGGTGTAACCACCCACCATAACCAGCTCGCCGTAAGCGAAATTGACCAGGCGTAATATACTGTAAACCAGGGCTAAACCGAGCGCCATCAGCGCATATAATCCGCCCAGACTCAGCGCGTTGATAATAAATTGAAGGATTTGCATCCAAGCTTCCATATGATTGCCTTATGGTCCTAAAATCAGTCGGATTCGCCCAGATACGCGCTTGCGAAATCGACTCTTTCACGCAGTTCCAGGGCTGGACCGGCGTACTCAACCAGGCCGGTGTTCAGCAGGTATGCCCGGTCAGCGATCTCGAGAGCCCGCTCCACATTCTGTTCCACCAGCAGGATCGTGACTCCGGTTTCATGCAGTTGAACTACCAGTTTAAATATTTCATCAACCAGAATAGGGGCAAGCCCTAAAGAAGGCTCATCCAGCATCAGCAGTTTCGGACGCGACATCAGGCCGCGTGCGATGGCTAACTGCTGTTGTTCCCCTCCGGAGAGCGTTCCCGCCATCTGATCGAGTCGGTCAGAAAGAACTGGAAAACGATCCCATACGCTCTCTAGGTCCCTCTCAACTTCTGCACGGTCAGAACGGATCGAGGCGCCCAATCTCAGGTTTTCTTCCACTGTAAGCCCGGCAAAAATACGCCGCTCTTCCGGCACCAGCGCAATGCCTTTTCGGACAATATCTTCCGGCTGGGAACCAACGATGGATCCGCCTTCAAACAAAATCTTGCCGTGGGATGGGTGCAGTACACCCGCGATTGTCATCAGTGTGGTGGATTTTCCGGCGCCATTTACCCCGATCAGGCCGACGATCTCACCAGGCTGGACATTCAGTGAGACCCCGCGCAGGGCTGCGATTGAACCGTATCTGACGTGGACGTCCTCAAGAATTAACATTTCCCTTCTCCGTTGTGGATGTTCCCAGATAGGCCTGCAGTACTGCCGGATTCTTGCGCACCTGCTCGGGTTTGCCCTCGCCAATCGTCCGGCCGTAGTTGAGAACGTGGATCCGGTGGCACAGGCGCATGATAAGGCGCATGTCATGGTCTACGATCAGAATCCCGCACCCTGTCACCTGGGGTATGGAAGCCAGAATATGCAGGAGCTCGTCGCTCTCAGCCTCATTTAAACCTGCGGCAGGTTCATCCAGCAGCATAAAGGTGGGAGTTGTCGCCAGGGCGCGCGCAATTTCAACCCGGCGTTCTGCGCCATACGGCAGTGCCCCAGCCTGTAATTCTGCCATTTCCGCTACGCCAAGCTGCTCCAGCTTGCTGCATGTCAATTCAGCAGCAGAGGACCGGCGCAGTCCAGCGCTTACTGCCGCAACCTCCACGTTTTCGAATACGGTCAGTTGAGGAAAAAGTCTAATCGTCTGAAAAGTGCGCGCTAGCCCCAGCGGTGTAATTTTATGCGGCGACCAGTTTGTGATGTCGACGCCGTTGATCCTGATCCTGCCGGTACTGGGTCTCAGGAAGCCAGTCATGATATTTATCAGTGTGGTTTTTCCCGAACCATTTGGGCCGATCAAGCCAAGGATTTCACCCTTTTCCAGCTTTAAACTGACATCATCCAGCGCTCGCAAACCGGCAAAATCTTTGGTCACACCCTCAACGACCAGCGCGGTAGTTCTGGGTTGGTTTGGAATTGATACGGTCATAAAGATTTGTTTGAATAATCGCTGAGCGAGAAATAATCCACCTTGTGGGGCTGTGCAGCCCCACAAGGCGATTACCATTATCTGATTAAGCTTGCGGATTCATCGCCCGGGCGGGTTTGTTACCGCGATCCAGCCGAGGAAGGAAGGCTCAGCCCCCTGCAATTCAACCATGGCTACTTCCTTGTTGGGGAAGTGGCCATCTTCTGCAGATGACCAGTCCATTGTACCGCTCAACAGATCGAAAGTCATTTCTTCCATCTTTTGGGCGACCGCCGCACCGTCTGTTGTACCGGCGGCTTCAATCGCCTGGGCATATACATTAACTACATCCCAGCCCATCACAGTAAAGCCAGCAACCGGCGGCTCGCCATACTCTTCTTCGAACAAAGCCAGGAATTCCTCCATGTTTGGACCAGCTTCCGGGCCAAGCCAGGAATGGGTAGCGAAGTACATATTGTTGGCCAAATCTGGTCCCAGGGCAGCCCATAATTCGACATCGTCGTATGTGTCCCCGCCCATGAGGGGGGTCTCAATTCCGGCTGCGCGCACCTGGCGAAGGATGGTCGCCAGTTCAGGGCTGACGCCAGATATGTAGATTACATCTGGCTGCTGCTCCAATGCCTGCAGCCTGCCGATCTGAGCCGAGAAATCCTCGTCACCAGCGGTGTATACATCGTCGGAGACAATCTCACCGCCCAGTGTCTGCCAGTGCTCTTTGAACAGGTCACCCAGCGACTGGGTATATTCATAGGCGGTATCAGTCACAACAGCTGCGGTCTTCCAGCCTTTCTCATTAACAGCCCACTCTGCGGCGGCGGCAGCCATATTGTTATTCCAGACTGAAGCGGTGAACTGTTTGTCGCCCAGCACCTCTGAGCCGTATAGCGGCGAAGAGGCGCACAGCGATGTTCCAACCATATCTGCTTCCTGGGCGGCCTGGCTGGCTGGAGCACCAATATCAAAATCACAAGGCGCGATGATGATCTCAGCGCCCTGTTCAATCAGCTGGCGTGTTGCTGTGCCCACAACAGCCGGGTCCGTCTTGCCGTCAATTTCGATCAATTCTATCGGGCGCCCCATTATTCCGCCCTTCTCATTCAGCACTTTAACAGCAAGATAGGCTGCATCGCGCGGCGGACCGTCGTATGCAGCCATCCATCCGGTCTGGTTGAAAACAGCCCCAATCTTGAGCGGTTGACCTTCAGCAGGCGCAGCTTCTTCTTCCACAGGGGCTTCTTCTTCCATCGGCGCGGCTTCTTCAGGAGTTGCCGGGGCTGCACATGCGGACAATACCATTGCACTTACAGCCAGCAGCGCCATCAAAATGAGCAAGTATTTTTTCGGGTTCATTGTTATCCTCCTCGGAATAATTATCAGATATCTGGTGATCTCATTGAATCAGGCCAGGCTGGGTGAGATCGTTGACCCAGGCTCAGCAGTTTTTTTCTTTTTTCGGTCAATTCATAAAACCTCCTTGAAATATTAATATCGATCTCCATTCTAATGGCAGAGAGCAGATTTACCCGAGCTAGAAATCCAAAAGGAAAAATTCGGCTGTTTCATAATGCTTGTATCCGGTCGTATAACTCACGGGGTAACAATCCTGCCTCACATATCTTGTGAATTGCCGATTCAAAAGCTTGCCGCCATGCGGTCTGGTTAGGATGGATGACAGGAAGTCCGTAATCTGATGGTAACCGCTCGAGGGTAATTTTTGTTTGTTCTTCGACGAGCGGATTGCAAAACTCACTCGCCTGGCGGGCTGCTTCTATCAGGGCTGATTGGAGGTCAGGCGACATGGAACTGAAGGCATGATCATTTACCGCTATTGTCAGGCCCAGAGAATAGCCGTAATCCAGCAGGGTGGCATTCCGGGCGAACTCGTCTGGATGGAGGGTGTTCATGTAAATTGCCGGGACAAGAAATGTATTAATGATGCCATCTTTGAATGCCTGGGGTGCATCAGCCCATTCCACAACAACCGGTTCAGCGCCGAGGGCGCGCCGCAGTTCGAAAGCAGCAGCTGAATTGTAGGAACGGAATTTTCGCCCGGCCAGATCAAGCGGCGAGAAGACCGCTTCAGTGGTCAGAAGTAGTTCGAATGAGTTCGTCCCCCAACTTGATAAAGGTTGGAGAAGGCGGATTCCATTTTGAAGTAATTTATCATAAATTTGTTGTTCAAAAACTTTGCTTTGCAGAAATGCAAGGTAATGGGACTGGTCGCGGAAAAAATATGGCAGGCAGGTTGGCCCACAAAGCTCTGCAATGCATTCAAAGGCAAGCAGTTCATCAATGTAAAAATGGATGGCCCCTTGGGCCAGCCCTTCTACCTGTTCCCGGGCGGTCCCCAGAAGGGAATGCCCGTATATCCGGACTTTATAATCATAATTGGTATTCTGTTCGACTATCTGGGCGAATTTTATGGCTGCCTGACCCCCGATTGAAGACGGATTTATTACCATTCCCAGAGAGCGCGGCTTTTCCGCCGCGGACTCCAGGAAGTATACAAGCGGCCGTCCAAGTGCGTCGCTGATCTTGCGCAGTGTGGGGATTGTGGGGATGGTCAGCCCGCGCTCGATGTCCGATACGTGGCTGGCTGGAAGCAATGTCATCTCAGAGATATCAGCCTGGCGGAGACCCATAGCCCTGCGGGCGTTTCGTATGCGCAGACCAATTTCAAGATTATCAATCATAAAAAAATCACCCTGAAAACAACTGCTTTGGCATACGATTTTCTATCCTGATATGATTCTTATTATAATCCGTTGTATATCTTTTTTATGAAATTTCTACTTCTACCGAATTTTAAATGGATTTCTGATAAGTAATATAATATGTGTATACCATAAACTATAAGTCAGGTCAATTGTTCTGCCAAATATTTCCTTATCGGGTCTGGTTTTATGGAAAATTACTTTGATTGGTCGACCCGCAATTTAACGGGCATTTTCTCGAACGCTTATAAGTAATGAAGGATAAAAAACACATAACACCCCCAGTTTATCGTAGAAACAATTCTGCACAGCAAGCATACCAGGAGCCGGGCAGCAAGGTTGAGTAATCAAGAAAACATGCCCAATTGGATGTGAATCCGACCGTTGTGCACTCCGTTTGAGGCTTAATTAATTGAGGTAAGAATACTCATCAATTTGTTATCAGGGGATGGTTGAAATTATTTTTTACACATATCGTTATTGATCCGTGGCACTTGATGATTTACTTCATTTACCAGGTTATAAACTTGGGGATATAATCAACAAGACATCCGGAATTAAGAACAGCCAACCAGTTGTCCAAGGAGTGAAAAAAAAGTTTAGATATGCAGTTCCTTGATGAATACATAATAATCTCGATTGTAAGGGGGCTTATGCCGGCGATTCGCGCCCATACTTATCTGGATCCCGGTTCAGGCAGTTTTATACTGCAATTGATTGTTGCATCGCTGCTGGGCGGGTTATTTGTGATGCGCAGATACTGGAGCAGAATTACCACGTTCATTCAGAATCTCTTTAACCAAGAGGACGATACAGACCAGGAATGATGGATTCCTTGTATTTTCAACATTACCTGGGGGCTTCGTTTCGAGACCCAAGCGGGTATCTTTTCTATAAGGAGGGGGTGCTTTACCGCCAGATAAATTCGGTCTATAAGCAACATTTTGAAAAGCTCACAAATTCTGGTCTGTATGAAGAGCTTGTCTCTGAAAATCTGTTAATTCCTCACTCTGAAATTCCGAAGTGGGAAAATCTGCCTGCCCAATGTTACAAGGTCATCCAGCCGGAAAAAATAGGTTTTATCTCATACCCTTATGAATGGTGTTTCAGCCAGCTAAAGGATGCTGCGCTGACCACACTGAGGATTCAAACAAAAGCCCTTGAATATGATATGGTCCTGAAGGACAGCAGCGCATTTAATATCCAGTTTCATGAAGGCAATCCGATCCTGATAGACACGCTATCTTTTCAGATTTACCAGGAAGGCCAGCCTTGGATAGGGTACAGGCAGTTTTGCAAACACTTCCTTGCCCCACTGTTACTGATTGCATATAAAGATGTCCGTTTAAGCCAATTGCTGCGAATTTACTTAGACGGCATCCCATTGGACCTGGCGGCGAAACTTCTCCCAATTCGGACCAGGTTCAGATTCCCGGTTCTGATCCATGTTTTGCTGCACGCCTCCAGTGAAAAAAGGTTTGCGGGCAAGCCGGTTGACCCTTCCCGGAGGATGTCCAGAACAGGTATGCTGGGATTGGTTGATAATCTCGAAAAAACTGTAAAAAAGCTTTCATGGTCACCAACCAACGGGGGCTGGTCGAATTATTACGAAGAATCACAATATTCCGGGCCAGGTGCAAAAAACAAAGAAGAAATAATCGCCTCAATAATCGACCGCATTTTGCCGGAGAGTGTTTGGGATCTGGGAGCAAATACTGGTCGTTACAGCCGTCTGGCCAGCCAGAAAGGAATCCCGACAATTGCGATAGACAGTGACCCTGCGGCGGTTGAACTCAATTACAGGAATTGCAGGGACGAAAATGAAAATAACCTGCTTCCGCTGCTGCTTGATCTCACCAATCCAAGCCCGGATTCAGGCTGGGATAACAGTGAGCGGCAAAGCTTGAAACGAAGAGGGCCTGCAGGGGCTGTGTTTGCCCTGGCGTTAATCCACCATATGGCAATCACTAACAACGTCCCACTGATAAAAATCGCAGAATTTTTCCATAATCTCGGACGGTGGCTTGTAATTGAATTTGTACCCAAAGAAGATCCTCAGGTTCAAAAACTATTAATTTCAAGAGAGGATATCTTTACTGAATATGATCTCGAAAATTTCCGGAATGTTTTTTCTGAATACTTCTATATTCATCAAGAATTTGATATTACTGACACAATTCGAAAAATTTTCTTGATGGAGAGCCGTAAACTTGCGAACCATACTGGATAAGCACTTTCACCCCTTGCTCTTTGCAGCCTATCCCATCCTGGCCTTATTTGGTAGCAATATTGAAGAGATCAGCTTTAATACAGCCCTGAGGGCACTCATCGCCTCGCTATTAATCGGCGCAATTTTATATTTTGCCTCAGCCCTGTTGATAAAGGATCGCGGCAAAGCAGCCCTGGTTACCAGCCTGGTGATTATCCTGTTCTTTGCATACGGGCATTTTTATAATCTTCTAAAAGCCAACCAGGATTGGGGAACTCTTCTGGGTAGGCACCGGGTGCTGCTTTTGATCTGGGTTGTGTTGATCGTCGCGGGTGTTTATGTCATCTTAAAAAAAATTAACGCCACAGAATCCATAAACAGATCCTTAAATGTTATTGCAGCAGCCTTGCTAATAATTCCTCTGGTCCAAATTATCAGTTTTGAATTAAGAAGTTATTCTTCGGAAAGCAACATAAATGATGAATATACAGATAGCTTTGATTCCAGCAGACAACCGGCTGACCGGTACCCCGATATTTACCTGATCATCCTGGATGCCTATGCACGCGATGATACTTTACTGGATGAATTTGAATTTGATAACAACCAGTTTCTCCAGGAGCTTGAAAAATCCGGTTTCTATATTGGATACTGTTCCCGCAGCAATTACGCCCAGACAAGCCTTTCCTTATCCTCAAATTTAAATATGAACTACCTAGAAGAGCTGGGAGAAAACTATAGACAGGGGAATACAAGCCGGGCTGGTATCAAGGAACTTATCCAGGACAGCCGGGTGCGGCGCATATTAGAGAGCCTGGGATACCGGGTTGTTGCATTTGAGACTGGTTTTAATATCACGCAGTGGGAAAATGCTGATATTTACCTCTCTCCGCAAGAAGGAGGATTAATTGAGGAGAGGTTATTCAGCGGCATCAACGAATTTGAATTGCTTGTGCTCCGTAATTCGCTCACCCGGATTGTTATTGACAGCGCAGCTTACCTGCCAGAGATCCTTCAACCAGATCTGAATAACCCCAAGAGAATCCACCAGGAGCGAATCCTGTATGTGCTCGACCAGCTAAAAACCCTGCCTGAAACGGATGGCCCGAAATTTGTGTTTGCCCACATGGTCATCCCGCACGGTCCTTTTGTGTTCGAACCAGAAGGTGATTTTGTGGATTATGACAAGCCTTATTATCAGGGATATAAGGATCAGGTCAGTTTCATCAATCGTAAAATCCTTCCAATACTGCGGGAAATTATTCAACAATCCGATCCGGAACCGATCATCATCCTGCAGGCTGACCATGGGGCGGTCAAGTCCACGCCTGATAAGCGGGTGAATATACTCAATGCATATTATCTACCCGGCGAAGGTAATGACCAGGTTTATGACAGTCTCTCACCGGTCAACAATTTCAGACTAATTTTCAACCTTTACTTTGACGGTGGTTTTGAAATCCTGGAAGACGCCAGCCTTTTTTCAACGTACAACCAACCGTATGATTTTGAGGTTATCCCCGAAACGCGTTCAATCTGTGTGAATGAAGATTGAAATTAAAAAAAATTTGGGTTAATTACAAATCCTGCGGCCTGACCTCCGAGCGGACATAGCGGAATTTGCCCGAGGCTTCAGCCAGGATCGAATCAACCTTGATTATATTTACCTGGACCGGTCCGCAAAATGATTGGATGTTCTGGGAGATATAAGTCACCCCTTCTGGCGTGTATCGGTCAGGGTCAACGACCAGGAAAATATCAAATTTGTCCGGCGATTTCTGAACCACCTGGAAGTGGATCACACCGGGCGCCTTCCTGATCAGGTTATCAAAGTAACCCCCATGCACAATGCGCCGGTCGGCCAGCCGGACCAGGTCAAAATTACGACCGATAATTTGGTCGAGTTTCAGGAGGCTGATCCCGAGGGAACAGTTGTGGTGCTCGCCCAACCCTACCGCCAGGTCTTCGACATTGTAGCGGATGAGGGGAAATTCCCAGTTATCCAACCTTGTCGCGACAATCTGCCCGAACTGGTCTTTTGGGTTGGGTTTGATCACTTCAACGATAACAAAATCATCATTGGTATGGAGTGCGCCGCAGGGGTAACTGCAGGCGGCGTACCCAATTTCAAATGAACCATAGCTGTTCATAATCCGGCAGCCGAACACCTGCTCAAGTTCACTCTGCTGCCAGTCATACAAAATCTCAGACCCGGTGATGATCAGTTTAAGATCAAGAGAACGCCCGTCGAAATTATTGGCGGTGATGTACTGCGCCAGCAGGAAAAGTGCTGAAGGAAATCCGCGGATATATACAGGTTTGAACCTGTTGAGATATCTCCACTGCCTCTCTAGGTCTTCTTCCCCGTATGTTATGGCGGGCATTTCCCGTCGGTTGAACAGAACATCTTTTAGCGGTTTGTAGATCCGCCTGTTGAGCCTGGTTTTCAGGCTGTGGTCTAAGGAATAGGTGTTGCCCCAGATCTGCACAAGGCGGTCACCGATTTTTATGCCCCACCTGTCAAAAGCGCGTGTCCGGCAGGCGTGTTCCGCCGCGATCGATATTTCACCTGTCTGGACATGAAGCGGCGTACCGGTTGAACCGCCGGTGGTAAATTTACGGATGGGAGAGCGACGCTTTTCTGACTGGAACAGAGGGTTGAACTCCCTGACCTGGCTTTTGGTCAGTACAGGTAAATCTTCGAAATCACTCCAATCGCGGATATCCTGCGGTTCAAGCCCCAACTGTTTGAAGAGCTGGCGATAATAGGGGACATGCAGGGAGGCATGCTGGATCATCCGGCGCAGTTTCTGAAACTGCAGGTTGCTGATCTCATCCCTAGAGAGCGACAGGTTGGCGCGCGCCTCCGCCAGTTTTTGCCTGTAATTGCCCCCACGCAGTCTTTGCGAGGTTGGAAACAGAAAGCCGGAAACGAATTGGGCGTGCAAATCTCTCATCGGGATACTCTCTTACTTATTCTTGTTGATTACCGCTATTCCCTCAGCAAGAACCGGTCAGAATTATCTCTGAATATAAAAAGCGTATATTTGTCCAGACCACTTCAGGCTTTGTGAGTATAATTTCCTGTAAATTTTAACTCATTGCCAGAGGAGAGGATAGAGATGGAAATCAGCGTAACACAGGAAAGCGCCCGGGTAACGGTTACGGTTTTTACGATCAGCGGCATGATCAACCTGGGCACAGCGGGCCTGCTTGAGGACGAGGCAAAGGCGTATTATGAAGGGGGAATGCGCAACCTGCTCATTGATTTAAGCGAGGTGAATTCGCTCTCCAGCGCCGGCTTACGAACACTTTTGGGTATAGCGAAAATGCTGGGGGTTGGCGTTGACAGGGCAGGCGTAGGTGCGGAAGGCAAGTCCGAACACCTGAAACTACTCAATCCCCAGCAGGAAATCCTGAGAGTACTGGAGATTTCAGGGTTTGATAGTCTGTTCGATATATTCGAAGACCGGGATGAAGCCCTGGCGGCATTCTGAGAAATTTATTCCCAGAAACCACATGTAAAGCGGGGGCAAGACCACTTCTGACTCAGCCAACCTCATCCTGGCTGAAGACCACTTCCTCCTTGCCCATCAATTTTTCAAGCACTTTGCGCTCTATCAGGTCGAGGTGGCGCGGGTTGGAGACATAGTTGAGCTGGTCTACCGGAACGGTCAATACCGGGCACAGGTTAAATCCGGCAATCCACATTTCATACAGCTCATTCAGCTGCTCCAGGTAGGCGGGGTCCATAGTCTGTTCATAATCGCGCCCGCGCTGGCGGATTCGCTCCAGGAGGGTACTGACAGTGGCGCGCAGATAAATGACCAGATCGGGGGGAGGCAGGAATTCGGTCAGCACCTGGTACAGCTCGCGATATGCATTGTAGTCGCGCTTGTTGATGTGCCCATTGCGGTAGAGATTACACGCAAAAACCTCGGCATCCTCATAGACGGTGCGGTCCTGGATTGCCGGACCGGGGTAATTGACCAGTTCTCGGTGGGTATGCAGACGCCGGGTCAGGAAATATATTTGGGAGTGAAATGCCCAGGTGCGCATATCCTGGTAGAAATCCTGCAGATAAGGATTATCCGCGACCGGTTCGTAAAAAGGTTGCCACACCAGGCGGTCGGAAAGCAGGTTGACCAGGGAGGACTTTCCAACCCCGATATTGCCAGCCACAGCGATAAATTTTTTAGAAATATGCGAGTCCATCTGGGTGGGTATCCTCAGGAAAGTATACCAGCCGCTCAGGTTTGGGGAGGTTCAGGATGGGGTTTGCCAGCTTTGAGGTAGGCGACAGAAAGAGCCTGTTCACCGTCCATAACCAGTTCAAGCCTGTATCCGGGACGGCAGGTGTCGATATCAATTAACGTCAGACAGCCTGCGATGGTTTCAGGCGCGGGGATAAACTGTTCCAGTGAATTGGGTGCATTATCAAAAAATTCCTTCCTGAACAGGGCATCCCTATCGCTAAGGTACACCGCCAGAGGGTAGATATTTGATTCGACCAGGTCCTGGAAGAAATGAGTCCCGAAGGAAGCCTCCGGAGCGGGACCGATGCCCGGGCCTGTAACTTCAACCAGCGCCCGGGTATTGTATATGTCGGCGTAACTCACCGGAACGCCGAGATCAGGGTTGACCGTACCCCACCTGCCGGGACCTATGCAGATAAATGTTTCGTTTGCAAGGGCGGCATTGAGCCGGCCGATTGTTCGGCCGACTTCACCCCGGGCTGCGAGCGTTTCTAGCGAAAAATATTTTTCCGGGTAAACGTACAGGATATAACGGATTGCGCTGACCCGTCCCTGGGGCGCCATCCGCTTGGTCCTGAAAATGATGTTTTTCTCTTTTAATTTTGGCGGGATACGGGCGTCCATCTCCTGGAGATAGCTGAGCGGACGGCACTGGAGCAGGGCTATTTTTACCTCCGGTCTGGTGGAAGCGGGGTTCTCAATATGAACTGTGAATTCGGTATCAACCGGAGAGCGGTAATGTTTTTCAAGAGTCCCCAGTATGCGGGTAAAAAGCCCGGCGAGATCAGTCCGGCGGAACAGACCATCAAAGGTGATCACCAGCTGTTTCTCAAGGGCTTCCGGCATTGTTTTCCGGAGAGGCGCCAGATAACCGTCCTGTTCCACCTGGGCGATATAACCTGTAACCGGATCGTCTGGGTCAAGGGCTTCGTCAATTGGCAGGGATTTGAACCTGTTCTCATCGAGATCGATCAGGTCAACATAGCGCTGGGAATATCGGCGGGTATCTCTGGATGACACCTCCGGATGGAGGTGGGGGTGGCTGAGAGCGACCAGGCGCGGGTAATCATTCCCCACCCGCTCAACCGCCCGGGTTCCCAAACCCCATACCAGGCGCAGGAAACCATCATCCCGGCGGATTTGTGGCGACCATCGGTACAGGTTGTGGCTGAATGCCACCCCGGCTGCATGGGGCAGAAGATAGCGCCCGGTCCGGTCGCCCTGCACAGTCTGAATGAGCACTGCCATGCGTTCGTCATAGTCCAGCAGGTCCCTGGTCTGGCGGTAAAGCAGTGCGTCCGGATTCAGGCTGCTGGCATAAATTTTCTTGATCGCCATGGCCAGGTCTTCCAGGTTCTCATCCAGTGTTCCCTGGTTTGGGCAGAAATAGCTGTCGTATTTCCCTGCAAACGAGGTCCCAAAGTTATCCTCCAGCAGACTGGAGGAACGGACGATAATCGGATTGCGCCCGATGTTCACTAGCATAATCATCAAGGCTTCAAGTGTTTCAGGCGTCAGTTGGCTTTCTAAAAATTCAGCTTTCAAGCGGGGGTATTCCGAACAGATATCCTGTTCCATCTTATATTTCTGATCAGCCCAATGCATTAAATTGTTGAGAGCCATGAAATTATAGAGCAGGTCAGCGCCGATATAATATGACTCGGGGATAGAAATGGTTTCCCTTATGGTTTCATCTCCGACCTCATTCAGGATGCGATATGCTAACAGCATCCCGGCGGCTTTACCGCCAATTTTGCCGTGCCCGATTTTATGGGTGCGGATTTCGTTGAGGTCTTCAATTGTGAACCAGTCTTTGGCGATCTTTACATATGCAAGCTGGTCGCTGATCATTGTCCGGATTAATACAACCTTTATTTCCTGCAGGCGAGCCTGGTGATTCTTACGTTCTTCGGGAGGGATACTCTCGATAGCCATCGCTTGCTCAAACAGCATGTTCTGGGGGGCTAGTTCAGGATTGAATGAAACCATCAGGTCTTCAGCGATTGCGCCGCGTTCAGCCAGTGTCTGGCGGACAAGTTCATTGAATAGATCAAAAGGCAGGTTGTATGCAAAATAGAAATCAGTCAGGTATTCGCGCACCCTGGATAAGCGCAGTTCCCAGATATCGGCAGGCTCATCCGCCATCGGATCGTTGAGCACCTCCAGCCTCTGTGAACTGACCGCTTTTTGTTTCACCTCAGTTTCAAAATCTTCCAGTGGAATAACCCCGCGCTCGAATAACTCGCGCCTCATCCGGGCCCGGATTTGGGTCTGTAAAATCGGGTACTGCGCCAGCGAAAGATAAATTTGGAGCGTCCGGTCAAAAGTGGCAGGAGGCAGGGTCATATTTATTTTGAAATAAAAAGTCAGCACGTTTGAAGTTCAACGTGCCAACCAGATTCAAGTGAATAAACCGGTCAACTGCCGAGGTGCATCGGCATAATGACATGGGTAAACACGCCCTGCCCGTCATCTCCGCCGCTGGGCCGGATGACCCCGGGACTGGTTTCGGTTGAGGTCTCCAGGACGACATGGGGGGTGTGAATCACATCCAGCGCCTCTCGAAGGAAACGCACATTGAAGGCGATCGTGAGTGGATTACCTTCTATGTTAGCGTCCACATTGTTCTCGTTCGAGCCGGTCTCTTCAGACTGCCCGCGGATATTGATGGAACCGGGCGATTGGGCATCACCGGATTTTATTTCCAGGCGGGCAATATGCGACCCTTCCCGAGCGAAAATTTCAGCTTGCTTGCAGGCTTTGAGGAATTCAGAGGTGGATATCACTGCGCGATTATCGCTGGATTTTGGGATGATCTGTTCGTAATCCGGGAAAGTGCCTTCAATTAACTGGGAGACAAGCTCTGCGTGCTCCAGCCGGAACAGAACCTGACCGCGACCGGCAGGGACGTACATGCGCACTGTCTGGTCTTTGTCGGTGGCAATCCGGGCGAGTTCGCTCAGGGCGCGGGCAGGCACCACAATTTTGACCGAATCGGAAACAGGGCTGGATAACGGGGCGCTGCGTACCGAAAGGCGGAAACCATCTGCGGCGGCCATAGTGATCGTGTCCTCTTCGATATTGATGAGCACTCCTGTCAGAATCGGCCGGGCTTCATCTATTGAAGCCGCGAATACAACCTGCTGGATCATCTCTTTCAGATCTGCAACATTGATTTCCAACCCATCATCCGGCTCAAAAACTGGTACCGGGGGAAATTCCTGCGAGTCGATGCACTTAATTTCTGTAGTGGAAGCGCCGCTTTGCAGTAACAGCGACATCATGCGCACGTTAAGTTCCATATTAACGGGGAGATCAGGGGCCAGGGTGCTTACCAGGTCGGTGAAAGTTCGGGCTGGCACTGTGGTGGAACCTTCATCCTCAATTTTTGCGCCTATCCAGCAGGTTATCCCCAGTTCGAGGTTGGTCGCTGACAGGCGAAGGCGGCCTTCATCAGTTGCGACCAGAACATTCGCCAGGACCGGAAGGGTGCTGCGCGGGGAAACCGCTCTTGAGACGATGTTAAGACCGTGGGCTAAGCTCTCTTGGTTTACGTTTACTTTCATGACCGCCGTCCTCTCCTGCACTAAGTTAATTAGAGTATACAACGAGAGAGGATAAATTGACAAGCATTCCGCGTTGAAATTCCTTTTTCCGAGGCGGGCTGCGGGGTAAAACCCGGCGCTGAAAGGATCAATCAATCTGGTCTGGAGGGTTTTTTTGATGAATATATGCGAGCTTCCCTACTGCGCGGATCATAATACTCCGGGAAGGAACCTGGACAGGGAATATTAGCCTGAAAAAGGGGAATAAAAACCGGGGGTTGTCAAAGAAAGTTCTTTCGACAACCCCCGGATAGGTCTAAATTTCAATCACTATTTAATTGAATACCTTACACCCAACCGCGCAGGCGCATCACCTCCGCGACTCTCTCAACGGATACGACATATGCAGCCAGGCGGTTATGCAGGTTGAGTTTTTTGGCGGTGTTGTGCATTGAGTGGAAGGCTGCAGTCATCTTGCGGTCCAGCCTTTCGTGGACATCGCTCTCCTCCCAGTAATAATCATAGGTGTTCTGGACCATCTCAAAGTAGGAGACCGTAACACCGCCAGCGTTGGCCAGGAAATCCGGGATGACGTAGACACCGTTCTCAAATAGAATCTGGTCAGCCTCGGGAGTTGTAGGGCCGTTTGCCAGTTCAACGCTGATCTTGGCTTTGATATTCCCGGCGTTGGATTGGGTAATAACGCTTTCCAAAGCGGCAGGGATCATAACATCGACATCCAGTTCCAGTAGTTCTGGATTTGTTATCTCGGTCGTTCCGGGATACCCCAGGACGGTTCCGTTTTGTTGTTTGAAAGCAAACACAGACTCATAATCCAGACCATCCGGATTGACAATGCCGCCTCTTGAGTCTGAGACTGCGGTAACCTTCAATCCGAGCAGTTCCTCCCCCAGTTTATGGGCAAAGGAACCGGCGTTTCCATAACCCTGGATTGCGGCAGTGGCGCCGTTCAGTTCGATGCCAAGAGTCTTGCCCGCCTCGCGCAGGGTGTAGATCCCGCCGCGTGCGGTTGCATCGCCGCGCCCGGCTGAACCGCCCAGTGCGATCGGTTTTCCGGTGATCACTCCAAATTCGTTGTATCCCTGCAGGAACGAGAACTCGTCCATCATCCAGGCCATTATCTGCGGGTTTGTGTATACGTCCGGGGCAGGCACATCCTTCTCAAGGCCGATCAGGCGGCCGACCTGGCGGATATACGCCCGGCTCAGGCGTTCCAGTTCGCCCTGAGAGAGCTGTCTCGGATTGCAGATAATGCCGCCCTTGCCGCCCCCCAGCGGGATGTCAACCATTGCACATTTCCAGGTCATCCAGGCAGCCAGCGCCCTGACAGTATCAATTGTTTCATCGGGATGGTAGCGGATTCCACCTTTCGTGGGGCCGCGCGCATCGTTATACTGGACCCGGAAGCCGCGGAACACCTGGGTGGTGCCGTCATCCATTTTTACCGGCAGAGTGACATGCAGTTCTCGCAGCGGCCAGCGCAGCATTTCATGTGTGGCCGGATCCAACTGTAGCACTTCGGCGGCTTCATCCAGCTGTGCCTGGGCAATGGCGAACGGATTTAATTCTGACATTGATTGATCTCCTTTATGATATGAATTGGGTTGGTTGAAATTGATTTGTTCCAATGGATAAATTAAATTGATTAAATTTAAAAATAAATCCTTCAATTCACGGCACGTATAACCAGCCGCGTTCTTTCATGGCCTTTACCACCCGGTCGATTGCGACGATATAGGCAGCATCTCGCATGTAGATTTTTTCCGCTTCAGCGACCTTGAGGACATCCGCAAAGGCCCGGGTTAGTTTGTTGTTCAAACGGTCGATCACTTCCTCCCGCGACCAGTAATAATTCATGTCATTCTGCACGCCTTCAAAATAGGACACGGTTACCCCGCCGGCATTGCATAAAGTATCAGGGATCAGGAAAATACCGCGGGCTTCGAAAAAGCGGTCGGCTTCAAGTGTGGTGGGACCGTTTGCGCCTTCGGCTATGATTTTCACGCGGTCGCTGATCGATTTTACAGTTTCGGCATTTACCTGTCCTTCCAGGGCGCACGGCATCAAAATATCGACATCTTTCTGGATCCATGCGCTCCCGTCTTCGATAATGTATCCCTTTTCATAAGCCTGATCCATATTGATTGATCCATATGGATCTGTTATTGAGATAAGATCGCGGGGATTGACGCCCTGCGGATGGCTGATCGTGTAGGAGGTAAGATCTCGGCGGTCCCAGCAGGAAACGCATTCAACCGTGCCTCCCAGAAATTCGGAAAATCCAATTGCGGCATACTGGGCAACATTTCCAAACCCCTGGATGGAAACCCGGCACCTGGAAGGGTCAAGTTTGAGGTGCTTGATCGCTTCCCCGAGGGTATAGACCACTCCGAAACCGGTCGCCTCCATTCTCCCGAGCGTTCCGCCGCCGCCCACCGGTTTACCTGTGATCGCGCCGGGGGTGTATGCTCCCGCCATCTTTGAGTATTCGTCCATCATCCAGCCCATCATCTGGGGGGTGGTGCCCACATCCGGGGCGGGGATGTCCTGGCGGGGACCGATCGCCCGCCAGAATTCAGTGATCCAACCCCGGCACAGGCGTTCTTTTTCTGAATCGGCCAGCGCAGCGGGATCTACAGCAACCCCACCCTTCGCGCCTCCCAGGGGGATATCGACAACCGCGGTTTTCCAGGTCATCCACATCGCCAGCGCCCGGATCGTGTCCAGCGTTTCTGAAGGATGAAACCGGATCCCGCCTTTGGCTGGGCCGCGGGCATCATTATGCTGGACTCGAAAGCCGTAATAGATATTTAGCGTGCCGTTATTCATCCGCACTGGAATCTGGAATTTATACTCGCGCCTGGGAAAGCGCAGCATTTCGGCGACATAGCTTTCGAGGTTGAGAAGTTCCGCCATGTGGTCGAATTGTGCCTGGGCGATAGTAAAGGCGTCAATTAATTCAGTCATACCAATATTGTGGAGACCTGCTGAATGGTTTTGCGATGAGTAAAAAATAAGCGGACATACCGGAGGAATGTCCGCTTGAACTGCCAGTTTTTATGGACAACATAGTGCCCTTCAGGGATAATAACTCGCCCTTACGGGACGAAAATCTTCCCATATTTTATGCGCTTCCAGAAAGGTGGATACGGCCTTACTTTAACAGAACTCGATTTTAGCGTCAAGTGACAAATGCAACAAAGCTTTTGATAACTTTTGTTCGCCTTAAAACCGGTTTTGAGGGAGATCGAACCTTATTCCTGGCGTTTAACAGGGATTATCGTTCGATTTCCGCCAGCTGCTTTTCCAATTCGGTTTGTAGGATCCGGGGATTGGCTTTGCCTCCGGTCTGGCGCATTACCTGCCCGAAAAACCAGCTGAACAGTCCGGACTTGCCATCGAGGTACTCGTTTACCTGCCCGGGGTTATCGGCAAGTACGCCTCTGACCAGGTCCGCGATCTGGCTGGAATCTGAAATCTGGCGCAGGTTGCCCTGGTCGATTATCTCTCTGGCGGGTCGGCCGCTCTCCAGCATCTCGAGCAGGATGTTTTTGGCTGTACTCTGGTTTATGTGGCCGTCCTGGATTATCTGGAGCAATTCCGCCAGCTCTTCGGGTGGGGTTTTTATCCGGTCGATTTCGGTCCCGTTCTCGTTCATATAAGCGAAGACCGGTCCGCTGATCCAGTTTGCGATTGTTCTCGGGGGGATCTGCTCCCCGGCAGCAGCCACCGCTTCAAAATAATCGGCGACCGGCTTTTCAGCGGTCAGAACCGCAGCATCCGTAGGTTTCAGGCCGTACTGCTGCTCGAAACGCATCTGCCTCTGGAGAGGCAGTTCGGGCATACCAGCCCGGATTGATTCGATCCAGCCCGGCTGGATTTCAAGCGGGGGCAGGTCGGGCTCCGGAAAATAACGGTAATCATG
>Ga0180438_10005084_pt1 | contig 18531 bp, 39 predicted proteins | sample SS_ome_12_FD_132455 | JGI IMG/M metagenome (GOLD analysis project Ga0180438, IMG submission 132455) | Hypersaline lake sediment archaeal communities from the Salton Sea, California, USA - SS_3_D_2 metaG | ecosystem: Environmental > Aquatic > Non-marine Saline and Alkaline > Hypersaline >...
GTATCCCCTATAACTGTATAGAAAAAATCGCATATATATATATTCAATTTGATGTGACGGGTTTGTTTTGCCTGCGTGAATTACAAGATCTGTGTGCTGCTGCAAGAGGTGAGTTTGGGTCGCTAGGTAGTAGGTGGTCTGCTGTGAATGGGTCGTTAGGTCTTTTGCCTTCTCCGCATATCCAGCAGGCGATAGCGGTGTCTCTGATTTGTTTGGCTCGTTTCTTGTAGTCGCCTTTGTAGTGCGGTCTGTCTGGTTTTGGGTGTTGCCTGTTCCAAAGTGTTTGGCATCTTGTGCATCGTGTGGCGTTAGTTGTGAGGCTTCGGCAGTTGAGACACGGGCGTTGAATTGGCATTAGAACTTGTGTGAGTTAAGTAGTTGTTCTGCTTGTCTTTTGTCTTGCATTGGTGCGCCTGCGTATTCAAAGATTGCGCAAGGTCTTGTGCCTTGTCGCCATTCTTTTCCTACTGTTGAGTTTTTGCCTACTACTGGTTTTGAGTATTGTGGTTTGCGGTCTAGTTTCCATTGTGCTGATCTATCAAAGCCTCTGATGAGTGCAGGGTGCGCTGGATATGTTCGTAGTCGTTTGCCTACTGTTTTGTGTGCTGCGCCTAATGTGTCTGCTAATACGAACGCTAAACCAAGCCCTTGCCAGTCGGGCAGTGTTACGAGTCTGCTAACTCCAACAATGTTTTTGGCTACTGCGTGTGGTCTGTGTAGTAGTCCTGCGAACGCTGTTGGTTGTTCATTTATGAAGATTGCGTAGCATCTGGCTGCTTTGTTTAGTTCTTTTGTTAGATAGTGAAATGGAGCGAATAGTTGCCAGACCGAGTAGTGAACAGATTTGATCTCAATGTTAAGTTTGGGTCGGGGTTGAACCGACCTCCAAACGAACTGATGAGTGTTCATATCTATTACCCAATCGGGTTGTAACCAGTCCACTATGTCGTAGTGACAACTTGCTGCTACGAATTGCTTGTTTTCTTTTCGTATCCATTTGGATACTGCTGTTGCACCGATCTTGGCTACTTGACGATCAACTACTGATGTAAATTCATCAACAATTATTGTTTTGTCTTTTGGGGTTTCTAAGATCTGTCTTGCAAGATTGACTCTGAATTTTTCGCCTGTTGAAAGTATGTTGTATGGTCGTAACCAAGACGGGATCGTGTTGAAGCCTACGGCTGAACAAGATGATGAGATTTGTTCTGCTGTGAACGATGAATCAAAGTCGTCAATGACTGATTGTTTATCCCAGATTAGATTGTTTGGTTCACCGAATTGATGTTTGAGAACGGTTGATTTTCCGCTTCCTGATGCGCCGACTATAAGCCCTATGTTCCATTTTTGTTGTTCTAGTGGTGCATCAATTTGCCAGTTCAGACTGTGTTCTGTTTGTTCTGGCACATCAAACATACTTGAGACTTGTTTGGCTCTTGTTGATTGACTGATCGGTGTTTTTACTGTGATGTTTATTTGTGTCATTTATTCTCCTTTATAGATTTACTGGTCTTGCGTGGTAGCCTTCGTCTTTGAGTTTTTCAAGTAGTTTTGTTTGTTCTTGCGAATCTGCAACATCAACAACAACACCGTATTGAATGTTGCCTAATTGTGGGTTTACATCTCCGCTTTCGTCATCTAGAGCCAAGTCTTTTAATAGATTGTCTAGATCATCGCCATCGTAGGCTGTTCCAATTAAACCTTCGTCTGTTTCTGCTAATTCTTTTAATAGATTGGCTAGTTCTATGTCATCGTATGAAGCGAGATCTGTTGTTCTGTTGTCTGCCAACAGTATGCGTAATGCTTCATCTTCGTTTTGTGTTTCTATGAAACCTGCGTTGATTTGTGTCCAGCCAAGAGCCTTTGCTGCTTTCCAAGTGTGATTGCCTGCAAGAATATGGTTGGTGCGTTTATCTACCACAATTGGGCGATACTGTCCGTGTGCTTTAAGCGATTCAGAAATCGCACCAACATCACCTTCACGCACATTTTTAGGGTGGGCTTGAACCGAATCTATATCTACGATTGTGTGTTCTATTTTGCGTTGTTCCATCTCTAATCTTCTTCTATGTCATAGTTGGCGTAACTCATCGTGATTAACTTGCCGTCAGAGGCTACACCAATCCAAGTTGGTGCGTCACTATCGCATAGACAGCCGACTGTTCTTCTCGGCTCTGGCTCAAAAGTGTGTTTGCAGTTCAGGCATCTAATTTTCATAGTTCGCTAAATCTCCTTCCAGCGATCTTTTTGTTGAAGTGTTTGATGTTGTTTGCTGGTATCCCGACAAGGTTGGTTTTGAGCAAGATTGCCAATAAGTCTGTTGCGTCTTGGCTTGTGTATCCAGCGTCAGTTATGGCTTGTTCATTAGGGAATACATCTGCTCTGCGATCATCTGGTGTGATTAGATCGTCTTGAAGTCCGCCTGTTGAGTAAAGCCACCTGAAATTGATTGGTGCTTCGTTGCCGTGTTGTTTAAGCATCGCTACTTCTTTTGTGTAGGCGTAGAACAGCACTTGAGGGTTATCCGCTGCGATAGCAAACCAAAGATACAAATATTGTTCAGAGTAAAAGTCGCCTGAGTCGTGTATCCGAACTGCTGCTCCACCGTTGCGTATCCAAGCCGTAAGCCAGCGATCATCGGTCAGTTCTACGCCTTCGGGCATTTGTCTTGCTTGCAAAGTTGGCTTAAACCGTTTATGGCTTAACTCTTTGTTAATCATCGCTCTAAACAAGATCGGTTGATCAAGGGTTAAACGCAAGTTTTTAGTGTGTGCTGCTAAAACATTTGAGAACAGGTATGTGCCGTTTCGGGCGTAACAAACTTGGGCGCAAGCCCCAGCGTTAGGGCAAGTCTTAAAGATCTCGCCATCTAGTCGCACATACCAAGCAGGGATAGCAAAATTATGTATGCGATGCGGTTTTAGTTCGCTGTTTTGTGTCAGCAATGGCATTAGTTTTTATAGTTCTGCGCCTTGAGACATAGCGATTCGCATACGATCAACCATCTGCTTATACATCGCCAACTCTTGCACCGCTTTAGCGTAAGCCTCGCTTAATGTTTCTTTTTCAGCCTTCAACGAATCACGATCTTCTCGCATATGGTCAAGCGCAACTTGTAAATCATCTGTTCGTGCTTGCCAATGTTGCAGTTCGGCGTTCAAACTTTCGCTCATTTTTTAGTTCTCCGTTTCTTAATCTCTGCTTCTAACGCTTCAACTGTCGCTATTAACTGATCTGCTTCCATCTGCCCAACACTTAGCCTTCTAAGAAATGTTACCGCATTCTGTAAATCTTTTAAGGTCATAACTCGCTTCGCTTTCTCTCTCAAATAAAAATAAGTTCTCGTGCCAGCCAACCCTATTAGGGAACAAGCCACCGCTCAAGAGGGGATAAAAGCGATGATTGGCTGACACGAGAACACTTTAAGCCTATCGGCTGCGATTCGTATATGTCCTTCGTGGTCGTTTGTAACTGCGCTCATAAGACAGAGTGCTAAAGGCTCTTAAAGCCACGCTGAGCAGTAGCCCGATGATTATGCCGTAGCCAACCCAGCCTGCTGAAGTTGATTTGGTTTCAGATGGCAAAACCATCATCAACAGAAGTAGCCCGATGCCTGTGAGTGAAAAGAATAACGATTGTTGTGGTCTCATTTAACTTCTCCTATTTCGTCAATGTTGTAGTTGATTTTCTCTACTTTGCAAAGATGCACTCTTTCTTCGTTGAGTGTCATCATTGATTTCAAGAACTCTTGTGCGCCTGTTTGGATATCTTCGCCTGCTGCTGCGAGGCTTAAGAGGTTCATTAGCCAACTCAGCGCACCTGTTTCGTCAAAGCCTGCGTCTGCTTCGTCATCTGACCAGTCTTGCATTGCTACTACAAGCCTGATTTCAAATAGTGCGGTGTCTCCGCTTGAGATCAGTTCTATGTGATCTAGTGAATGTTTAGTGATTTTCATTTTGCCTCCTCTGATTGTGATATTTGATTTAACATCTTACGGGCTTCGTCTGCTTCTGCTTGCCATTGTTCAAGTAATTCGTAGTGTTCACAAGCGTCTTTCCAAGCCATTGCTGGTGTAGTAATCGTGTCTAACTTTCCCCAGCAATGCTCTATGTAGCCCAGCATTTGTAGAATAGTTGGCTGGCTTACTCTAAGATGCTTTGCAAGCGAAGCGAGATCTAGTTGCTGATATTTGGTTTGCCCTGCCCAATAGCCTGCGTTCTCATAAGCGTAAATTGGTATACCGTTGTCGTCAGCGAGATGAATTAACAGAAGCGGTTTTAGTTCTGGCATCTGCTCTGCGATCTGATCGTGTATTGCGCCTCCTGATTCAAATACCCAACGATTATTCCCTGCTTTGCGCTCAACTTCGCCTGTAATGCTGAAGTATGGTTTTTTATTTCCGTCTAGGTGAACTAACTCGGCTCTGACTTTCATTCGGTGTTTTACAGCCTTGCCGTTATAGCAAGCGTAAAACACTTTGTTGAACTCTTTTGTTGCTAACAATTTCATTTCTTCCTCCTCTGTTGTTGTTTTGTTTTTCGGCTTTCGCCTTGTGGGTGTTCAGGGCTTGAACCTGAAAGCCTGCCAGCCACCCGATCTGACTATTTGCTGTAAACGGTCAATTCTTGAATCTTGTAGAAAAGTTCTGATCTTTGCTCTCCAGTAAGACCAGCCAAGTAAGCGAGAGTGTTGATCTCGTGTTCCAATCTTTTTGACTCTTGCACGATTTCTTCAAAGCGACTCGGATTTATCCAACCGAGATCAAGTCTTGCGCCGTTCTGAAGTCTTGCTTGCTCTGATTTGGCTGTGCGAATTAGTTGCATCAATGCTTTATCAATGTCTGTTCGGCTGTCTGCGAATCTGATGATCGCATTGAACATTGAATAAGCAGTTCTGCCTTCTGGCGTTTCGTTTTCGCTTTCAATTCCTGCAAGAACTTCTCTCGCAAGACTGTAAGTATCTTCGTGTTCTCCTGAAAGCAGATTCAGGATATTTGTTTTAAGTGTTTCCATTTCTAAGTCCTCCTCTTGAACTTTGAGATTTTCTGACCTCATCAGTAGCGAAGTAATCGCTAGACCCCTTTCGGGGTTTCGGTCTAGTTTTCTAATCCGCAAGCCTCATAAAACTTTACATAGTTGAAATTAGGATTATCTTTTTTGAGTGCCTGCCCTAATGTTTCATAGACCAAATGATCTAAGACTGTTGTAACTAGTCTGCTATCAATTTTTGTGTTTTTTGAGTAATGAATACTCTCGTTTATTTGTTTAATTGCTTCTGCAATTAGTTGGTAATCTTTCTTAGTCATTTCTAAGTCCTCCTCTTGAACTATTTTTCTTCTTGTTTTTCTAATTTTTCTTTTTCTAATCTTTCGTTGAATTGTCGGTTTAATTTATTGGCTTCCCACACGCAATATTTTTTAAGATCAGCGTTATAAACCTGACTGTCAGTTTCTGTATCAATTACTAGCCACCAAGTTTTTTTCGTCATATGAAAACGAACATCATTATGACCCATTTCCATAAAGCGTTGATGGAATCGTTCACATTCGGGGTGCTCACAAGGTGCTTCTTCAATTTCTTTCTTTACAATGTATCTTGCCATTTCTAAGTCCTCCTCTTGAACTTGTTAAATATCAAACTAATAGCAGCATTGCACGGTTGCAAATCATTTGAAGTCGGGAAACGCTTATTTTATAAGCATTTTAAAAGATTTTTTAAAAAAGTCTCAAAATTAACACGAAATCCAAGCACTCCAACCGCATCTACCTTTCGCACGATCATAAACAATTAACGCTTGCGCTGAAGCAATCGTGATATCAACATCAAACAAATCTGCTGGAATCAACTCACGATTTAAAACAGTTTGCAAATACCCTTTCGGATAATAAGTAGTGCGTTGAATCCAAAACAAATTGATTTGAAAAAGACCTAAAGAACCTTTTACGCCCTGAACAATGTTCGGGTCATTCTTGTTGTGTGCTGTAGAAATGCAACGAGATTCACGCCAAACAACTTCATCTGCTTTGATGACATCTTTTTCAAGCCAGCCAGCGTCACGCAATTTACCCCACAATTCAGGGCATTTTGCCCAAACAGGAACACTTCGCTTTGTTTCTGGAACAAAATCAAACGGGTGTTGTTTCATCTGTAAGCGATCAACTTTCTTGGGTGCTTCTGCAGCGTCAGCAACACCAATCCACCCAATACAACTTGTAACAAATAAAACAACAATCTTTTTCACATTAACTCCATTCACCGTGTCCTCCTTCTGAACTTGGTTATAGGTTTCTAGTTTTCTTTTTTCTGTCCTTGACAGGTCGTGGCGTGTTCGCTCATCGTTCGCCTCAGTCGGCGTGTGTCTCAACCTTAGCATTGTTTGAGTCGGTTGCTCTCTCTAATTTTTATTTAAAAGAGAGAGAAAAACTTGACTCTCAGTGGAATAAACAGATTATGAAACCCCCCTATCGCTCTGCCTTCACTGCGATTCCCAAACAAATCATTCGCCTCACACCATAATTGCTTACAGCGTGATCAACCCTCGTTACCGAGTGTCACCAACTACCGTGCGAATGGTTTAGGTCTGCGTGAGTATTCTTCTCGTTTTCGTTTGTTATTCAATTACGCTGATGCGAACTCCCGACATTTACAAGGCACAACATATGTGTATGTGCGTTCCATAACAGTTTTAGTAAAGCCTTCACAAATCAATTCTTTAGTGTTGAAGTTCCAACGCTTCCCGTTATCCCAACCGTTGCCGTCACAAATCTCACAAACGACAACAGTTCTTTCAACTGCTGGTTTGCGCAACAAACGAAACTCGTAATGAACTTGTTTTAAAGTCGGGAACTTTTCGTAATGATCCATTATTTGTGGAACAATTTTTCTTGCATCTTCAACACTTTGATACAACAAAAAATCGTCTGCTGTCCACGCATCTTTAACTTTCTTTAAAGCGATAGTTGTAGCAGGATAAAGACCGCAAATGCGATCAATAAAGCCTTCTATTTGTGCTGGTGTCATTTTGCCTCCTCTTTCAAGTCTCTGAATATAGCCCGTAAAATATCAATTCCTACGAATACTTTATTTTGCGAGTGTTTAGCGTCTCTAAACACCATCTACTGCTTTCTGACGCTTAAGTAAATGTGCTACAAGATCATCAAATGAAATCAGTAAATCCTTAGAGGCACTGTAAAAAAGTTCGTTAATTTGTCGCTGCTTATCAAACGCTTGAACTTTACGCCAATGACTCTTTGACTTAGGTGAAAGACAAACTAAACCTCCTGTTTTCTGCGACACAAATACATAAGCCAAAGGTTCAACTATTTTGTTGTCAAAACTAGAAACCGTATCTACAAACAAACTTTGATAAGGATAATTCAAGTAATCACTAGTAAAATCCCTACTAGATGATTTAACTTCTAACGGCTTATAGTTCCAATCAAAAACAATGTCCTGCTCGTGTTTGGTCATATGTTCTCGTTCAGCAGTCGTTGTAGCGATCTGAATATCTGGCGCATAACATCTGATGCCTTTACTTTGTAAAATATCGGCAACATATTTTGACCAGTAACCACCTTGCTTAAATGCTGTTACATAATCAAAAGTCACTATTGTCCGCCTTCGTAGTATTCGTGCATTGCAGGGCGCACCAATTCCTCCCAAGTGCTAAGCCTGACCATCACAAGCCCTTCACTGCCCCAATCGTCAGGCATTAAAATCGCCCGTGTAGGTTTACGCCTAGAACCAAAATCAGCCTCGTTAGAACGCACCTGAGCCTCTATACGAAGCCACGCCGTAACAGCAGCCCCAATCTGCTTGCCTGCTTTAACCTCGTTAGCGAACAGAACATCTTGCCAGCGTTCCTCGTTGCCATCACCGAACTTATGTGAAGGCGCAACACCAAGACGCTTACGAGCGACACGCTGTTTATTGAGTCCTTTGGTGCGTGATCGTTTGCCTCGTGCTGTCGGGTCAGCGCAACCTTTTACACGCCTGCTGCCGTCTCGTGATGGTCTACCAAGAGTGCCGAACTTAGGGCAGTCAGGTAGTTTGCATTTATCTTGATTGCCTTGACAATCGCCTTTGCGTTCCTCAATCCTCATCAGCGTCATCTATCTTCTCACCACAAAAAGGCTTTCGTGGAAGAACACGCTTAACTAAACAGGCACAAAGTTTTGCGTTCATTTCACCATCTCCTTTAACTCTCTACGCAACTTCGCTCGCTGAGGCGGTGTCATACCACCAAAAACACCCCAACGATCATCAGTATCCTCTAACACAATAACCATATCTAAACATTCCTGACGCACCGAACAATTAGCGCAGATCGCTAACGCTTCATCGTAACGATGCTCATTCAGAGTTCTGTGATCAGGAAAGAATATGGTTGCCTTCTTACCACGACACGCTGCACTCTCAGACCAATGTTCACGACTCACTAAAAAACCTCGCAATCAAATCGTTTATCTCACCGAACTTAAAGATCGCTTCACGCAGATCATCAAGCGACTGTCTATCTGTGCCGTCAAAGACTACGACTCTGCGAGCGCAATCAATGACGACACCGATAGCGAACTCATACGCCATCTGTAATTCTTCAGAAGGGTTCTTCATTGGTTTTCTTCTGACGCATACCCATCAAATGTTTGATTAGGTCGGAACCCTCTTTAGTTGTAAGCGTGTTTAGATTCGTTTTGTCAAATAGTTGCTTCAAAATCGCACTAATATCTCCATCAGCAACTTCTTTCGCTAATGATGACACTAAACCTTTCTGCTTGTCTGATATCAGGCTGCCGATCTTCGCCGTAGATTTCTGCGGTGTAGAGAACGCCTGTTCTATTTGCTCGTCACTCAACGCATCTGAAAGCGTGTTTTTTGGTTGAACATTTGCTGGGTGCGCTTGTTTGCTCTTTTCAGCCTCAACTTGACTCATTGGGTAACTGGTATAAACACTGCTAACATTGTTGCGTGGTGCTTCCCAATCTTGTTTAGACCAGAGCGACAAGCAGATGCCGAAGCGCATCGCTGCGTTTCGCAAGAAGTCACCAACAAGTTCTTTATCAAGATCGGGTTTATCTGCCCTTACCGAACCGACACCGACAAGCGACTTACCTAACAATGTAAGCGTTGCCCACATAGTTGCCATACCGTTTGCTTCGTGTATTGCTGGTCTGCCATCTACCCAAGCGACAGGTTGCCAGTTCCACATCGGGTCAATCTCAATCAATATGCGAGTGATCTCTGCGTGGCTTACATACGCAAGATTAATTCCGTTGCGTGGAATCGTTCCTACGATCTTCGGATCTGGAGTGGCATATTGTTCCAGCACCGCTTTCAACATTACTGCTTCTGTTTCATTACTCATTTCTTTGCCTTCTCTCTGTGTGTTCTCATCACACGATATGGATTACCTTGTTTTTCATATTGCTTAACTAACTCTGGGTGTGCTTCACGCAACGCTTTTGTATCTAACGAAGTCTTACCATCTTGCTGTTTCCACGAAACGACCCGTTGCCCGTGCAACAAACCGATCTCGTTACCTAACAACATTCGTGCTAATTCATCTTTCGCTCTTGCCTCCTGCTCTGCTGCTTGCTTCGCTAACGCTCGTGCTTCTTCTAACTGAAGCACCCATTCGCCTGCCTCGTTTGGCAAATCAATTGTTGTCGGTGCTACCTGAAAGATTCGTGCAATATCATCAGCAGAAAAGTTGTTGATCTCATCTAAAGGTGCGCTATTTGTATCAACCCACTCGCCAAACACTTCGCTTTCTAAACGCAAACTATCAATTGCTGCTGTGTTCTCAGGCAACTCCACAATACTGATACGCAAATCACGATCAAGAACACTGAACCAAACAGGGCATTTAAGAACTGCTTGTTGCGCCCAACCCTGCCACAGCCATTCAGCAGGAAGATCTGAAGAATCGTGAATTGAATAACGAGTAGTTGTTTTCGCTTCAACCACAACGCTCGGCGACTGCCAATGATCTACACCGTCAAGCGAAACAGACAATCTGTTACTCCGATAAATCCATTCAGGCGTAAAAAACGACATACCTAATTCATCTGATGCTGCTTCAAGCAACGGCTTCTCAAGTAGATTGCCACGCCGAAATATCGCTGACTCTGCTTGCTCTTGAGGCTCGTTAAGTTTGTCTGCGAACAACTCTGCTCTCGTCTTATAAGGCGAAGCGTTCATCAGCGCAGGGATATCAGAAGCCCCGAACACGCATCTACCTTCATCATCTCTCCATCTAGTCAGTAGCCATTCTTTGCTTCCGTGTTTCGGTTTCAGTATTCGTTCCATTTTTATCCTTCTCTCTTGTCTTGTTTATGTTGATTTGATCGTTACAAAAGGGTGTTACACGGTTGTTTGCGAATCATTAAAACCCTCTAATTTCAAAATGTCGCTAATCAAAACATCAGTTTCATCAACCCGATCTTTAACTTCGTTCCATCTCTCAATAGTTATCATTGTTTCATTCATCTGAATAATAGTTCCTTCATACTCTCTATCATCTTTCATAGTGATCAAAAAATAATCACCAATTTCAATCGCTTTATTTCTGATCATTGTTCCTCCTATTTTTACAGTTTCCAACCACAAGTATCGCATTCAAAAACATCAGTCAATAACTCAACCAAACATTGACGACAATGAACACGCTTACGGCGGTGATGTCGCTCTTTATAACCGTCATCGTGTGTTCTCATATAGTGCAACATATGATCGGTGTTGTTTTTGAATTGTTCACCGCAAACTTGACAACGACAACTTATTTTAGTTTTCATTTGCCCTCCGTCATTTGATCACGCATCTTCGTTTGTTCTTTGCAAGTCTTATAGTGAGGCGAGTGAGCCGCATACCAATAACTTATAAAATCAGTCCCAGTTAAATTGTGGTAGCGATAACAATTTGCCGAATAATTTTTGCCCGTCTTTGCGCTCTTAACCCGAACTACATAACCGCCACATTTGCATTTGAACACTGGTTTTTCCTCGCCTATTTTTCTGCCTGCGTCAGCAGTCAAACGGCGTTTGCCACTCCAATCAAATACGGGTTCTAATTTCTTAAATGCCATAAGTCCTCCTCTTGAACTTTGTTTTTGTTTGATTATCTTCCGAACAAGTTGGCTTCTGTTGCTCGCTTGCGACCATTGACTTTCATCTCTGCTCTGCAAGAAGCGCAACACCAACTTGTTTGAAAGTTGCGAGACACTTCAACTTTTGTTTTATAGCAGATGACACACTTACCTATTCTGTAGTATCGCTGCCACTTGCCAGTTTTTGGGTCTATCTTCTTTTCTATCTTTAATTTCATAAGTCCTCCTCTTGAACTTGATAAGTCAATTATATACACAACTCAACACGACCACATAACTCATTTAAGCGTTATTTTATAAGACTTTCCCGACTTCCTCAATTTTCTTTACATTCGGAAGCACCCATTTAATATCGTTTTCAGCCTGCGCTTGAATGATGTAATCAACCGAATAACCCCAAGTGCTGACTTTGGCAAATGAGATCTGACAACCCCAACGCCTCTGCCAAACATCTCGCAGACAATGATAGAACTCTCGTGAGTGAACATCTCTTGCACCGTTCCTGATTATCGGTGGAACTGCACAGTGACAAAGTTCGTGCGCTAATACTTCCCACACTCGTTTACTTCTGCTAACTGATTGGTCACGATCAACATTGACTTGAATGTTGTTCCAAGTTGATTGAGCATAACCATATTGTCTGCCACGATTCTGCCCTCTCGCAATAACAATATGTGGAAGTCGCTTGCCTTTATGATATGGCTGCATCAAAGCCCAAATGCGTTGCGCTTCTTTATGAATCATCTTCGCTCGTATCTCATCAACACGCTGCTGTTGTTTCTTTGGCTGCAACTTCTTTGCGATACGCACACGCTTTGCTTTCTGTTTCTGTTGCACTATCGCCGTGCGCTTCTCTCGTTGTCTATCTAACGAAGGCGCAACACGATCAACCAACTTGCCAGACTTCGCTGAGCAAGGCAAACAATATCTCCTAACATCATTCTTTCTTGGTCTCGTTGGTGCTAACAACCCGTTATCACAAATCGGGCATATCCATCTTGCTTGTCTAGTCATAAGTCCTCCTCTTGAACTTTGATTGATTATTTCTTTTGTGCTTTCCGATCTGCGTCTGCATCTCGGATCTCATATTCTTTACCGAACTTCTTGAACACATCTGGGCGAAGATTCATCGTGCGTCTTGCACAACTCTCAGCAACATCACAAGCCTCTGCAACTTGCTTAACTGTCACCATCTGAAAAACATTTTCTTTCGCCCATTCCAAAATGTTTTCTCGGTCATCAGTTCGTGTTCTTCCAAAGATCAGTTGTCCATCAAATTGTTTTGACCAACCTTGCGAAACTTTTGCTTTGGCTAACAATTCTCTTTTCACTTCTTTCGGAACTGCGCTACGAATTGGATAACTAATATGAGCCACCCAACACGGAACACCGAACTCTTGTATTGCTTGACTAACTTCTTGAATCGCTTTTTGCGTTTCCATCTAGTCCTCCTCTTGAACTTGATATACACATTCTATCAGATAAAAAACTTTGTCAAATCCAAAAACATCAAAAACGACAAAATTGCTCAAGCAAAATAAAGGTCAAAAAAAATTTAAAAAAAATTTTCACGCATTTTTTCGTTCACAAAACTTTTCCAAAAAAACGAGGAGTTGCCCCAACATTTCTGCTGAGGCAACTCAACTCGTATGCGCAGGCGGAGAAGGAGAACGCCTCGCACAACTTTTCAGATTACTTGATTACGCCCACCAATTGCATTAGCACACAAAACTTTCATAGACCTGACCATTTCTACAGGCACAGCCAAAATATGGTCGCACTCATCACCCGTCAAACTCTGCGCCAACACAATATGTTTTGGTTTCGCATCAGGCAACAAGAAACCGACACTCTCAACCACAGCAGGCTCAACATCAATATCAGCAACATCAATCCAAGTATCGGCAACCGAATGGGCATCGTGCCAAACAACCAGCACAACAGTTCCCATATTTCACCAGCCTTCCTTCTTACGATCTAAACAAAACACAGGTGCTTGAATCGTGATGTTTCTTTCAGGCGTAACAATCGCCAACGCTTGCTGTGGTTGTTCGTGACCGAAACCCATCAACATCGCATACTCATCAAAACCTTTTAGGCTGCCGTTCACAATCATTGACGGCGTAGAAATATATTGATGCCAATGACCAAGCCACAAAGTTTGAAACGATTTACCTGTAGCCAAATATCGTGCTTGCTTTCTTGCTCGCATACGCATAATCGGAGGATAGATACCGCCGATGCCACCGCCACCAGATACTTGATCGCCGTGAGTAATCAAATGCCCGTGATCATAAATCTTGATGAGTGCATCAGCAGACTCAGGAATATCAAACGACACTCGTTTGTCTAGTCTGAAATGTCGTTCAATCATTTTCGCTAACAGATAATCAAAGTTTGTTTTCACCCGTTGCTTCATACGGGGCTTGCGAGTCATTCGCCCGTGATTACCGACCACGCTAACGACATAACATTTTTTGAACTCGTCAGTCAATAGTTGTATCGCAGCAGCAACCTGTTCAGACCAGAACAGCAACGAACCAATCATTGTGTCCTCGTTAGTCAAAGCAAGTTCCTCGTGAATGTCGCCAGTGAAAATGTCGCCACCAAGAATCACTACAACACCGTCATAAGAAACACCCGACAGATAATGTCTAGAAAGTTTCACAACATTCTGCGCCCACTTCTCTAAACGCATAACAGCGATCTCACGGTTATAACAATTCAAACCTTCCATCTCGTGCAAGTTCACTACTTCGTCAAAGTGTGTATCGCTCAACATCACAACCAATGTTGCTGCCGAGCGTTTAGGTTTCGTTGGCGCAAGCCAAGACGGAGGCGAAATACTTACACCTTCAGCGTGTTCAACAATCGCCAAACATTTCTCAACCTGCTCTAGTTGCTCGGTCAGCCGTGCGTTCTGATTAGCGAAACTATCTCGCTGCCTGCGTAAACGAATCAAATCAGTTTCAACAGCAGCCTCGTTACCTATCTCGTCTTTAAGACTCATACAAGCCTCTGTAGCGTTGCACTGCACCTCGTGTTATCTGAAACCCTTTGTTGCATAACACCCGTGAAATAACCGAAGGTGAAATGCTGTGATCGTTTATTGCTTCAAGCAGATCGGCTCGGTCTTGTTTGTTTAACTTTTCTAGAACTAAATCAATTTTGCGTGGCGGTTTGCCTGTGCGAATTGGTGTTTGTTTAATTTCTTCTAGCAGTTTTCCCATTAGTTGTTCCTTCTGCGTGTTGGTCTAAATGTTTTTCTAATTTGTCATCTACCCTGTTCACCGTCTTGAATATCATTCGCAACTGCTGTTGAACAATGGCGTGATCTTGACGGTTCTCAATCGCTGCTTCCCTTGCCTCCTTCTTAAACAACTGCATTAACCCGACAATGATTACGCCAATCGTGCTGATCAGCGCAACAACAATGGTAGCGAAAGCGTCAGACATTATGCGACAGGCTTTACTGCTTGAGCGAATGCTTCACGCATCGCATCAGGGTTATCAGCCATCGCTGGCGAAATCTCGGCGTGAAACCAATCACCCATAGGCGCACCTGAAATAGTTTTCTTGTTGTAGATAGTCCACGAACTGCGATCGCATCGCCAACCTCTGCCGTGTGGCATCGGGAAGTAATCCAAGATGGCTTCAAGTCCGAAAGCGTCAGCGTTCTTCACAAGAAAGTTCATTGCTTCCATCGCTTGTTTTCTTCCGCCTTCAGGTATGCCACGCTTCTCTTTCGCCATAAAACGGTAAGACAAATCAACTGCACGACCTGTTGCGTGAACACTTAAATCTTTTTTGCCTCGCATCGGGCGATTCACATAACTGCCGTTATTCCAAAGCGCAGGATACAAAGCGCACAACTGGTTAATGAAAACTCTTAAACCTTTACGCTCACCTGCTGCGAGTCCGTCTTTGTTGCCCGTGTATGGGCGTTTCATTTTGCTGCTCGCTTCTTCACAACCTTCTTGCCGTTGCCACCGAACGCATCAGATATCTCTTGGGCAGTCAGGTTGCCATCAACCGATGCTTTTGCAAGTCGTTCCGCAACTTGAGCGACAGCCGTGAAGCCTGCAAGGGCTGCCGCTTTCCAAACGGGAATACCGCCAACGATTGCTGAACCTGTAATTATCGCTAGTGCGTTCGCCATAAATAATGCGATCAATCTTTGTGCGATGTCTTGTGCCTTTTTCATAGATCATTCCTTTGAACCAAGTGTGAGAACCGAGTGTATAACAATGCCGATGCCTGTGAGCAGTAAAGCCTGACGAAAAGTTGTGCCAGAAAGCGTAATCAAAACAAGCCCTGTGCCAACCCAAGTCCAAGTGTTATCTACAAAATAATCTTTAATCTTTTTCATTGTCTAATCCTTGTAGTCGGCATTGGAAGCATAGTCAAAAGACCGCCGATGGCGACAAGACTTCTGCGCTGCGAAACAGGGATATTAGAACCATTCGGCACATAATTCTCAAACTGTGAACCGAAAATATCTATAACTTTCTCAAAAGTTTTCTTCACCTTGCTTGGTGCTTCACTTAATACTTCACTCATCTGTGCAGCCTCCTCTATTGTTAATTCTTCAGGCACAATAGATTCAAAGATCTGCTCTGCTTGTTCTTCTGTTATCGCTTCAAGCACTACAGGCGACACTATAAGTTCAACCGCTTGTGACTGCGTAATGTCCGTTGCCAAAATCGCCTCAATTATTGCCACCACTTTTTCAAGTTCGGCTTCAGCGATCTCATCAAGTATGCGTTCAAACACTTCTTCGCTGATTTCGCCTGTTTTATTGGTTTCTATAGAAATAACAGGCTCTAGAATCGCATTAGACGCTTCAGAATTGTCAATCTGAGGTAAAGGTAGGGTCGTTTCTGTTTCGTTTGTCAGCGTTGATTCTGTGCTTTCTGAGACAGGCTGACTGGTTGTAGTCGTATCAACAGGCTTAAGCAAGGTAGTCTGAACCGATGTTTCTACTTCTATCGGCTCTTGTGTGGTATCTGGCAGGCTGGTCGTGGGGTCTGTGGTTTCTGATGTGGTTTCTGTTGTCGTGGTCTCGTCTTGTTGCTCAGGTAGAGGCTCGGAAGCAGGTGCGGAAGTATTGGGAACAGCAACGGGCTGATCGGTTGTAGAGGTTGTTTGTGTCGGTGTTGAAACTGGTTGAGTCGTTGTGGTCGTTGTGGTGGCAAGGGTTGTCGTGGTATCTGGAACTGATGTGGTTGTGCTTGTCTGAATTGGCTCGCTGGTTGTGGTCGTTGATGTGGGAAGGGTTGTCGTAGATGCGCTGGTTGTTGTTTCGGGCAAAGTTGTCGTGGAAGTGGTTGTCGTGGAAGTGGTGCTTGTTGAAGTTGAGGTGGTCGTTGTTGAAGTTGTGGTGGTGGTTGTAGATGAAGTCGTGGTGGTTACTGAAGCACCGTATGACCAAGTGTAAGGTTCAGGTGGTGCGCCGTTCTGCCAGTTAAGGCAGTCAGCCCAAGTTGGGTATAGTCCAGCAAGATAATCGGCTTCAGGTTGTTGCATCTGCCAAGAACCACTACCCGTAGTGCAAGTCCAAGTTCTGTAGGTCGCTTCTGCGCCTACTTGATCGGGGAAGAACGAGAACAGGATTGCTGGTAGCGGTATAAGCCACCTAGTTAGATTGCGACCCACACTTTAAGACTCGGCAGGTTCTTCAACTACAGGTGCAACAAACTCGTCAGTAACAGGATCATAGGTGTAACCAATTCCTGCTTCATTTGTTTCATCACATTCAACATAAGTTTTATTGGTTTGTGTAGCAATAAAATCAGCGTCAGCAACAATCACATTAACAACTATGTTTTCGGTATTTAGTTCTGCGTAAATGCTCACACTACCTGCCTTATAATTACAATACCTTGATAGCCTGCACTGCCAGGACCCTGAGCAGCATTAAAATCAGCACCGCCACCGCCACCACCCGAACCGTAAGAAGTTGATGCTGAAGCAGCGATGCTGCTATTTGTTCCGTTGCCTGCACCTGTTCCACCATTGGTTTTTGCTTGCCCTGAAGTTGAGTAAGCACCACCGCCACCACCAGAACAAATAACAGTCATTCCTGTAAGACTCGTTGGAAAGTTTCCAGCAGTTAAATTACTATCTATGTTTGAAAGCGTGTAGCCCTGACCGCCACCACTTGTCGTGCCAGCCGCAGTTGCGCCACCACCTGTTCCAGCCCTTCTACCATCTTGAAATCCTGCGCTACCAGCAAATGTGTTTGAACCAGAAGCAGCACCACCAGTTTGATTTGAGCCACCACCACCACCGCTACCGCCTGCGCTTCCATTAGTGCCAGAGCCACCACCACCGCCACCAAGTGAACTTACTGAACTTCCAAAACTTGAAGTGCCACCATTATTGCCTTGAACACCACTGCCACCAGCAGTGCCACCAGCACCGATAATAACGGTCTGATTTGAAGAAACTATAAACGATGCAAACAAATCAAGTTCACCACCGCCACCGCCACCGCCAGCGAACGAACCACCACCGCCACCGCCACCGCCACAACACATAACATCTATCTGACCACTACCAGTTACATTCAAAGTTCCAGACGAAGTAAAAACAATATACTTATAACCACCGACAGTTACGGTTTCTTGTCCACCTGAAATACCAAACTTTATTCCCAACCATTCCGAAACCGCAGAACTTGGTCGTGTGCGCTGACCGTATCTAGACATTTGCTAAACCTTAAGCCGTTATTCGGTTTACATAACCTGCAATGTTAATAACATTCGCTGTGCCAGCAAACGCACGAACTATTAACGCTGTTGCGTTGCCTTTGATCACCAAACCTGGAACTATTAAATATAAACCTGATTCAGGTTGAACAGTAAACTCAATCAAATCATCAGGCGAAGTCACGCCACCATATTCAATCGTCAATTTAACCGATGACGCAGAACTATTAACCGCATACAACCACACTTCATCAAAAGTGGTAGCAGTAGTTGAGCCCGTGTGAATTGTTGTGCCAGCCGTAGCAGTAGCAGCGACTTTAATCATTCGCCCGTCTGTGCTACCTGATAAAGCGATTTTGCTGAATGTTGCCATTGTGTTCCTTTACTATCCGAATATCTGTGAACTTAAAATTAATTGATCAGAGTCGCTCGCAACACCGCCACCAACTTCTGCCCATACACTACCGTCATAAAAATATAGTGTGTCATCGGCTTCTACATAAGCGAATTGTCCTTCAGCCAAAAGTTTTTCGCCAGCACCACCAAACGCTGCGTCACGAGTAGTAGTTGTGGCAAACACAGGGATTCCTGTGCCTGCGCTGATGTTCATATTCGCTGCGGTCAAAACCTCTGCTGCTGCGAACAACGGAACTTTAGTCTGCGTATTTGCCATAGTCGCCTAGTGTATATCAGGCAAGAGCGTTTGTGCTATCTAATA
>Ga0180438_10005087_pt1 | contig 18521 bp, 20 predicted proteins | sample SS_ome_12_FD_132455 | JGI IMG/M metagenome (GOLD analysis project Ga0180438, IMG submission 132455) | Hypersaline lake sediment archaeal communities from the Salton Sea, California, USA - SS_3_D_2 metaG | ecosystem: Environmental > Aquatic > Non-marine Saline and Alkaline > Hypersaline >...
GGCGCGATCGCGAATGCGGGGGCAGTGGGTCACATCAAGACCATCGGCCTGGAGGCGGTCGAGCAGGCAGGTGCCGAAGTCGTCATCGCCGACGGCGCCGACGAAGCCCACCTTGTGGCCGAGTCGGGCGGCCTGGTCGGCGAAGATGGCCGGCGCGCCGCTCGGGAACGGGCCCACGAACTCGGATGCCTTATCGAGGGGATCGTCGACGCGGGTGCGCATGACCTCGACGAGGGCCTCACCGATGGCAATGATGTCCAGAGACATGATGGCCGGCCCCTCCTTCTGATTCCTCTCCAGCAGTGAGTACTTCCTTGCGAGACTGAGGGGCACCTTCAGGCAGGTGTGGGGCAGAGGGGCGGGAAGCGAAGCGCGTGATTGCTGACGGGGGCCGGACCGTGCCGGCGCTCCCCTGGCGCATTCGAGCCCGAGCCGAGGTTCTGGCGCAGCACCGGTGATCTGTGGGGTGCTTGGCTATGGCAAGGATCAGCATTGGTCACTGCGTGGTGTGGCCGCCCAGGTGTCCTCCGGTGAGGTAGAACGCGTAGACGCGAGACGTGTCCGCGCCCCACGTTTCCTCGATGGTCACGCGGACGCCGTCAAGACGACGGTTGATCGGTATGCGGACGAAACGCTGGTGGTTGTTCTCGACCCCGTGGAGGAGCTGCCAGTTTCCCCTGGAGAGTCCCTCGATGCGGAGGCTGCGGGGCACGACCTCTGGGACGCGGGGCTCGGCCTGGTTGCGGTGGCCGCCGTAGAGGCTGAGGGCGATGTCCTTTTCGAGGGCGCTGTCGAGGAGCAGGACGACGCTCTCGGCCGGCGTTTCGCGTGCGAACGTGTAGGCAATCCAGTCGCCTGGCTTGCAGGGCCAGGCGTGTGTGTCTTCCCCGACGGGACGGTTGACGCCGTCGCGGACGGGCTCGGGTTCGCCGCCGGAGGCAGAGAGATCGGCCTCGCTGGTGAGGCGCGGCGTCTGCTGCTTCACCCAGGGGAGGTAGCAGTCGTCGGCGAGCAGCGTCTGCTGGAGCGCGGGGATGTGGTGCAGGATGCCTGCGGGCCCGACTCCGCGCGCGACCGCGAGCGCGGCGGCCGTGCCGACGGCCTGGCCCATGCTCGCGCAGGTGCCCATCACGCGGGTGCTGGAGAGCGCCGAATGCGTGGCGCTGTGGCACCGGCCGGCGAACATGAGATTCTTGACCTCGTGCGAGTACAGACACCGGTAGGGGATGCCGTAGGGCGATGGCGTCGGGTGGTAGATAGTCGCGGGCGCGCCGAGCTTGGCCGCGTTGAACCCCGCGGGATGGTGGTCGTCCATCGTCCAACCGCCGTACGCGACGACGTCTTGGAAGCGTCCCTCTGATTCGAGGTCGTTCTGGGTGAGGACGTGCGCGCCGATGTAGCGGCGGCTTTCACGTTTGGCCGGAAGGAACTGGATCCATTCGAGCGCCCAGTTGTCTGCGCCGTAGTCGCCCCGGTTCTTGATGTGGTCCCAGACGCCGAGCGCGATGCGCAGCAACTCCTCGCGCAGAACCTCGGTGTCGTGGATGGAGTGCTGCTCCCCGCCGAGCTCGACCCACCAGTAGCCGAGGCCGAAGGCCCTGTGCGCGATCTCATATCGGCCGTGTTGGTCGAAGGGAAGCTGCTCCACCGACTCATATCTGTATGCCCACGCCGGAGGCTCGAATGGCTGCGGGCTGTCGTGCTCCCGCGCCTGCACGAAGCAGGTCATCCCCATGGTGCGGTCGTCCGCGACCTCGGGGGCGATGGACTCGCGGTACTCATCGCGCGCCTCGCGGCCCATGCGGAACGGATGACCCGTGAGGGGCGCGAGGACCGCGTCGCCGGAGCAGTCGGCGAAGATCTTCGCCGTGACGGCGTGGTAGATCTGCGTCGTGAGCTGCCAGCCCGTGACGGTGGTGATGGCATCGCCGACCACCTCGGCGTCGAGGCAGGAGCAGTTGAGAAGGAGCGTGAGGTTGGGTTGGTACTGTGTCTTCTCATAGAGTATCAGGTCCCAGATGGAGTACTCGCGGTGGGGGTTGCGGCGGAGGTTGTCGAGGCGAAGCTCCTCGAGGATACCGGTTTCGCGGAGATAGGGGATCTGGCCCGCGCGGTCGGCCCCGCAGATGGGGACGCGGCACTCGCTGGAGGCATTTCCCCCGAGGACTGGGCGGTCATGCATGAGCACGACGCGGGCGCCTCGCCGTGCTGCGGCGAGGGCGGCACAGATCCCGGCGATGCCGCCGCCGATGACGCAGAAGTCCACCTCGTGGTGGACTTGGCGGAAGGCGGTGCGATCCATAGACATGAACCTGTCTCCTGTGGCAGAATGCAGTCAGCCGGATCAGGTTATTGTAGTGCCGCTGGTGTGCACCGGCAAGCCTTGCGCAGGCGGTGGTGGGCGGTGGCATGGAAGCGACAGGCCGGGGGCTGCGGCCAGGGAATGGGGCGGAAGCTGGGTCGTCTGAATGAGTGAGGAACGCGACGAGGTGCAAGAGTTGGTGGTCCGGGCGCGCTCCGGGGAGGTGGAGGCGTTCGAGGTGCTCTATCGAAGCCATCAGGCAGGAATATACACATTCATCCTCGGTCAGGTGCGGGAGCGAGAGCTGGCCGCCGACCTGACACAGGAGACTTTCGTTCGGGCGTGGCAGTCGCTGAAGCGGCTGCGGAAGGCGGGGGCATTTCGCGGGTGGCTGCACCGAATTGCGGCGAACCTGGTGAGAGACGAGGTGAAGTCGGGAAGGGCAAGGCTCGAGGTTTCGGCGAGCGAGCTGGCGGTGGACGAAGAGCGGCCAGCCCTGGATCCGCCCACGGCCGCGGCGGAGGGGCCGGAGGCGATGCTGGAGTCGCAGGAGGTGAAGGCCGTCGTGTGGCAGGCCCTGGGGACGCTGCCGGCCGAGCAGAGAGCGGCGGTGGTGATGCACCACATCGAGGGGATGTCGATGACGGAGATAGCGAAGGCGATGGGGGTGAGGCCGGGGACGGTGATGTCGCGACTGGCGCGGGCGCGGGAGGTGTTGCGGAGGCGTTTGAGCCGATATGTGGAGGGCTCTGATGACATGTCATAGAGTACAGAGGCAGCTTGCGGAGTACGCAGTCGGGGGGCTGCGAGCCCGCGCTCGGGCGCGGGTGGAGGAGCACGTTCGCGAGTGTGCGGAATGCCGGATGGAGCTGGCGGCGCTGGTGCGAACGGGTATGCTGGTGGACGCGCTGTCGCCCGAGGACGCTCCGGCCGGAACCTGGGCCGCGGTACACAGCGATATCGCGGCGAGGAAGCGGGTCCCGGTCGGGCAGCGGTTGCGGTGGGCGTGGGGGATGGCCGCTGGGGCGGCGGCCCTGGTCGCGCTTGTGGTGGCGGCCTTCATGCTGTGGCCGCTGGGCTTGGGAGAGCCGCAGCTCGTGGTTGCCGCGGAGGCGGACCAGGAGATGCAGGCGACCATCGAGGGTCACCTGTCCGCGGTGTGGGCGGCGCCGTTGTCGGACGAGGTGGCGGTGGGGCTGAGACTGGCGGCGCTCGAGGACGACGGATGAGGGGGCGTGTCCGGCTCGTCGCGGCGGCGCTGGTGCTGGCGGCGGGGGTTGCGCTGGCGGAGTCGTCGGCGTGGGAGGCGGTGTGGCAGAGCGAGACCGCGGCCGCGCTGACGTCGATGGTCGGCCGCGCGCGGACCAAGGCGGTCCAGGACGGCCGAGAACGATCGGCAACGGCCGTGGTGCAGGCGTCGGCCGGGAAGGTACGTTTCGACTACGAAGCGAGGGGGCACCGCTGGTCTGTGATAGACGACGGTGGACGCTTGATTCAGCTCGATCCGCGCGCACGCACGGCAGTGGTGCTGCCGCGGCCCAGCCTGGCCGTAGATCGGGCGCTTGCAGAGAGGAACTACGTGGCGCGGGACGCCGGGGAAGCAGTGGTGGCCGGGCGGCCGACGAGGATCGTCGAGGTCGCGCCTCGGGGCAAAGGGCCGGCGGCGCGGCGGCTGTGGCTGGACCGAGAGACGTCGCTCCCCTTGAAGCAAGAGCGGTACAACGCGGAGGGGCGGTTGACGTCGGCGACGGAGTACGGGGAGGTGGAGTTTGGCGCGCCGGTGCCGGCGGAGACATTCGCAGTGCCGGAGGGGTGGACGAAGGTGGAGCCCGGTGGCGAAGGGCCGCGGCTGGGTGTGCAGGAGCTCAGCGCGCGGATGGGGTTCTCCGTGCGGGTGCCGCGGTATGTCCCGGAGGGGTACGTGCTGCTGGGCGGATATGTGCAAGAGTGGGGGCGATGGGGGATGCGCCCGGCGGAGCTCCGGTATACGGACGGGCTGCGCGTGCTAAGTGTTTACGAGCGGCCGAGGGGGGAAGGGCCGCCCGGGCCCGGCATGGGACCTGGACGCGGTGGAAGACACAGGGACCGCGGCGGACCTGGGGGGAGACACAGAGACGACGCCGGCAGGGGGCGAAGAGGGCGTGGAGATCGTGGGGGCAGGAGGGGCGGCCGTCCGGGCCCGCCACCTCAGGGCGGTCGTCGTGGACCCGGGTTCGGACCTCCGGGGGGGGAGGTGATGACGCTGGTGGACCGGGGAACGGAGAAGGCGCTGCGCTACTTCGGGCCCGAGCTGGTGGTCGTGGTGGTGGGAGATGTGGCCGCGGATGAGCTGGTGCGGGTGGCGAAGAGCGTCGAATAAGGGGGAATGCGCGTCCGACTCGCTCGTCTGAACTCATAGCTCGCATGGAGAAGCGAGAAGGGAGGTCGCCAATGGACGCGCGAAGATGGATGATCCTTGCAGTGGTCGCGCTGGTGGTGTGCGTAGTGACAGCCGCCGGGGCCGACCAACGAGAGAGACCGCGCCCCGGCGCGGCCCTGCCCGAGTTGACGCCGGAGGAGCGGGCGGTTGTGGACCAGGCGCAGGACCTGCGCAAGGAGATCGAGATCAACCGGCTTGAGCTGCGGCTGCTCGAACTGAAGGATGCGTCGGAGGAGCAGATTGCAGAGCGGGCCGAGCAGCTCTACCGACTTCAAGGTCGGCTGTACGCGCTGCGGTCGAAGCATCCCGAGGTGATGGGGAAGCTGTGGCGCCACAGGGGACGGCATGCTCGGATGCACGGACGAGGCGGCGGTCCCGCGTTCGGCGGACCGGGCTTCGGTCGAGGCCCAGGTCGAGGCGGGCACCGCGGTGGACCGGACATGGGGTTCCGCGGACGCGGACAGGGCCGCGGATGGCGAGGTATGGGCCGCCAGCACGGCATGGGCCGGCACATGGGTCCCGGCATGGATCGCGGTATCGGCCCGGCCAACGACCCCAGCATCGGCCTTGAGATGGGCCCTCGCATGGGGCTGCGGGCCAGAGGCCATGGGCCGGGCATGAGAGGTGGCGGCCCGATGTGGCGGGGAGAGGACTTCTGGGAGCATCCGGAGCCTGGGTCGGCGATGCCCGAGGTCGAGCCGGAGGAGAAGCTGACGGACTGAGCGATCGGCTTGTCGGCCGATAACCGGCCGATGTTCCATGGAAATACGCCGGGCGCGGCCCGCGGGCCGCGCTCGGCCCGCGAGGGATGGGGGCGCGGGGGTCGAAGGTAGCTGGGCGAGGTCGAAGGGCAGATGGGGGACGCGCGGGAGAGGCCATTGGTGTTGGGAGTGCTGGGCACTCCGCGCCGACGGAGCCACACGCGGCTGTTGCTGGAGCGCGTGTTACATGGGGCGGGCGCGGCCGGGGCGGAGACAGAGCTGATCTGGCTGCGGGAGCTGACGTTCGAGTCGTGTCGGCACTGTGGAGGCTGCAGCAAGACGGGACGGTGTGTGGTGCAGGACGATATGCAGCAGATCTACCCGAGGCTGCGGAGGGCACGGCACCTGGTGCTGGCGTCGCCGATCCAGTTCTCCGGCGTTTCGGCCGAGATGAAGGCGATGGTAGACCGGGGCCAGTGCTGTTGGGTGGAGAGGTATCGCTTGAAGCGATCGGTGGCGGACGTCGGCGGGGAGCGGAGGGGTGCGTTCGTTGCGACATGTGGTGGCGGAGACACGCGCGTGTTCGGCTGGGCGAAACCGACTGTGAAGGCGTTCTTCAATTCGACTGGGTTCGAGTATTGGGGGGAGCTGCTGGAGGCAAACACGGACGCGCCGCCCCCGGTGTCGGAGCGAGGTGACACACTGGCGAAGGCGGAGGCCTTGGGGCGAGGAATGGTAGAGGGAGAGTAGGTTTGCTCGCCGCGTGCGACGCGCGGACCGGGCTCTGTGTGGGACCACGAACGAGGAGGAGATGCCATGAGGATACTTGTCATGCAGGCGTCGCCGAATGAGGACGGTCTGACGGCGAGCATGGCCAAGGAGGCGATGGCCGGGGCGGAGGCCGCGGGTGCGGAGACAGAGCTGGTGCATCTTCGCCAGCACGAACTGGGGGCGTGTCTGGCGTGCGAGGACGGATGGGGCAAGTGCCGGCGGGAGAGCCTGTGCATTATCGAGGACGATCTCGAGGCGGTGCGGGATAAGATAGCGGGCGCGGACGGGATCGTGTTGAGCACGCCGGTTTACTTCGGCGATGTGGCGGAGGCGGTGAAGAACTTCCTCGACCGCCTGCGGCGGTGCGAGCGGGCGGGGCCGAAGGACCCGCGCGTCGAGGGGCGGTGGGCGCTGGGGATCGCGGCGGCCGGGGGCGGCGGCGGCGGGGGGCCGACATGCCTGGTGGCGATGGAGCGGTACTTCGCGCATCTGGGGATGCCGATCTTCGACCAGTTGATCGTGACCCGGCGCAGCAGGGACTACATGCTCTCCGCGGCGCGCCGGGCGGGGGAGGAGCTGGTGAAGTATATCGGGGAAGAGAGAAAGACCTAAGCGCGGAGGTACGTGCAGGAGAAGGAAGAAGCGGGGGCGGCAATCGCCGCCCCCGCTTGTGTGTCTTCTTACCGATGTGTCGTCGCCCGAAGGGATCAATAGTCGGGCATGCCGCCTCCCGGAGGTGCGGCCGGTGCCTTCTCTTTCTCGGGCTTCTCCGCGACGAGGGCCTCGGTGGTGAGCAACATGCCTGCAATGGAGGCTGCGTTCTCGAGCGCGGAGCGGGTGACCTTCGCGGGGTCGACGATGCCGGCCTTGACCATGTCCTCGATCTGTTCGTTGAGGGCGTTGAGCCCGATGCCGGGCTTCTCGCCCCTTATTTTCTCGACGATGACGGAGCCCTCGAGGCCCGCGTTCTCGGCGATGGTCCGCAGCGGCTCTTCCAGTGCGCGGCGGACGATGTCTACGCCGATCTTCTCATCGCCGCGCGCTTCGCGTCGGACCTTGTCGAGCGCAGGGAGAATGTTGAGGTAGGCGACGCCACCTCCGGCGACGAGGCCTTCCTCGACTCCGGCCCGAGCGGCGCTGAGGGCGTCCTCGAAGCGGTGCTTCTTCTCCTTGAGCTCGGTCTCGGTGGCCGCGCCGACTCGGATAACGGCGACGCCGCCGGCGAGCTTGGCGAGGCGCTCCTGGAGCTTCTCTCGGTCGTAGGAGGAGTCGGTCTCGTCGATGGCGCGGCGGATCTGTTCCATGCGAGCCTTGATGGCGCCGTGGCTGCCGGCGCCCTCGACGAGGGTGGTTTCCTCCTTGGTGATGACGACCTTCTTGGCCTGGCCGAGCTCGTTGAGGGCGACATTCTCGAGCTTCATGCCGAGGTCTTTGGACAGGAAGGTGCCGTTGGTGAGTACGGCGATGTCCTCGAGCATGGCTTTGCGGCGATCGCCGAAGCCCGGCGCCTTGACCGCGGCGGCCTGGAAGGTGCCGCGGATCTTGTTGACGACCAGGGTCGCGAGGGCCTCGCCATCGACGTCCTCAGCGATGATGATCAGCGGCCTGCGTGCGGCGGCGACCTTCTCGAGGACCGGGAGCACGTCGGCGACGGCGCTGATCTTTTCCTCATGGATGAGGATGTAGGGGTCTTCGAGAACGGCCTCCATTCGCTCGGGGTCTGTGACGAAGTACGGGGATATGTAGCCCTTGTCGAACTGCATTCCCTCGACAACTTCGACGGTGGTCTCGGTGCCGCGCGACTCCTCGACCGTGATGACGCCCTCTTTGCCGACCTTGTCCATGGCGTCGGCCACGTAGCGGCCGAGCTCGGGGTCGTTGCCCGCGATGGAAGCGAGGTGCTCGATGGCGTCCTTCGTATCGACGGGCTTGGCGACCTTCTTGATCTCCGCGACGGCGGCTTCGACGGCCTTGTCGATGCCGCGCTTGAGGAGCATTGGGTTCGCGCCCGCGGCGACGTTCTTCATACCGGCCTCGACGATCGCCTCCGCGAGGACGGTTGCGGTAGTGGTGCCGTCGCCGGCCACGTCGTTGGTCTTGCTGGCCACCTCGCGAACGAGCTGAGCCCCCATGTTCTCATAAGGCTCCTCCAGCTCGATCTCCTTGGCGACAGTGACGCCGTCCTTGGTAATGGTGGGGGACCCCCACTTCTTGCTGAGGACGACATTGCGGCCCTTGGGGCCAAGCGTGGCCTTGACGGCTGCCGCGACGGCGCTGACCCCACGCTGCAGCGCGCGGCGTGCCTCCTCACTATAACAGAGCATCTTGGCAGCCATGTGCTTCCTCCTCTCTGAACTTAGCTACCGAGCCAGCGGCCCACCTGGGCCTACTTCTTGCTCTTTTTCTTGCCGCCCTTTCGGGCGTCCGGGTTGACGGCGAGGACGGAGTTCTCGTCGAGTATGACGTAGTCGTCGTCGCCGATGGAAATCTCCGTGCCGCCGAACTCAGAGTAGACGACGATGTCGCCGACGGACACTTCCATCGGCGCGCGCTCCCCGCTGTCGAGGAGCTTGCCGGGACCCACCGCCAGCACCTCACCCTCGCGCGGCCGCTTCTTGGCCGTGTCCGGGAGAACGATGCCTCCCTTGGTCACTTCCTCCTCCTCAGCCGGCTTGACAACGATGCGATCAGCAAGCGGTCTGAGCATACCATCACCTCCTAATCTCATATATGAGTAATCCCTCCCGGTCGGCGGGCCGACGCCGAGCGGGGGCTCGTATCCCAGCTCTCGCTCCGCCGCAAGCGAAGGGCCGCCCGTGAGGCTGAAACGCGGGGCGGCGAAGTAGGCTGACACTGTGGCGGAGCACGACGGCGGCAGGTCACGAGGCACCTGGCGCCGTCTGGAAGTAAGGATAGCGAATCGCAGCAGTGGAGTCAAGACCCCCAGGTGGGTCGTTGGCGCGTACGGGGGGTCCTGCGGGCGGGGGCGGCGAGGAGCGGAACCCAGGCCGCCGAAGGAGTCTGCATGCGGTCTGCCCGCGGGGCGGACAGGAGAGAGTGTGCCATGAGATACGGGTTGATGAGCAGTGCGATGCCCGGTCCGTACGAGGAGGTGATCGGGCGAGCGGGCGAGATCGGGTTCGACGGCGTGGAGCTGGATGTGGGGGCCGAGTACGAGGAGAACCTGCTGTGGCGGCCGGAAGGTCGGGCCAAGATTCGGCGGCTGCTGTCGCAGGCCGGGCTGGAGCTGGCGTCGGTGTGTCTGGGGACGTTTTGGAGGTACAGCTTCGCAGATCCGGATGCATCCGTGCGGGAGCGGGCGCAGCGATTCACGCGGGACGCGATTGCGTGGTGCGCGGAGCTCGGGGCCGGGGTGATCTTGGTGCCGATCACGCCGGGCGCGGAGGGGGAGGACCAGGCCACGGCGCGGAGCGCGTGGATCGAGGAGCTGAGGAAAGCAGCGCCGCATGCGCAGGAGAAGAAGGTGCGCCTGGCGGTCGAAAATGTGGGGCGCGGGTCGGGGCGGACCGCCGACGCGCTGCTCGAGATCGTCGCGGCTGTGGACTCTCCGTACGTCCGGGTCTATTACGACTTCGGCAACGGCCTGATGCTGGGCGGCGATCCAGTGGCGGAGATCGAGCGGCTGGGGGAGCGCATCGTACAGGTGCACGCGAAGGATCCGAAGGGCGAGTACATGGGGGAGGGGCAGGTGGAGATGGCGGCCGTTAAGGCGGCGCTGGAGAGAGTGGGATACGACGGATATCTGGTGCTGGAGACGCCGCCGACCGACGATCCGGTCGCGGCCGCGGCGAGGAACCTTGGATTCCTGAGGGAGCACTTCTAGACCTTGACCGTCTGGGTCTGCAGCGGCGCCCGCCCGTCAGAGGGACGGCGGGCGCCCCTCTGCTATCCCGCCAGCCGCATGAAGTAGGCGGTGGCGCGATCCCACTGCTGGGTAATGAGCAGGAGGCCGATGATGATGAGGAGCAGGCCGCTGATGATTTCGATCCCCCGGTAGTGCCGCTGGAGAAAGGCGAAGGCGTTCAGTGCGTAGGCGAAGAGCATGCCGGCAGCGACGAAGCACACGCCGAGACTGGCGCTGAAGATGGCGAAGAGGAAAGCGGCCTGCAGCGGGGGCTGGTTGACGGCGATGCTGATGAGCGCGCTGAGCCAGGGACCGATGCAGGGCGTCCAGCCGAAGCCAAAGGCGAAGCCGAGTAGAGGAGCGCCCCACATGCCGAGCGAGGTTCGGCTCACCCGGAGCCTTCGCTCTTGGTAGAGGAATGGCAGCTTCACGACGTTGAGCACGAAGAGGCCGAAGAAAACGACGATGATGCCGAAGACGACGTTGATGATCGTGAGGTGAGCTTGGAGCCAGCGGCCGAGCGCCCCGACGGATAGCCCGACGAGGATGAAGACTACGCTGAAGCCGACGGAGAACAGGATGCAGGAGACGAAAACGCGGAGAAGGCGGGCCCCTCTCTGCTTCTCGAGCTGCTCGACGGAGAGCCCGGAGATCATGGAGAGATAGCCGGGGATGAGCGGGAGCACGCACGGGGAGATGAAGGAGAATACGCCGGCGACGACGGCGACGATCCAGGCAGCTTGTCCCTGCTGCTCCATCAAAGTATCTTCTCGAGGGCGGTTTGAATGGTCTCTCTGTCTCGGGCACCGAGGATGGTGGCGACGATGGCGCCGTCGCGGTCGATGAAGAAGGTCACGGGGATTGCGCGCACCTGGTAGGCGCGAGCGGCCGGTTCATCGATGGCGATGGGATAGGTGATGCCGAGGGATTCGGCCTTCTTCCGCAGCGCCTCCTCGGAGTCTCTGGGCGAGACGCTGAGGAAGACGATGTCGTCGGACTTGGCATCCTGGTAGAGAGCCTGGAGGTGGGGGGCGAGTTGCGCGCATGCCGGACAGGAGGAGGTCCAGAAGTTGAGGACGATGGGAGTGCCCTTGAGGTCGGCAAGGCGGTACTGTGTGCCGTCGAGTGAGGTGACTGCAAAGTCGGGGGCGGGTCTGGGGCTGCCGAAGGAGGTCGGCGCGGTGGAGGCGCCCTCGGGCTTGCGCCCGCAGCCAGCGGCGAGCAAGAGGAGGAGCGCTGTGGCGCCGATGCTCGGAATGCGGGCGGCTCTGCTCACTTGTCAGCCTCCAGCGGTCGTGCAGCAGGAATCACTGCGACTATAGCGGCGGGAGGGGACAGTGTCAAGGCGCAGGCGTGAGTTCGAGAGCGGGAAGAAGGCGAGAAACCGCGCGCCGCGGAAAACCCCGGCGCGCGGCACACGACTCGCTCAATCTGCGCGGCCGGCCTCGAAGGCACTGGTCGGCGCGGTGCTGCCACGGGTGCTCGTCTCCGTCGGGGAAAGTGGGAAGCGAGAGACGGTAGCCGCAGGTGACGAAGTGGAGTGCACCGGATACCTCACCCAAACACGCCTGCCGCTTCACTCCCCCGCGCAGCGTTGGCAGTTACGCCTTGCCGAGCCATCGTGGCACAACTTCGGGACAAGAGGGGCTAGCCATGCCACTGGGGCCTTCGGCTCATGTAGCGGCGGATGGAGACGGCGGAGCCTGTAAGGCCCAGCAGCGCGCCGGTGAGCAGCAGCAGAAGGGCGAAGGGCAGCATCGCGCTGTCGGGCGCGAGGAAGACAAAGGGCGCGGAGCGGGCGGTGAGGCCGCGCAGGTACATATGGACGGGGACCAGGATGCAGCAGGCGAGAGCGGCGCCAAGCGTGCCCTGGATGGTACCCTCGAGGAGGAAGGGAGCGGCGATGATGAAGCGGGTGGCGCCGATGAGCTGCATGATGTAGATCTCGCGCCAGCGGGAGTGAAGGGCGAGGCGGATGGTGTTGTGGACGATGAAGATGCCGGCGAGCGCGACAAGGATGCCGGCGGCGACTCCGGCGTAGGCGACGGCCTTGCGGGCCTGGACGACGCGCTGGGCGAAGCTGCCGCGGCGGCCGGCCTCGGTGGCGCTGGGGACGACGTCCTTGACGCCCTCCAGCTCCTCGAGCTGCTTGGCAATCTGGGGCACATCGGAGGGATTGTCGGCGTGGACGCGGACGCGATCCGGGAGTGGGTTCTCCAGGCCCTTGAGGTGCGCGCTGCTGGCGAGCTGGCCCTTGAGCCATTCCCAGCCCTCTTCCTTCGGCACAAACTCGGTCTCGCTCACGGCGGGCCACTCCGCGATCTGGGCGGCGACCTTCTCGGCCCGCTCGCGAGGGAAGTCGCGCTGGAAGTAGGCGGACACCTCGAGCGCGCGGCTCATTTGGTCGGTCCAGAGCCGGACGTCGATCAGCAAGACGACGACCGCGCCCAGCACGAGCAGGAGGACGGCGACGGTGGAGATGGTTGCGATGGCGATGAGGCGCTCCCGCCTGAGGTGGAGCGCGGCCTCGCGGCAGATGAAATCAAGCGCTGCCGAGATCACCGGGGTAGCCCCCTTCGGGGGTATCGCTGACGATCTTGCCGCTGCGCATTGCGACCACGCGGCGCCGCATGGTGTTCACGATGGAGGGGTCGTGGGTGGCCACGATCATGGTGGCGCCCTCCTCGTTGGCCTTGGCGAGCAGGTCCATGACGTGGGTCGTCGAGTCGGGATCGAGGTTGCCGGTGGGCTCGTCGGCGAGGAGGAGAGGCGGCTGGAGCGCGAGGACGCGCGCGATGGCCAGGCTCTGCTGCTCGCCGGCCGAGAGCTGGGAGGGGTAGTCGTCGGCTTTGTCGAGAAGGCCGACATCGGCGAGGGCCTGAGGGACGCGTCGGCGGACGTGCCGGTAGGGGAACCCGGTCGCGTGGAGAGCGAAGGCGACGTTCTCCCAGACGGTGCGGGGCAAGAGCCGGAAGTCTTGGAAGACGACGCCCACGCGGCGGCGGAGGCGGGCGATGTGGGATGGCGCGAGCTTGGCGACATCCCAGCCGGAGACCAGCACCTGCCCCTTGGCGGGGACTTCGTCTCGGTAGAGAAGCTTGAGGAGCGTGGACTTTCCGTGTCCGGTGGGGCCGACCAGGAACATGAACTCGCCCTTATCGACGACGAGGTTTACGTCGGACAGTGCTGTGGCGCCGTTCGGGTAGATGACGGTGACGTCCTTGATCTCGACCGAGGCGGGCATGACAGCGGATTATAGCCCAGGAAGACGAAGAAAGGCAAATGGGGGGTGTGACCGCAAACACCGGGTCCCGTAGCAGCGACATTCCCTTCGACTTCGCTCAGGGCAGGCCTGTCGCGATTCCATCGGCACAGGAATGTGCCTCCTACGCTCGGTTGCCGTCCAGCCACCCACACAAAACGGTCACACCGCAATCGCGCGACGAGTTGCGCCTGGGAGTGCCGGAAGCTATAATCCCCTGAGATGGGCGGCGCGGGCGGCCAGCGACGCGACGCCCAGGGCTCAGAGGGGGGATCACCCGGGGGGCCGCGCCGACCACCGCTCGCCCGCTACGGCGCGCTCCAGATGAACTCGCCCTTCTCGTCCAAGAGCGCGATGCTTGCCCTGTCAGTCTCGTCATCCATGACTAGTATTGCGCGGACCTCCACCGCCTCGAACGCCTTTTCGGCCGCCTCCCAGACCTCCTGATCGTTGCCCTTGCCCCCCGCGAGCGTCTCCGATAGCGGCACCATCCTCCCGCTCAGCAGTTGCACCGACGTAATGCCAGCGGCGACTGTCATTTGGATGCGCGGGGTCTCCCGCTGGTCGGCGAGAGTCAGGCAAGCCGGCCCCATGTCAGACACTCCCATGCCAGCCCGGACCTTTCCGTTCTCATCACAGAGGGCCAGTGATACGCCCCCGCCCGCAAGCTCGGTTAGGCCCAACTCCGCCCGAACCACGCCCTTTTCGTCGACCACCTCAAACCGCTTCGCCGTCAGCGTACGTGGCTCGTCCGATGTCCCGCGCCATGCCTTGAATGCAGACCACGCGACCGCGACAACTACCAGTAGGCCGACGATCTTCGCCCAGGTTACGACCTCCGACAGGCACGACTTCGAGTCGATGTCGTACCTCTTCGGCTTCCCGCTTTCTCCTGCGTCACTCATCTCCCTCGCCTCCTCGCCCTTGCCCGGGCGCACCAAACATCGTCGCGGTGAACATCAGAAAAGGCATAGACTCCGTAGGGCAGGAGCGTGCTCCTGCCAGAGAACATGGCACAAGCAAGCTTGTGCCCTACGGGAGGGACTTGCCTCCCTTCATTCTTGATCGCGAACAGGTTTAGAGTAGGGGAGCAGCAGCGCGGTAACTCAGCGGGGACGCCCCTCTGCCCGGCAAGTTCGCCAGCTAGCCCCCGCTTCCTCTCGCTACCTCCGTACCAACACCGGCAACTTCATTTCTACCGCCAGCGGGATAGCCGTACTATCAGGGGGTCCGCCATCCCGCCGAAGAAAGGCAAATGCTGCGTGAAGTTGCGGACGGCAGGCCGATGGGCTATAATCCGCGGGCTGGCGCGAGGGCTGCCTGGGGGCGGGGGAAGAGGTCTCATCGCCGGAGTGAGAAGCCTGCTACCAGGACGAAGGACTCTTTCTCTCCGCGGAGCGCTGGCGCTGTGCGCGCTCTCCGGGGCGCTGCTGGCGCTGTGCTTCCCCCCGGTGGGTCTCTGGCCGCTGGCCTGGGTAGCGCTGGTTCCGTGGCTGGCGGCGCTGTGGCTGGCGGGGCGATGGGGGGCACTGCTGGGGAGCTGGGTGGGGGGCTTCCTGTTCTTCGGGTGTCTGCTCTACTGGCTGAACCTCTTCGGCGCCTCGGTGTGGTTCCTCGCTTGCTTTGTGCTGAGTGTTTCGCTGGTGGTGTGGGGCGCAGCCGTGCGGTGGACGGGGCGACTGACGCCGGGCGCGCGCATTGCCGCGGCGGCCGCCCTATGGTGCGGGGTCGAGTGGGCGCGGGGTCTGGGGCAGTTCGGGTTCACGTGGGGGTGGTTGGGCTACAGTCAGAGCCCGGCCGAGTTCGTGCTTCCGGTCGCGCGGGCAGCGGGGACGTTGGGCATCTCGTTTCTGGTCGTGCTGGTGAATGCCGCGCTGACCGACCTGCTGGTGGGAGCGGGCGAGGGGCCGTCGCGGGTCCGCCGACTGGTGCGGGGGGCGGTGGTGGCGGGCGTGGTGGCGCTGTGCCTGCTGGGCGCGGGGCGATGGGCGGCGCGCCAGGGCGGCCCGCGCGGTGTTGGGGTCCGGGTGGCGGTGATCCAGGGCAGCGCGCACGGTCCGCTGCGGTCGGAGGAGGTGAACGTCCCCCTGACGCGGGAGCAGGTGAGGCGGACCATGGAGACCTACGAGACCTTGACCGAGCGGGCGGCGGAGGGACGGCCGGCGCTGATTGTGTGGCCGGAGAGTGTGCTGGTCGGGGCGCCGGAGGAGGATCCGATGGTGGCCGAATGGGTGGCACGGGCGGCGGGCGGAGCGAATGCCTGGCTGGTCGCGGGCGGGCCGTACCACGATGAGGCGGGGAGCATCTACAACTCGGCCTATCTGTACGCGCCGACCGGGAACCTGGTCGCGCGGTACGACAAGGTGCAGCTCGTACCGTTCGGGGAGTACGTGCCGTGGCGCGAGTGGCTGCCGTGGGTGGAGCGCTATCATGTGCGGGAGGTCGATTTCGCGGCGGCCCCGGTCCACCGGCTGCTCCAGGCGGGGACCATGACGCTGGGGCCGATGATCTGCTTCGAGTCGAGCTTTCCGCAGATCGGGTGGCATCTGGTACGGCGGGGCGCGCAGGTGCTGGTGGTCATCACCAACGATGCCTGGTTTGGCCACACGGCGGCCGCGGCGCAGCATCGCCAGATCGCCGTGCTGCGGGCGGTGGAGACGAACCGTTGGGTGGTCCGCGGAGCGAGCACGGGCATCTCGTCGATCATCCGGCCGGATGGGAAGATCGTGGCGGAGGCGGGGCTCTATGAGAGCGACGTGCTGTCGGCGGAGATCAGGCTGGCCGCGGCGGAGCCGGGGGAGAGGCTCACTGCTCCGCTCTTCTGCTGGGCGATCTTCTATCTGGCGATTGCCTTGGCGATTGCGCCGGCGGCTGTTCCGGCGGGAGGGCGTCGGGATCGCGCAGCTCGGCGCCGGGGCGGCCCGCGGCCGCCCGCGCGAGCAGCTCCTCGATAATGGGGATGTGCCAGAAGTAGCCGGACTCGGCGATCTGGTATTCGATGAGTACGCGGTCGCGCTCGACGCGCAGCCGGCCGCGGAAGTCGGGCTCAGGGGTGCGAATGCCCCGAATGTGGACGGGCCGGTCGAGCGCGCGGGAGAGCGCCTTGCGCTTCTGCTCCAGACGAGGCGGCAGCGGCTCCATATGTGGTTAGTTGTGTCCCCGGCGGCGCGGTCCTCTTGTGCGCTGCTGGCGACTGTGCTAGAATACGGCGTTGAAGGGGTGTCGGGAGGACTGAGAACTCATGCAGATGGTATTTCAAGGACTTCAGCTGGTCGTGGCGCTGGCGCTGATCGTGCTGACTGCAGTGACGACGACGAAGAGCGAGCAGTCGGGCAGCGGGGGCATGGGCTGGGGCACGATCGGTGGGAAGAGCTCGTCGAGCATAGCGGGCCTCGAGGATCAACTCAGCCGCGTTACGATGTATGTCGCGGTGGCGTTTCTGGTCGTGTCGATGATCGTTGCCGTGCTCAACGCACGTGCCTAGTGGACCTGGGGCCCAGGTGGCGGAATTGGCAGACGCGCTGGCTTGAGGGGCCAGTGGCCGCGAGGCCGTGCTGGTTCAAATCCAGTCCTGGGCACCATGAGGTCCCTGTGAGACCGTGAGGACCGACCGCCGGCCGAAGTCGAGCGGTCGGTTTGTCGCGCCGAGGGATTGCGGCCGCACGGGAGAGCGACGTACAGCAGGAGGCTGGACCGATGCGTGTGTTCATCACGACCGATCTGGAGGGTGTGGGAGGGGTTCTGCTGGACAGCCAGGTAGGGGGCGATTCGCCGGAGTACCTGCGGGCCCGACACCTGCTGACCGAGGAGGTCAACGCGGCCGTGGAGGGCGCGCTGAGCGGCGGAGCGACCGAGATACTGGTGGACGACGGACACTCTACGGGCTTCAACCTCATCTACGAGGAGCTGCATTCGGGGGCCCGTTATGTGATGGGGAGCCCGCGGCCGGACTGGCTGAGCGGGCTGTCGGAAGGCTTCGAGGCGACGTTCTTCATCGGGTGTCACGCAATGGCGGGCACGCTGGGGGCGGTGCGGGACCACACAATGTCGTCGGCCGCCTGGCACAATCTATGGGTGAACGGCCGGCAGATGGGGGAGATCGGGCTGTGGGCGGCGGTGGCCGGCCACTGTGGTGTTCCATGCGTGCTCATGAGCGGATGCGCGAAGGCTGCTGAGGAAGCGGAGGGGCTGGTCGCGGGGATCGAGACGGTGGTGACAAAGCAGGCGCTGTCTCGCACTGCGGCGACGCTCGTGCCCGCGAAGAAGGTGCGCTCGATGATCGGAGAGGGGGCGAAGGCGGCGCTCGCGAAGGCGGGTAGCATCACTCCCTTGCAGGTGGAGAAACCCGTGGAGCTGCGAGTGGAGTTCAACAATACGGGGCAGGCGGATCGGGTCTCGATGATCCCTGGCAGGGAGCGTCTGGATGCCCGCACGATTGCGTTCCGAGCGGCGAGCATTGTCGAGGCGATGCGCCTGCTGTAAGGGAGGTGCGCACGACCGGTTTTGGAAAAACGCAGCTTACGTGGTACACTTCCTGTGGTGACAGTGTGGGGTGATCTTGGGGGGCACGGTGGAGGGAGATGCGGTGAAGCACTCTGTCAGTGCGCCGGCGGCCGTCGTCGTCCTGGTGCTTGCGCTGTTGGGATTCATGGTCGCCTTCAACCGCGCGCGGCTGGCGCCGGCGCACGAACACCCGACAACGCTCCCCTGGTCGCCGCCGATTGAGGCACAAGAGCTGAATCGGCTGCGACAGGGGCTACTGCCGCTTGGCGTCCGGGTCGTCATGCCGCCGCTGGCGGGGGATCGCTTCAAGGGCGTGCGGGTGGCAATGGTGGCCGCGGGAAGCCCCGCCGCGAAGGGCGGCCTGATGCCGGGGGATCTTATGTTGAGTTTCAACGGGAGAGAGACGGTACATCCCTTCGCGCTGACGGCACTGCTGGAGAAGGTATCGCCGGAGGAGACGTGTGAGGTAGTCGTTGTGCGGGCCGGGGAGGAGCGGAAACTGGAAATCACAGGGGTAAAGCCTCTGCCGCTGGAAGAGCGAATTGGGTAGCGCGCGAGGGGGCCGGCGGGGGAGGTCCAGGAGGTTGGGAAGATGAGAGAGAGTGGGCAGCGGCAGGACGTGGCATTTCTGGCGCTTGCAGTGGCCGTGTTGGCGGTGGCGGTGGCGCTGTTCGTGGGCATGAGGTCGATCCCGAAGA
>Ga0180438_10005088_pt1 | contig 18519 bp, 20 predicted proteins | sample SS_ome_12_FD_132455 | JGI IMG/M metagenome (GOLD analysis project Ga0180438, IMG submission 132455) | Hypersaline lake sediment archaeal communities from the Salton Sea, California, USA - SS_3_D_2 metaG | ecosystem: Environmental > Aquatic > Non-marine Saline and Alkaline > Hypersaline >...
AGCAGCAAAATCGCGTGTGACCGCTGCTTATTTAAGCCAGTGATCTTTCAGTGGAGCCTTAAGCTGTGACCTGAAATGCTCCACCAGCAGCGGAAAAAACTGCACAAAATCCTCTTCGATGCCGACCATCTCTCTTTTCAGGACGGGCAGATAATCGAGGGCCGACTCCCTGGCCAGCATGCGCGCGGAAAGCCTGTAATCCAGCCGCTGAAAAGCGGTCTCCAGTCCGCTGAATGTGCCATAACTGGCCAGAACCCTGTGATCGATCAATCTTTTCACGAACAGACGCGCATCATCCGGGTAGTCTTCGACAGCGGCACTCGCATTCTCATGGAAGGTATTGACGAAGCTTTCGAGACCGACTTTTGAATAACAGCCCCAGTTCCTGATCAGGCAATGGTCATAGGCGATGTCGATGATCACACCTCTCAGGTAGCCCTTGCGTCCGAGTCTGGACTTGCTTCTCATGAAGAACGCATTCGCGTCGGTAAACGCATCGATGCTGGCGTGCATCCTGAAACCGTCTTTAAGTTGCCGACTCGCGCCGCGCCAGCACCTGCCCTTCAACGGGTCCGCCAGCAGGTTCCCCAGCTGGTAATCGATGGAGCTGTCTGAAATGAATATATGGGCCAACCAGTTCACGAGTTCATCAACTGACGCAAAAAAAAACACACACAAGATCTGACAAACCCGCGCACTCCGGGTTTCACGGGGAAAGTTACTAATGCAGGTTACCGAGCAGGCTCTGTACCGCTCGTAGCAGATCATCGCGCTCGAAGGGCTTGGTAATGACCTTGTCAGCACCCGCCTGCTTTGCCGCAGCCAGGTACGCTGTTGTAGAGATCGCTTCAGGCTTGTAGGCCGTCGGATCGATGCCGCCGCCCCCTGAAATAGCGATTATCCTGGTTTCAGGAAAATACTGCCGAACTTCGGTAATAGTGCTGACGCCGTCCTTGTCGGGCATGATGATGTCGGTAATGAGAAGATCCACCGGTTCTCTTCGCAACATGTCCATTGCGACATTGCCGTTCGAAGCAATACTGACATCATGTCCGGCACTTTCCAGAATCATCTGAAGAACATTCCGGATATCTTCTTCATCATCGATAATCAGTATGCTAGCCATAGCCTTCTCCGTCCGGGCTTACAGGACGTGCCTCCCGGTTTTCCATTTTACGCCGGCAATCACTCCGGACCTGGCGCCTGCGACCAGCAACGCGTCTTCGGCGATCGAGCAACCGTGATGTTCAGAAGCGGCCCGCCTGGCGTCAACCATGCCCGGCTTGCTCCTTCATGTTCTCCGAAGCCGCATCGGCATGCCCCGTATACTCCGGAAGATAAACATGGAACTCCGTCCCGGCGCCCGGCTCACTCTCAACTATTATGTCACCCTTGTGGGATAATACAATGCCGTGCACGACTGACAGACCCAGGCCTGTACCTTCCCCAACGGCTCTTGTTGTGTAGAAGGGCTCGAAGATACGGTCTATTCTGCTGCGGTCTATTCCATGCCCGGTGTCCCCGACACTGAGTTTGATATATCCGCCTGGCTGCAGCAGCGGGTAGTCGGTTGACAGCTTCTCGTCCACAACGACATGGTCAAGCGACACGGTAATCGTCCCTTTACTCTTGCCGATTGCCTGATAGGCGTTGCTTCCAAGGTTAACAACCAGCTGGTGAATCTGGTTTCGGTCCGCCATCACCATGCTTCTTACACTGCCAAGATTCCTGCGAAAATCGATAGTTGACGGCAGCAATGCCCGCAGCAGTTCGCTGGCTTCCTGTACGACCGGCAGAATATCGACCGGCTGAAACTCCTGCTCACCGCTCAGGCGGCTGAAAGTCAGGATCTGCTGCACCAGGCTCTTTGCACGCCTGGATGACTTGAGCACCTTCTCCAGGTGCGCTCGAACCGGGCTGTCTTCGGGCAGATCATGCATGGCCTGCTCGGTATATAGAAAGATAGGCAGCAGGATATTGTTGAATTCGTGCGAGATACCACCCGCGAGAACCCCGACGGTTTCCATCTTGTCCACCTGGCGCAGCTTGCCTTCCAGCATTTCCCGCTCCCTGTCGGCAGCCTCAATTTCAGCAATCTGCGTTTGCAGTGACATGTTCATGCCAACCAGCTCGCTGCGCATCGACTCCAGGTCCAGCGCCAGTTCGTTGATCTCGGAAATGCCGCTGTCCACCTGCAACTGATCGGTGTGTTTTCCGTTTGCAATACGCCGCGATGCGTTCTGAAGTTTGCGCAGCGGGCGCGCCATGCGCATGGCGACGTAAACGAGTACGATAATCGAAACAACCAGGTAGGAAACCAGCACCACGACAAGCTCGGTGCGTGCCAGCTTTATCTGCTGGATTGTCGGTCTTTCATCGAATCCCAGCCTGAGCAACGCGTTCCTGCCGGGTAAATTCAGCGTCATGGACACGAAATACACATCGTCGCCATGGTCGCCAAAAGTGTAATCCTCTTTGTACTCGACCGCCGACCCATACGGCTGCAATTCGCTCCTGGTATGAATAACCCCTTCGACCACCTCGGCGTAGACACCGCCGCTGCCCAATATTGCGCTGTCGAGCAGGTTGACGACCCTGTCCCTGTCGTTGATGATATCTCCGGATTCAAACACGTCAGCTATAAAACGGCTGTATTTGCGCACATCGTTAACAAAACCTTCCTTATGGCTTTGCGCGACAATATAGAGCAACCCGTTGAACAGAAGCGGCAGAAGCACGGCGTGAATCGCCAGCCCGATCAGAATCATGCGTGTTGTCAGGCTGTTCATCATTCGTCCCACAACACCCTTAAAATCTTCACGTCCGATGAAGCTAATGCATCCTCCTTCCACATGTAACTTACACTGTATGGATTTTTCCTTAATGCCGCCACCAGTTTTTCGGAATCTTCAAATTCAGCTACCCGGGGCACACCCTGGCGAAGCACCAGGAACAACTGTCGGCGCGCGTAAGCCTTCTCTGACATAGCTACCACGGTTTGCAGGAAAATCCGATTCAGGTCCTCGTCTGCTGTATTCCGGTAAGCCGTAATCGCATAACCATCACTTTTTACGCCAAAACCAAGGTATATTTTTCGCAGTTGAAGCGAGTCGAGCTCGGACAGCGGGCTGTCTGACGCCGCCACGAGCACGACCTGGTGCGATGCATGCGCGGCATACAGGCACAGGTAAAAGCTCATGCAAACGAGCAGTAACAGCCTGGCTATTTTCATCTAAAGACAGTACTCCACTGAAACATTGCCTGGGTAAATTCCTCCGACCTGGTCGCGGCTTCACCCACCTCGATTGTCAGGGCATTTCTCGGGGCGTAATCGTACCTGACGCCAAGCAGCTGGCGATCGGTTATGGAGTTGGGAAAAAGAGCAATGTAGCTCGAGCTTGTTGAGTCCGTCGTTCCTTCGAGTCGACCAAAGAAAGTCAGTTTCTCCAACGGCGTGTACTCGGCCTGCAGGTAGCCTGCAAAGAATGAGTCGGTATCACTCAGGTTTTCCCTGTTCATCTCGTTTATAACGCGAAGGACATTGGTCAGCATACGCAACTCCTGCCAGCGCCAGTCGATATACGCGCCGATGGTATACTGCTCAACGTTCAACAGACCCTGCAACGCGGCATGCACGTTGTCTTCTATCTCGAGGTCGTACCTGCTGAAAGTCAACCCGATCTGATCATCACCGAGCTGGTCCGGCAGATACCCTATCCTCAGGTCAATTGCAGATCCGTTTCCCGACTCAGCCCCCAGAATATCCAGTGGCTCAAGCTTGTTGTCACCGATAACAGGCGCCAGGCCTGCCGACGCCGCAAATTCAAACCCGGCTGTAGTCTCGGGCTCCAGCGCAGACTCGAACATCACGCCGGAAATGTGTGTGGGGATAAAGCCGGCATCATCCTCGAATTGGTCAGTCACCGGTCGCGTTATGCTGGTTTGCATGTACTGTCCATGGTGATACACCTGGTTCCAGTAACGGCTTGGCGAATGGAAACGCCCTGCCCATCCGATCGTTTTTTCAGTGATTTGCCAGCCTAACTGAAAACGCTCGAGTTCGGATTCTTCAGTCGATACAATGTATTCCGCAAGCAGGCGGAAATCGTCCAGCCGAAAGCTGTAAAGAAAATTGGCGTCGACAACCATATCCTGGCCTTCCGGCCCGTCTTCCGGGTTGACATCATTGCGGCTTGGTCCTGCGCTCAGGAAGAAAACCAGATCATGCTGTCCCCAGGTCCATGCATGCGACGGGCTGCAGTTTAGACATGCTGCTATCACCAGCGGTAGCAGGAGGCATATATTCTTGTTCATGAAATACTTCGTTCCCGGTTAATGGTGTTCCGGCGGGTGCCGTTTGTGCGGACTTGCGCCCTTTCTATACCTATAGCACTGATAAGGGATTGTGTTGAACCATGAAGCGTATCGACATGCCCCGATACAATCAATCGAAGAGGAAAACTTTCCTCCATTCCGGCGGACAACATACGGGGAAGCCTTGGCCCGGCTTCAGCCAGCAATCGAGAGCTCTTCGAAAATAGCCTGTCCCGGCATTCAACGTAAGGAAAAGAACGTGGAAGGGAACGACGCCCCCGGACTCTGCCAGGAGAAGAAAGCTGAGGTCCTTTTGGGAAATGTGCTGCTTAAAGCGACCCGGTGGAAAACGTTTCCTTCAAGACGTGTCAGTTAAGCTTGCTGGCGCGAAAAGGTATCAGGTTTCGCCATAGATTCTGTTTGCTCTCGACAACGGCGTCGTCTACCGGCGACTCAGACACCGCGTTGTACACGCCGCCCGTACTCAGGTAAAGGTGTCCGGCAAGAACCCGATCGATCGCATGCAACAGATTCGGGGTGGCGTCTTCCTTCAACACGTAACCGTTTGCACCTGCCTCGATTGCTGCATCAAGGTAGTTGTGCGAATCCTGCTCGGCCAGCGCCAGGACCTTGATACCGGGATGTTTCCGCTTCAGATGACGAATTGCTTCGACACCATGCATGAAGGGCATGTTCAGATCCATCAAGACCAGATCGGGCTTGAACTGGTCCGCTTTAAGTAGCGCCAGTCTGCCGCTTTCCGCTTCACCGACAACTTCCAGTCCTTCGACACCGGACAATATGACTTTCAGGCCCTCGCGAAAAACAGGGAAATCATCCACGACAAGCAATCTCTTGACCATACGAATACCTTTAACCCGACCTGCCTGAAGAAAAATCCAGTTTCATTCGATACATGGTACAAGAACCATGCCAGAAATATTCGCTATTGATATCAATAACTTAGTTCACACGGTCTGCGAAAGTGTAAATAGCCACATAAACCCTAATGAAAATGACTATCAATAACAGGACACCCGCCCGGTTAATCCCTTTCAAAACAACGAGCTGCAACCGGTTCGGCAGGCATTCACCGAGTAAAACATTTCGACAGCAGGCGGGGACATACAGAAAATATCCCTAATATACCCAAGGATACGGATATCGGAATACGGCCTGCCGACCCCGGCCAGCGCTTGAAGGACTTTACCGTCAGGCCTTCAGCGCGCCCGCCAGTACGTCTTCTTTCCGGTAGACGCCGGTATCGAGTATCCAGCCGCTGACAAGCATTGCGGGTGTGACATCGAATGCCGGGTTGTACACGGGCGCGTGGGCCGACGACCAGGTGCAGCTGCCAAAACTGCCGTTGGCACCGCGCACTTCGTCCGCGCCGCGCTGCTCGATGGGTATCAGGGGTCCCTCGCTGCAGTCCAGGTCAATCGTCGTGCGCGGCGCGACCACGTAAAACGGCACCTCATGGTAGCGGGCGAGCACGGCCAGGGAATAGGTGCCCACCTTGTTGGCGAAATCACCATTGGTCGCGATGCGATCAGCTCCGACCATGATCCTGTCAACCTTGCCCTGCGCCATCAACGCTGCAGCCATGGAATCACAAATCAGATGGTAGGGCACGCCAGCCCTGTCCAGCTCCCAGGTCGTCAGGCGTGCGCCCTGCAGCAACGGACGGGTTTCATCGACCCAGACGCTGACTGCCTTGCCCTGCTGATGCGCCATCGTAATAACGCCCAGGGCCGTACCGGCGCCCGCGGTGGCCAGCCCCCCGGTGTTGCAGTGAGTCAGGATACGGTCGCCCTGATCGACCAGGGCCGCGCCGTTGCGCGACATGGCATCGCACAATGCCACATCCTGCTCGAGTATCGCGACGGCCTCTTCGGCTATCGCCGCATTACCGGCGCCCTCGTCTAGCAGCGCCTGCAACCGGTCGAGACAGTTCATCAGGTTCACAGCCGTGGGACGCGACGCTCGCAGCCGCGCGATCGTATCGGTAAGCTGGTCAACAGCATCGCCACGGTCTGCGCAATGGCCTGTCCAGACAGCTGCCGCCACGCCGATCAGGGGTGCGCCGCGGATCGCAAGGCCCTGGATCAGTCCGATCAGGTCCTCGACATCCCGGCACAGATGCCAGTGTTCCTCGCCCGGAAGTTTGCGCTGGTCAAGGATGTGAAGTTCGCCCTGCTCATAACGCAGTGCAGTCGTCATCAGGTCTTTCATAAGGAGGGTGCCGATATTCTGATATTAACCACGCCTTATAACCCGCATCATACGCGCTGGCAAGTTTGCGCCCTGAGGGCGAGTGACGCCCTGGCAGAGCCAGAAGGGCAGATGCCGCGAAAAACGCAAACAACGCAAAATTTTTAAATGTAATTTTTTCGCGTTGTTTGCGTTTTTCTCGGCCTGATTTGTTTTTCTTGTCCCGGAGCGTTATTCGCGGCTAAAGCCGCTCCTACAGTTGCCTGATAAGCCTCTGGAGCTTGCACCATGCTCCGGGTGCACGCACATCTACAGGTAGCGCATTGCGTCAGCTATCGACTCGCGGCCGGCCGGGAGCTCGTCGAGCGGGAACCAGCCCGGCAAAAGTATCCGCGACGCGCCGATTCCGGAGTACACCTCGTTCAGCGAGAGCTTGTGAATGCGTGTCGAAGTCGAGGTATCACCCCTGATGTTCATGCTGTCAAGTTCGATCTCGACAGTACGCATGGCAAGCAGCTCTTCAGGACTGCGGAGTGTTTCAGCAATGGTCTGCAGGTTCCTGTCCAGCACCTCGTGACTGGCGCCGGTCTTCGCCAGCTCGGATTCCACGGATTCGATTTCCGCTTCCAGCGCGCCGAGGTCCTCCACACCTGACATTTCGGGCCGCAGCATACCCTCGAATCCCCAGTTTCCTGCCCTCATTGTCTTCAGCTTGCGCTTAAGCAACCGCTGTTGCTGCTCCAGTTCCGCCCGCCGTGTTCGTGCGGCGATGATCCTTTCCAGCGCTATTTCGATCATGAAATCGAACGCGCGCTTTTTCACATTTGATACCGCCTCCGCCTCCGATACCGATGGCCCCAGGAAATTATGGTTTAGGAAATTCACCGAAACCTGCCGCACTTCGCGTTGAATACGGTCATCCTGCAGCACGGTGCCTAGGCGGCCTCTCTCCTCCCGCTGCAGTGAAAGCAGGCCATAAAGCCGGCCGCCCTGAGCGACAGTTGCCGGCTTCAGATAGTCTTCAACGGTTCTCGCTGAGCCGACCTTTTCCTGCATGTGATCAACGGAAGCAAAAAAGGCGCGCAGCCGCGGGTCGCTGCCGAAAGTGCGACTGCTGATCTCGACAGGCGCCGGCAGCGCGGCGGTCAGCCTGACCACATGCACAACCGACGTCCTGACAGGCTCCCGCAACTGCCTGCGGCAGCTGCCGACACCCTGCAGTCGCCTGTCCGTACCCTCGATCACCCTGTCAATAGCGGCGTCGATCAACTGATCATCCACGCTCTCGACCGGTTCCGCAGATGGAGAAAACAGCGAGTTCAGAAAACGGAACATGACTGAAGGCCCTGTTGAAGTATCACCCGGTCCGCTCGTTGACCACCACGCAATCCGCAGAAAGACAGGCACCGCGTGCGGCTGCATCTCCTGTTCGAATCGCACCTGCCAACTTCATTGTCCAGGCCTGCCCGCTCCATCCACCAGGACGTGCTCGAACGCGGGAGGATGCTCATCGCCATAATATTGGATATAGACATCCCAGTCCTCAAGTTTTGCACGGTCGCGCGCATTGCCGCGCGCCAGCAGTCTCTGCCTGCGGATTGCCGCATCGCATTGGACATAGTGTACGCGTACCGGAGCGCCGATCCTGGTCGACAGTCTTGCAGGCCAGCCGGGATCGCGGATTTCTTTGGTAAACGGCCCTGCAATTACGACATCGTTGAACGCGAGGTTCTCCCGTGCAATGTCGAACAAGGCCTGGTAGATCGGTTCGCGGTAAGTACGCTTGAAATACTCGGAATCCCTGTCATCCGGGCTGTGGCCTGATTCGGCCAGACCGACTTTTACCAGCCGTTCGGTTGCCGTATCAATATCCAGCAGAGTGGCGCCGAATTCTGCGGCCAGGCGTTTAGCGTAGGTGGTCTTGCCTGATCCCGGCGAGCCGCACACGATGATGGCACTGGCCATTATGCGGTGAACAAATCAGACAATGGAAAATCTCCCGTCACATACATCTCACGCTGCCGACAGGACGAAAGCAGCCTGATCGCCGTTCATACTCCTGTTCAATCGCTTGCTCAACCTCTTGTATTTGCGCTTTTTGAGCTTTTCCCTTATATGCCTGATCCCCCCGGGCGCCGGCACCTGTTGAACAAGGGGTATGCCTTTTTGATAGTTCTCACTTATAAGAAACTGCGATGCGGTCGAATCGTATTTTATCGCATCGATTACCAGGCCCGCTTTTTCAGCCACAAGCTTCATGCTTTCCTTTGAGTGCAGGTACAAATGCCTGGGCGCATCCAGCTGGTACCAGTCGACACCGTATTTCTCCCACGCGTAGCCCACAACCGGGATTCTAATGACCAGCTTGCCTCTTTCGCTGAGCAAGGCTTTCGCACATTGCAGCGCCTCAAGCGGTTGTGCTACATGCTCGAAGGAGTGATGAAACATAATGAAATCCCATTTCAACTCGTCTGTCATCTGCTCGATGGATTTTTTGTATATCCGCAAGCCGTTGTCATATTCCAGTTCACTATCGATAAACGGGTCTGCTCCAGCCACATTACAGAACCCTGCTTCCTTCATGATATACGGGAGCCTTCCAGTCCCGCAGCCAACATCCAGGATCCGGTCATCCTGTTTCATCCCAAGCCATGTAATTACGCTCAAATCCTGGTCTTTCAAACGTGGTTTCGATTTCTCCGGATTCACCAGGTATCGGCGCAATGAGCCTATAAAGCCCCTGACCCTTTTCTGTTTCACCATCTCCGTGTAATCCACGTTCTTGGAATAATAATTATCGGGATAAAACCGACCGATATCGTCTGGGATCTCGGCGATCTGCAGACAGCCGCAACCGGGGCACTGAAAATAATCAAAGGCCTCCCTGGTGCCATAAAACATTTCCCGCGCCCGGCGAATTTCGAATTCACCGGAGCAACCGCATATCCTGCACACCCGAGACATCAGGACACCTTCCTCAGCAGCGACTTGTGCTTCAGTCCGATGCTTTCTTTTACAATATTTCTCAGAATCTTCGCCGGGCTTTTCCTGAGCGAAAAATACAGCTTCTTCCTGTTTTGATAATGAAAGCTGAACATATCCAGATCCAGAAACAGGTTGTCAAACCGCCTCCGGTACAGGCCGACCAGGTGTTCAACCATCTTCCTGTCCCGTGCAGATATAAACCTCGAATCTCTCAGTATCCCAAGCCATTCGACCCTGGCCCGGTTTTTCGCAAGCGAGTCGCGCTTTCTGACGCCCCTTCTTTTACGCAACGGATCTGATACGTTGGATTCATGCTGACGGTAGTAGACACTTCCCCAGTCCAGATACCTTATTCCATTCCGGCACGTCGCCGCCCAGGTGATCCACAAGTCGTTTGGCACCAGTGCATCGTAGGGGTACATAACATCCAGCAGTGAACGCCTGAACATCATCGAATGCCCGGCGACGCAATTGCTGAAAATAAAGTAGATCAGCTCGCTTTCAGTGACCATGTTTACGATATCCGATCGTCTCTTGTGCAGCTCACTGCCGGATTCTGATATCAGGATCGAATCCGAATAAATCATGTCGCTGTCGCCAATCTCCGAAATCAGTTTTTCGACCTTGTCCTGTTTCCAGATGTCATCCTGGTCGCAGGGGAATATATACTCTCCCGCGGCGGACTTGTAGGCATTCATGAAATTGTTATTCAACCCCTGGCGATCGCTGTTTTCCACCATCTTCACCCATCCCGGGTTGGCATCACTGAAATGCTCGATGATCTGCCTTGTCGAATCGCTCGAACCGTCATCTGAAATTATAATCTCCAGCGGTTTGTAGGTTTGCGCTAGCAGACTGTCCAGCTGTTCCTGCAAGAAGCGCTCTCCGTTGAACGTGCACAACACAACTGAAGCCAGTTTTCCCATCCACTATTACCGTTTGAATCGCTTGAATTAATCGGGCCTCTTATCATCCATTTGAACACAATCGCAGTGCTCTTTGCTGCCGGCGTGGCACCGCTGCCGGACAGCCGGAGGAACAGGAATGCCCCTGCTGAGCGCGATAATAACACCGCTTCGAGACTGGCAGGTCAAACCGCGACCCGGTGGAAATTTTGCCCGCCTGGTTCGGCCCCACAGATGGCGGTACAGGCGGGTGCTGCTCGATCGAATAAAGCGCACTAGCTTCGCAAGTGCCGATTAGGCCTCGCCAAAAAGAAAAAGGGCCGGAGCTCCGAAGAACTCCAGCCCTGCACCTCAGGGGGAGGGAGGAAACTGCTCAGGCGGCCTTGCGGGCAGCCTGTTTGACCTTTTCGCTGGCGGTCTTGACGTTCTCTTCGACGAGTTCGCCGGCCGCGTTGCGTGCTTCGGTCAGGATTTCGACAGTACCGCGGCAGCTGTTCAGCAACTGCTGACCGCAATCCTGCATGAGCTTGGCCTGGCCGTTAAGCATATCCTGCGGCGTCTTGGCCTGGCCCATCAATTCCAGGTTCCTGGTGCCGGTTTCCAGCAGGGCGCCGGTCAGAGCAAACTGCTGCTCAAGCAGTTTCTCGCTGGCGCGCAGGTTAACCTCACCCATCTTCATGGCTGCCTCGTAAGCGGCCTGTCCAAAGTCATTGAAAGTATTGTATATTTCTTTTTGCATAGCCTATTCCTCATGATACCGGTTATATTGAAAGAACTTTGCTGCATCGCAGCATTGTTGCATTGCAGCATAAGTCATCCGGAGAGGCATGTCAAGCATTTTTTGTGCGGTGCAGCATTATTTTTGCGAGCAGCCAGAGCAGAACGCCTGAGGCTATTCCCTGGGCTTCTTCCGCGTGCCCGCTTTGCCGCCCGCCAGGCCCGCCGCCTGGAGAAATCCCTTCTGCATGTCCATCCAGAGCTCGACATTGCGCTCGGCAAGGTCGGACATCGTCTTGACCGCTTTGGCGCCGACCAGATCCTCCATGCTCTGCTGGATGAACTGCTGCTGCTCGGTAAACGCGCGCATGCTCTGGTCCAGGTAGCTCTGAAACACGTCGTGCACCGTATCGTCATAGAAACGAATAAGATCCGTCAGCATTTCCGTGCTGAACAGCGCCTCGTTTCCCGCCTCCTGTTCAGTGATGATCTGGATAAGGATACTGCGCGTGATGTCCTTGCCTGACTGGCTGTCGGTCACCTGGAACTCCGTCCCGTCTTGGATCAGCTGGAGCAAATGCGGCAGCGTCACTTACTTTCTCAGGTCCGCATAGTAAAGCCGGCGATGCGGATACTTCTTGATGATGCGTGGTTCCACCTTGGTAATAATCCCTCGTTAAGCTTCAGTGCATGTGCTGGCCGCCGTTGGCAGCGAAATTGGCGCCTGTAATGAAAGCCGCATCCTCGGATGCCAGGAAGCCGATCAGTGCCGCTATTTCCTCGGGTTTTCCAAGGCGCCCCACCGGTATCTGCGCGATGATCTGGTTGCGGACCTCCTCGGGCACGGCCATCACCATTTCTGTGGCGATATAGCCGGGCGATACCGTGTTCACCGTAACACCCTTGCGCGCCACTTCCTGGGCGAGCGCCATGGTGAACCCATGGATACCGGCCTTGGCCGCCGAATAGTTGGCCTGACCGAACTGCCCCTTCTGGCCGTTGATCGACGAAATATTTACAACGCGGCCTGTCTGACGCTCCAGCATGCTTTCGATAAAAACGCGCGTGACATTGAATACGCTGTTCAGATTGTTGTTGATGACTGCCTGCCATTGCTCGGCTGTCATCTTCTTCATGGTCGTGTCGCGCGTGATACCGGCGTTGTTGACCAGGATGTCAACAGGACCGATGTCGTTGTTAACGCTGGCCGCCAGCGCCTGGCACTGGTCGAAATCGCTCACGTCGCAGGGATAGATCGCGATATTGCAGCCCTGTTCTTTCATCTGGGCCTGCATTTCAACGGCCTTGCTTTCACCGAGATAGGTTGAAACCACCGTGGCGCCCATCTTGGTCAGGCGCTTGCAGGTAGCTTTGCCGATACCGCCGGTGCCGCCGGTTATCAGCGCGATCTTGCCATCCAGTATTCCACTCATATCTTTTTCCCCCGTTTGAATTCAAATAAGTTCGACGGCCATGGCCACGCCCTGGCCACCGCCGATGCATAGTGTCGCGAGTCCGCGGCGCGCCTCGGTGCGTTTCATGCCGTGCAGCAGGCTCACCAGTACCCGCGCACCTGAAGCGCCGATCGGATGACCGATCGCTATCGCGCCTCCGCTGATGTTGACCTTGTCGAGGTCCCAGCCAAGACTCTGGTTCACGGATATCGCCTGGGCCGCAAAAGCCTCGTTGGCCTCGATCAAATCGAGGTCGCCAACCTCCCAGCCGGCCCGCTCCAGGCACTGTGTGGTGGCAGGGATCGGGCCTGTGCCCATGACGGAAGGTTCGACGCCGGCGCTCGAGAACGACACGATTCGCGCCATCGGCGCCAGACCGAGTTCGTCGGCTTTTTCCCTGCTCATCACCAGCACCCCGGCGGCGCCGTCATTCAGGCCCGACGCGTTGCCGGCGGTCACAGTCCCCTCTTTCCTGAAGGCCGGGCGCAACTTGCCAAGCCCCTCGGCGGTGGTGCCCGCACGCGGGAATTCGTCGGTATCGAACACGACGGGGTCGCCTCTGCGCTGTGGTATCTCGACCGGCACGATCTCTTCAGCGAATACGCCGGCCTTTTGCGCCACCTCGGTCTTCTGCTGCGAGGACGCGGCGAACGCATCCTGCACTTCACGGCTGATGTCATAGTTGACGGCAATATTCTCTGCGGTCAGGCCCATATGGCAGTCATCGAACGCGCACCACAGGCCGTCGTTGACCATGGTATCGACCAGCTTCCAGTCGCCCATTTTCGTGCCCTGGCGCGAATTCGGAAGCACGTGCGGCGCCATGCTCATATTTTCCTGACCGCCCGCGACGATGATGTCGGCATCGCCGCAGCGCACCGCCTGGGACGCGAGATGCACCGCCTTCAGTCCGCTGCCGCAGACCTTGTTGATCGTCATGGCCGTCACTTCGACCGGCAGACCGGCGTTCAGGGCAGCCTGTCGCGCCGGATTCTGTCCCATGCCGGCGGTAAGCACCTGGCCCATGATCACTTCGTCGATCTGGTCCGGCGCCAGGCCCGAACGCTCCAGCAGGGCCCGAATAACGGTCGCACCCAGTCTGCTGGCCGGAACATCGGCCAGTGTGCCGCCGAACACACCGATAGGTGTGCGCGCCGCACTCACGATTACAGTTTCTTTACTCATTTGTTCAATTCTCCAGTCTCTCCGCTTCTGCCAAGGCGAACCGCTTCACATCCAGCCCTCGGTAAAACCAACAGAGCATACCTGCCGCGCTATTGATCGAAGGGCCGCCCGTTTCGGGTGCCGGCAGTCCGGCACGTATTTATGTTGCACTGCACAAAATTCATGCTACCATAGGTCACTCACGAATGAAAAGCCCCGAGTCAAAAAACAGTACACGGCCCGGGGCAGATAACCACCAACTACCCGGAGGCAGACCGGATGACAGACTCAAACCCTTTTTCCCCGGAATCCTGGCTCGATTCCCAGCGCAAATACTGGGACGCCTGGATGGACATGACGCGACAGGCCAGCACGGCCGCAACAGGGGCCCAGGCAGCCGACAACCCCTGGGCCGGTGCGCTGGACCAGTGGTGGAAGGCGGTATCGCCGATGAGCAGCGGCACCGCTCCCCTGCTGCAGGACTTCTTTGACAAGCTCGTCGGCATGGGCAAGTCGTATTTCAGTATGGCCGAACACGTTTCGGCAAAGCCGGGCGCGGACGATACGACAGCCGGGGACGCGGTGATCGACTGGCTGGACCGTGTTCGCGAGGCCTGCAACGCCTGGGGCGCGTCTATGAGCGCACAGCAGGACCCGCACCTGCGCGATTTCATGTCTTTCTGGAACATGCCGATGGATACCTGGCAACGCACGGCATCCTCGTTTTCGCCAATGCCCGGCGATTTCCTGCAGGCGCTGCATCCCGAAGGCGCTGACGCAATGGCCGGCGACATGCGCGAGCACCTGGACCGCTTTCTTTCTATGCCCGGCGTGGGTTACTCGCGCGAGTCCCAGGAACAGTACCAGCAGCTGGCACGCATGGTGCTCGACTACCAGAAAGCGATGCAGGACTACGCGATCGCGCTGTCCAAGGTCGGCGTCAAGTCGACCGACCGCTTCCAGGAAAAACTCAACGAGTCCGCCTCATCGGATGAGCCTGTAACCAGCCTGCGCGCCTTCTACAACCTCTGGGTCGACGCCTGCGAAGAGGTCTACGGCGAGTATGCAATGAGCGGTGAATACTCGGAAATGTACGGTGAAATGGTCAACGCGCTGATGCAGGTCAAGCGCCACAGTTCCCTGCTCGTTGACGAGACGCTCGAATCCATGAACATGCCGACACACCGAGAGATCAACACGCTGCACAAACGCCTGCACGAAATGCGCCGCGAGTACCGCGCGCTGCGCGAGGAAATCGAACAGCTGCGCGATGAACGCAAGCGCCCGGCCGTATCAACGGCAACCCCGAAGAAAGCTGCACCGGTGAAAAAACGTGCACCCGCGAAAAAGCGCTCGACCAGGAAGGCAGCCGCGCAGGCCGCCCCGCAAAAAAAGCGCACCACTAAAAAAACCGCCGCCCGCAAGGCATCGAACAGGAAATAAGGAGGAGCGACCATGATTCCCGTACAGATCCGCCCCGACCAGGCACTCGAGGAACTCACTAACTTCAGCCAGAAGCTGGGCCACGGCCTGCAGAACCTGATGGAGGTAGGTGACATACCAACCGGCGTCACGCCGAAGGAGCCCGTTTACCATGAGGACAAGATGGTGCTGTACCGCTTCCAGCCGGATGCGAAGAAGGTGCAGAACCGTATTCCACTGCTGATCGTTTACGCACTGGTCAACCGACCCTATATGACTGACCTGCAGGAGAACCGCTCCACCGTGCGCGGCCTGCTGGAGGCAGGGCTGGACGTCTACCTGATCGACTGGGGATACCCGGACCGGGCCGACCGGTACCTGGACCTCGACGACTATATCAACGGCTACATAGACCGCTGCGTGAATGTCATCTGCCGTCGTCACAACATCGACGCAGTGAACATACTCGGCATTTGCCAGGGCGGCACCTTCAGCCTGTGCTACACGGCGATGCACCCTGAAAAGGTGTCCAATCTCGTTACCATGGTCACTCCCGTGGACTTTCACACACCCGACAATATGCTCTCTGTCTGGGCCCGAAACATCGACATCGATCTGCTGGTCGATACGCTGGGCAACATTCCGGGCGAACTGCTCAACTGGACCTTCCTTAACCTGAAGCCTTACCAGCTCGCCGGGCAGAAATACATGAACATGGTCGACCTGCTCGACAATCCGGACCAGCTGAAGAACTTCATGCGTATGGAGAAATGGATATTCGACAGCCCGGACCAGGCCGGCGAAGCCTATCGACAGTTCATCAAGGACTTTTACCAGGCCAACAAGCTCATCAGTGGCGAGGTGCAGATCGGCGGCAGGACCGTAGACCTCGGGAACATCACGATGCCGGTGCTCAACGTGTACGCGATGCAGGACCACCTGGTGCCGCCGTCGGCCTCCCAGGCCCTGAAGCGTCACGTGGGCACGGACGACTACACCGAGCTGTCGTTCCCGGGCGGGCACATCGGCATTTACGTCAGCGGCAAGGCACAAAAACAGGTCCCGCCGGCCATTGGCACCTGGCTGGACGAGCGCACCTGATAACAGCTGCCGCTTGGCTGGAAATCACATTATACGGTCAATGATTCCATAGCCAAGCGGCCTGCTGCATACGAGCAGACGAATTGTGTCGCTGAACGATGCCCAGACCATGCGTTTCAGGCAGGAGTAATGAAAAATAGATAGCCAAACCGCACTCGTGCATCACTGGTAACCGGCAATCAGAAAACGCGTGGGGGGTATCGGGATCGAATTAGACCCTGTTGTTCGCACAAACAGACAATGCCCGAGGCATTTCGGGTACTATTCAGCTGGCGCTTTATCCTGGAATACCTGGTAGTCAGGCTGGACCGAACCCGATCCATGAATCATGCAACACCATAAAATAAGCCCCGACATTGCGGGGCTTTTGAACAAGCTGCAAAGCAAAATCAAACCAGGTTGCTGCTTTTCTTTTTGCGCGCAACTGCAACCAGTCCAAGCAGCCCTGATCCGAACAGCCAGACTGCTGCGGGCACAGGAACAACCGGGCCGGCTTTAGCCACGAAAGCTTGCGGTCCTGTTGCGGTGAAATCAAGCGAAAAATCGTCCGAACTGGCATTAGATATAGACCCTGCTATCGACCCGGCCGTCAAGCCTGATACCAGGGTACCACCCGTATACACTAACGGGGTTTCAAGCAATTGCCCGAGACCATTACCGAGATTAAACAATGTCATCGAGGAAAAGGTTGCCGTCATATAGGGGCCTGCATCAAGGCTGCCATTTACAAACGTGTGCGCAGGGCCAGAGGAGCCAGAATAAGTTGCGGTCAGAGTGAACGGTACATCAGGTATATCTATTGGGGGCGGCACAGGCGTGCCCTCGAGAAAGATACTGAATGCTGTCGCGTTGATAGTCAGATTTCCACCTACGTTGGCGACACCACTGCCCCCAAACACGGTACTGATATCAAGAGCCGGTGCTGCAACATCTGCCCTGGCTCCAAAAGACAATGCCCACAGCAAAGCTGAGACTGCCAAGATTGTCAAACCAGTTCGTGAATTGAACATTATATCCTCTCGAGAATTCTCTGTAGTTTGTAGTTACACTTGATTCAGACTGATTGCATTCCCGCTTAAGCGCGCGTCGATGATGATGTTCCGCGGCCAAACATTCTTCGAGATATCGTGATCCCAATCAGGCCAATGCTGAGTAATGCGAGCGGTACCGGTTCTGGCACAGGCACGCCCGTTAAGGAGCCGTTGACTATACCTGCAAAATTGTTGTCGAACATATCAGCACCGAAAACAGTGCTCAGATTGAAAGAGAACGCAACCAAAGTGCCTGCGCCGCCAAATTCATCATTTAATATACCACCAGCGCCTAACTTTACTGTTCCGGTCATGGTTCCAAGATTAAATCCATTCGGCCCGACCATTTCCAGGGTCTCCACATTACCTGTGAGCAATGTCCTCAAAGCTCCACCTGTACCGCCATTATCAGTAACCAGCATGTCAGGCAGGATAGGAGTTGTACCGAAAATTCCTGTTGTGGTGTCTGCATCAGTGGCTACGCCCAGGTACTCTGCGAACAAGGAAAAAGAACTCGTTGCCAGATCAGGAGTGATGGACAGGTCGGTAGAACCGTTGAGATTGCCAGTAACATTCAGGTCAGCCGGAAACAAGCCTGACGTGTCATATTGCAGATTTGCGCCAAAACCGATGGTCGGTACTGCGAATACGTTGCCTGATGCAGCCAGTACAAAAATAGCAAGCAGAATCCGGGCAGTGCATGAAAATGGCTTCATTATTGTTGTCTCCCTTGATTTGCCTCTAATGGCACCAGAGTGAGGATACCGACGAGGTCTCCTCATTACATGCAAACCACGTGCCAGATGAATAATTCCACTATTTTTCAGTAAGATACAACAAACACAAAGAAGCGTGACAGGCCAGAATTACACGCATGTAAAATCTGTCGACACAGTATCGCGCGAGGACTCACGCAATCGCTTTCTATCTCTTTGATTTTAAACAGGTCGACATTATTCGCTTTTCCCGCGACTGTGTTAAATATTTGGACACCATGACGACCTCAATAGCTAAACAATAATTCCCAATCAAATCTGAAACTTACATTTATATCTATCGGAAAACCTGAATCTGGCCTTGCGGCAGCCGCCGCGCCTGATCACCATCTACGGCTGGCCATGGCCCGGCCAGGAGAGCCCAAAACAAACCTGTTCGCCAGCCAGAACAAGGGACCTGCAGAACAGGAAAAGAGAAATGCGGGGCCGCTGGAACCAC
>Ga0180438_10005089_pt1 | contig 18514 bp, 22 predicted proteins | sample SS_ome_12_FD_132455 | JGI IMG/M metagenome (GOLD analysis project Ga0180438, IMG submission 132455) | Hypersaline lake sediment archaeal communities from the Salton Sea, California, USA - SS_3_D_2 metaG | ecosystem: Environmental > Aquatic > Non-marine Saline and Alkaline > Hypersaline >...
ACCCCCGCGCAACTGCTGCGATTGGTGCGGGGCCATTGGGGAATCGAGAACCGACTGCACTGGGTGCGGGATGTGACCTTCGACGAAGACCGCTGCCAGATCCGAACCGGTACGGCCCCACAGTTGATGGCTGCCTTACGCAACCTCGTGATCGAGCTGTTCCGTCTCAACGGCGTGCGCAACATCGCCGCCGCTCTGCGCACTCGCGCCTGGCATGCCCAACGCGCTATCGCCCTCGTCACTACTCCCCAGAGGATAACGCAATGACCCTGCTGTTCATATGGATGGTCCTCGGCTGATAAATCCAATTCCAGTAGACTATTAGTATGTCCCACTTAACACCCGCTAGGAACGTCGCTCTTCCTTCCACGGATCTGCACTATTGCTATATCCCCGCTGTTCCCAGTAGCCAATTTCCCCCTCGCAACTAAAACGAATTCGCCGAACCCACTTCGCCGATTTGTAGGAGTATTTATGTGACACCACCAAACGCAATGGAAACCCGTGTTCCGGCTCCAACTCTCTGCCGTTCATTCCCCAGGCCAAGAGCACCCCCGGCTGCATCATGTCCTCCATCGCTAGACTGGTCGTGTATTGCCCATCACATCCAACGTTCACGAACCTCGCGCGCTCGGTCGGAGAGACCAGCTCGGCCATATCTGAGAATCGCACGCCCTCCCACGCAATATCTACGAGACTCCAGCCCTCGACGCAATGAAAGCTCGACATATCGACGACCAAAGGCAGGGAGCGAACTTCATCATATGAGAAGGTTCTCGGCTCCCGTACCTCGCCGTCCATTCGAAGGTCCCAAGTTGCTGGATCGAACTCGGGGATCGACCCCACATGCAATGCCGGCATATGCTCGATAGCGTGCTGTCCAGGTGGCAGTTGTCTCCTCTCGTCCTCGGTCATAGCGCATCCTCCTCTCATCGATGGCTTCGTCCGTGAACCTATATCGCTCGCTGAGACTGCCTCGCTCGGCCTCCCCGGCCCCGTTGTGGAGCCTTGATTGATACGCCTGTCTTCCTCGGCCTCGCTGGGATCGGCTCGATGATCTCGGCGAGCCCCTTTTCGATCTCCTTCATCGTCTCCGGAAACGGAATGCATTCCAATACGATTCGGAGACCCCCATAGCGCCCATCTTCGAAGTGAATGCTAAACGCAATACCCAACTTATCCAATAGGCGATCCATTTTTCGTCGAATTTCGCGTGCAAAGTGATCCGGTAGTCCGGTAGGTAGGCGCAGTCGGTAACGAAATGGGTGTGAATTCAGATCTTTTCCCGACGAACGATCCTCACCACACACATCCAAACTTCACCCTCCTTCCATGCCGCCTCGACGTCCACCTCCACGGAAGGCCCTTCACCCCGTTGAGTAGAAGAACATAGCCCGTGCCGACATTACCCACTACATACCCCAGGGGAGACAAGGCTCTCGAGCGAACTCCAACCCAGGCGAGTTTCGGCCGCCTATGGTTGCTTGTCGGCGTACTCCTCATCCTCGTGAGCGTTGTCATGATCGCCAAATTCTTCGACGGCGACGACAAAGACGCCGGAGTGTGGTACGACGCGGGACATCGAGTTCTCGCCGGTGAAACCCTCTCCCAACTCCCCCACTACCGCTATCCGCCTACCTTCGCCGTGCTCGTTGCCCCCCTCGCCGCTCTTGGCTTCCCCGCTTTCTTCTTCATCTGGTATGCTATAAACATCGGGCTATTCGCCGTTTCCCTCCGCCTTGCCATACACTTAGTATATCCCGCCGAGGTAGCCGTTCCCGCTCGGTCGTATTGGCTCCCGGCCGCCCTCGTCGCAATCTTCGCCATCGACAACCTTTTTCTAGGCCAAACGAACATACTTATCATGACGCTCGTGTATTGGAGCTTTCTCGAAGATCAGCGCGGTCGCCCCTGGCTTTCCGGTCTTCCCCTAGGCCTCGCTATCGCCATTAAGGCATTCCCGGCCTCCCTTTTGGCATATTTCCTCTACAGACGGAAAATCACACTCGCCGCCGCTAGCGTGCTAGCCTGTGGATTCTTCCTCTTCGTGCTGCCGGCTCCTATCCGCGGGTTCACTCGCAACTACATCGAAGTTCGAGACTGGGCCGACCGTATCGCCCTTCCTTTTCTCTCCCGCGGCCAGGCTTTAGATTGGGGACAACATGCCGTCGACTTTGGAAATCAATCGCTCCCCGCTGTCGCTCGACGATACCTCACAAGCGTCGACGCCCAAGTCGCTGCTCGCGAAACTCATTCGATATACGTCAACATAGCCGATTTAAGGTCCGAAGCTGTAAACCTCATAGTGCTTGGGGTGGTATTCGCCTTGGCGGCGAGCGCCGCCATTTCCTGCGGCTGGAAAGTTCCCAGAACAAATATCCAGCGAGCAGCAGAATACTCCCTTATAACCGCCGCCCTTCTACTCACATCGGCACTATCCTGGACCTACTTCTTCGTCATGCTTCTGCTCCCCATCGCCTTCGTCGTCCGGCTCCTCTTCGATGGCATCGATTTTCCTTTGCGAACCACGCTGATGCTCCGAGCGTCCCTTTGGGGCATTGTTGCAACCATACTTCTTCTAACGAATCATCTGGCCCGCGCTTGTGGTTGCTTATTCTGGGCAACAGCGCTTATCTTTGCCGCATCGGCCCTCGCGTGCAGCGATATCCGTCACATCGAACCGACCCCGGAAGAAAACCTAACCCTGCGCCCAAGTCGCTGCTCGTAAGCCAACATTCATAAAGATCACACGGGACCAAAGAAAATCCTCACCAAACGGAATATATTGCTCCTAAGATGGAGAACTGTGCACCTCGGCCCAGTGCTGCACTCAGAGAGCCGTGAGCGAAGTATTGTACAGCGCCCTCCCTTGAGAGCCTTGCCTTTCTTCCCCTCAACACTTCTTCTAACAGTTGTCGTTGGCTTTCCCATGTTTGGGTACCTCCGACGCCCAAAAGACAGGAAAAAGACCCGTCCTAGCGACCATTAGTCTCTCAGAACGGATCTTCTTACTTCTCAACATGGTGAACGATGCGGTCGCTTTCTCGTGGCCAGCTCGTCATTAAGCATCCGAAACTGGTAGAATCTCCTCCGGCAGCTTGGCAATCCTAGCGAGAAAGCGCCGTAGACCCATAGCTTTGCGTCCCCGTCTTTCGGCGAGTTTGCCTTTTTCGGGAAAATCGCTTTTAAAAGAGCAGCGACCCGAACTTGCCTTCGTTAGCAAGTTCTGGTCGCTTCTAATAGGATTTTCCATATCGGATGTCGCTTATGATATGCTTATCGTAAAATGTTCCCCCACCAATGCGCGATACTACGCGCAAAGGTTATTTACTACCCCTCGCACTGGGTCATCCGCACACATCAATCGCTTCAAAGACGATCGGCCGCTGCCTTTGTTCGAAGGTGAAATCTGCTTCTTCAATCCGGTCTCCAGGGGTCAACGTCACCGTCCATGAAGTCGGCCCCAACGGATCGAGCTTATTGGCATCCTCCATTGAGACCAACGAGACAACGTACCGCCCTGGATCCAAACCCTCGAACACATATCTTCCCTTGCTATTCGTCATCGCCACCTCTCCCGTGCTGAGCTGAACAATCGCTCCCGTCAGGGCTTCGCGTGCATCGCCGCTTTCCCGCACGAACACACCCCCCTCAATCCGACAAAGGCGAGTCACGCTGAACTCCACCACCTCAGTGCCATCTCCCCGAACATAGACCACCCGAGTAGGCAACATCCCCCCCAACCCGGCGTGCAGCCGTTCTCGTTTTACAGCTAACACGTGCCTTCCCGGATCGACGCCTTCGAACGCATAGCTCCCGTCCGCACGTGTAACCGCCATAGTCTCACCATCCAATGTCACCATCACCCCCCGTACACCTCGACCGATATCATTCCTCACCATTCCAACCACTCGTCCTGTTCCACGCGGAGCTCGTCCAGTAGAGCCAAAGCTCACCTGCGCCTGGAGCACGATCCCCCTCTCCACACAGGACTCCGACACCCCCGATCCCAGTAATCCGTACCGCAGCATCATTACCTTCTCCGGCGATGGTCTCCACTCCACCCTGCCTTCGGGTCGAATTCCTTCCGAACCGCCTTCCACCGAAGCCCGCAAAGTCACCCCGCGCCGCAACGGCACCGACCCACCAACCCGAAAGCACCGACCTCGGCCTAATTCCCCCCCCGCCGGCGCCGTCGAGCCAGCGAAGACCTGTTGTCCTTTCGAGTTGAACCAAGAGTAAAACCATTCAAACCCCTTGCGACCCGTAGGCTGCACCGGCACAACGTACCGCACCAAACCACTCGTCCGCCCGCGCAATGCCAATAGCGTCAATCCATCGCTTCCCCAGGCCTCGCCGCCGGCCTCCCCTCGGACTCGTTCGACACTCGCATACCCCCTTTTCATCCTCCACTGCAACCCAAGAACATCCATCCGCGCCTCATGCGTCCCAACCAGTTCAGCCCTCTGAGCAAACCCCCGCAACGACTTCGTTAGGTCTTGCCCCCACGACATCTCCTGCTTTCGTAGATCAGGTCTGCTCGCCGCCGATAATCGCAACGACATTCCATCCCCCCCCCATTTCCCAGACGCGAAACAAGACCCATCGCTCCCCAGCGCAACATCGGCGTCGACATGTCCCCCCCACAACGCGCTAGCCCGCACCGAAAGTTGACCCCGGTTATCCTTTTCAATACCTCCATCCGGAACGAGCGCTCTCGCTCCGATCTTTATGTCTGCAAACTTCGACGAGAACCCAACCCCCGTCGCCCGGTCGAAAAGCGGATCCAACAAATCCCCTACCTCGTACGAAATATCCTCATCCATGATACTCAGCGAAAGATGCTCTACCGACTGAATCACTGGCAGACCCCGAATCAACACTCGATCCCACTTTGATGCCAGCCCAGGAGAGGACGACGTCCTCTCCTGGTAGCATCCAAGCATCTTCGGCGTACTGAACGTTGCCGTGCGCGTCACCGCCAAATCCACCTCCGATGCCGACACACCCACGGAAACCGCCTCTCCGTTCTCATCGTCACATCCAATTCGCTTCAATTGTCCAATCGGACGCCCCCGATGGGACTTCGGTTCATTTGTATCCCGGCTTACGACCGGCTTTGGCACCGAAAACTCCTCGAAACGCATCCAACCAGATGCCGGTCGGCCGGCCGCAGTCAGTGCGCCATTCTCATCGAGCGTAGCCGACTCCGATCCCAGCAGCCATGGAAGGTCTTTTGTCCTCGCCCATACCTCGCTCCACTTAAGCACCAGAGGACTTCCTCTAATCTCATCCATAGCAGCATCGCACGGTGTCACATGCAATCGAACCTCAGTTCCATCTCGCCGCACAATGTTTGCGCGTTCTCCAGTCACTATGACGATCACGCCCACACGCGCAGCGACGCGCGCCAGCGGTATTCTTGGACCGTCACCGAAGTCGACGCTTTCCAGCGCGTCTAATTCGCCTGAAACCACTGTCGCTGAACCCTCGCACCGAACTCCGGCAACGCCTGCCAGGATTGACGCCAGGAGGACGGCCAGGGTAAGGAAGACGTCCCCACGACGGCCCATCATCGTTGGCTCGCTATTTCCACCAGCGATTCAGGGCCCAGCTTCGCCTCGACGCGCGCGCCGAGCAATGCCTGCCCCCCGTGATCTAGCACAGCAGTCACTTGGTAGCGACCATCCGGAAGGCCGGCCAACAACGCCGCTTCGATGTTCGCGACATGCCGATTGAACGGTGCCTGAAGAACCACAAATGGCTTCAGTTCACACTTTCTCACCAACAAACCGGCGCTGTCTCTAACATCCAGATAGCCTGTAAATCGAAGGTGTGCCGTCCCCAGATTATCCACTGAAAGCATGCCACCGGAGCGATCGAGCTCCAGCGCTGTCACGCGCGCTTTCGCCGGTGGCCGCTGTCCACATTGCACGTAGAGAATCGTCCCGATGCGAGGTACGAGGCGAGACGGCGCTCCCGGAGCCGACACCTCCCGGGCATCGGCTTCGAAAATAACCGCGGTTCGACCCTCTCCAAAAGTGTCTTCTGGCGCGTGGACCGTGTAGCGCACCTGCTGGCGCTCCCCCGGTTCCAAGTTGAACTCCGCCGGCGTCACATCCACCCAGCCGCTTGCCGAGTCCGGAAGAGTCCTCGGACCGAGAAACACCACGACACCATCCGGCTTCAATGTCCAGTCCTGGCAGTACGCGTGGACGTGCTCACGCGCTTTGCCCATATTTCCGATTTCGATGACGCCCGTATGGATATCGCCGGGAGCCATCTGCATCTCCACTGTCAAGGGCGAGACCTCAAGCGAGAATGCTTCCGCCACCGCTGCGCTCGCCCAAACTGCCGTTACCATCGCCACCGCGAACGTCGTAGTAAATGTAGACATGGCTTTTTCCCTTCGAAGAGAGGCGACACCCGCCATCTCCGACCGGAGGCCGTACCTCCAGCCCCCGGCCGAAGAACAGGCGTCACCCACCCTGCCTACGGGGCGGTGAGGGTATACACGACCGTCTGCGAATAGTTGCCGACGGCGTAATCCCAACTATTCGCCAGCAAATACGAAAAAGTTCCATCCCGGCGTCCAGAGCCCGTCCAAGCCCCGGCGCTTTGCGCAGCGGTGTCCATCGTCCCGCCGACGAATCCAGCTCCGGTCGCCGTCCACGTCACGTTCGAAATGTCGATCGTATCCGTGCCCGAATCCAGATCGCCATTTGCCTGAGCCGTCAGCGTCACCGTCGACGACCCGTCCGTCTGAGCCTTCACTGTCACCGAAACAGGATTCTCCACCGCGGCCACCGACGGTACGCTGTCGGGATCCGCATCGGGAAAATTGACGGCCGCGACGCCCAGCGTCAACTTCGCCTTCGCTGAAACCGTCGCGTTGATGGTCAGCGTTTGCTGATCCGTTGCCCCCCAGGCCGGCATATCCGCACCGGCCAGGGCGACCCAGACCGCGAACGCGGCCATTACTACTAGCAGCTTCCTCATTGTCTCTTGCCTCCGCCCGTAATGGGTCAGTTATGTGCTGCTGCTCAATAAGATATAAGCGTATAAGTCATGCTTTGCGTATAAAACCCCGTTTCATAATTCCAAGAATTTAACAGCCGGAAGCTTAAGCTCCCATGCGCATTCACGTTCTTTCCAAACCACTGCCCCACCGGCTGCGAATCAATCTTTGACATCACCCCGGAGATAAACCCATTCCCCTGCGCCACCCAACTCACCCGATCTATCGGAATCACCGCCGATCCCGACACCAAGTCGCCGGCCGCAAAACAACTCAAATTGCTGATCCCGCTTCCCGAACCCCGCACCCACACATCCACCGACACTGGATTCTCCGTCGCCTCGACTAGCGGTATCACATCCGGATCCGCGCTCGGAAAAGAGAGCCCCCCGACTCCCAACGTCAATCGCGCCGTATCCGCCGCGCAGGGCAGGCACCATAGCCCCATCGCAGCAGCCACTGCGCACACCCACACCGCCCGTCTCGCGCGGCAAAACACCGACCACGCTCGAATCAAGCCCAGCCATTGCCCAGTTATCCCTTTGTCCTCTGCTCGCATCCCGCTCATCGCCAACTTTCGTTCTTCGCCACAACACAATAAAAAGCGGACCCTCTGAGGAAATGCACAAAGGCTTCCCTAAGGGGTCCAACAGGATAACTCGGCACGGAAACAGATTTCGAGCCCGGATGCTCCTCCGAAGCCCCTCCGAGAAGGGAGCTATCCCCTCTAGCAGCCTGGCAACCCTCTTTCAAACGAGCCGTAGCCCCAACTTCGCTTTCTCGCCTTTCGACGAGTTTGCCGTTCTTAGGGCATCAAATGTCCCCTTTAGAAATGCGAAGACACAAAACCGCCGGCCCATGCGGCATTCATCATTGCCTCCTCCTGCCCATTCCATAATCCCACAGCAATTCTGAGATGATTCCTACAAAACCCCGCGCATTCATCAGCGGCAGGCATGTCGCGGGGGGAAACAATGCCGCGGGTAAAATCGCAAGGATTCCAGGGCGTCCAGAGAAGCAGAGGGAAATAATTAGGCATTTAGGTCCCGCGGACTTTCAAGGTCTGCAACCGGAAGCACGAAAACAATAGAGGGACGAAATAGCGCGGATCGGGAATATGGCATTAGTTGTTGGTTTGCCTTGACATTCCTAGGTCGGGGTGGTACAATGCCGCGTCGTTTACCTACCAAGCGCAAAAAGCGATTCCGGTCGCAGAGGTGCCCGGGGTCGTTGTCGCGCGAAAGAGGGGAAAAACGCGTGGGTCATCCGAACATACCTTGTGGCACTGGGCGTGCACTCGAACGGGAAAATGAGGCCACCTATCCCGTTCGAGTGGCCATGGCCGGCCCCGGCGCCTCTCGCCGACGGGCCCAACGCGGGCGCGAAGGGGATATCGAAACTGTAGCCCTCAGCGACATCTATCTGCCGGCGGCCCTTGCCGAGCTGGCCGATCAGACCAGGCTCGATTAGTATTTAGTATTGCCTCCCGCGGCAGCTTCTCTCACTAACTCGCGGCAGCAGTAAGCCTGAAAGCAAGGGCTATCATGTCTCTCTCCAAACTGCGTCTCGACGGTGACCCATTTCACATCGACACCTGGATGTTGGCCCCCGATGCTCGTGGTTCAACCGAATCCCTGGTCAGCGATAAGGACACAGACCGGATCATTCATTTCATGACCCTTGGCAATTGTGATCGCCTTACCGTCGCGCGCCCAGGTTCCCGTCCCCATCCCGAACCTGGCTCTGTCGTGGATCGCGCCGGCTTCGAAGCCTTCACTATGGCCCCCGTGTCCAAAAGTGAATCATTCTGGAATTTCCTGAGCGGTAGTCCAGTTTTCCTTATTTCATTCCTCAAAGTGCACGGCTTGTTCGCCGCTCTTTCGGGCGTTGAGGGAATGTCCCTCATCGCAAAATATCTGGCCAGCAGCGAGCGGCTAGGCGGGCCTCAACGATGTAAATTCCTCTTCACACTCGGCTCCAGCCAGATCGTCGCATTCCTTGCCGTCCGAAAGTGGAAAGATGCATCCAGGCGAGTGCTCGGCAACCTCTTCTTGACAGGTAAGGATTGCCCCGAACTTCTGCGGCACATCAGCGATCTACATCCCGCTGGAATTCCTAACCGCCTCGAAAACAAAAAGCAGAACAAAAAAATCCAGCTCGAACATATCCCCTTGCTGGCGAGGACCCGCACCTGCCTCGCCTGGCGCTCGGAGGATGATCGCCAGAATCTTAAATGGAGTGACTTAGGCCCCACAGATTTCACCATGGCAATTGATGCCGGCTCCGGCGGGGAGCTTCTAGTTGCCGATAAATTCAAGGAAGAGTTTCATGCGGGTAAGAATGCGGATGCGGATGCGGATATGGAGGCGAAACCATTCTTCACCTTCGGCACCGAAGATCTTCATGTCCCTCATCTCCCTGCGGAGGAACTGACGGAGTTTCTCGACAAGCTGTACTCCTTTCGGACGAAGCTAGATGTTCCCGCCGGCCCCCTCACGACGAACACGATTCCACTCATCCCACTGGAGACTATAGCCAATCCACCAGAAATGCAGCACGCGGCGGTGACCTCGTCAGCGCTTCAGCGAGAGATGGAAAAAGCCTTATCCAACCTTGAAACCGCCTCCGCAGAACTCCGAGGCCAAGCAAGCAAAGATGAGAGTGAGAGTCTTAATTCCATCGTCAGGGCGGCCGCTGTGCGTGAGATACGAGACGTCCTCATAGCGGCAAACGGCTTTCTCTCCGACGCTGAATTGGCGAGCGACTTTCTCGACACGCATTATGCCCTCAGAGAGTTGGTTAAGCTCACATGCGCGGCCGCGAAAGACCCAGAGGGACGTGACACATGGCACCGAGCGCGCCAGCACGCCGCTTCCCTCGGTGCGGCTCTACATGAGCGCGCGCGAAATATGCTCCGAGAGGGGGCCATCGCCGGGCCCTCATTCTACTCTCACGCAGCCGGCACTCATGGCTATCTCAAAGCGTGGGAGATTGTGATGAACCTGATTTTCTACAATGTGCTTGGAGAGTCTTGGCCGGGCTGCGTCGTCTCCACCCAAGAGCCCGGCATCTGGCATGATCGTACGAGCCCCATCATCCGCGTCCCCCTGCGACGACTCCACCGCCCAATCCCAAATCTCCTTCGGCTCAGTCACGAGGCCGGCCACCTCGTCTTCAATCTTGCCGATGCCGGCTCTCGCCAGCCGCCTCCCCGCAATTCTCCGCACAATAATTTCATACAGATTATTGGGGAAATCTACGATCAGACGCGGTGGACCTATCCCAAGGCTACCGCCCTCACCCTCTCCTCAGAGATTTTCGCCACCTGGTTCGAGTATCACGCTTTTCGACGCGACCTCGACTTCGCCCTTATGTCCGCCTGGCATAGCTGGCTCCAATCGGAGCTGCCCTGGGAAAACCCGGGAGAGGTCCTATTGCGCACGGCCCTCATCATCGCCGTCGACCGTCTCCACAACGAAGAAACGCGGGTGAATGAGCTCCTCAGGGGACCATCCATGGTTCCCGGTAGTTTCTCGGCGAAAATCATCGATGACGCCCTAGATCGTGTCTGTAATCTCGACATCGCGGGAGAGCAGATTCCAAAGCAGCTGTTGGAAGATTGCCACAAAGAGAAATCCGCGCAAAGACATGCCTTGCACTACCACACGCTGCCGGTGTTGGCGGCATTCGTAAATGGACTGCCACTGCTTGCCGAGGACACTTACAACTTGCAGGGGATAGCGAAATCCACAGAGGCTATTCCCGTTCTTTCGTCAGCCAGAAAGAGCATACTGCAAGGTCGCGTATTCGCAGAGCCAGTGCCTAACTGGATCGCACTTGTTTTCAACTTGGGCAAACACTATTTCGAGGTTGACGCTGCTATTGAGGAGCGATCTAACCTCGCCCTCACACTCAGCCTCGCTCAGCTTTGGGATCTCCACGCGTCGATACCCGTGCAGGTGCGAAGTTGCCATCAAGAATAGATATCTACCTAGTAGAAAGAGACGCCAAACGGGCGAAGCTCTGGGAAGAGCAATTATCGAGGCTCGTCAAATGTCTGTCGAAGGGGGAAATCGAACCGCACTTCAATGGCCCCTTCGATTCTAGTGGATTCGCACTTAAGTCTAAAGAGATACTGGGACTCGTCTCTGCGGAAACAAAGCTCAAGTCTCCGGCAGTTATTGTAGCCGACGTCAACCTAATTGCTGAGAAACCAGACGACAAAGCCCCTCTAATCGCTGTCCCCGACCCAAAGAAGCCATTCCAGCTCGTCGTCGGCACATCGACAAGCAGCTCCTGGGCGCGTCAGTGGAATCTCCCCGTTATTCTGCGCGCTATTTTCCTTGCTGCGTTGAAGATCAAGCCAGAATGTAAAGTGATGGGCTGTATCGCCAACGGCCACCCCGAGGACGAAATCACCGGCTTGGCGCGCGTTGCCGTCTGTCCGCAATGTCGAAAAAAACACTCAAAGGAATATCCTCTGCTAGACAAGCTGGCGAACTGGCTGAATAAGAACCGCGGCGATCATTTCACCATAAAAAATCTCAAGACCGCAAGCCTGCGGCGGCTGCCAGATCTAAGAGAAGAGTTTGGGGATGCCCTTGAGGTCAACACAAAAGTCCTCCTCGCCCTGGCCGAAGAGAATCCCCCTAACGAGCCAACGAAGCTCCCCGATGACCCAAAGAATGCCTGCGCCGAGATCTTTAAAGAGGCGGTGAGAAAATGGCGACCGAGATCACCCGATCTCCATTCGGCACTCGATGACTTACTCGGAGGCGCCTGCGAAATTGATGCCCTTGCATATCTCACCCAGAAGAGGCATCGAGAGCATGCCGAACATTGCCTCGCAGTAGGCCTCTTGTCGCAGTTCATCCTCTCCGTCCGATTTCCGAGATCGGAAGAGCTTTTCATTGAGAGATGTTGTGATAAGTTCGGCAAGAATAGAGAGCCGAAAGATATGCGGGGAGCTATGTGGGTCGCCGCTGCCCTTCACGATATCGGCTATCCACTCTGCCATTACCTCCACGCGCTCGTCGCAAGTGCGAGCAGCCCCGACCTCAAAGATACATATAAGCATCTCAAGAAGCTTGGCGAGACAATTTTCGCAAAACCCTACCCAGTTCACTGGGATGTGATAAAAGAGATCGCAGAGGCCGCCCCGGAGAAGCTCCTAGATAAGGCTTATAGCGCTGTCGTTTGGGCCATAGAGAAGATGCTCCCAAATTCGCCCTTTCGGAAGCATTATCTCAATAAAACCATCCCAACGACCAACAAAGACGCGCGATGGAAAATCTTCGACCACGGTCTATGGTCTCTGTGGGTGATAGCCAAGTTTCTCGAAGCGAAAGACCAACACAAACCTTACACCGACGGCAGACTGGCACGGCATGCCGCTGAGGCCGTCGCCTTTCACAATATGCCTATTGCTGATTTCACGGCCAAGAAAAAGATCGACTTGCTGTCCAACCCGATTCTGTTCCTCCTGCGGCTGTGCGACACGGCCCAGGAATGGGATCGCAGCATCCTCACCAAAAAGGGATTGAGGACCGAACTACATCGAGTTCTGCTCACAGGAATCTACCGACCAATCGGAATGCCGGCTGAGTTCTATGGAGACGAACTCGTGCTTCACTTAGAGTACTCAGACGAGAAACCCATCGCCGATAGCAAGTGGGACTACGAGATTGCCGTCTCGATGTTCCGGAAATACCTCCATACGTTGAGCTTCCCAAACAGGTGGAAAGATTGCCCCAAGCGAGTCGGTTTCCAGATCAGATCGCCCATCTATACCTGTGGCGGTAAGAATTGACTTTCCAAGGAAGACCCCTATCGGTGTCCTGCCGACTGGGATGGCCCTAACTTATGTTGTGATGCGCCGCGGCAGTTTCCACTCCTACAAATTTCGCTGTGATCGTGGAATAGAGCCAACGTAGGCCAATCGACTAAGCTTCTGCTACGGAGGGCCTGAAATGCGCTTCCATCGCCATCAGGTAGGCAGAGAACAACGCTGGCACTCGGTCAGGGTGCGCCACGACAGTCCCTGGGACTGGTGCGCCCACCACGAAGAAATCGAGGACTACATCGCTCGTCGCCGTCGCGCCAAGTCGAGCGCTTACCAAAGCAAGCAGCTCACGCTCCAAACTGCCCACTGAGCGACACAAAAAGGGAGAACGAAAATGATCTGCTGGATCTGCGCCGGCATCTCCTTCTGGGGCGCCGCCGGCATGCTCGCCATCGCAGCGGCCATTCAACTCGCCCAAGCGATCTGCCGCTCGCCGCGCTCACCTCTCGATATCCAAGGCCGGCACCTCAGCCAAAGTCGCTCCCCATGACTTCTGCCACCGGCTCAGTCGCGCCCTCGCCCGAGCGCCGTTGGCATTTGTTGCACTGCTGTGGTGATAGTGTAATTCATACCGAACTTTGAACTTTAGCCGAAAACCGACGCCCCGCTATTTACTGCCCAGAGCCTTGTGCGACTCCTTCAACTGCTCGATGATCGGAATTTTCTGTGGACACTTCTCCTCACACTGCCCGCACTCGATGCAGGCCGAAGCATCTTCGTATTCGGCGCTCGCCCCTATTTCCGCATAACGTTTTCGTGCAGCATCCGTCAACCCCCATACCCGGTGAAGATTCATCAGCCGGAAAATCTCCGGAATATTGACCTTATTTGGACAAGGCATGCAGTACTCGCATCCAGTGCAGTAGAGATCGGCCAGTTTCCGATTCTCCTCCAACATGGCCCCGATTCGCCGCATCTCTTCCTCGGTGAGCGGCGTCTCTAGGCCTGCCGTCGCGGCGTTCTCCTCGACCATTTCGATCGTACTCATGCCCGAAAGCGCGACGCTCACGTTCGGATTCGAGAGCACGAACCGAAGGGCCAACTCAGGCGTACTCACTCGCTTCTCCGGCAGGAGCCCCTCCAGCTTCTCCGATGGAAACCCGAGGCGACCTCCACCCACCGGGCCCATTACGACCACACCAAGCCCCATCTCCCGAACGGTCGCCATGCTCTCCTCATTGCGACGATCGAGCAAGTTGTACTGACACGTCACCACATCCATATCCGGGACAGCGCGTGCAATGTCGACCATCCGCTTCGGATCATCGTGGAAGGAAAACGCCAGGTGTTTGATAAGCCCCTCCTCCTTTGCCTTTCTTGCCCCGTCGATGGCGCTACCCTTCGCCATGACCTTCTCCGCCGTCTCCCAGTCCAGTCCATGCATATGATAAACATCGATATAATCGATATCCAACCGAGACAGTGACTGCTCGATGATCTTTCGACAATCGTCAGCTGTTAGACTTCGCCCCCAAGGCGGATACTTCGTGGAGACAACCTTGCCCTCGCGACGTCCCTTCAGGGCCTTGCCGAGCGTCATCTCGCTCTCGGATCGACAATATCCTACTGCTGAATCGAAGTAGTTCACCCCAATATCCATCGCGCGATGCAGCACTTCGATAGCGACATCCTGGTCGACGTGGCCGTCAACCATCTTGAAACGCATGGTTCCGAATCCCAGCGCCGAAACTTTCAATCCAGTTCTGCCGAGCACGCGATACTCCATTTGAACCTCCACATGGGCATTCAGGATACGTTTCCTTACGCCACCGTCGTACCCGCCTCTTCTCGATCCTACACCGCAGTATGTGCGATCGGAGAACAACTGCCCCATCTCCATTCCGAACTCGATCGATGCCTTAGAGCCCAATGAGTTCCGTAATCCCGCGTCCAGAAATCCCAAAAACAACTGTGGCCTTCCGAATATCGGAAGGCCACAGTTCGCCACTAACAATCCTTGCTTGATATGACTATTTCACGTCGGCCGTGCCCCCCGCATCCTCCAGGGTCTTCTTGGCTGCTTCGGCATCTTCTTTTGTTACGCCTTCCTTTACGGGCTTCGGAACCCCCTCTACAAGTTCCTTTGCCTCCTTTAGCCCCAAACTTGTTAACTCGCGGACAGCTTTGATGACCTGAATCTTCTTGTCCCCAAAACCAGTCAATACCACGTCGAAGCTCGTCTTCTCCTCGGCCGCCGCGTCCGCCGCTGGCGCTGCAGCCGCCGGAGCCGCCATGGCCATTGGTGTAACGCCGAATTCATCCTGAATCATCTCTACCAATTCATTCAGCTCCAGGATGCTCTTCTGCTTGATCGCCTCCAGAATATCAGCATTGCTCAGCTCTGCCATCCTCGTTCTCCTTTACCTATTGAAGAATATTTATAGATTACGCGCCGACAGGCACCTCACCAGATTGCTTCTCGGCCAGCGCCTGCAAAGTCAACACCAAGTCTCTGGGCACCGCCTGGAGCACACCGACCAACTTCACTAGCGGACTTTGCAGGGATGCCATGAATATTGCCAACAGTTCTTCGCGCGGCGGAAGTTTGGCAATCGCTGTCATCTGTTTCGCGTCGAAGGCATCTCCTTCGATCCATCCGCCCTTGAATTCCAGTTCATCATGCGCCTTGGCAAACGTGTCCATCACCTTCATTACGGCGACCGTATCGCCTGACACAAAAGTCACAGCCACCGGTCCATCCATATATTCCTGTACCGCCGCCTCACTTCGGCCTTCAACGGCACGGAAGAACAAGGTTTTCTTCACTACTCGCATCTCTCCGCCAGCGGCAGTGATAGCTCGGCGAAGCTCCATCATATCCTTGACCGTTAGTCCGCGATAGCCAGAGAGGATAAGACCACTAGCTGACTCGAGGGCATTCTGAAAGTTGGCAACGACTTCCTGTTTCTCACTCTTGCGCACTCTCTCACCTCCTCTGCAAAAAAACTCCCCCGCCAAGGCGGGGGAGTCAAATGCCAAAAACCAGTATTACTTGCTCCATTCCCATGCCTCGGCAGGCGTCCCTTCTTATGGAACTTATGCCCTATGCACCTGCTGTCTCGGGCCAGGACAGCGCTCGACGAGCGCCCGTCCCTATTCAATTATCGGAATGCTACATGAGCGTCTCGGCTAACGCTTGAGCCTGCGACGGATCCACGCGTACCGAAGGACCCATTGTCGAAGTAACGCTGATTTTTCTCAGGTACTGCCCCTTCGCCGCCGCAGGTTTCGCGCGAATTACTGCCAGCAACAATGTCCCAAAGTTCTCAATAAGCTGCTCTATGTTGTAGGACACCTTGCCGATCGGGACTTGGATATTGCCACCCCGGTCGATCCGGAACTGGACTCTCCCACCCTTTAAATCTTTGACAATCCTTCCGATATCCTCACCGACGGTCCCCGCCTTCGGATTTGGCATGCGCGGACCAAGTCGCTTTCCCAGTCGGCCGACCACACGCATCATGTCCCGGGAAGCGACAAGAACGTCGAATTCCTTCCACCCCCCTTCGATCTTCTTCACGAGATCTTCCCCCCCTACGACATCTGCTCCAGCTTCCTCTGCTGCCTGCATTGCCTCGCCTTGTGCAAAAGCAACCACTCGAGGCGACTTCCCCGATCCGTGCGGTAGAGTCACCGTTCCCCGAACCGTCTGGTCCCCCGACTTCGCATCTACACCTAGGCGAATCGCGATTTCCACCGTCTCATCGAACTTCGCCGATGCAGCTTCCTTAATCTGCCGCAACGCGTCCTCTGGCGAACTCATTCCTTCTCGCTCCAAGGTCGCTACGGCCGCTTCATATCTCTTCCCATGCTTCGCCATCACATCACCCTTCGGCTACTTCGATGCCCATGCTGCGGGCAGTGCCCTCGACGATCTTCATTGCTGCGTCTACGTCGTTCGCGTTAAGATCTCGCATCTTGACCTCAGCGATCTCACGCACCTGATCGCGCGTCACGCTTCCAGCCGTCTCCCGGCCGGCCTCACCGCTACCCTTATCTACCCCAGCGGCCTTCCGCAAGAGCTGTGAAGCAGGTGGCGTCTTGAGTTCGAATGTGAATGAACGGTCCTGATAAATCGTCACCTCGACCGGCACGATCGATCCCACCTGCGATGCCGTCGCCGCGTTGTACGCTTTGATCAACTCCATCAGGTTGATTCCATGCGGAGCCAGCGACGGCCCGACAGGCGGTCCCGTCGTAGCCTTCCCTGCCTCGATCTGAAGCTTCACCACCGCTCGTACTTTCTTCGCCATTGCTTGAGATTCTCTCCGTCAGTCGAGCTTCTCGACGTCTGCGAAATCGACCTCGACCGGGGTCTCCCGCCCGAAAATCGATACCAACACTTTCAACTTCTCTCGCTTGACGTCGACGTCCACAACTTTACCATGTACTCCATCAAACGGCTCCGACGTAATCCGAACCGTCTCCCCCACATCCCATGCCGCGCGCAAGGGAGGCGCTTCCTCGCTGACAGTGCTCAGCAGTCGGTCCACTTCATCCGGCTGCAGCGCCACCGGCTGTCGATCCGGTCCCACGAACCCCGTCACACCAGTGGTATCCCGCACCAGATGCCGGGTTTGATCGTCCAACTCCATCTCTACGATTACATAGCCGGGGAAAATCTTATGCTTGCTCACCTGACGCCGGCCACGCCGGGTGCCGCGCAACTCCTCCTCGGTCGGAACCAAAATCCGGCCGACCTTGTCATTCAGCCCCAACGACGCCGCGCGCCTCTCAATACTCACCCTCACCTTGTCCTCATGACCGGTAAAGGTGTGCACAACATACCAATGCTTCGCCATAGCTCGTTTGCCGTCAGCTCACTCGAACAGCGACCGGGTCAGCAGCCAGAGAATGCGATCCCAGGCGAATATGAAGAGGCTGACCACGAAAACAACCGCGATCACCAACCCAGTCATTTTCATAACATCTTCCTGCGACGGCCAGATCACCTTCTGCAACTCTAGCCATGAGTCGCGGAAGAAATTCTTGACCCTCGCCAAAATCCCACCACGAGCCCCACCAGTCTGTTGTTCCTGCGCGACCGCTCTCACTTGTTCAACCCTCGGGTTTCACTTGTAAAACTCACCTGGCAACCATAACAATGGCAGGCCCGGCGGGATTCGAACCCACAGCCTCCGGTTTTGGAGACCGGCGCTCTACCAGTTAGAGCTACGGGCCTGCTTCCTTACGCGCCCCTCTCATCTGCCGCCGGCGCGGGCCGCCAGCCCTGTCTCGCGATGCTCCGTGTGTCTCCGACAGGTCGGACAGTACTTCCGCAACTTCATTCGATCCGGATCATTGCGCTTGTTCTTATAGCTCGTATAATTCCGATTGCGGCACTCCATGCACGCAAACCAGAAGCCTCTATCGTGAATCCGACCCTGCCGCGCCACCTCTGACTATACCTCCTGCCATCCCGTCGGGCCAAGACAAAGAGAGCCGGCGGCTGCTCATTCTTCCGCACGGCTCAAACAGCGATCCATCTAACCGCTACTCTAGCACACGACAATCGTCCTGTCAACTCGTGTTCTTCAGTTACGATTCATGGGTAACAGGTAGGAAGCAAGCAAGGGAAGCAGTGCGGAGCGGACGGATGACGAGGAGAAGCACTGACACCTTCTGTAGAGTGTTGTTGGACACACCACCTATCG
>Ga0180438_10005090_pt1 | contig 18513 bp, 19 predicted proteins | sample SS_ome_12_FD_132455 | JGI IMG/M metagenome (GOLD analysis project Ga0180438, IMG submission 132455) | Hypersaline lake sediment archaeal communities from the Salton Sea, California, USA - SS_3_D_2 metaG | ecosystem: Environmental > Aquatic > Non-marine Saline and Alkaline > Hypersaline >...
GCAGCGAGACGAGAGAGAACGGAGGTGACGTCATGATCTTCTTCTCCGAAGGTTATCTGAGCGAACTACTGCGGATGAACGTCGTCGACCGCGACGGCAAGTTCATCGGCCGTATCCGTGATATCGGCGTGAAACTTGGTGAGAGCTTCCCCGTCGTCACGAAGATTCTCCTCCGGCAGCGGGGCAAGCGAGACCCGCTCGTTCTCCCGTGGGACGTTGTGCGGAGTGTTTCGACCGAGGCAATCACCTTGACTCAGGTGGTGGAACAGCTTCAGGCGGAACAGCTAGAAAACGGTGAAGTCCTGCTCGTGGACTCGGTGCTCGACAATCAGATTGTCGATGTGGAAGGCCATCGGGTCGTACGCGTCAACGATCTGAAACTGGGAGGAGTGAGAGGGCAGGTGCGGCTCGTCGCCGCTGGCGTGGGAACTCGAAGCCTCCTGCGTCGCTTGAATATCGAAGGGGTGGCGATTCGTATTTGGAGTTGGTTCGGCCGGCGGCCGCATGAGAGGCTCATTAGCTGGGAACATGTCCACTCCCTCGACCCTACCTCCCAACAGCTCAAGCTCGATCTCGAACGAGATAAGCTGCGCCGTCTCAACCCTGCAGACCTCGCCGACATCCTCGGTGAGCTCAGTGCAATCGACCGTGCGACAGTGGTTTCTTCGCTCGACGATGAAACCGCGGCGGCCGCGTTGGAAGAGATGGACTTCGAACTGCAGCAGGCCGTGTTGAATTCACTCGAAGACGAGAAGGCCGCCGACATCCTCGAAGAGGTCGATCCCGACGACGCGGCAGACTTGGTCGGCGATCTGCCGAAGGAGCGAGCCGACCAACTGCTGGAACTCATGGAGCCCGAGGAGGCATCCGACGTCAAAGAGCTGCTGAAATACCCGGACGAGACGGCGGGTGGCCTCATGACACCGGAGTTCATTGGCGTGCCGGCGGGCATGGCGGCCCAGGAGGCCATCGGATACATCCGGAAGGCGGGCGAAGAAGCGGAAACGATCTACTACTGTTACGTGCTCGATAGTCAAAGGCGGCTCATTGGAGTCTTCTCGCTGCGAGATTTGATTGTTGCACCACCGACGAGAGTGATCGACGATATTATGGTGCGGGATCTCATCTCTGTGACGGCGGATACTTCGCAGGAGGAAACGGCTGGATTGATCGCCAGGTACAACTTGTTGGCCTTGCCAGTCGTCGATGAGGAGAATCGCCTCTTGGGAATCGTGACCGTGGACGACGCGATTGAGGCGGTGCTCCCCGGAAGATTGAAGAAACAACTGCCGAAGGTTTTTGCGCATTAGGGTAGGAGCGGAGTTCCCTTATGATACGGCTGCTGCGGCGTAGGGTTTGGGCTCCGATCGTGGCGTTCCTCGCGGTGCTCGGCCCCGCCATCATAACGGCCAATGTGGACAACGACGCCCCAGGAATCGCTACCTATTCAATTGCGGGGGCGGACTTCGGATATTCTGTTCTCTGGTTGCTGTGGCCCACACTCCTCGTTCTCATCGTCGTACAGGAGATGTGCGCCCGGATGGGTATCGCTACGTCGAAGGGACTCGCCGATCTGATCCGGGAACACTTCGGAGTCAAGCTCACACTTCTCCTGATGCTCGCTCTATTTATCACGAACTTCGCCAACACAGCGGCTGAGTTTGCTGGGGTGGCTGAAGCCGCTCGCCTCTTTGGTTTGTCACCGTATCTCGCCGTTCCCGTTGGCGCCGGACTCATTTGGCTCCTGGTGTTTCGGGGCACGTATCGAGCGGTGGAGCGCGTTTTCCTGGTTGCCTGTCTCGTTTACCTGGCCTATCCCATATCGGGTTTTCTCGCCCAACCCGACTGGTCAGAAGTCATGCGCGAGTCGGTGACCCCTCGATTGCCTCTGAACGCGCCCTATCTCCTGATTGCGGTTGGCATCGTCGGGGCAACGATTGCACCGTGGATGCAGTTCTACCTCCAGGCTTCGGTCGTGGAGAAGGGAACTCGGACGCAGAGCTACGCGCTGGCGAAATGGGATGTGATCATCGGTGGGCTCTTCGCTGTGGTGGTCGTGTTTTTCATCACGATTGCATGCGCGGCAACGCTTCACGAATCGGGGCGGCGAATCGCCACCGCCGGCGAGGCAGCCGCCGCGCTGGCGCCATTGGCAGGTCGTTATGCTTCGACGCTCTTTGCCGTGGGGCTGATGAACGCGGCTTTGTTCGCCGCCTCAATTCTGCCTCTTTCGACCGCGTACGTTATTTGTGAGGGCATCGGTTGGGAGCGCGGCGTCGGCCGTTCTTTTCGAACCGCGCCCCAATTCTGGCTTCTGTTCACAGGGCTTATCGTGCTCGGCGGAGGGGTGGTATTGCTTCTCGAACCCCCAATGTTGCTCAAGGTACTTTTGCTCTCCCAGGTGATGAATGGATTGCTTTTGCCGATCGTACTCGTGCTCATGCTCGTGCTTGTCAACAGGCGGGCCCTCATGGGCGACCTCGTGAATTCTCGCGGCTATCAAGTCTTGTGCTGGCTACTTTGTGGGCTCATTATAGGCCTCGACGTGATTCTGCTCTCGATGAGCTTTAGCTAACAGCGGCGCCAAAAGGAACGACGCCCGGGATGCCGGGCGTCGTTTTCATTTTGGTCTCGTAGCGGAAAGAGACCGGCAGATTATGAGCCATTATCGGCGCTTGCGGCGAGCAGCGACCTTTGTGCGTCCCCGCTTGCGTACGGCGCCTCGGCGCGTTCGGGCAAACTGTGGGAGTTGGTCCGCGTGGGCCTTCAGGAGGTCGCCCAGCACTTTCTCTGCCGCCGTCCATGAGGGAACGAGTGGATTCGCCAGCAGGGCCTGAATCGCGGCCCTTCGGCTGCCCGTGACAGCCGCTTCGACGGTGAGCTCCTCGTAGGCCTTGACCTGCTGAAGGATCCCGCGGAGTTCGGGTGACAGAGAGCCGAACGTAAGCGGCCGGGGTCCATGGGCCGTAATCGTGGAACTCACCTCAACGACGGAATCCGGCCCGACGTCTGCAATCGCGCCGCAATTTCTGGTGTTGACCGTCTGTACATCTTGGCGGTCGGTATGTATCGAGGAGATGAGGCGACATGCCGCTTCGGAATAGAGCGCGCCGCCCCGCTTGGAAAGCGCTTCTGGCTTTCCTCTGAGTTCGGGATCGCGGTAGAGCTTGAACAGTTCCTTCTCGATACCGATGATCTCTTCTCCTCGCGTTTTCTTCTGCCGTTTGAGATGCCTCAGCATCTTGTCCGGTTCATAGTAGTAGTGATGATAGCCACATGGAACAGCGCGGAGAGTTTCGATAAGCTCGCGCGGCCATTCATCCCCTTTCGCCACTTTCTTCAGCATTTGCTCGGTGACCTCGACGCCGCGCACCCATGCCCGACGGGCCCAGAGAAGATGGTTCAGACCGAGAAATTCAATGAACGTCTCTTCAGGCTTGGCCTTGAATTCCTGCGCAATCCAACGCTCTATATTGATGGCATTGTTGCAGAGCCCAACGACCTTCACTGCACTATGATGCGTGATTGCTTCGGTGACAATGCCACTGGGATTCGTGAAGTTGATGAGCCAGGCGTGAGGTGCCAGTTCCTCAATGTCACGACAGATGTCGAGCATCACGGGGATGGTTCGGAGCGCCTTGGCGAAGCCGCCCGGCCCGGTGGTTTCCTGCCCAATCATGCCGTGTTTGAGTGGAATGCGTTCGTCCTTGATTCGTGCCTTCATACCCCCCACGCGGATCTGCGTGACGACGTAGTCAGCATCGGCGAGGGCGCGTCGACGGCTCGTGGTGAGCTTCAATTGGAAGGGATTGCCCTCTTCCGCCACCATGCGTTTGGCAAGGCCGCCGACGATGTCGAGCTTATCCTTTCCCTCGGGGATATCGACGAGCCATACCTCGCGAAGGCTCAACTCTTCAGCCCGGTTGATGAGCCCCTCGACAATTTCCGGCGTATAGCTGCTACCGCCCCCGATTACGACAACTTTTGACTTTCGATCACTCCTCATTTTCACTTCCTTTCGTTTCCGCTCCGATGTCCTCTCGAAACCATCCACGGTCCGTCGCGGATCGACGAACGCGTTGCCACACATCCGGGTCCGTAACTCCTGCCGCTTCCAAAGCACCCCGAACGGCGCCGATCGCCGGAGGTTGGTCCGCGCGAAGAAGTCGCGAGCTCGGCGCTGCCTCAAGAACGGTTTCGCGAAAGACGTCGAAGAGTAACGATCCGGTCTTGAGAAAAAGCGATCCCGATGCCACGACGACTACGGCCTTCTCGTATAGGTCGTACCGCCGTATCAGGTTCGTTGCCGTGAGGGCTAGTTCGCGACCGAATCGAGTGACTATATCGACAGCGATTGGATCTCCCTGGCGAGCACAACGGAAGAGAACAGGGTCTGTTACGCGCTTCTGTACGGGCTTTTGTCGCCGATGAACGGCGTAGACGAGATCGGTGACGTTTTCATATCCTGTTGCAGCGAGAAGCTCTTCGGTGAGCGCGGTAGGATCGCCGCGCCCATCCTCGGCTCGCAGCACGGCGTGAAGGACCTGTTCGTCGATGTCCATCCCGCCACCGAGATCGGTGAACGCACCATAAAAGTACTTCTCCCCACTCGGTAAGATGATGCAACAACACACGCCGCTTCCAGCGGCGGTGCCTATGCCATGGCCCTCCGGTGCAGAGGCGCGCAGAACACCGAAAGAATCGTTTTCGATCGTGAGCGGACACGGCCAGCCGGCCCTTCGGAGTGCTTGCTCCATCCGGGGAACATCTTCGGGCCAGTCTATGCCACCGAGCGTCATATGGCCGTGGGTGAGATTCTGCAGTTGTGCGCCGGCCATCGCCAGAGCTTCATTTCCGGCCTTCGTGATGGCTGTGGCTGCTTCGTCCTCACCGAGGCTCTCCCAATTGCTTCGCCCACCGCGTCCGACCCCGAGCAGCTCGCCGTCTAGGCTGCAAACAGCGGCTAGGGTCTTAGTTCCTCCACCATCAACTCCGATGAGAAGTTCCATTCCGTCCTATCTCCGCACCTACTAACATCTAGTATTGTCCCGCGAAGTGCCTCTGTCCTCTATCGACACGAGGATGCAATGGGTGGCCAAACGGCTGCATTGTGCCTTTGGAATGGAATGACGGTGGACGCGGCGAATAATGCTCAGGGGGTGGGGGCCTACTGTTGTCATGATCCAAGATTCGAATCCAACTAAAAAGAGTCGTGCAGACGCGAATTGGGCAGCAGTGAGCGATCATCATGGTGACCCTCGCTGGCGCGTAACCCTCGCTGTTATGTGGTTTGCTCAGCTGTGCTCGATCATGGGCTTTTCGTTCGTCATGCCGTTCATCCCGTTCTTCGTGCGCGATTTGGGCGTCGCCGAAAAGATGGTTCCAGTATGGGCCGGGCTTACCGGGACCGGGGCGGGCATCGCCATGAGTATCATGGGGCCCATATGGGGTTTTGTTGCCGACCGGTACGGACGCAAGCTTATGGTCCAGCGCGCCATGTTCGGGGGAGCTGTGATCCTCGGTCTGATGGGGATGGTGCAAAACGTCTATCAGCTGTTGGTCCTGCGAATCCTTCAGGGCAGTATCACGGGGACGGTTCCGGCCTGTGTGGCTCTCGTGTCGAGCGTCATTCCCAAGAACCGTTTGGGCTTCAGCTTGGGTCTGATGCAGATGGCAGTCTTCACCGGGGGATCAGTGGGACCCTATGTGGGGGGCATAGTAGCCGAGCACTACGGATATCGTATTCCCTTCGGTGTGACCGCCGCGCTGTTGTTCATCGGCGGTATGCTTGTTTGGTTCGGTGCAAGAGAGCGGTTTGCACCACCGGATGAGGATGATCGGCGAGAATCGACCCCCCTGCGAGTGCTCTTTCGGATGCCAGTTGTCATCAGCCTCCTTGTCGTCTACTTCACTATGAACTTGAGCATATCATTCGTGATGCCGATCTTTCCGCTTTTTGTTGAAGAGATCATCGTCGCGCCCGAGAAGGCTGCCTCTGAAACGGGCGTCCTCGTGGCTTTGACTGGAATCGCCGCGGCCGTTTCGGCCCTTGCCGTCGGCAGGCTGAGCGATCGAGTGGGTCATAAAACCATTCTTCTCATATCGACCGGTCTCACAGCCGCCTTTTGCTTCCCACATTTCTTCGCTGGCAACTTGACTCACCTTGTGTTCCTTCGCATACTCTTCGGGCTTGCATTCGGCGGAATGGTTCCCGCCATGAACGCTATTGTTGCCCGCGTCGTCCCGCGTGCGAACATTGGACAGGCCTACGGGTTCACGACGACCGCGTCGGCCCTCGGTTGGGGGGTCGGTCCGGCCCTTGGTGGATTCGCCGCATCGGTCCTCGGCTACAGATGGCCTTTCGTCATCATGGGCTGTCTGCTCGTATTTGTGTCACTTGCGCAAAAAAGGTTTATACCGCAGAGCCAGGACGCACAGGACTAGAAGAAGGATGTTTCGATGGCACGATTGCTTCCGCACGCCGAACTGCGCACTGGAGAAACCCTGAACCTTGAGGTTGTCGAGTGTCCCGACCCAGAGCATGCCGAGGAGTTGTCGCTCGTGTACGCCCACAAGGAAGAGCATTGGCTTTGGCAGATTGAGCAGGCGTTGCGCCGTCCGCTGGATAGACTCGAAACGCGCTTTTACACGGGACGTATCGAGGGGGATCTCGCCGGAAGCATCTGTACATTTGAATGCGGAGAGGTCGGTGTCTTCTCTCACGTGTACACGGAGCCACGGTGGCGAGGTCGGGGCATCGCGTCGCTGATTATTCAAGCGTTGATGGCGGACTTCCGCGATCGGGAGGGCTTGTTCCTCGTTCTCGGGACCGATGTTGGTGGCCCGGCGTATCGAATCTATGAGCGGGTGGGTTTCCGGAGTACCGTTCCGGGATCGGGTACTATGCTCTGGGAAGCTCGACGGGGTTCATTCGGGCATTACTTCCGGCAGCAGTCATGTCACGCGGCGGCCGTCAAGTGGCACCATTGGCCGCTTCTCTGCGCGCTCATGGCAACCGAGGCCGGCGGAATTTTCGCCAAGAACTGGTATACCCAACCGTGGATATGGTTTGAAAACGATTTTCTTCTGGTCATGCAGCAGGTGGCTCGCGGCGAGATGCGAGTACAGGTGCTCGAAGGGGAGGATGGCGCAGCATTGGGGTTCGCCTTCCTGTCCCTGCGGTGGCCGGGTGAAGACGAATGGCAGCTGACAATCTACGCGTACCCGGGATTCTGGAATCAGGCCGATATGTTGTTGGATGCGCTCGGAGAACTGCCGCCGAATACGCGCTGCTACGCCGACTCAACGACAGAGCGTTACGAGCTGCTGACATCCCGTGGCTTCCGAGAATTGGCACGACTGGAACAGCGGTGGGGGCGAGATAAGTCAGGAGCCATGGTTCTGCTTGTGAAGTGAATGCCAACTCCAATCACAGAGCAAGCCCCGGAACGAACTTCATGGTGGCGAGGTGTCGTTTCGCCGGATGGAGAAACTTTAGTTCAAAGGGTCAGCGATAATAGATGGACTTGATACTGAAACCGCTAATGTGGCCGGCGCGTCGGCTCAAAGAGGGGTATCGATTTGGCGATTTGCCATCACTGGGCTTCGCCCGCCTGCGCGGGATTATTCCGCGAGATTGGGAGGAGCGACTAAACGCTCGTGAAACCGAAGCGCAAGTCGAGGTCATGCGCACCACCCCTCGCACGCTGTTTCTGGAAGTGACAGGGCGGTGTCCCATCGAGTGTCTCATGTGTGCGAGGCGCTATCGCGATTGGAAGTACGGTGACCTCTCCCCCGCCATTTTCGAGCGCCTCTCGGATATCTTCCCCCGCGTTGGCACAGTTGTCATTGGTGGCTTCGGCGAGCCTCTCGTCGCCAATAATTTCGATCAGTACTTCGAGCGACTCTCTCGACTTGGGGCAAGGGTTGCGCTACAGACGAGTGGCTACCGACTCACAGAAGATCGGGCACGCCGCCTTTTCGAGGGCGGGCTGGCTCACCTGCACATAAGCATGGACTCACCCAATGAGGAAACCTATACATCCATCCGCCCCCGTATCTCCTTTTCGGATGTCCGCAGTCGGATCGAACAGATCGTTCGCCTCAAACGCGAGGCTACACGGTCTGAACCCAGCATTCACGTTGTCTTCGTCGCCATGCGGCGCAATATAGAGCAGTTGCCCGACATGGTCGATTTCGTTTCCGAGATGGGCGCCGACAACCTCACCGTCCAGTACATGGTCGTCCACAGCGAGGACGTTCGAGATGAATCCCTCTTTTACCACAAAGATCTGACAAACCGTCTGCTTGACGATGCCCAGAGACGGGCTGAGGAGATTGAACTAAACGTCACCCTGCCTCCGCGATTTGGGCAGTCGAGTCCTCGGCCCGCTGGACGTTGTACCGATCCCTGGAAAGTTGCCTTTGTGCGCTGGAACGGTGAAGTACGCCCTTGCTGCTACGCGCCGAGCACTTGGATGGGAAATCTTGCAGGCGATTCTTTCTGGCGCATTTGGAATGGTCCAGCTTACCAGGACCTGCGACGGCGCGTCAACAGTGGCGATCCGCCAGCGTTTTGCCGTATCTGCACGGCAGGACGAATGCGGGGGATCGACGACGAGGGCGCACACATTGTGTTGGGCGAAGTCGATTCGGAATCAGAGAGCACTCAGATGTAAGGAGTGGCAAGGCTCGTATTTGGAGGCCACCTATGTTCAGAACAGAGGCAAGCGATCCAGAGCCGACATCCTGGCCGTATAGGTTGTCCGCTGACCTTGGGATAGAGGAACTCAGCGCCATTCGGCAGCGCGTCGAGGAACTCGCGAGCCAGGCTCAATACGGCTGGGGGCACACTATAGATTTCGGACCCTTCGTAAAAGAAGGGCTCCTCGAAGATAATTTCCTGGAAATAGTCGGACGCTTTATACATGCGGGCTGGTGGCCTCGAATGCAGGGTCTCAGGATCGCGGACATCGGGTGCTTCACCGGTGGGATCGCACTCCTTGCTGCCCATCAGGGCGCAGAAAAAGTAATTGCGGTCGATGAAATCCCCGAACACCTCGCTCAGTGCTCCTACCTCTGCGATCTTTTCGATGTCAGAAATGTTTGCCCTCTCGGAGCGCCCTTGTACCAGCTCCCCAACCATCTTGCTCGCAACTCCCTCGATTGTGTCATCCTGAGTGGAGTCCTTTACCATCTCAGCGATATGCTTGTTGGGCTTCTCATCGTGAGAGATTTGCTGAAGGTAGGAGGCTGTTTGCTGATCGAGAGCAATGCTATTCCGGATACGGAATGCTCTTATGCAAACTTCGCACGCTTCGCTTTGGGGGCATGGTGGCAGCCCTCGATCCTCTGTATCAAAGACATATGTGAATTCATGGGTCTATCCGGATTTGAATTTCAATTCTACCGGCCGGACCGATGCCTCGCGATCGCACGGAAGACTGAAGATAGCCAAATTCCTTTTCGCCGGGGACTAAACTATCCGTTCTCAGAGTTACGCGATTTTCACTATCGTCCGCCCAACGCTGAGTCTATGGCACCGAAGTAGGTCTACTCTTCGGATGCAATTACTCCATTGCATTCTGAGGGATAAAATCGAGCCCCATAAGCTCTTGAGTAAATGCGTGTGCAGCCACCTCAGCTTCAGCTCGTGGCAGAGGCCCAAAGCCGGCGGTGAACTCCAAGTGGTGGAACAGTTCGTGGGCAATGTGGACCTCCACCAGATCATAGCATATTCTGCCAGAGCGCTGATTGGCTTGAATTGATGCACTAAGCTGATTGATCGGATTGCAGTACAGAATGATCTGTGGAGGATCAGCGCGATACTCGCTTCGAAGGCCGCGTTGCGCGGGAGGTGGCGATCCCACCCGGATGATTTCGACGTTCAACTCAGTCGCTAGACGACTGGGTGTTGGTTTATCGTCTTCAATGATAAAACGGCGGGCTACGCGGCGTCCGAGAGTTACTGCGTCTTCGGCCATCCGATCGCTTCCTGAGGTTTTCGGAAACTCGATTGCCATCTGTGACGGATGAACTGCACGCCTCGTGCTACGAGAAGAGCTAGGGCGAGGAAGACGGCAAGATCTGCAATATTATAGACAAAGGTGCTGGCGGGGCCGACTTCGAGAAAGTCAATCACGAACCCCAACCGTACGCGGTCGAGAAGAATTCCAAGGTAGCCACCCACCATTAACGCAACAGCCAGCTCGGCGATAGACGACATGCGGTATCGAGCCCTGAAGAGACGCTCGTACAGAACATAGAGCGCGAGCACGCATATCGCCGTCAGGGCAAATATGTAGGTGACGTTTCCCCCGAACCCTTGCTCCCAGTTCTCCGCGTACGTGATTCGAAGCCAGCCGCCCATGAAGGATATGCGTTCGTGCTCGATTCCGGGCCGAACGAGGGCCTTTGCAGCTTGATCGAGAATCACAACGAAGAGGGTGACCGCCACCCACCGCCATGATCGAGCAAACCGGAGCAGGTAGAGTGCGAGCATGCCGATAAAAAGAACGGCTGCGAAGGCAGCCTGTGCGACACCGGGTGATGTCGATTCCATCACTGTATCCTCGCCATAAGCGTATCAGCGATCTCGCTCAATCCTTCGATCAGCCTGGACGCGACCAGATGTTTTCATCGCAATCTGATTCCATGACACTCCGAAACGCCTCGGGCAGTTCAGCGAGTAGGTCGCTTGCCAGCAGGCTGGCCATGCCAACTCGCCTGGCCGCGATATCACCGGCCAAGCCATGCAGGTAACTCCCTGCTGCTGCCGCCTCGAATGGTAGAAGCCCCTGGGCGATCAAGCCGGCGATCATACCGGTGAGGACGTCACCCGTGCCGCCGCTCGCCATGCCAGGGTTGCCCGTCGGACATATGGTGAGAGGGCGATCATTCTCGGCGATGATCGTGCGGTAGCCCTTCAGCACAACGGCCGAACGAAACCGTTGGGCCGCGAATTCGGCGAAGTGTACGCGTCGCGCCTGAACCTTCTCTGAAGAGACGCCCATCAGCCGCGCCATTTCTCCGGGATGGGGAGTTAGCACGGCAGATACGTGATCATCCTCCAGGATCACTGGTGTATCGGCAAGTGCGTTCAGGGCATCCGCGTCGATCACCATGGGTTTTTCCACACGCGCGACAAGCCTTCGCACCAAAACTGCAGTTTCAGGCTCTCGACTCAATCCCGGTCCGATGGCGACGACGCTCGCTTCCTCCGCAAGTTCAAGAATGAGCGCCAGTGCGCGAGTGTCGAGCGTACGGGTGTACGTCTCCGGCAGCGGGTAGGTCATCGCTTCTGTGAGCTTAGTTTCGAGAACATCATTGACGCTCGCCGGACATCCGACCGTCACGAGGCCGGCACCAACCCGAAGGGCGCCTTCGGCACAGAGACAGGCTGCCCCGGTCATTCCTACAGAGCCTGCAATGGCGAGCACATGTCCGTAGCGGCCCTTATGTACGCTCGGCCGGCGTCGAGGGAGAAGCACCCGCACCCACTCTGGGTCCATCAGCTCGGCAGCCGAGGGGGACTTGCTGATTAGGTCGGCAGGGAATCCAATCTCGGCGATGGTGATGCGTCCGGCGCAATCCATTCCAGGATAGAGGTAAAGCCCGATCTTTGGCAGCCCCATGGTGACCGTTTCGACTGCACGGACAGCAAGACCGAGGGGTTCACCCGAGTCCGCGTCAAGTCCGGAGGGCACATCGACTGAGAGCACCGGCATACTGCAATCGTTAATGACCTCAATCAACTTTCCCGGCAAATCGCGGACCTTTCCGGAAAGGCCTGTGCCAAGGAGTGCATCAATCACTAAACCAGCACCGCGGCATGCCCGAGCGACGACGGCTGGATCGACGACTTGGGATACTTCGATACCGAGTTGCCTGAGACGCTTCAGATTCCCTTGGGAATCGCCTTTCACATCGGACTCTTTGGCGGCGAGGAACACGACAACACGGCGGTTCATCTGAGCGAGATGGCGGGCGGCGACGAATCCATCGCCACCGTTATTACCGCGTCCACAGACAATGACTATTGGCTGCCCTTCAATTCCTGTCGTCAGTCTTGCGGCCGCGTCTGCGACTGCGCGCCCAGCGTTTTCCATAAGGGTCAGGCTGGGAACTCCGCTCTCCTCAATCGCTAGCCGATCAAGTTCGCGCATCTGCTGAGTGGTGACAATCTTCACGTCCACACACCCCCGTGTGCTTCGTTTTCACCTAAGCAGGAAATTTCCTTCGGGGCTAAAAGGGCGCACGCGACAGCGTACTCTCGACTGTGAGAAAGCGATACCAACACTACTTCGCCAGCATCTGCGCGCGCCAAGCTCGCCGCTCGCCCATACAGTATGACGCGAGGTCGTCCACTCGATTCGTTGACGATCTCGACCTCGTGCCAGCGTAGCCAGCAGCCGAACGCTTTCGCAATCGCCTCCTTTGCGGCAAAGCGAGCGGCGTAATGGGGGCTTGGGTCATTGTGCCGGTCGCAGTAGGCTCGCTCGCGTTCAGTGAAAAGCCGCGCCGCCATGCCCGGTCGCCTCTCCATGGCCTGGCGAACGCGCTCGATTTCGATGATGTCAATTCCGATGGACTGAATCACTATCGTCGTCAAACGTTCAGGTTGCCTATTCCCACATTGGAGTAGTAAACGAACTGTAGATTGCCAAGAGCCACTGTCCACCCGCTACACATAAAGGGTGCTTTCCCATCCCTATCGGCTCCGTTCCGGCCTGACGCCCACGCAGGCCGCCCATCCCCCTTCGCTGGGCGTCTCCAAAATTCGAAGCCCGCATTCGATGAATGCGTCTTCGATTCTGGAAAGCGAGTCCGTTACGAACCCCGAGGCAATACACCGTCCGCTCTTTCGGAGCAACCTGGGGAATTGCTCTGCCAATCGAATGACCTCTTCTGCAACGATGTTGCAAACAATAAGATCGAATTGGCCGGAGACACCAGTCAGCAAATCGACATCCATCAACTGAATCTCGGTCGCTACTCGGTTACGTTGAGCATTCGCTCGGGCAGCTTCCAACGCCAAGCGGTCATTGTCGGTGGCTATCACCTTGCGCGCACCGAGCGCTGCTGCCGTGATAGCGAGAATACCACTCCCACATCCAACGTCGGCGACGCGGTCGCCGGGCCGAATATGCTGGACAATTGACCGAAGGCAGAGTCGCGTCGTTGCATGTCCCCCAGTGCCGAAGGCCGCACCAGGCTCCAGTACGATCACAAACTCGCCTTCCTCCGCTTTATATTCCTCCCAGCCGGGCACGATTGTCAGCCCCGGAGTTACCTTGAGGATCTGGAAGTACTCCTTCCAAGTTTCACTCCATGCCTTGGTTTCCAGTGTGCGGACGCGTACGGTGCCCGGCCCGATACGAAGGCCGGTTCTCTCTAAATCTGATAGACGTTGGCGTAGGCGCCGTACATGATCGTCCAATGAATCGTCCGCGGGAAGGTATGCGGTGAGAGTGCTGCTGAGCGGGTGGCGCTCCTCGGCGATTCCCTTCACTCCCAAGTCGAGCAGCACGTCGGTTACCCCTTCGACAGCATCGGGGTGAGTGAGCACCGTTATTTCGGTGTATTCAGGGTCTGGAACAGTCACGGCAGAGGGCTTCTGCGTCGTCGTGGAGGGTTCCTGCGTCTCCTTGCCGTGGCTGGGCGGGTTGACGTGACTTCGCCTTAGGCAAGACTTGTTTGTACTTTCGACAATCCATTACTTGTATTTAAACATCGGTTTTCAAATGAACGTTGCTCTGTGGAGTTGTGCGAGAGCCATGATATAGCGAGGATAAAGATGCTTGAATTCTCCTCGACGTGAAAGAAAATGGGGGCAAAAGTTCGAAATCTACGGCCGAGCCGCAGTTGGTTCGCTGGCTCTATTCGTTGTATCCAGCAAGAACTTAGTCACTATGATGACCAAAAAAGAGGTCGCGACGAGGGTGACGGAAAGCACGATAGCGGCATTCGGGTTGCTTTCGAGACTCGTATAGATGGCTAAGGGCATCGTCTGCGTTACGCCCTGAAGATTGCCGGCGAACATGAGGGTGGCGCCAAACTCCCCCACCGCCCTCGCCCAGGCCATGACGAGTCCGGCGAGGATGGCATGGGAGGCTAGAGGTGCCGTCACCCGGAAGAACGTCCGGAGCGGCGAAGCTCCCATCGTCAGCGAGGCCATCATGAGCTGTCGTGGGACGCTTTCGAAACCGACGCGCGCTTGGCGGATATAGAAAGGTCCGGCAACGAAGCTTTGAGCGAGGACGACTGCCGCGGTTGTGAATGGTATCGTGATGCCCGCAGCCGAAAGATGCTTTCCGATCAGTCCAACTCGACCGAAAGTCATAAGGAGGGCAACGCCCGCTACAGCCGGAGGCAAGACGACTGGTAAGTCTATAAGCGTATCGAAGAAGCGCTTTCCACGAAAGTTCCCGTAGGCCAACCAGTAGGCGAGAGGCGTTCCTAGGAGGATGACGAGCAAGGCGGTGATCCCTGAGGTCGTGAGGCTGAGGGTAAGCGCCTCTGCCACTGGACCACAGCAAACGTAGGAGCCAATTCGGCTGAGTTGGGCGCTCCAGAACAAGCCGACGATGGGGAGGATGACCAGAAGCAACGCTGGCAGCGATAACACCAGCAAGATTGAATTTCGGCCTGCACGCACTGACACACCCTCTAATTAGACGCTAGGAATCCTAGATCGATAAAGCCCTATCTTTGTACCCGCGCCGGTATGAAACCATGCTTCTGAAGTAGCTTCTGCCCCTCTGGGGATAGGACAAAACGCACGAAGGCATTGCCTATCGTCTTCGCGCGGGACCCAGAAACTACAGCAACCGGATAGTCGGCGACAATGTTATAGTCGTCGGGTATGCCGATCATAAGGACTTTGGCATTTATGGCCGGCGAGACATCTGAGACATACGAGATGCCTGCATCGGCCTCCCCGAGATGGACCTTTGCCACTACAGACTTCACTGTTGGCTCCTGCGAGCAGACGTTGGACATTACTTTGGCTTTGAAGCTGGTGCCGAAAGCTCCGGAGCTATCCATCTTATTGATCGAGGCGAGCGTGTAGCGCCCGATTGGCGTTTCTGGTGCTGCAACGACCAGCTTGAGACTTGACTGCGCCAAATCGCCCGGCGAATCTATGCCGGCCGGATTGCTTCTAGGGGTCAGAACGACAAGTCGATTGTGAGCGAAGATGGTCGCGTCCTCTGTCAGGTTATGCTCCACAAGCGGGTCCATGCACTGTGTGTTGGCCGAAAGGAAGACGTCAGCTGGCGCGCCTTGTTCGATCTGGATGCGGAGCCGCGAGCTGGAGTTTAGATTCACGCGCACGTCGACCCCTGGATGATTCTTTTCGAATGCCGACTCGCTATCCTGCAGGAATTCTTTGAGGGATGCAGCCCCGTACACATTGAGCGCAGGTCCCGCGTTGGCCGCATCCGGCGCAACTGCGCCCATCGCAAGCATAATGCCTACAATACCACAGATGATTGGGCGCATTAATGACTCCCTTTGAAGAAGTTGACTCTATTCGCGATTCTGGCGGTGTGGTATGAACGTATCGCAACGGGCCCGCGAAGACTTTGGGAAGCACTGAGAAGAAAGCGTTTGCAGAAGGAATTCGGGCGCCGATGAATAACTGGCGCCCGAGGCAGACTCAGCTGCCTTTTTTGAGGACCCTACTTAGACGTGGAGGGGGGCGAGATCGGGATGAACCCATTCTCTGCGAGCATTCTCTGCCCGTGCTGTGAGAGCATAAATGAGACGAACTCCCCGGCGAGGGATTTTTCATCACTTCCCTTGAGGATAGCAATTGGATAATCGGCAATGACGTTAACGTTATCCGGGATATCGATCACTCGGAGATCGGGACGAACTGCTCTCGTGACATCCGAGGCGTAGCAGATGCCGCCATCGGCTTCACCGAGCCGGACTTTGGTGACGATGCCTTTGACGTCGGGCTCCTCGGACACTACGTTGGCGAGCACGCGGTCCTTGAAATCTGATTCGTAGTTGCCGGAAGCGTCCATTTTGCCAAGGACGATGCGGGTGTACTTGCCAATTGGAACCTCTGGACTGCATGTGACCAGCTTCAGCCCTGACTTTGCTAAATCTCCGGGCTTCGCAACTTCTCCTGGGTTTGCCTTTGGGGTGATGATGACCACGCGATTATGAGCGAAAATCGTGGGCTTTTCGGCGAGCTTCGCTTCGACGAGTGGATTCATGTTCGCGGCGTTCGCAGACATGAATACATCGGCCGGCGCTCCCTGCTCGATTTGGATACGACAGCGAGAGCTCGCAGCTAGGTTGAGGATGACGTCGACGCCCGGATGCGCTTTCTCGAAAACCGGCTCGACTTGTTGTAGGGTCTCTGTGAGAGACGCTGCTGCAAAAACGACGAGTCTGGTCTCCGCGGCGGCGGGCTGAATCGTTCCGACGAGAAGTGTCAGAACTGCCACCAGTATGAAGAGAGCGCGATGCATCCTAGCCTCCAATAAGGTGAATAGAACAGCAGAACAATACGCCCTACGGATGGATGCTTTGGGGCGAGAAAGCAAATTCTTTGCGAATGGGTTTTCTATTCTCCGGACGAGTCTTCCCCGAAATGCGAGATGAAATTGAGGCGAAGATCGTTCAGAAGATTCTGATAATCTCGGACTTCCTGTGTCTTTAGCTGCGGCTTGAGCTGTTCAAACAGGGCTGCAGCCGCGTCGATCGCGATTCGTGCCTGTACGCTGTCTTTACGCATCTCCTTCGTAAAGGGATCTGGCTGTAGCCCCATCATCTGCCAGGCGACACCGGCAAATTGGGCGATGGACAAGCGTAGTACTGAGTAGACGTCAAGCGGAACGGAGGACTCTGCTTCTTCGCCTGAAACATCCGCTTCTGCTCGCGGCCCGGCGGCATCCTCGCGAACCTCCTTCGAAGGCTTTGGCTTTTCATGGTCGAGAATGTCGAAGCCTTCTCCGTGGACCTCGCTATGAGACTCGTCCTTGGAACCTTCTTCTTTCTGGCCATGGCGAGGTTCTTTCGGCTCCTTGTGTCCGAGGATATCAAAGCCATTTCCTTTGACATCTTCGTCAGGTGTCATCGTATCGTCACCTCCCTAAGAAGTATATCTAAAAGATGATCTTCTCACGCCGCATATGGACGTTCTGCAACAAGCCGAAGGCCATGAAGCTCGTGAGCAGATTGCTTCCGCCATAGCTCACGAAAGGCAACGGCAGGCCGGTGATCGGCATGATGTTGACGCTCATGCCGATATTGACGACGGCATGGAATGTCAACATCGAAATGGCTCCAGCCGCCAGCAGCATGCCGAGAGGGTCCCGCGCCCGAATAGCGATCCGCCAACCTCGCCAAAAGACAAACAAATAGAGAAAGACCATGGTCGTCGCACCCACGATCCCCAGCTCCTCGCCCACGACGGAGAAGATGAAGTCTGTGTGTCGCTCGGGTATGAAGCGAAGGCGACTCTGCGTCCCCCGAAAGAGGCCGCGTCCGAACAGCTTTCCTGAACCGATCGCCACGCGCGATTGGATAATGTGATATCCGGCGCCGAGGGGGTCTGCTTGCGGGTTAAGAAAGATCGTGAGCCGTCGCTTTTGATAGTCCTTGAGCGCCACCTTCGACGCGATTTGAGATAGCAGGCCGGCCCGGTCGCTACGGGATGAGATCCGGTCCAAATTCCACATGCCGACGAAGAGGATGAGTCCAAGGCACAGGACGCCAGCGAGATGTTTTCCCTTTACACCGACGACGTAAAGCGCTCCGAACCAGATGGCGATGATGACAAGCGCAGTGCCGAAGTCGGGCTGGAGAAGAACCAATATCACGGGCGCTCCAGGAACCAGCAGTGAAAGCAGAACCACTCGCAGGCGCTGGATGGCATTGATACGATGGCTTAGAAAGGTAGCCAGCGAGAGGATTACGGCGATCTTCGCCAATTCCGAGGGCTGCAGTCTGAAGCCCCCGATTGCAATCCAACTTGCGGCTCCTGTTGGGGCCTGTCCGACAACCAGAACTGCGAGCAACAGGAGAAGGGTTGCGATGTAGATGGGAACGTGCCAATGAGACAATCGCTCGTAATCCAGCGCGAGAGCCCCCGCAAAGGCGAGTAGTCCAACCAGCATCCAAAAGATTTGCTTGACGGCAATGGGGTTTGGCGTTGCGAATCCTGTCGCTTCCGGCGATCGCGTGGCAGAGTACACCATGACCAAACCGTAAGCACACAGCGCGAACACGGCCAAGAGAAGCGTCCAATCGAGCCTTCTGAGCAAACGAAGGTTGAACACAGCTTTGAAAGCTCCCTGCCCGAGTTAGTTTAAGTATCCGTCTATTCAGAGCAACCCGCGAGTGTCCCCCGAAGACCTATCCTTCAGCGGTGCATCCGAGAAGCCGCTCGGCATTGCGATGCAGGATGTTATGACGGTCGTCATCAGTGATGCGAGAGAAGCAGACCGCGCCGATGCCGTAGTGCGGGTCAAACCACGGCAGGTCGGTGCCGAACAC
>Ga0180438_10005091_pt1 | contig 18509 bp, 18 predicted proteins | sample SS_ome_12_FD_132455 | JGI IMG/M metagenome (GOLD analysis project Ga0180438, IMG submission 132455) | Hypersaline lake sediment archaeal communities from the Salton Sea, California, USA - SS_3_D_2 metaG | ecosystem: Environmental > Aquatic > Non-marine Saline and Alkaline > Hypersaline >...
ACCAGTAACCCTGATTGTTCTAGAGCGGTTGTTTTCAATTGTAGGGGGGGCGAGGACTTTTCCGACGTCATAGATCGGTGTGAAGTACAGGAAAGAATAGAGAAAAACCGATGGAATATCCAAGAATCTTTCGAAACGGAAGAAATTCTTGAATGAATCTGCAGCAAAAAGGCCGGGAGCCGTCAGTGAAAGGATAGCAACGATGGATACGAGGGCAACCACTTTTGTGAAAGATCTTTTGCGCATAGCAACCTCCTAAAAATGAGGCGCCTTGCTTGGAGATGCATCAAAAAAAGGTAGGATGTAAAGAAATATGCTTCGAGTAGAAAGCTATCTCTCATCTCATCCAAGGCGTCAAGTTAAATGTAAGTAATTGAAAATAAAATGTCAAGGATTTTCTTAAAAAAAATTTTTTTATAACTTGTTCAAAAAAAACACATTAAGGAAAAACCACATCATTTTGTGGTGTTTTTTTTTCTATTTGCATATCTAGTGGGGATTATTTTAGCGAAAAAAAATGTGTCACCGGCTGTATTTTGCTCGGATGGAATCGAGCTCGGCGTTTGCTTGTGCCGGAGCAGAGGTCGATAAGCTCACGATAATTGTCAGGGAAAGGGAAATCATAAAGGCCGGGACCAGATGATAAATGGTGTTATTCAAAACGGCCACCTGGTTCCAGATGATCGTCACCACTGTCCCGGAGACAAAGCCCGATATAACGCCGGCCTTGGTGGTCCTTTTCCAGAAAAGTGAAAGGAGTAGGGTCGGGCCGAAAGAAGCGCCCAGCCCTCCCCAGGCGAAAAGCACCAGCCAGAACACGTACTGCTTGGCTATCATTCCGAACACAAGAGCCGCTATCACCAGGCCGAAGACTACCAACCGACTGATCGAGACCATCCTTTTCTCGGATATCTCTCTGCCTCTTGCCAGGATTTTTTGAAAGATGTCCCTCGTGACTCCGGATGATGCGACCAAAAGCTGAGAATCTGCAGTGGACATGATTGCAGCCAGGATCGAGGCCGTGATCATGCCCAAAAGTATGGGATGGAGGTGGGCAGAGGCAAGAAAAGGGAATAGATTCTCCGGGTCCCCTCCGGGAAGGGCCTCAGGCTTCAAATAGAAGGATCGGCCCACAAGCCCTGTGAATACGGCCCCCCATGCCATCAGAACATTCCACACGGTTCCGATCACACAGGATTTTCTCAGAGCCCTGGGATCGCTTATCGACATGTAGCGGACCAGAATATGGGGATTGCCGGGCGAGCCCAACCCGATACCCAAAAAGCCGATAATTCCTCCAGCAGAGAAGGAAAAGGGATTGAGAAATTTTGGGTTGAAATTGTGAAGAATCGCCAGGACCTCTCCCCAACCGCCCGCGTTTACGATGGCGACAATGGGGAGAATGAGCAGGGCAAAGATCATGAAAAAAGCCTGGATCATATCCGTCAGGGAAACGGCCAGGAAACCCCCGAGCACGGTGTAGAGGAGGACGATGGCTGCCGTCACCAAAATCCCGCTCGTCTCGCTCACGCCGAAACTCGTGCTGAAGGCTTTCCCCCCGGCTTCGAATTGGGACGCCACATAAGAGATCATGAAGATCAGGATGATCGAGACGGAAAGGATTCTTAGAACATTGGATTTGTCCTTGAATCGTGATTCGAAAAAGTCAGGGACTGTCAAGTTGTCCATCATCGCGGTATAACGCCGGAGACGCTTGCCGGCAAAAATGAACATAAAAACCTCAGCCGTGATATATCCTGTAACAGCCCACACAGCGGGAGCCCCGATGGTGAACGCCATCCCGGTCACTCCGACTAAAAGCCATGCCGACCGTCCCGACACGACAGCGCTCAAGGCCACCACGAATTGTTTGAGTTTTCTTCCTGCCAAGAAAAATTCGGATAAACCCGAGGAGGAAAACTTTGCCGAAAGGATCCCGATGATGATGATTATCAGGAGGTAGAGAACAAAAGAAAGGATGGCTGAAGGATCGGCCTGGATGGATATCTCTGCAGCCTTGTCCACCGGTGTCAATCTCCCTCTTCTTTGAAAAAAACGAACAGGAAAACGGAAAGCAGGATGATCGCCGCAGGAAGGATAAATAATCCGAAAATTTCAGCTAAGTCCATGGTCAGGTCATGGCATTTTGTAAAAGTAAGCGATCTCCCATTCCGCCGTTTCCGGGGCATCCGAGCCATGACAGGCGTTTCGCTCCACGGAAAAACCGAAACTGTGCCGGAGTGTTTCAGGTTCTGCTTTGGCGGGATCTGTTACTCCCATGGTTTTTCGCCAGTGAGCGATAGCGTCCTCTCTTTCCAGCACCATGACCACGATATCTCCTGAGGACATAAAATCAGTCAGGCTGCCGAAAAAGGGCTTTTCTTTATGAACGGCGTAGAATCCCTGGGCTTCCTCTTTGGTGAGACGAAGTTGCTTCATACCTGATATGGAAAAACCCTCTTCTTCGATTCTCTGGATGATTTTGCCTACGACTCTTTTTTTGACTGCGTCGGGTTTGATGATTGCCAGAGTTTTTTCTACCATGATTGCTCCTTTTCTCCTGGATTGTTCAAGCAAATAATCCAGGCTATATAATCTTGCCTTCTTTTTTTGCCTTGGCCTCCAAAGCGGCTCCTATGGCCATCCCGATCCCAGCTCCGATACCGATTCCTGCTCCGATGTTATCCGTCGCAGCGCCAATGGAAACCCCGAGCGCCACTCCTGTGCCGTTTCCGATAGCAGTGAACGTATTCGTATCTTCGAGCCAGTCTTTGAAGGGAGTCATTTCATTTTCCGGTCGATCTACGTCCTTATATCAGAGGTAAAAAGCCAAGTCAACAAATTGGAGGAGTAATTGACTCCTTGATTCGAGGCCGGTACAATGATTTGTCATGTCAGCCGAGAAGAATGCCGTAACTATCGATGATCTGGCTGCCGAATTCGGATTTTCGATCGGTGGTGTGGCAGATATTTCGGAGATCAGAAAGGGATTCCGTCTCGACCCGGATCTGGTTGCGCGGTTCGATAGAGCCATTTCCCTGGGAAAACGGCTGCTGGACCCGGTTATCGAGGATATCAAGGACAGACCCACTCTCCTTTATTTTCATCATTATCGCCAACTGAATTTTTTCCTCGACCGCGGGGCATTTCTTCTGTCTTCTTCCATTCAGGACCAGGGTTTTAATGCGCTTCCGATTCCCGCTTCTCAGATAATTGACTGGGATAAACAGACAAGTCACGTTTCTCACAAAATGGTCGGGCAAATGGCCGGCCTCGGCTGGATAGGCCGGAATAACCTCCTTGTCAATCCAGAGTTCGGTTCACGATTCAGGCTTGTTACGATATTGACGGATATGCCGTTGGATACGAATGAAATGCTGGATAGGGATTGTGGAAAATGCAAAGCATGCCTGGCAACCTGCCCTGCTCATGCCATAAAAGAGAGAAAAGAGGATTTCGACCACTGGGCTTGCTACGACAAGCTGAAAGAGTTTCGAAGGCAGGGGATTGTCGGACAGCACATCTGCGGCGTTTGTGTCAAATCCTGCAATGGTCCCAAATAGGTATCCGGAAACAACTATTTTTTGGATTTTTCCTTTTTTTCTTCTGTTCTTGCAAGTTCAATGGACTGTTTCGAAGTGACTGTTTTGTTCTTTCCGCCTTTTTTAGCCTCGAAAAGCGCTTTATCCGCCAGGTTCGTCAGCTCTGTCGCGGCTCTCTCGTAATCCGGAGGGAATATTCTTTTTTTCGTCCCCTTTTTTGCCTTGTCATTTTCATAATAGCAGCATGCTATCCCCATACTCACTGTTTTGTGAAGGGTCTTTCCTTTTTGCGAGAAGGGAATTTTTTCGAAGGCTTCCCTTATTCTCTCTGCGACGATCGAAGCATCCTCGACGGCCTGGCCGGGAAGTACGATGATAAATTCGTCGCCACCGAAGCGTGCAGCCCAGTCATTGAAAGCGAATTCTTCGCTTCCGAATTTCGAAACCCAGTCTTCATTTTTATAATTCCGGATATTCTGATGGCATACGCGGGCGATTTCTTTGAGGACCTCGTCGCCTTCCAGATGATGGTATGTATCGTTGTATGCTTTGAAATCATCGATGTCCACCATGATAAGGGCAAGAGAACTTCGAAAAGACTCGGTCGCTTTGATGACCATAGGCAGCTTTTGGTTGAAGTACCGCCGGTTGTAAAGGCCTGTCAACTCGTCCGTCACCGAAAGGCGCCTGACTTCTTCTTGAAGATTTTTTCGTTCCGTGATGTCTTCGACGACCGAGTCATAATGTGTCACTTTTCCCAGTTCATTCCGGATTGCCGTGGCGGTTACCGAAGCCCAAAAAGTCTTGCCGCCTCGTTTTTTCATCAGAATCTCTTTGTTCTGAATAAAGCCCTTTTCATCGAGTTCCTTTAAGAAAAATCCGTTGTCATTCGGGTTTTGATAGAGCTCCACAGTCTTGAGGTCCAGGAATTTTCCGTTTTCTTTGTAATCGTACATTTCCACGACGGCAGGATTCGCTTCGAGGATTTTACTTTCTGGAGTGCCGCGAAAAATCCCGATTTTTATATTGGAAACGAGCTCCCTGTATTTTTCCTCGGATTCCTCGATCTTTTTAGTGAGCTGGCTTTTCTGGATTGTTTCGGAAATCAGATTGGCAAAAATCTCCAAGGGCCTTACGGTCTCTTCCGTAGGAACTTTTCCGCTTTTTGAATCGTCGACAGAGATCATCCCGATGATCTCCTCCTTGGTGTCTTTCATGGCCACAAGGAGGTTGTCGTCCTTGTTCCATTTATCCGCTTTTTCCGGATAGGTTTTTTCACTGGGAATGAGGGCTTTTTGGTCCAGTATGCCTTTTTTGTTCGCGGGAATGTAGCAGGACTGGTTTCCGATTTTTATCCCGCCCTCGAAATAGCTGAGGTACTTTTTCTTAGGCATTTCGACCTGTTTCACCCGGTCTAAGTCGGCTTTTTTGACTCCTTGATGAGCGATGATCTTGCGGAATGGGGATTCGTCGATGAAATAGGAAATGAGGACGCGATCGAAATCCGAGATATCGGTCACAGCGTTAGCGATATATTCAAAAAGTTCTTTTTCATTTTTTATGGTCAGGATCGCAGCAGAAATCTTGGAGAATCTCTCGATTTGGCCGCTCGCTTCCCGGATTTTTTCCTCTGCTTTTTTTTGATCCGTGACATCCATGTCCATGGCTACGGCAATGGGATCCTGCCCGGGCTGCATGATCGGAAAAACTGATGCCAAGATGTATTTTTCCTCGCCGGAATTCTTGTGCACCGTCCATTCCTGAAGAGAGGATGGTTTAAGGGTGTGGAAAACCTTTTGAACGAGTTCGAGGAATTTTGCATCTTCGGTCTCGGATGCCAGGATGCCCTTGAAAGGCTTCCCTTTGACTTCTTCCTCTTTTAATCCTAATAGTTCCTCTGAATACCGGTTCCAGAAAATGACTTCTCCTTTCGTATTAAATCCTTGAATGGCGACGTTGGGAGCGTTGTCGATAATGGCTTTTAGCTGGATTTTAGTGTTTTCGGCCTCATGGCAGACCTGGTTCAGCTCATCGATCGTGATTTTTCTTTCTGTGATATCGGAGGATATCCCCAATATCCCGACAACCTCATCATTTTCCATCATCGTGAAGGATGAAATGCTCAGGTGATGGATATCCCCATTCTTATCGAGAAATCTCAATTCGTAAGGATCTGTTTTCCCTTCCAGGATATTCTTCAGGTTAGCCTCGAATGCCGATATATCGTCCGGGTGGACCAGGTCCGAGAAAGGTTTCCCTACGATGTTTTCTAGAGAATATCCGAATTGATGGGTGATGGCAGGGCTTATGAAGGTTATTTTTCCCGTCGGATCCATCATAAATATGATCTCGTTTAAGTTATCGATGAGAAGATTGTATTTTTCCTCGGATTTTTTTAGTGCTTTTTCAAGTTTTTTGATGTTGGATATATCCTGGATAATTCCCATTTCGGCAGGGCGGCCGTCGAATTGAATCACCGAGGAGGAGAATTCGATATCTTTGGGGTATCCGTTTTTGTGAAGGATCTCGGTTTTGAGAGAAGCCAGGATTTTTTCTCCGGCCATACACTGTTTGTGTCTCTGGGCTAGTATGTCTTTGTTTTTCGATGGGATCCATTCGAAAAATCGCTTCCCCATGAATTCATCGGCAGCATAACCCAGTATCTGAGATGTGGCGTTATTTGCCGATTTGCAGAGGCCATCCTGGATGATAACCACGCCATCTTTCGCCCGTTTCGCGAATTCGGAAAAAACGGCTTCAGAGGCCTTTAGTGCAGCCTGGACTTTTTTCCGTTCCGTGATATCTCTAGCCACTCCTCTCAACGCGGCTATTCGCTTTTTTTTGTCTCGGACCGTTTTGATATGGATTTCCATGGGAATTCGATTTCCGCTGGCTGAAACAATTTCTGCCTCGAAATAAGGATCGGAAATGCCCTGATGGGCCTCATTCAGGATTGCATAGACCTTATCTTGATATTCAGGCGAGACAAAACTCTGAAGATCGCTTTTCATGAGAGATGACAAGGGGTGCCCGGTGATTCTTTGGACGGCCTGGTTGAGGAGAATAAACTTGCCCCTTAGATCGACAATAAAAAATATTTCAGGCGCATTTTCGACAAGCGTCCGGTAATTTTCTTCCAGGTCCCCTAAGTCGGGTCCCGGGGCATATTCCATAGGATTGATTTCTTCCGATTTATGCGGGTATTCTTCGTGGCTTGCCATTTTTCTTATCCCTGTCTAGCGATCTATCATTATCGCCTGAAAGAATAGGGGAACCGGGGAATTTAGTAAATCGCCTAAGGGGATGATATCTGGGAGGGATTTAGCGTTGAGTTTTTCACCTTTTCCGATGAGAACACTCACCGGATGAGGCTAATCATTTGGTGAATATCACTTTTTACAGGGAATCCAGATTTCTCCCTTTTGTCTGGAGGGAGGGGCATCGGGAGTGCCGGTTTCCAGGAATGTCGCAAGAACCGGGCCCGCTTTTTCATAGCCTTTGCTTTCCATCCACTGGAAGATGTCTGTTATGGCGTCGCCGATTTCCTCATATGGGCCTGCGTACATAGTCGAAGCGACGAGAAGGTGTTGCCACACTTTTCTTTCCAGTTTTGTTTTTATTTCCTCCCTTGCTTGGATGTAGGCCTGTTCCGCTATCGGAAAACCGACTTCCCACTCCAATTCCATATCTGCCGGATCGTTCGGACCTGGAACAGTGTGGAATATGCCGATCATTGAACCCTGGGGCTGGATATTCAAGCTGCTTATGGTAGTGATGAGATCTGTTATCACATCTTCGATATCTGCAAAAGAACCCGTGTGGCGCAGACTCACATAAACAAAGGGTTCGATTTCTTTCAGTCCCACATCTGTGTTTGCCGGAGCTGAATTTCTTCCGGTCAAAACTTGTGTGGTCGAGACGATCAAGCAAAGCGTAATGATGAAAAGGGCGGTTTTTTTCACTCGAGGCCTCCTTCCATTATCCAGTCTTCCCATCCAAGTTTAGTCGCATGGGGAAATAATAGTACAGCAAAACTTCTAAAGCAAGCGCCCTATTGGACTATGACAAAAAAATCGAGTTTACAAGTTGATTCAAATATTGTAAATCTGGAACGAAAAATTCGGCTTGGAGTTGGAAGAAACAATGAGAAGTTTAAGGCGAAAAGAAAAGGCCATCACTGACGAAAATGAGATGTCGGCCGTCCTCGAAAACACAAAATATGTGACGGTTGCGATGTGCAGGAATAATGAACCTTATCTTGTCACGCTCAGTCATGGGTATGATAAAGAAAAAAAATGCATCTACTTTCACTGTGCCCAGGAGGGGAAGAAAATCGACATATTGGGAGAGAATGACAAGGTGTGGGGACAGGCCCTTATCGACAAGGGCTATGTCAAAGGCAAATGTGATCATCTTTTTGCGACCGCGCAATTTATGGGTAGCATCATGTTCGTAGACAATATCGAAGAAAAGAGGCACGGCCTTCAAATTATGATAAAAGCTCTCGAAGAGGATCCGGAAAAAGTGATGGAAGCCCAGCTTACAAAGAAAGCCCTACAGGGAGTAAAAGTGGGGCGGATAGATATCAAATACATGAGCGGAAAAAAATCCGAGAAGGTCATCGTTTCCCTTTGATCTGTTAAAGAATACCGCAAATGGGCTCAAATGAAGTGGATGCAGCGAGATCGGATCGTGAATTCTACAGGCTAAACGATGTTTCTATGGTAGCGTGTGTAAAGACTCACGATGGGATTGTGGCCCGTTAGCCGGTCTTTCACGATGAGCGTGGTCACCGGGGACCTGGAATGCATCGTAAACAGCATGTCGTGTCCCACACACAGACCGACCAGGACATTAAAGGCCGTCTCTGCTTCATTCAGAAGATCGGCCTGGAGGATAGGATTGCAGGTCGCTTCGAAATTCTCGGGCGATCTGATTTTGTAATTTGCCGGGATCCCCACTTCTTCTTTATCGATGGCTCCACAGGAACAGATCACTGAGACGACTTCCAGGTCGTGGCTTTCCAGTATGGCATGGGCTCTGGATGCTTCCTCGCCAAGTCCGCTGCAAAAAGCCATGCCGATTTTTTCCGCGCCGATTTTTTTTGCAAATTCAGCGACCTCTCGAATACGGGGTCTAACGGGGATGATTTTTCCCTGTTCTCTTGCTGCCTTTTGATCATAGGCTTCCTTTTCTGTCAAGGCTGCTGCTTTGAAAAAATTCCTGATATCTTGGGAATCGTATTTTCTTTTGGCTGCCAGAACGAGGTTCTGAAAATTTTTCATCGGACAGAAATCGGGGAGTTTCTCATCCCCGGTAATTCCTGTGTGACAGTATTTAGGTTTACATAGAGCACATTTCGGATTTGCCATGTTTTCCCTCATTGCCAGATTTTTTCCCTGATTCTCCCGGTGCCTAGCAAATCCGCAGCCACCGGAAGCATTTTATGAGTAATCCGAGCTAATTGTTCGGATAGAGATAATACCACCATTCAGGCTGGTTTTTTAACCACCTGTCAAACCAGGCCATGATGGTCCTCGTCCAAATTCTTCGCTTATTGTAATTCAAAATGAAGTGGTTTTGGTCTAGGATCTGGATGTATTCGACTTCTCTCCCGAGTATCTTCAATGCCGTAAATATCTGAGTGCTCTCACCGGGGGGGACATTCGTGTCCTCCGATCCGTGAAGGAGAAGCAGAGGTGTCGTGATTTTGTCCGCGTTGAACAGAGCGCTTTGATTGATAAAAATGTCTTTGCGATTCCAGGGAAAGCTGTTGGCAGCTGCGTAAGCGGAATACAAATACCCAAGGGATCCTTCGCCCCAGTAACTTGAGATAGAACTGATACCTGCATGGGATACCGCGGCAGAAAATAGATTGGTCCGGGTTTGGATCAGCATCGTTAAAAAGCCTCCGTAGGAACCTCCGATGCAGCCTATCCTTTTTTGATCGACAAAAGGGTGTGCGGCTAAAAATCTTTCGATTCCATAGATGATTTCATCTGCGGCGATAAAACCCCAATCATTGACGTGAAGGGAGGAAAATTCCTGGCCGTATCCTAACGTTCCGCTGGGTTGGAGCACGTAAACCACATAACCCTGGGCTGCCCATAAATTTTTGGGGTAGAGGCCACCGAATTCCCTTGTAACAGGGATGGTTCCGCCATAAAAGTTCACGATACAGGGGTACTTTTTTTGTGGATCGAAGTCAGGGGGATAGTAAACCCTCCCGTCTATCAAAAGGCCCTTTTCGTTCTTGAACGTCCATCGTTCGACCTTGCCGAAGGTTACATCGGTGAATTCCTTCTCGGCAGGGTCGCAAAGCATGTGGGATTTTTTATTTTTTATGTTCAGGATGTAGGCTTTGGGAGGATCGGTGGCACTCGAACCTGTAAAAGCTGCTGTCTGTTTGTCGATGGATAAATCGAAATGCTCGATGACATCCACGCCGCATGGAATAAAGAGATATTTTTTCTTTTCGATATCGTACCTGTATAGGCGCTGGTAGGAATGGTCGTTTGTGAGGAAATATATCGCATTTTCTGCCTGGGCCCAGAAGGCCTCGAGGATCGATGGGTCGAATTCCTTCGAGATCGGCTCTGCCTCATTTGTTTCGGGATCGAATATGTAAGCCTGCGTGTCGAATTCGTTGGGGATTAAATCAGAGGTGAGGTTATGACCTGTCTCGTCGAATGTGGAAGGCCCGCCCAAGATCAGTATTTTGGTATTATCAGGGCTCCACTGGGCCTGAATAAACCATCTCCCTTCCCAGACCAGCTTATTCTCCAGGGTTCTCAGGTCGAGATAATAAAGTTCGGTTTTTTCAAAAGGCCTTTGTGCAGGATCGGCTATCGAGCGGGTGTAAAGAAGCTTCTTTCCGTTTGGACTGATGCTGTTCAGGGAGGTCGAGAGTTCGCCGGCTGTCAGTCTCTGGCGGACACCGTCTTCGAGGTTAATCTTGTACAGATAGGATTTATTCCGAACCCATGGATTTCTATCGTCTAAATTTCTCAGCCGTTTTATGCCGGGTCTGTCATCCTGCCTTCTTTCCGAGACGGAATAGATGATACAGGCACCGTCTGGTACCCAAGTATGATTTCCCAGTTCTTTGATATCCTGCAGTAAAGGAGCGGAAGTCCCGTTTTCCAGGTCGATAATCCAGAGCGTCTCTCCTGAATTGTCCTGAGTCGTGTAGGAGAACCTTTTTCCTGTTGGAGCCCAGTTGATTTTGGAAAGAGATGTTCCTCCTCTATAAGTCTGGAGGAGCCGGTTTTCCGCAACGTCATACATTTCTACCCAGCTTTCAGAATCGTCGCTCGGAGGAAGAGCCCTGCGAACAGAAACAGCGGCGAAAGTACCGTCCGGAGAGATCGATATCCCGGTCACCGTGGGGACATCCAGCAGGTGGTAAAGGCTCATATTTTGGGCATTGGAAAAAGTTAAGCTTGGGGATGGAGATGCATAAGTCTCATTGAAAGAAACCGTTCCCATCAAGGTCCAGTCATCACCGGTGCTGGGATCGAAAACGGTTTTGACGATGAGGAGATGTTTCCCTGTCTCCAAGCTCAATTCTGCCGCGACTTTTTTCCCGTTTGACGCGCTGCTGGTTTCGTTGGCTTTGTCAGCCACAGTCTTTGTGACATAAATAGTCCCATCGACACACAATTGGAATGCTTGAGAGCTTTGCAGCGTAACCTTGGCTCTCGTCCACCGCTTCACATCCAGATAAGTCCCAAAAAAGGCGACGGAGGGGTGGGTTTCATCTCCCATGAGGGAAACGCCTTTCTTTCCGGATTGGATTTTTCTCCAGCGGGAAAGAGTCCCATCGTGCCAGCGGAGGGTTCCATCCAGTATGGGCTTTAGCTTGGAAAAGTCGACCTGTTGGAATTTGATCAGGTTCTCTATAAGCTGTTCTTTCCTGTTGTCTTCCAAAAGGGCTGGCAGAGGATTCGGGAACGGCCCGAGAAGCATCCACTCGGTGATGGCTAAGTCTTTGGTTTTCCCTTCCTCTGTGGGAACGGAAAAGATAATAAGAGGGATAATGAGTACTGAAAACAAGATAGAAGCACTGTATCGAGCGAATCGCTTTTTCATCTGATGTTCATTCTCAATTTTTTGTGTTCGACATATTTATCGAAGCGTCCGGTCATTTCGGTCATTATATGAAGGTTGGGTTCTCATGAAAATTCGTGGGCTCCAAAAATCTATCTTAGCGGATTGGCATTCCAAATGCAATTTCCTGTTGTCCTTCGCACGGGGATTTCGTCTTGCGAGAATCCCTGCCCAATTAGTATAATCACAGTATTCTGTGGAGGAAATCAGCGATGAAAAAGAATGGATGGCTTTTGGTTGCTCTTTGCCTGTTTGCCGTGTGCGGCCGGCAAGGGGACCGGGTGGAGAAGGTCATAGAAGATGGGATCGAGGTCGTGATCAACGGAACCGAGCCGTACGACCTTCCGGATGTTCGAATCCCCCTCGATTTGGAAGAGGAAACGATCATCGACATGGAGAGCGAAAACGTTTTGAAATCCGGCCTTTACAATCTGGACACTTTTGCGGTCGATGGCGACGGAAATATCTATATCTTGAGCATGCGATCGGAACAGGCTCACATCTTTAAATTCTCCTCGGATGGACAATTCGCCAAAAGCTTCGGTGGGCACGGCCAGGGGCCGGGAGAGCTCACCGGACCTACCGGGGTGATTGTGACTTCGGATCGAGCGATCATGGTCACAGATCCCGACAATGCCAAGCTGGTGTATTTCAACCGGGATGGAGGGCTGATCCGGGAGGTCACGCTGAACCGGAATATCCCGGTTATGCAGCCCCTGTCCAACGGAAATTTCGTGGTAATGGGACGGCAGCGGCCCGATCTGGATCAAAAGTATCTTGTGTTCCCCCTTGAATTATGTGATGAGGGCCTTGAGCCGATAAAAAACCTCGATGAATACCGAATGGATAACTTCCGCCTCACGCGCCGCATCCGGGGCACTGCCCCAGGTTTTGGGCTGGCGGTGGGAGGGGGATGTATTTTCATCGGAAACGAAAAAAGAGAATATGAAATTTGGGTGTATGATCAAGAGGGATCATTAGTTAGGAAAATCCGGAAAACGTACAGGCCTCTTCCCGTCACAGACGCAATAAAAGAACGGGCCCTGGCCAGCTACGATGATATCGTAAAGACCATGGTTTTTTTCCCCGAAACCCTCCCTCCGTTCAGGACGATGGCGGCAGAGGAAAACGGCTGGCTTTATGTCGTGACATTCGAAGAAGGCGATCGGCCCGGAGAGAACCGTATCGATGTGTTCGAACCTGATGGTGCTTTTGCCGGCCGATTGAGTGCTGCGGTGTTCGTCAATCCCGGAACACCGATCGATGTTGTTGTCAGCAACGGCCGCTTTCATTATGTCCGTGAATCAGAGTCCGGCTTCAAGCAGTTAGTCGTGGAAAAAATAGTCACCGAGTGAAAATCGGCCCTTCTATAAGCCTAATGCCCATTTGAGCCTTCCCTCGCAGTCTAGTGAATTATTTATTGAAAATCACATCATGTCCAGGAATTCCTGCCAGGGGAAGGCGGTCAAAGTTTCGGTCGTGGAGTGACCATAGGCACGGATGATCATGGCGGCTTTTGCGATCTGTTCCGGATTGTCCGACTCGACGATGTCGATCACATCGAACCGGCCCATCGTGGAATAACTCTGCTTCCATTCGACGTCGGGACATTCTTTTTTGATTTTGGTTGCTACCCTCTCGGCGATCTTCTTGAACTCGAAAGGGTCGCTGAAAGCCTGGGGAGAAATTTTGCTGAGAATAATGTATGTCGCCATTTGCGTTCCTCCAAGATCGAAATATTATTTCATTTAGGGTTTTGTTGCAATTTCATTATAACGGGAGATGATTCATTTTCGATGTCCAAGGAAAGCCCTGTTGGATCATGGCCTGCTGCCCTGTTCTTTCCCTTCGAGGAAGACGATCAGATCTTCTTCGTTGATCCACCACTGCCGTCCGATCTTCTGGGCTTTGATCTTCCCTGATCCGAGAAGTTTTAGGGCGGTTACCCTGCTGATCTGGAGCTTTTCCTGGAGATCTTTAAGATTGTACTGCTGAATAACTTTGCTTCCCAACCATATTGCTCTCATGATGTTTCCTAAAATTTACTCAAACAGATAATAATTTACTTATATTTACTATATTGTCGATAATTAATCAGATAAAGTCAAGTAGTTATTAAAATATCTTGGGGAATTCACTTGACATCTACAAGAAATTTCATTAATTTTTTCTCACTTCTCCTAAAGGGAAGTCATATTTCCACAATTGAGGAGGGAAAATTGGAGAAAAGAGTAATATTTCTCGGAGTTTTCGCTGTTTTTTTGTGCTTTTCATTAACAAGCGGTTTCGAGAAAACGGCAAAAGTGAAAGCTCTCGACAAGTATGATTTTTATCATTACTACGAGTATGACGAATTGACCGATTTTTTGAAAGACATGAATAAGGCCTACCCTGACTTGACAGAATTGCGGTCTTTGAACAAGTCGGATATGGGAAGGGATGTGTGGATGTTCGTGATCAATAATCCCAAAACGGGTTCAGAGGAGGAAAAACCCGGTTTCTTTATGAACCAGATCCATTCGAGCGAGGTCATCGCTGCTGCATCCTGCTGCTACACCATTTGGGATTTGCTCGAAAATTATGGGAAGAAAAAAGAAATCACAGAAGCCGTGGATAATCTGGTGTGGTATATCGTACCCAGGCTGGATGTGGATGGAGCAGAGGCGTATTTGACCGGAAAGCCAGCAGGGGAAGATCCTGATCCGGGAGATGACGATGGCGATTCTTTATTCGATGAAGACCCCCCTGAGGATATCGACGGCGATGGATTCATCGTTCAGATGAGACAGAATGACCCGAAAGGGGAGTGGAAAATTTCGGAGAAGGACCCGAGGATAATGATCCGGAAAGCGCCGGATGAAACGGGAGGCACATACTACAAAATTTACAGCGAGGGGCTCGACAATGACGGAGATGGAGAGATCAACGAAGATGGCTTCCGGATGAGATTCCTGTCCAACAGGAATTATCCGGGAAACTGGAGACCGGCTACGGTGCAAGGTGGAGCGGGACGATACCCGATGGAGGAACGAACGACAAGGGCCGAGGTAGACTTTGCCGCTACTCATCCCAACATCGCTATTTATGTCCAGCATCACTGCTGCGGACGAGTGATTTTGCGGCCTCCCACCACAGGTCTGGATAAAGATTTCAAAAACCAGAAAGATTTGCAAGTTTACAGGGTAATCAGCGCCCGGTGCCTCGAGCATTCTGGTTGGGATCTTGCCACTTCCGTGTATGACTGGAACTGGCCCCAGGGGGTACCCAACAAAAAATCGACACAGGTCTATCGTGATAAAGAAGGCAACATTAAAAATGCCCCGAGGGGTATGTACCCGGAAGAAGAAGGAGCCCTGTCTTTCTATGATTATGCCGGATCTCTCGACGGGTGTGAATGTGAAAGCGGATATTTTGCATGGGGCAGCTCGCTCGAGACCATGTATGACCTATTCGGAATCTTTTCGATGGGGGATGAGCATTGGGCCAGTCCGGATTACGACAAAGATGGGGAAGTCACAGAAAAGGAACGGCTGCAATGGAATGATGAGGATATGGACGGCAAATTGTTTATTGCGTGGCATTCATTCGAGCATCCCACATTAGGAAAGGTGGAGATCGGAGGATGGAAGCGAAGAAAGACCAGTCCCCCCGAAGGCGAGTTGATCCAGAGAGAGTGCGAGATGGGAAATGCTTATGTGATTTACCTGGCAGGTCAGGCTGCGAAAATAAAGATAGGGGAGCCGGAAATAACCGATAAGGAAGGCGGCATCTTTCAAGTGGATATCAAAGTGGAAAACAACGGTTTTCTCCCTACCGCGACACAACAGGCTATGGAATTGAACATGGTTGAGCCGGTACTTTTGGAAATCGAACCAAATGAAAATATCGAGATTCTCCTTGGAGAGAAAAAGGTCAAGCTGGGACAGATCGAAGGGTTTTCCGAAAGTGATAAGACGACCTACATCGTACGTGTGAAGGACCCTTCCCAGAAAGCCGTTTTGGAGGTTCGGGCAAAATCTCAGAAAGCCGGAAAAGATGCAAAGGAAATCCTGATCCAGTAATTCCGATAAATAAACGCCCCCCCTATATGTAATTCAGTCAGGATGAAGAATCGGTCCGGTTAGAGTCCAGGAGTGAATGACATCTGCCTTAGCTTTTCTTTTACGATCCTCATCTCATCTTCTAATAAAGCCACTCTTTTTCGCAGCAAATCCATCTCCTCTTTCAAGCCCGCAACCTCGAGTTCCAGGGTTTTGGGTTTTTCCTCCAGTTCTAAAACATCCTTTTCGAGATCGCCAGATTTTTCTTCTTCGTCAAACATGTCTTTGTTCCTTCCTCATTTATTTCGTCTGTCTTTTTTCCGCAAATCGGGCTGATTTGTCAATTTTTTGGAGCATGCGGATCTCTCCTTTGAAAAAGCTGCCCTCGGCTATGACGATATTGTCGGTTTGAATGTTTCCTGTGACATGTGCCTCTGCCATTATCTCAACGTGCATGGCATCCACGATAATCCCGTTCAGTTTTCCGTTTATGATAACGTGCCGGCATTGGATGTTTCCTTCAATGCTCCCACCCTTGTGAATCCAAACCAGTTTTTCGCTCTTGACTTCACCTTCAAGCCGGCCTAGAACGTGCAGGTTCTCAACACCGGAGATCTCTCCTTTGAATAGTGTGCTTGCCGCGATAACGGACTCATCGCTACGGAACCTGTCATCCGGCCCCGTTTTTTTTATCTGTTCTATCTCATCCACAATCGATTATCCTTTTTTTTAGTCGAGGAATCTCCTTTTTATTGTTATTTTGTCAAGCGTTGTGCAGGTTGTCAACACCAGTTCACATAAAAGTCCCGTTCAAGGGCAATCTTTCTCCGGAAGTTGACAGTTCGGAGAATCCGGACCCGGTTTCCTGGGGAAAAAGGATGATCGAGTTGGCATAATACCTGCTTTTTATCCTGGTATCTGAGAAAAAAATGGAAAAGAACAATCAGCGAGGATTTACCCTTTTGGAACTTCTGATATCGTTTGCGATAGTCGCGTTTCTACTTTTAGGCGCAGCCCAGCTTACTTTATATTCGGTGTATGCCAAGAGAGTGAGCGACTGCAGCCTTGAATCTGCGGAATTAGCCTCGGACAAACTGGAAAATTTGAAATCCTTTTCGTTCGAAAGCCAAGAGTTGGAGGAAGATTCGTATGCGGAAAGGATCGAAAGTCAGAAAAGAAACGATGTGTTCCTGAGAGAATGGATGATCTTCGATTACCCTGGAAATTTAAAAAAAATTGAAATGGAATGCTATTCGATAAGTTGCGTCCATAGAAAAACGAGACTCGTTCTCCTTTATTCCAGGGAGTTGGGATTCTAAGATGACAAAAGAAAGAAAAGGATTTTCTCTTTTGGAAGCTCTGATCAGCTTATTTTTTTTCCTTTTGATCGTGATTTTCAGCCTGGATTGTTTCCTATCTGTAAAAAGCCATTTTGTGATGCTCAAGGAATCGGAGATTACTCATACAGCCGTTCACGCAGCGCTGGATAGGATGCGAAGAGATTTGTTTGAAGCCGGACTCGGCCTCACAGAAGCCATAGAGATGCAGGTTCTGGATGGCATAAGCGATGAGTCCGGGGAGCTTGTCATATTGAGCGCGAGTGAGGACCTTGTTCTAGGGGGAGACCTTGCTTCAGGCCAACGCCAGATTTTCACCCCGGATGCCCTATCTGTGAAAAAAGGTCACCTGATCGTCATTTTCGATCCCTTCAGGGGAGAGGTGCACTCGGTGGCCTCCACAGATTTATTGCGGATCATGATCGAATCCCCGCTTGTGTCCGACTACTCGCAAGAGAACACAAAAATGATCCTGTTGAGAAAAATCGCTCTGTTTTTCGATGAGGCGGATGGTGTGCTCCGGAGAAAGGTAAATGCCAGCCCTGCCCAGCCACTGTTGGAAAATGTGGCCTCTTTCGGATTCGATTATGTCCAGGATACAAACGTGGTCAAGATTGAACTCTGCTTGAATTCAGATGAGGAGCGAAAATATGAAACGACTTTATTTCCGAAAAATACGGCAATTTCCTCGATTACCTTGGAAAAATGAAAATAATCCGAAAGGCGCATTAACGCTTCTGTCTGTTTTTCTATTCGTGATATTTTCCACGCTCGGGATTGGAATGCTTTATCTCACACAAGTCTATCTCAAAACATCGGCATTCAGAAAAAACACTATGCTGCTGGAATATGCTTCGGAGAATGGCATCAAAATGGGATTCGATCAACTTTATAGGATGTTGTCGCTGGCCACATCGCCGGTACCACTCTCGGAAGCGGAGGCCTGGCAATTGAGGAACGATTCTCTTTCTCAAGGAAATGAAGCTGTGCAAAGGATATTCGGGTGTGGTCTGCCTATCGGTCAGGAAGAAAACTGGGAACGATTTGTGTGGAAAAGTCTTATGGATTTTCAATTTTCAGGCATCCGGGAAGCCCAGGAATATTTTCTCGTGGAATATGGGGGGAGGATATCTGCGACAGGGAAAATGCTAGGATTCAATCCGGAAAAAACATCCTTCCTCGATTCGAAATTAGACGTATTGGCCGGACATATTCCTTTACCGGCCATTCCTTTTCTCATTGACAAAGCGATGACCTCGGATCAGAAAAGGGTTTTTTTGGAGGAAAACGAGATCAATATAATCCCTTCCGAACATGCCGATCTTCCCCCTTCCGTGGCTTTCTCCGATGGCGGGCTTCTCCCGGCACAAGCTGTGCGACAATTGGCAGAGGCTTTGAAAATCGAGATCTTCCAGCCGCAAGATCTTTCCGCTTCAGCCCTTCGCTTGGCTCTGGGGCTCGAGATAAACAATGAGCCTGTC
>Ga0180438_10005092_pt1 | contig 18506 bp, 10 predicted proteins | sample SS_ome_12_FD_132455 | JGI IMG/M metagenome (GOLD analysis project Ga0180438, IMG submission 132455) | Hypersaline lake sediment archaeal communities from the Salton Sea, California, USA - SS_3_D_2 metaG | ecosystem: Environmental > Aquatic > Non-marine Saline and Alkaline > Hypersaline >...
GACGGTGGACGGGCGCCCACGCAGCATCGGCGAGTACGGTACCTTGAAGATGAACCTCTACGAGTGGGACGACGAGGAGAAGTTCAAGCACATCGTCAGCAACCTTCAAGAGAGCGATTACGTAATCCTGTCCAGCAACCGGCTGTACGGCTCCATCCCCCGTCTGCCCTGGCGGTATCCCATCACCACCCGCTACTACGACCTTCTGTTCCAGGAGCGGCTGGGGTTCCGCCTCGCTGGCACCTTCACCTCGTACCCTGGGCTCCTGGGTTTCTCCATCAATGACGATGCCGCCGATGAGAGTTTCACAGTCTACGATCATCCCAAGGTCCTCATTTTCGAGAAGACCCGGCAGCTGAGCGAGGGAGAATACAGAGCGCTCTTTGCTGACGCGCTAGAGGTACAGCCGACCCTGAGACCTTCCTCGGTGAGCGCGCCAGCCTCCGAGCGCTCGGGCAAGAGTCTACTCTTGGACAGGCCGGTCGATGAGCTGCCTGTGATCGACGAGCGGGGATGGAACCCTTTGGCCAACGCCCATCCTCTGCTGTCGGTCGTCAGCTGGTGGTTGGCCATCCAGGTTCTGGGCCTGCTGGCCCTACCTCTGACCACGGTGGTGTTTCATCGACTGGCGGACCGGGGTTACGTGCTCTCCAAGACGATGGGCCTGCTTCTTGTGGCCTTCCTGGTGTGGGTGGCGGCCAGCTACCGGATATTGATGAACAGCCTGCCCACGACTCTGCTGGCCTGCGTGGCCCTAGGCCTGGTGTCCCTGTATCTTTTCTGGCGCAGAAGAGGTGAGATGCTCGCATTGTGGCGGGAACGGAGGAGCCTGATCCTCATCAGCGAGGCCCTCTTCGCGGGGGCATTCCTGCTCTTCGTGGTCATCCGCGTGCTAAATCCTGACCTATGGCATCCCTGGAACGGGGGCGAGAAGAGCATGGAGTTCGCTTTCCTCAACGCCATCACCAGGAGCGCCTACTTCCCGCCGTACGACCCCTACTACGCGGGAGGATACGTCAACTACTACTACTACGGCCTGCACCTGGTGGCCATCCTGATCAAGGTGACGGGCATCCTGCCCGAGGTGGCCTTCAATCTCGCTGTACCCTCGCTCTTCGCCCTCACCGTGGCCAATGCCTTCTCGTTGGGCTACAATCTGACCCGGCGGCGGCTGGCCGGTCTGCTCTCGGTGCTCCTGGTGGCGCTCATAGGCAACTTGGATGGCCTGGTCCAGATTGTAGAGGGGCTGGGGCAAGCTGGCGGTCTCGGTTTTCAAAGCCGGATCCCCGGTGTGGAAGGGCTGGTGAGGGCCGTGGGCGGGGTGGTGCGAATTGCTCAGGGAGGGGCCAGGCTGCCCGGCTTTGACTACTGGCGTAGCTCCCGGGTCATCCCCCAGACCATCAACGAGTTTCCGTACTGGAGCTATCTCTTCGCCGATCTCCACCCCCACATGATTGGCATCCCCGTGACTATCTTCCTGCTTGCCTTGGCGCTGAACGTCGCCCTGGCGGCGAAAAAGTCGAGTCCCGCTGCTAGGTGGTCAAGCGCCGAAAACGTGGGCTGGGTAGCGGTGGTGGCGGTGACGCTGGGAGCAGTGGCGGTGATCAACACATGGGACATGCCCGCATATCTACTCGTCGTGTTTGGGGCACTTCTTCTGGCCCTGGGAGGCTTCCGGCGGTGGTGGCGGGCGCTGGGGGCGTTGGTGCTCTTCGTCTTCGTAGGCTGCCTCAGCCTGCTTCTCTACCTGCCATTCTTCAGGCACTATCAGGCTCTCTACGTGGGGCTGGGCCTGGTGCGCACCCGCACCGGGTTCGAGCCTTTTGTCACCATCTGGGGCTTGTTCCTCTTTGTCGTGGTGAGTCTCCTCTGGGTGAAGGTGGTGTGGTGTCGTTCCAGGGAGGTGACTCTCCGCTATCTGGGGTTGCTGCTGCGCCGAGGTACACGGCTGCCCCGTCTGGTGGAGCTTCATCCGCGACTGGTGGGGAGATCCGGAACCGGCTACTGGTGGGCGGTGGTGGTATTGGGAGGCACGGGGCTACTCTGCCTGGCCCTGCTCCTCTTCAAGTTGTGGGTCCTGGCGCTACTTTCGCCTCTGCTGATACTCTTCGGGCTGCTGGTTGTGCGGCGGGAGGCCAGGGTGGAGGATAGCTTCGTCGCCTTGCTCTTCTTCTTGGCTGTGGGGATTCTCGTAGGCTGCGAGGTGGTGTTCCTGAAGGACTTCCTTCAGGGAGGCGACTACTTCCGCATGAACACCATCTTCAAGTTCTATACCCAGGCCTGGGTGCTGCTGGGGCTGGCCGGTGGAGCGACTCTCCCCTTGGTGTGGACGAGGTTCTCCTCGGTCAGGCGTAGGCCGCTGCGATGCGCGTGGAAAGGCTGTGTACTGTTTCTTTTGGCGTCCAGCACCATGTTTCTCTTCCTGGGCACGCAGCAGCGAGTGGACGATCGTTTCCCAGGGCCGCGACCGCCGCTGGGTACCCTGGATGGCTCGGCCTTCATGACCGTAGGCTCCTACTACTGGCCTGATGAGAGTAACCACATTCAACTCGTCTACGATCACCAGGCTATCACTTGGTTCCGGGAGCACGTGACGGGCACGCCGGTGGTGGCTGAGGCTCCGCTTCCATACTATCGGGAGTTCGGTTTGAAGGTGGCCAGCTACACGGGGCTGCCCACCTTGCTGGGCGCTCATCAGAACGAACAACGCTACGACTGGCAGGTGGGGACACGCTCGGACGACGCCAACGCTCTCTACAGCACGGCGGATCCACAAGAGGCGCGCGACCTGATCTCGAAGTTGCACGTGAGCTACATCTACGTGGGACAGCTGGAGTCTACCGTCTATCCCCCTGAGGGACTGGCAAAGTTCGAAACTCTTCGCGGCGAGGGAGTCTTGGCTTTGGCATACGAGAATCCCCGGGTGAGGGTCTACGAGGTGTTGGAAAGGTGATTTCTATGTGGCCACTGGAGCCTGCGCGTAATATCGCCCGGGCTAGCGCACGGGGAGGGGAGAATGACCTACGCGATTAGCTGGTGGCTGGCAGTGGAGGTCCTGGGCCTCGCCGCCCTGCCGCTGGCGTGGAGGCTTTTCCGAAATCTGCCGGACAGGGGGTATGCCCTGTCCAAGCCGTTGGGCATGCTACTGGTCAGTTATCTCTTCTGGCTGGCGGTGAGCTTCAATGTGCTGGCCAATTCGTGGGTAGCGGTCGTGGCCTGCATCCTGCTGGTGGCGGGCGTTTCGGTGGTGCTTTCGCTTCGTGGAAACGAGGCTTCCGCCACATCGAATGGGTTTACCACGGCGAGCATTCGCCAGTTTGTGCAGCGCAATCAGGGCGTCATCGCCAGGAACGAACTCCTCTTCGCGGTGGCCTTCAGCGTGTGGGTGCTGGTCAGGGCCTACAACCCTGAGATCTCTGGCACCGAGAAGCCCATGGACTTCGCCTTCCTCAACGCCATCCTGCGTAGCGAGTACTTCCCTCCCTTGGACCCCTGGCTGTCGGGGTTCGCCATCAGCTACTACTACTTCGGCTACCTGATCATGGCCGTGCTGACCCGGCTCAGCGGGGTGCCCTCGGAGGTGGCCTTCAACCTGGCCATCGCCGTGCTCTTCGCCCTGACGGCGAACGGCGCCTTTTGCCTGACCTACAACCTGGTGAGCAAGCATCGGGAGGGACGGAGCGGACGAGACGCTTTCGCCACGGCCTTCGGTGCCTTGGGGGCGATCTTCGTAGCGGTCCTGGGCAACCTGGAGGGTGTACTGGAGGTGCTGCATACGCGCGGGCTGGGCTCGCCTTCGTTCTGGCAATGGGTGGACGTGAAGAACCTGGCCACAGCGCCCGTCAGCGGTTCTTGGATACCCACCGACAGCTGGTGGTGGTGGCGCGCCTCGCGAGTGGTGCACGACGTCGTACTGGGCGTGGAGCAAGAGGTCATCGACGAGTTCCCCTTCTTCAGCTTCCTGCTGGGTGACATGCATCCGCACGTGCTGGGGCTGCCGTTTGTGCTCCTGGCCCTGGGCCTGGGTCTCAATTTTCTCTGGTCCAGGAGGGAGGCACGCTGGTGGGAACTCGCGCTGGTGGGAGTGTGCCTCGGGGGGTTGGGCTTCCTCAATAGCTGGGATATGCCCATCTATCTATTCATCTGTCTGGCGGCGTACGGGTTAGCCAGCTACCGGCGGCAAACGAAACTCGGGCGAGCCTGGCTAGGCGACGTTGGCTCCTTCGGGGTGGTGCTGGTATCTTTGTGCTTCTTGCTCTACCTGCCTTTCTGGATGGGATTCCGCTCTCAGGCGGGGGGCATCGCTCCCGTGCTGTTGGTGAAAACGCGTCTGCACCAGTATCTGATCATGTTTGGGACGTTTGTCTACGCTGTGGCCACTCTTGCCTTCTACCGGCTGTGGCGGACGGCCGCTGCTCCCAAACCTCCCGGGTCCGGGGCTACTGGAGGACGCCGGTTCCCCTTTGTGTCCTTGGCCGCGCTGGTGCTTCTTCTGCTGGTGTGTACTCTGCTGTTTCTGGTGAAGCTGTACCTCGTAGCGTTACTGCTCGTGGTCATCGGCGTGGGTCTCCTCGCCATGGGCTGCGGACTGGACCGCTGTCTTCTGCCGGAGGCGACCTCCAGCGCCAGTTTCGGCTTGATACTCACACTCGTCGGCCTGCTACTGACCTTCGGTGTGGAATTCGTCTTTCTCAGGGACTCCTTCGGCACCCGCATGAACACAGTGTTCAAATTCTACTACCAGGCCTGGGTGCTGTTGGGCATCTCTTCCGCCTTCGCTGTCTACTACCTGGGCCCGTGGACCAGGGATCGGCGGAGGGTGCCGTCGACTCTGTGGGTCGCGGGTTTCGTGCCGCTCTTGCTGGCCGGCCTGGTGTATCCCGTCTTGGCCACACACAACAAGACCGCTGGCTTCGGGGGCGCGCCGACTCTAGATGGCATGGCTCACCTAGAATCGGCCTACCAGGACGATTTGGAGGCTATCCGCTGGCTCAGGGCCAATGTCGGTGGCGCACGGGTGATTCTGGAGGCCACGGGGGGATCGTACAGCTATTACGGGAGAGTATCGGTGCATACGGGCCTGCCCACGCTTCTGGGTTGGGGAGGGCACCAATTGCAGTGGAGAGGTAACTACGAGGAGCCCGGCAAGCGCGAGCCAGACATTGAGGCGATCTACACGTCTCCGGATCCGGGGCGCACCCGGGCGTTACTGGATGAATACGGTATTACATACGTCTACGTAGGTCCTCTGGAGAGAGACACTTATCGTATAGGCAGGCCCGTGCTGGACAATCTGGAGGGCCTGATGGATGTGGTCTACCAGGAGGGAGAGGTGACCATCTACGGCCGCTAGTGCGAGCCGCCGTGTCCTGCGCGGCGATGAGAGAGTAAGAGAAGGGGCCATTCCTTCGGAGGAGTGGCCCCTCTATTCATCGCCACTGGGTTGCCGCGCCCCAAGAGCTGGGCTTCAGTATCTCTTCAATGCGAGCGGCATGCAAGTCAGGGTTGGACGGAGCACAACGGGTCTGTCCCACGTGGGAACCATGCCGCCCGGGATGAAATCTAGGGTCTCGTTGATCACGGTGCTGGTCAGGCCGGGCAGGGCGTCCACGTGTAGTTCCTTGTTCATGGTCACGACGGTGTCGGCCTGCACCGTGCTGGCGGATGGCAGATACCAGTGATAATGGTCTGAATCCCAGTCGTCATCCCCGTGACTGTGACCCTCGCTCTGGAGTGAAAGGGCGTCCGGATCCCATTGTTCCAAGAGATCCCAGTCGAAGTCGAAGGTACAGGACAGCGCGTCGGCGATGGTCACGGTATCGCTGATCACCACCGAGAAGGGTCCTTCCTCGGGTGCATAGGGTCCCTTGCCACCTACGGAGACCTCCTTGTCCCACCAGCAGACGTCGAAAGACTCGACGAAGTAGTCCTCCGTCTCTCCGTGGGGGAAGCACCCTGCCGCCGCCTCTGAGAAGGGAAAGCCCCCATACGTGAATGGCGGTCCGTACGACTGGAGTGTCAGGCCACTGAGGGTCACGCGCATCCACAGCGGGGAGGTGGCGTCGACCACGGGATGGCAGGGGACAATGTTGATGGGCAGGGTGAAAGTGTACGGTGGGCCGGAAGGAGCGGGCACTGGATAATCCTGGATCATCCACTCGTCGATAGCACACTCACATAGTGAGGTGTCCTCCCAGTCGCCGTCCCTGTTCCAATCCGCCCAGGCGTTGAGGTACAGAGTGCCGCCGGAGTTGTTCTCTCCGTGGACGAGCAGCGTCGCTGGGCCGCAATGGGACAGCACGCTGGGGAAAGTCACACCGTCATCCATGAGGTCCCAATTGGGTGTATCGGCCGGCGGGTTGATGTTGGTCGAGGGGTCCTGGTCCGGGAGGAGGTCTGCGTCGAACTCGAAGGTGAGGCCGCTACCCAGGAAGGAGGGATTGGCGGCCGAGAAGTGGCAGAAGCCGTAGTATCCTGGAGCGTAGGCGCCCCCACCGGGTCCTGGCGGCAGGGCGCCGGTGGCGTCCCAGACCACAGGGAAGTTGGCTGGCACGCCGCCAAAGGCGGGATTGTAGGTATGCATGATGCTCGAGGAGTGGTTATGGCTGGAAGGTGCATCGCCTCCTTCGACCAACTCCAGGAGGGTCACGGTCCTCGTCATCGGCTCTACGATCCCTTCAGGGCTGAAACTCAGGGTCTCCTCGATCACCGTTTCTATCCACTCAGGGTTCCCTACGTGCAGAGTCTTGGTCAACGTGACCCACGTCCCAGGTGCCATCTTGTCCGGATAGCCGCCGGACCACAATATCTCGCCTGAGCCGGTGGTCACGCTGCCGTGGGAGTTGTCGTGGCCTACCCGCGACATGACAGAGGGATCCCAGTATTCCCCCAGGTCCCAGTCGTATAAGAAGTTGCAGTGCAGCGCATCGGAGATCGTTATCGTGTCGCTGAGCACAACTCCGAAGGGACCTGGGTCTCCCATCTCCCAGTCCCCGGCATACTCTTCGTTGATGGAAACCTGCTTGACCCAGTCGCAGGTCGGTGCCAGAGGCTCTATGTAGTAGTCTTCAGTCTCGCCGTGGACGAAGCAGCCGTGCGGGCCGCCGGTTGGATCGAAGGCTGGGTAAGGCTGTCCTCCCCAGCTCCAGGGGGTGCCGAGCGCCCCTAGAGCCACCTCATCCAGGGTCACGCGGACCCAGAGAGGAGCAGAGGGATCTCCACCGGGGTGACAAGGGGTGATGGCGATGTTCTTGGTGAATGTGCCGGGCGCGGTCACGGCGTAGTCCTTGATCGCCCACTCGTCGACCCCGCACGTGCACAGAGAGGTGTCATCCCAATCGCCATCACGGTTCCAGTCCGCCCAGACGTTGAGGTAGAGGGTGCCGCCCGAGTTGTTCGACCCCTGGATGGGCACTATCGCAGTTCCACAGGAGGGGAGCACCGTGGGGAACTGCATCCCGTCATCCCCCGTGAAGGGCGTGATCACCGAATCACGATCGGGTGCGTCGCCTGGCGGGTCTATGTTGGTCACCCCATCGTGGTCCGGGAGGAGGTCAGCGACCAGTTCCCAGGTGAAGAAGTTGCCGAGGAAAGAGGGGCTTCCACTCGACCAGTGGCAGAATCCGTAGTCAGAGTTGGGCCCTGGGCCCAGGCTTCCGTCCCAGTCCCAGACCACGGGATAGTCGGCTCCCACGCCCGCTGGGCCGCCTGGGGGGTAGGCGGTCATGGCAGTGGCCCAGTGGTTGTGGCTGGTGGGCGCATCCCCACCTTCGACCATCTCCGAAAGCTCCAAGGGAATAAGATCCGTGGAGGTTGTGCTTCCCTCAAAGCTGAAATCGAGCTCCTCGATGATCGATGAAACCCCCCAACCTGGGGACTCCACGTGCAGGGTCTTGGTCAGCACGACGGGCACACCTGCGATGGCTGGGCTGGGATCGCCGCCATACCACCACAGCTTGCCGGTCTGCGTCGCGGATGCGACGGTGGTGGTAGACGGTACCTGGTAGTAGTAGTTCCCCAGGGAGAGGGGCGGCTCTTCCCAGTCTTCGGTGAGGTACCAGTCGTATGGGTACTCGCACCATAGTGTGTCTACGATGGTGAGCACGTTGCTGACGACCAGACTGGCGCCGCTGGACGGAGAGAAGGGGCCTTGATCGTCGATCCAGAACACCTTCTCCCAGTGGCAGTCACCCTGAGCCCAGACGCTCTGCCAAAGTGCCAGTGTGAGCGGGACTATCACGCACGTCGCCGCGGCCACTGTCGCCCACAACCGGCTGCTGTGTGCTGTCGCGAGTTTCATCCGGCATCTCCTCCTTCGCGGAAAGCGAGAAAAAAAGAGACCGGAGGACGCCCATGCGCCGAAAGCGGGGGAGCCCTGGTCTCTCAGCCGACAGCCATCGTGCTCGCTCCTGAAGACATTCGTGAGCGGCCCTAGCCCTTCCTCAAGACGCGTTCGTCACGGCCATGCTGCTCTTGCGGGAACCAGAGGTATTAAGACACTCTTGGGGATATTATATCAGCGTTATGGTCAATTGTCAAGCAAGAGAGGAATACGGCGTGAGTGGGTAGCTGATTAGGGGATGGACAAGGCGTGGAGTTCCCTAGTCCGCGAGCTTGTAGCCGAAACCTCTCTCGGTGAGGATGTACTCGGGGTTGCTGGGGTCTTGCTCTATCTTCTGGCGTAGATACCAGATGTAGCGCTTCACGTAGCCAGGCTCGCCAACGTACTCGGGGCCCCAGACTTGACTGAGCAGTTGCTCGTGGGAGAGGATACGGCCGGCGTTCTCCGCCAAGGTGAGCAGAAGCTGGAACTCGGTGGGCGTCAGGCTGACCGGTTTGCCGCGCACAGTGACGTGCGAGTTATCGGCATCGACTACCAGGTCACCGAAAACGTAGACTCTCTTCTGTGCTTCGGGCGAGGCCTTTGCTGTCCTCTGGAGGACTGCCTTCACGCGGGCCGTCAACTCGGCGAAGCTGAAAGGTTTGGTAACGTAGTCATCCACCCCATGTTGAAACCCCTTGAGAGCGTCGGCTTCCTCATCTTTGGCGGTGAGCATGACTATGGGTACGTCGGATATCTCTCGTATGCGGGTGCAGGTTTCCCAACCGTCCATACGCGGCATCATCACGTCGAGAATGACGAGGTCTGGGTGGTTCTTGTAGATCATCTGCAGCCCATCTATGCCGTTAGAGGCGCTCAGCACTCGGTAGCCGGCCTTGCCCAGGGATTGGCCAAGAAGATCGAGCAGCGTCAGATCGTCGTCTATCACGAGAATGGTGTCGGTCATCGTCGGTCTACCTCTGGAGTGGCAGTCGTGGGAAGATCCTCCTGGGGGCCGGTGCTGGCGTGTGTGGCCAAGGGCAGGGTGAAGCTGAAGGTGGAGCCTTCACCTTCAGCGCTCTCCACCCAAATCTTGCCTCCATGGGCCTCGACCAAGGCCCTGGTAATGTAGAGACCCAGTCCGTGCCCGTACGTGACGCGAGAGTCTTCTCTGTCCAGGCGGTGAAACTTCTGGAATATCTTGTCCAGCTCGGCCTCGGGTATGCCAATACCCGGGTCGGCAATGGAGATGGTGGCCTCGGTGTCTCCAACTTCTAGCCCGATGGTGATGGGACCGCCCGATGGAGAGAACTTGATGGCGTTGTCCAGGAGATTGAAGATGGCTTCCTCGATGCGATCCTCGTCTCCCCAGACGGGCGGGCAGCTGTCCACCGGCGGCAACTCAAACCAGTGGAAAACGCTGGCGGCCTGTAAACTTTCGACTACTCGCCGCACGATGTGTAGCAGGTCCAGTTCCTGTCGATCCAACTGCAGTCTACCAGCTTGGATTCGAGAGATGTCGAGGACGCCCTTGACCAATCTGATCAGACGCTCGCTCTGCTCGCCCATGACTCCCAGCATCTTGCGGATGTATTCGTCGCTCAACTCCTCCTCTTCGAGCATCAATTCTATGGCCCCGGTGATATTGGTGAGCGGTGAGCGTAGCTCGTGAGAGACCATGGAGACAAAGTCGGATTTGAGGCGGTCTAGCGCTTGCAGTTCCTGGTAGGCCCGATGTAGCTCTGCATTGCGCATCTCAAGTTCGTGGCGAGCCAGCTCCAGCTTCCTGGTCCGCTCGCGCATCTTCGCCTCAACTTCCTCGTACAACGAGTGCAGGTTCTGCTGGGCGTGCTTGGCTGCGCTGACGTCTCTCAGAATCAGGGCGACCCCCCGGGATTCTGTCCCGGAGTGGGCCAGCAAGCTGCCCGTGGCCTGCGTCACTATGCGCTGTCCGTCCTTAGTGAGCACGTGCAATTCGCGGCTCTGGAAGTGACTTCTTTCTGCCAGGAGCTTCTGTGTGTCCGCGGGCTCTGTCTCGGTGCTTGTGTCGGGGGCAAGTAGTTGCTGGAAAGGCAAGCCAATCATCTCGCGCGAGCGGTAGCCGAACAAGAGCTCTGCCCCGCGATTCCAGGTTTGGATGGTCCAACCTTCGTCCAGAGTGATGATGGCGTCGGGGGAACCCCAGACCGCGGCGGCCAGGTCTTCGGACTCTCGAGGCTGGCTCTGGAGTCGGCGGCTGATCCAGTAGAGGGATAGCCAGGCTATCAGCGCCGCGCCCAAGCCGTAGAAAAGCACGTCCACCGCCCAACTCACCTCGGGCTGCTGACGTGCTATTGTACCCTGCAAGAGCACCCTGTAGCCCAGCGCAGTGGCCAGAATCGCCACCACCGCCAGCCATCCCAGACGCTTGCTCTCTGCGAGCAGCTGTCCTTCAAACGAACGCTTCATGCTAACGCCAAGGTCTTAGTCTAGGCAATTATAGGCAATTCGGTCACAGACTGCAAAACAATTACGACCTAACTTTGACCGCGCTTTGACCCCCTTTTGACCTTGGAGTGATTTAATGGAAGATAGCTGGGGGAAGGGTGCTTGATGAGCCAGAGCGACGGGCAAGGGAAAGAGCAGGTCAGCGAACTGAAGCGGGAGCTACGAGAAAAAGCACTCCTGTTGGCCAACCTGGAGGTGATCATCGAGGACTACCGACGGGAGAAGAGCAGACTCCTGGAAGAGGTCATGGCGCTGAGGGAGAGAATCTGGGACCTGTCGGGACGCGAGGACTCGGATACCGAATCGGGTCCGCTGGATGAGTGACCGGAATCACGAACTCTGGGATCATGGCCCTCACGGGAAGACGTGGGGGCTTGTCGTTTCCGGAAGTCTCGCGTTGGGCCGCCGCCCTGCCTCATCGTGGCCGGTGTGGTAGAATGGAAGGAGCGCGGTCAGCAGGACGCCGCCAGACGTGCTTGGGCGGAAGAGATAGGTCCTCTTGTGCGGCGCGCTATGGAGAGTGGATCAACACAGCCTGATGTTCTGCTGAGCACGCTGCATCTTGCTTAGTCCCCGTCAAAGACACCACAGAAGACCACGGAGGAAGACGTGAGCAGTCATTTGCCCGCCTACGCACAGGAGACGAGCCCCGTAGCACGTGAGTTTGTGCGGGCCCTCAAAGACCAGGACGAGTCGGCCGTTCCCCTTCTCTTGATGCGGGACAGCGAAGCTGACTGGGCCTTCCGGCTCTTTGGTATGGGGCCCCTCATCTTCCTCCTGTACATGCACCTGGAGTGCGATGAATTCGTCTTGCCTCGCTTCGCTCGACGTGGAGCGGAAGAGGCGTTGGTGGAAGTAGGCTGGGTAACGGGGGAGGATGAGGATGGGCGGGCTATCTACGATCCCAGACGTGTGTCCACCCTGACGATGCGGCGCCTGGGCAGTGACTGGTGCGTCGGTGACCTGAGCCCTGGGCCCCTCGACGACCAGGTCTCCGTCTCCAAAGCCCAGGAAGTCTTGGCGCAAGTCCTACGGGAAGGCCGAGGAAGAGAGCCTCTGTGGTTTCCGCTGGGTGTTCTGACGGGCGCTTTTCAACTGAAGCGCCTGGGTAGAGAACCCCTGGACGAGGTGGAGCGCCTCTTCGTGAGGGGCATGGAGGGGTCGGACTTCGGGGTACCGGAGATCGTCCGGGCCGTGCGCCTGTGGCGGGAGTTCAAGCAGACTACCGATCTCAGGTATCAAAGGCCCGAGGTCTATGCCGCGGCTGTGGAGTACATCATGGTGCTCTTCGGCTTCTACGGCGACTCTCAGTCCAGCATCGGCGAACGCTACGGAGTGTCGCCCTCCAGCATCTCCAGCAGGTGGCGAGAGATCGAGGCCGCCCTGGGACTCTCCCAGTTCGACGCGCGGTACTCGGTCCACGAGGACCCCGGGGCAGGCCTGGAAAGTATGCTGAGACAAAGGGGCGAACAGCCCCCACCCCGACTGCCTCTCGGCACCGGGCGCGGCGCCAGGACCCACGATGATAGGTTGCATTGAGGCACGCCACGGCCTATCCTCGATAGGGCGGCTGCACGCCTACTGGTCGCGCGATCGCTGAGGCATCTGGCGTTGTTGGGCTCGACGCGCTATTCCTTCAGCCTCAATTCCCATTCGCACCACAGATCTTCGGGATGCGGGTCGGGAGGGGCCATAATGCAGCGCACCTCTACCCTCTCATCTATCTCTCGGGCGAAGTTGGTGAACTCCCCCAGATGCATAGCCTTGCAGGAGAACTCCCCCCTGCCCATTCTTAGACGTGCTGCCTGGGGTGGGCAATAGGGAACCGTGATCCTGGCTCCTTCCGGAGTCTCCTCCAGTTGAAAGCCGGTGATGATGGCCCAGGGAAAGTAGGACAGAGCCTCCAGCACACGGGCGACGCCCTCCTTCTCCAGAGTGAACCTCTCCTTGATCTCTCTGGCTGCCACCTGACCCATCCTCGTCCAGATGTCCTCGTTCAACTTGACGGCTGCATCCGTGCCGAAGGTGTCCTCCACAGCCAGGAACCAGTAGGCATCCGTCAGGCGATACTGCCTGAGCAGGAATTCGAGGTACCCACGAAGTTTCTCGTCCTTCATCTCCGGATATTTCATCCGCACCTCCAATGTGCCAATCGCTCTTCAGATGGACTAGAGTGCGCTCCCGCCGACGATCATAGGAGTGTTCACGTTGGCGGGGCCCCAGTGGGGCAGCCCGTGCCGCCCCAGATCTACAAGACCGAGTTGCTGAACGAAGCTTCCTGATCGGACGTCTCTTCCTCAGTTGACGCCACAACTGTGCGCCTCGTCAGGCGTACCAGGACGATCCCCATGGAAGTAGTCAGCACGAGCAGGAAGGCCATGGCCCCAAGTATGGCGAAGGTCGCGATGCCCTGCGTGCTCACCTCACCAGGTCTGCTCATGACCAGCAGTGAAAGTACCGCCACGCTGACCGCCGCTGCGTTCCACAAGGCGTGGATGAGAGTGCTGGCTCCGTAGGCCGCCAGCAGGCGCCACGGACGCCTGTCCACCAGGGCTTGATGCCAACCCAGACCCATGAAGCCACTGGCCACGCAGTGCATCAGGCTGGCCCCGGCGCGCAATAACATCACCGCCCCCCAGCCATCGAGAGCTATGGAGCCGTTGAATAGGCTCTCGCCGACAGCGAAGCCGGCGCCGCAGGCCACGCCCCACAGTAGAGCCTGGGTTTGCCCCCGGAGGCGAAAGCCCAGCAGCAGCACCCCCAAACCCTTGAAGAACTCCTCAATCAAGGGGGCCATGATCACGAAGACGACGACGATACCGGTCAGCGCGGCGGGTGACAGCACCAGTTGAGCCAGGTTGTCGGGGTTCTCCAGCCAAGCCGGATCCTGCAGACTGGCGGCCAAGTCCATCAGGCTCTCCAGGCCTCCGGGGGTGAGGGCCACGACGATGGAGATGACGATGACGACAGCCAGGATGACCACCAATTCCGCCACCAGCGCTGCCGCGGGCGCCAGCACGGCGCCGTGGGATACTTCCGCGACCACCGTGCGCCAGGACCCGGCCCTGGTGCGCAGTCCCACGAAGGCTAGGACAGCTAGAGCGGGGCTGGCCGCTGCCAGGACGTGGACGGGAGGAAAGACCAGGGCGGTAACCCGAGTATGAGGGAGCAGGGAGGTCATCAGCTGGCCGACTAGCAGACACACGAGGAAGACGGTTACCCACCGCCGGGGCGACGGGGGATGGAACGTAGTAGAGACGCGTCCTCTGAGGAAGCTGCGGACCTGGTAGGTCAGGCCGAATCCCAGGGTTAGACCGATGGCGGCCACGGAGGCGACGGTGAGACTGGTGGTCAAGAGATCGGGTCCTTGATAGAAGAAGGGTAGCAGGACGTAGAGAGTTGCGCAACCCGCGCCGGTGGCCAGCAGGAGCGCTCCAGCTGGAAGAATGAGGAGCGCGAGGATTCTTAGTTTCTGAGTCAAGCTACTGTCTCCGATCGATAGTCGCCAGTCGGAAGATGGCGCGGCCCAGGTCTCGCGGTTGCTCGGTGGCCTCCGCCTGCGGCGCAATAGTCATCTGATTCAGCCTCGAAAACATGCCCGCCGGAAGCTACACCCCATACACAGGGCCAGCTTGTCCGTCATGGGGAAGTCCCGGATGAGGGCAACGTTCCGTTCACGGTCGTGGAGGAGAGATTGCATCTTCTGAATGCTATCTTCCATGTACCTTTGGGCATCCTCCAGGATCCACTCCTTCAGTGGATAGACGTGCTCCCGCCCCGAGCGCAGGTTCTCCTCGACCCCTACCAGCAGGCCGGACGGCATGCCGTACCGCTGAGCCACGTGTAGCCCGTAGATGGCCAGCTGTAGCCGGGTCTGATTACTGAGAGAGGAGCCCCCTGTCTTCCAGTCCACGATCACGATCTTGTCGTCCATGTCGCGTATGATGACGTCGGGACTGACCCAGACCTTGCACCCAGACAACGTGATACTCTGCAGGCTCTCGAACTCGACGATGCTGCTGGGCCCAAGTTGGAGCATCTTCCGGTAGCTGCCTGCGGTGTATAGTCTCTTGATACAACCTTCCGCAAAGACCACCGCCTCGTGGAGAGCCTGGTCGGGGATCGCTGTGTCGTAGTAGTGCTCCAGCAAGCCGCAGATTCGGTTGGGCCGCTGGCGGTAGCGGCCTGTACGCGAGTCCTCGTAGTCGCGCAACATGCGCTCCCTGATGGAAGCCAGAGCCCGGTCCACGGACAGGGGCTTGCCCTCGCTCAAGCCCGACACAACCTGCTTCACCACCCGGTGTACCACCGACCCTTTCCACATAGGCATGCTTTGCAGGTTCTTCATCACGTACAGCTCTCTCACGTCGGCCGGTGCGTCGTGGCGCCAGCCGTTCCAGGAGCCGTAGTAGCGGTAGTAGTAGGCGCGCAGGCAGGAGTTGAAGATGGCGTCTCGAGATTTCGACCACGAGAATTCGTTCTTCAACTCACCTCGTCCGGGCATGAACGGGAGTCCTTTGCGTCGCCGGCGCTCACAATGGGAGGCTCGCCCACCGCGTCAGTTTACAGCTCGAGGCTGTCTTTGCTAATTGGCTCCCCCGCGATCCACCGGGCGGCCAATTGTGGCAGGTCGTCTATGGGGCCCCGGCGGAAGGTGCACTTGGGGATCGAATCCAGGAAGGCCGGTCCGTAAGATTTGGTCAGCACGCGCTTGTCCAGGATGACCACCACCCCGCGGTCGGTCTTGCTCCTGATCAGCCGGCCAAAACCCTGCCGAAAACGCAGCACCGCCTGGGGTACGGCATACTGGTTAAAGGGATCTTCGAACGTCTCGCTCCGGGCGGCGAAGATGGGGTCGTTGGGGACGGGAAAGGGCAGGCGGGCGATGACGAGACAACTCAAGGCCTCCCCCACGACGTCTACTCCCTCCCAGAAGCTGCGCGTGCCCAGGATCACGGTCGCTGGATTGGCTCTGAGATTGTTGAGCAGGTTGTGGCGCGAACCGTCCAGGCCCTGACCCAGCACTGCTATGCCCTCGTCCCCCAGGGGATCGCCGATGGCGCCGTAGACGGATCTTAGCTGGCTGTAGGAGGTGAACAGAACGATGGTGCGGCCCCCGGTAGCCCGGCCCAGCTCGGTCAGCACCTGCTCCACAGATCTCTGGTAGTAGGATTGCCCTGGTTCGGGGATGTCCGCGGGCACGTAGAGCAGAGTGGAGGCCTCGAAGTCGAACGGGGAGCCGATGACCATCTCGTCCCCCGTCCACAATCCAAGTCGATCCCTGAGATACTCGAAGTCGCCCCCCGTGGCCAAGGTGGCGGAGGTGAGGATCAGGCATTCTTTATCGGCGTAGAGGCGGTTCTCCAGCTCCTCACCGACGTGGAGAGGCGCCGCGTGAAGGGTGACGTTGTCGTCGTCGGCGCTCACGGAGGCCCAATAGATGCCTTCTTCTTGCGGTTGCGCGATGATGGCGTTCGTCTCTGAAGTGAGTTGCCTGACCTGGTTCAGTCTGCCGAACAGCTCCTGCACCAGATCCTCGTACTCTTCGATTCCGGCGTCCTCCAGGTCCGACAGACCCCTGGACAGATAATCCAGCCGGTCTGCGACCTTTCCCAGTGCCTTGTACAGATCATCCCAGGCCATCTCCGTGTCCGCCCACGCAGGCTGCACCCTCAAACCGCTGGTCAGGCGGATGCGCTGGTCGTACTGGCTCCCGCTTCGCACGTACTCGTCCAGAAAGACTGAGAGGGATGTGAAGAAGTTGTAGACCTTGCCGCGTGCGCTGTGGACATCGTCGACGGCCTCCATCAGGTAGCCACGGAGCTCTTCTCGCACGTTGGAGGGGATGGAGCTGCCGCGCAGCTGGTGGGGCAGCTCGTGAAATAGTCCGTGGTCCTTGCCGCCCGTGCTCTGGGCAAGAGTCCTCAGCAGGCTCAGCATCCGTATCTGGTCGATCTCGAAGCTCAACTGGCTGGTGGCGGCGTCCTCCAGGTGGTGGGCTTCGTCGACGATGAGATGCTCGTGGCGGGGCAGGATGCTAAACTCGGTGAGCATGTCGGATAGGAGGAGGGAGTGGTTGACCACGATCAGATGAGCCTCCTCGGCCTGCCGTCTCGCCCGGTAGAAGAAGCAACTGCCGATGTGGGAACAGAACTCAGGGTTGCAGGCCTCGTCCTCGGCGGAGAGTCTAGCCCAGATGAGGTGCTCGTCACCCATGAGGTTCAGTTCTGCCCGATCGCCCGTGGTGGTGCCCGGCAGCCAAACCAGGATCTTGGCCAGCACGCGTATCTCGTCGACGCTGAGGTCCGACCTCCGCCGCATGCGGGCCAGGCGGCGCAGGCAGAGGTAGTTGCTGCGCCCCTTGAGCAGCGCCGCCTCGATCTCGAAGGGTAGCAGACGCTGCACGTCGGGGATATCCTTGCGGAGAAGCTGATCCTGGAGGTTGATGGTGTTGGTGGAGATGACCACGTGGCGTCCGTTGGTCGCTGCGTAATAGGCGGCAGGTAGCAGATAGGCCAGGGACTTGCCCGTACCGGTTCCCGCCTCCACTAACAGGTGCTGCGCCTGGTTGAAGGCTTCGCTCACGCTCTGCAGCATCTGCACCTGCTGAGGACGGTACTCGTAGCCCGGAAACTCCTGGGCCATCGAGCCGCCTTCCTCGAACATGGCGGTCAGGGAAGGCACGTCGAGCGGTTCTGGCTCCAGCGCCGGTTCCAGAGGCACCCTCTCGATGGCCGGTGCAAAGATGGGACCGTATACTTCATCGGCCACGGCGCCCTTGGCCGCCAGTTGGTCTCTGATTGAGCCGGTGAAGGCGGTGCGGGTCGCCTGGCGCTCCAGATCCTGGAACAACCGGCGCAGCGGCCAGTCGCTTCTCTGGGCCAGTCTGTTGATCTCTTGAATGGTGTTCATGTCCAGGCGTTCGGCCCGGTCCAGGAGGGCCAGGAACAGCTTACGCGTGGTCTGGGCGTCCCCGAGGGCGCGGTGAGCCGCGTCGGCGGAGATGCCCAGTTCCTCGGCCAGCCTGGAGAGGCTGTAGCGGGAGGCGTGGGGCACCAGGATGCCGGCCAGTTCGAAGGTGTCCACGGCCTGGTTGGGCAGGAGCAGTCCCCGGCGGCGCAGAAAGCCGATGTCGAAGCCGATGCTGTGGCCCACCAGGGGATAGTCCTTGATGAACCTGCCCAACTGTTCTATGACGGCGGAGACCAGGGGAGCCTGCTCCGCCTCGTCCTGCTCGATGCCGGTCAACCGTGTGATTCTGTAGGGTATGGGCCGGTCGGGCCTGACCAGGGTGGACCAGGTGTCCAGGATCTTCTCGCCGCGGAACTTGACCGCCCCGACCTCGATGATGGCGTCGCGGTCGCGGTCCAGTCCGGTGGTTTCGAGATCCAGGGAAACGTAGATGCGCGCCATGAGGGGATTATACTACAGGAGTGGGGGGTGCGAAACCGGTTGTGCGTGGGCTTATCTCAGACCTGCCCCTGCGGTTGAGTCCCGCAGGGACTTGCCGTTTTGTAGCGCGGGAATTCATTCCCGCGCCTAAGGGCCACGGGGCTCACGACGCGAGCACCGTGATTTGTGGTGGGCGCTTTGCCGCGTCTGTAAAGGCCTGAAGCCCTTACTACGAACCTGGTTGGTAGTTAGTGCGCGTTGCCAGTTCTACTGTCATCTCATCAGCCGCGCCAGGCTACGAACGATC
>Ga0180438_10005093_pt1 | contig 18501 bp, 22 predicted proteins | sample SS_ome_12_FD_132455 | JGI IMG/M metagenome (GOLD analysis project Ga0180438, IMG submission 132455) | Hypersaline lake sediment archaeal communities from the Salton Sea, California, USA - SS_3_D_2 metaG | ecosystem: Environmental > Aquatic > Non-marine Saline and Alkaline > Hypersaline >...
CCTCCAGTTTGGAGCAGGTTGGAGGATATTATCTTCGGAAGGGGGCCCTTCCCCATCATTTCCGCGATCTTGGCAAAAAGCCTCTTGTCACATGCAATGATGAATTCAGCACAGTGCCTAAGAAAGGAACCGGCATGTGTGGAAGAACGAAAAGGCTTGAGCAACTTTTTGCTGATACGGAAAAGGCGATCGGCCTAAAAAAGGCAAATCTAGAGGAGCTATTTCTAGCGGCATTGCAACTTCCCAAAGTAAACAAATTAGACACCGTGCAGTCAGTGCAAATGATCCCCCAAAAGCGGATAATGCGGGTTGCAGCAGATAACAGCTTTGCAGCCTCTCTGCCCTTCGAAGAAATCGATGCAGCGCCCCTATTAAAATAAATTATTCACAAATAGTTATTCAGTTTTGTGCTACAATATTCTCCTATGAATACCCTAGATTATATCCAGAAGGAAGCTCCTACCAGGGAGTTTTCCCAGAAGCCAAACATCCTCCTCGGCCGATTGGGGCCTCTGGACATCGATACAAAGAAGATCGAGTGGATCCATGATCATCCACGCCTCTTCAAAATATCCCATTTCGTCTTCAAATCCCTGGTTGCCTTCTCTCTTGCTTGTCCTCTCGTTTTAGGAGCGCAAGGTCTCATTTATGCCGGAGCAGGAGTCACAACAACCCTCGTTAAATCACTAGTCGAGCGAAGTGTTGAAAACCTCGGCGCTTTTGCGTCTCCCTTCACCCAAATGGTCTTTGCCGCAAAAAAGTGTGAAGGAGGGCAGATCCACTACCAGGGGAACGTGCCCATTCTCACTCTGTATTCCGACAATCCTCATGTTGCTGGAAAAGCCCATGGCTATCTCTGTGCACCACAAATGCTCAACTTGTTCGACCGTGTAGAAGAAGAGCAGAGCCGCTCACCGGCCGAGCTTGCAAGTGCCCTAGAAAAGCTCAACATTCCTGACTCAATGAGAAAAGAGATGGAAGGGATGGCAGAGGGGATAAATCAATGGATTGATGAGCAGTGGGGTTTATACAAGCATCGGAAAGTGACCACTGAAGAGATACTCCTTGCCAACCTGATGCCCGACTCCCTCTACTACAACCCAGCTGCTCACAATCAAGCTCAGAAAGTCACCAATGTCGCTTGCACAGCGATCCTCGATAAAAACAAAGAATCCGGCGTAGTCTTTGGGCGGACCATGGATTGGCGCTCCTTTGGCCTTGCAGGGACTTATACCCTCATGATCAACCGGAAGTATACCGATGGAAGGCACAATACCGTCGAAGTAGGCGTTCCGGGGTTTGTGGGAACGCTAACCGGAATGAACGACGCAGGTTTTTCTTGCGCCATGAACGTCTGTGGAGCTGCAAAAGTCCATCCTGACGGGATCCCCTCCTCATTCTATAATCGGATGATTCTTGAAAATGCTAACTCTGTGAAACAGGCGAAAAGCTGGATGAATAGCCATGCAGGGCATCCTCTTGGCTCTTACCATCTCTCCTTGGCCGATCCAAAGAGCGCCGAAGCAGTCCATTTCTATCAAAAAACACGCCGATCGCCCTGGGAATGGATTACTGGAGCCAAAAGCAGTCATCATGCATTCCGCCCCCTCGCAAAAAAAGAGCCACTGGTTACAACCAATCGCTCCTTTGATCACGATCCTCGCCATATGTTCTGGAGTCAGGAAAGGGAACAGAACCTGCAAGCTCTATTCAGCGATGCGAATGCCCATGTCGATAGAGAGAGTCAAGACCTCGAAAAACTCATCGGCTATGCTTTAACACTCCCTTATGTGAACAATCTGATCACTACTCATGCGGTCCAGATGGTTCCAGGGAGCCGGGGGATGCGCGTTGCGGCGGACAATAGCTTTGCCGCTTCTCATCCACTAGAAGAGATCGACACTGAGCCTCTTTTTAGCTGAGCCTTTTTTCTGATTCACAGGACCTGATCTCTATTTGGCTTGAGTTGAAAAATATGTCTTAACTTGTTTATTTATAAGCGTGTATATAAATACATTGAGCATTATATGATCATTTGTTTATAATATTATTATTAACGAATAAAAAATAGGCGTATAATGCTAAGTCCCTTAACTAATACAGCTGGAAGTTTTTCAGTAGCTGGCCAGGTAGAAAAAGAACCTCAAAGATTTACAAATGATACAGGGAAGTCAATTTGGCAAAAGATTGTTGACTTCGTATGTAAACTCCTAGGTTTTACTGAAGAAGAGCCTTCCTGGCATGATCAAGACCTGCATGACCTCCAGCAGTCTGGGCTAACAGATCCTTTAGAAAGAGCTCGCCAGAAGGTTAAAGACTTTAAACTAGCTCACCCAGCCGGTGCTATGGATGAGGTTGTTACTCGATTCGTTGGCGTTGCTGAATTGAATATTGCAAATCGATCAAAATATGAGCGCCTTTAAACCTGTGGCCACTCCTTAGCCTATCTCTATATAGACCTCAGCATTCCCTTCGGGCTTATAGAGCTCCAGATCGTGCTGGAATGCGCGATTGAGATCGCTTTGCCATACCCACATCCAGACATCAACAACCTCTTTTGGAAGATCGTTTGAAGTGACAAACTTAGCGCATTTCGCTTCTGGCATCTCTCGCATAACGAACCCTTCGGGAAGCTCGATAGGGGAGGGGAGAGCAGCTCCTACGATCAGGTTATAGGGGCTTGTGTGATCTCCCTCATATGTCGAATAGAGCCCTGCTCGAGTGCCCCCGAGCTTTTCAATGATCCCCGTCGCCTCCATTCGATCCCAAAGAGCGGGGATTTGCTCCGCCATCCTTGGAGGATCAATTCTCTCCTCAAGTCCAACGACCCAGACGGGTCCCTGTTCAACCACCGTGTATTGCAAGGTATCCTCAGTTTGCATATCCTTATCTCCATGGAAAAGCCCGCTTATACCATACTTAAAGTCCAAACTGAAGAAGAATACGCGATCTGCCTGGAGATCCGCCGCACTGTCTTTATCGAAGAGCAGCAAGTCCCAGAGCACCTCGACACCGACCCTTTGAAGCCCTCGGACGTCAATTTTCTCCTCTTCGAAGAGGGGACCGCAAAGGGGACTGGTCGATATCATGTCGACCGGGGGTATGTGAAGTTCGAGAGGGTAGCCATTCTCAAGGAGCTTCGTGGGAAAGGAGCGGGGAGGGCTCTCATGGAAGCGATGGAGGCCGATGCCTCAGCCCAGTATCCGAAGCACCTCCAGCTCCTCGAGTCTCAGGTCACAGCCCTCCCATTCTACGAGAAGCTAGGGTGGGTTCCCTTAGGGGGGATCTACACCCACGAGCATATTCCCCACCGTTGGATGGGGAAGCTTCCACAAGTTTCTGCATATTAGTAGCTTACTTAAACGATCCTATGTCATTTATTATTAATAAATACTTTGTTGTAATATTTATTATTTATAATAAATTATAGGTTTGAAATGCTAAGTCCTGTAACACATCAAGTTGATAGTGAGTTTATTGCTAATAGAGTTGAGGAGAGGAATGTCGCAAATAAGAGGGGCCCTCTTTGCTCCAAAAAATCTTCGATATCATTCTCCGGTTCTTTGGTTTGGGCCATGAAGACCCTACAAAACTTGAGGCTCAATATGTCGAGCTCGGAGAGATAGAGAAAATAGAATCTATTAGAGAATACAGTCAGGCTCTAAACGGTTTTGTGAGAGCTAATCCTGAGTGGAGAGAGGATCTTTCAACTGTCACTTTCATAACTGACCATTTAAAGGAAATAGGGAGAAACCTATAGAGGTTGATGCCTCAACTTGCTCCCAAAGCTCCTCCAATTGCTCAGGTACGAGGTTACAGCCCTTCTATTTTATGAGAAGCTCGGCAAGGGTCTCGAGTATACTTTTGATTGCTGAATTGAAAAAGATTTCAAGTAGCTAACTATTAGTTATTTACAAATAGAATTTGATTATGCTTGCGATCAAGATTTTAGAATCTGTTTTCTAAAGTACTCTTATCCAATCTGTTATATATAAAAATATATATTTTATCATTTTTTGCAACATACTAATATACAATGAATTTTATAATAGCTGTATTTAAAGAAAGCTTTATTATTAAATAAATTTATTGTATAATAGAGTTATAAATAAAAGAGAGGTGAATTATGAATGGAATAGGACAAGAATATAGGGTTGGAGGGCATGAAAGCGATTCTTATGTGAAAAGCTCGCAAGGAAGCATGGGAGATCGGATAGTAACCCTTGAGTTGAAATCGAACATCATCTCAAGAATCATGAATTTTGTATTTGGTTGTTTCACAGATTGGTTCAAACCAGAAATTGTAAAGATAGATTATTCATCGGATATCACAAGGAATTACCGAACTAATTCAACTCCGGCTAATAAAATGAAAGCTCTAATAGCGTTCTTTGATGCTAATAAGAATTATGAAGATTTTTCTACAGACGCCGCGTGTGTGCTAACTCAACGCATGTCATCTTCTGAGTACAAAGAGGTTATGAGCGTATACAACAATGCAATTCAAGAACGAGCGAGAGGTCAAAACCCATTGCCAGAAGCTTTGACGACAAAGAATTTTTATGCGTGATCTAAACTAACCTGCTGATTTCGGACATAACATATATTATCAGACGTTCAGATAAGGGGACCCATAGAGGGTCCCCTTTCTTTTTGCCAGTATGTTTAGAGGAAAATCTTGTAGTCAACTTTGAAAAATTGAGCCAGTCTCTTAGCCATTTCTTTGCCGATTGGCCTTCGACCATTCTCCATTTCTGAGATATGATGCTGAGAGACGCCTATCGCCTCAGCCAACTCCCTTTGAGTAACGTCTTCTTTGAAGCGAGAGCCGCGTAGAATTTGCCCCCCTTCGGAATGTTTGCGGATATCTCTTTTAGCAGCTTCTCTCCAAGAAATACTCTCGGCATGATGGTATAACATGCCTCAGTAAACGGATGAGACGATTGATGGGAGGAAGAGCCCATTATCTACCCCAAAGGTCTCAGCTATGAAGAGAGCCTTGTCTTCATCGATTTCCTTCCGTCTTTGAGATAAGGGTGTCGAGTAGTGGGCTGCATTTCTTTGTACCCTTGCCCTATGCTCAAGCCGGCTCACCATCGACTGGCTCATTGACTCCCCTACATGGGCATTTCGAAATTCACTGACAAACTCCTTCTGAGTCCAGCAATTGAGATCAACTCTTAGCCCTTTGAATAACTCTGAGCGATAATTGAGCTCGCTGCTCTCCATTGAGCGGATATGTTTACGGAGTGTCCGTTCTAGATTGTCAATTTCTACTCGATGGTCCGCCTGAAGCTATGTGATCTTGTGTCTATCTTCGAATTTCCGCAATCTAGCCTCATTCCGTTCGATCCCAGCCTGTAGCCCTGCAAGTGAGGTTCCGAATAGTCTTTCTAAGACTCGTCGGTACTCGCTTCTCCCACTGCTGAGCAAAACGTAGCGGAGGCTCTTGTTTACACTCTTTAGACTTTCCAACCGAGTTCCGAACATCGAGTTTTGTGCGTTGAGGATCGCTAGGGCGATTTCGCTCTCAATGGCCTCACAATTTTGGATGAGCTTAAACCTCTTCTTATAGGTGATGTTGCGAAGGAGATTTTCCTTTTCGTGCCCTCTAACTGCTACTCCTACAAGCTGATCGAAATAGCCATTGTCGGCTAGAATTGCCCGTTCAACTGACTCGACTCTCGCTAAATATCTGTTCAGGACGTTCACTCTTGTGTCAGTAGCCCTCAGGTTGGCTATTTTGAGATGGATTTGTCTTTTGAAGTGTCTAAGAAAGGTTTTGAGACCAGCTCTTGGACGGATTGCTCCCTGTGCAACTCGATTGATGACCCTAATTGCATCTTCGCGCAAGCCCCCCGTTCCATGCTTTCCATCAAGTTCTGTATCCGCTTGATTCACGTTGATCAGAAGTTGGACAGTGCCATTTTGCTGAATATATGATTGACTCCCTTTTAGATAGACAAATTTCCGCCCCCCAGCATTGGCTCGATCTTCTGCAATCAGACACGGCAGAGTGCTTGAGTGGGCTGCTTGGGTTTTGACAGTCGTGGTTCTACCTGCTTCGTTCTTAACTTTGTAGATTCCTCCCGTTCCATATTGGTCCTCCGCCTTTCCCCAGCTGAAGGTGTAAGGGGTGTTGTAGCAGCAGATGAGCTGCATGAAAAATAGCTGGATGCGCCGATCAACATGATCCTCGATCTCCACGCTATATTTTTCGAGGATCCGCGCAGGAGATGAATAAGTTGCGAACTCGGCAGCCGTAGCTCTCTCTCCCCTTCTATATCTAGCAAGCTCCTGCTATATCTAGCAAGCTCCTGATCTTGGATAGAATTGGAGCGATAGCAGTCCTGGAGTGGGGCATTTTCACGTTTAGTGATGCGGGCAGTAGGACTTAGATTTTGGAAGGCTACTTGTTCCCGTCTTCCACCAGGCTCAAAGTGTGTTAATGCTGCAGGCATTTTCTTCTCCTAGCTTTTGAAATATGTGTCGAGAGTGTAGTGTGAAAGGGATTTTTTGAACAGGTTTGATTTTTTTCTAGAATGTTGCTATCTTCCCCCATAACTTGGAGTTGCTTAATGGATCGAATTGGAAATGATAGAAAAGTCTCGTCTCCTATCAGTAATAAGTGGGTGAGTACGGGGCCTAGAGGATCGAGCGCTAAGGATGAACAGGAGTATATGGTCAACTTTTGTCGAACAACGGACAAAGCCTCCTCGATTCAAGCAAAAATCCTTACAACACACAGAGGAACATTCAAGAGCTCGATTGTTGCAGGAAAGGACATTTCTGTAATAGTTAAGCGAGGTGGGATTTTTCCCTCAGAACAATCTGAACGCCTTGACACACTTAGCGTTGAAAAACAAAATGCTGTCCTAAAAGCCATAGATTATATACAGATTGGAAACTGGCATAATGGGATTTCAGGGTTAACTATTTATCAGAAGGGTTAATGATGACAAATGAAGTAGAAAAGGACTATGAACTTGCTAAACGCTATCTGCGCGATGAGGCAAGCCCCTCTTATGAAAAAGGGCTTCTCCACTTACGAAAAGCGGCAGATGCTGGCCACGTTAAAGCTCAATACAATCTTGGGATTTATCTTCATGAAGGGATAGGCTGCCCAGAGTCGAAGCAAGATGCCTACTTCTATTTTCAGCTCGCCTCTGCTCAGGGGCATGGACGGTCTACCTATATGCTTGGTTGCTATTGGCTTCTCGGTCTAAACGGCTTTGTTCAATCCGAAGAAAGAGCGGCCCATTTTTTCCGCATGGCTGCAGATGAAGGGATCATGGATGCTCAATACAACCTTGGTGTCCTTCTTCTTGAAGGAAAGGGACTTCCCAAATCTGAGGATGAAGCAGTTAGGTATTTTGAGCTGGCGGCAGAGCAGGGAAGCGCTGAAGCCCAATACAATCTCGGGATTTGTCACTTGAAGGGACTGGGGGTTCCCCCATCAGAAGAAGAAGGGGTCCGGCATTTGGAGCTTGCTGTCCAGGGTGGTCATGAGGAGGCCCCTAAGGTGCTTGAAAAGATCTTGATGTCGCCTGCAAATTGAAGATTTATTTTTGACTACATTTCCTTGAATCCCTAGTATGCGGAAGAGGGTCAACTTCCTCTTGATATAGGGCTATTTGCATGGAAATTTTCCTTTGGGTGATCTACTTCATTGTCGGCGCAGGCGCAGGTTTGCTTAGTGGCCTTCTAGGGATCAGCGGTGGTATTGTTACCATCCCTGCTCTGGTTCTTATCTTTAACCTGACCGGTTTTCCTCAAAGCTATCTTATGCATACTGCCATGGGAACTTCTCTGGCAGCGATGATCCTTAAGGGAATCGCGGCCACATGGACTCATAACGGTCGCAAAGAAGTGATGTGGGACCTTGTTCTTGTGATGATTCCAGGGATCCTCATGGGCTGCATCCTTGGAGCTTTTTTCGCCCACTTTATCTCTGGGATACTTCTCCAAATAGTCTTTGGAGGCTTTATCTGTTTCCTGGGTGCAGGAATCCTTTTCAAAAAGCAGAAAAAAAAGAAAAAAACGGAGAAGGCTGCCCGTCCAGATAAAGCGCTCTATACTTGGATAGGTCTGGGGATTGGCGCAATCTCAAGCTTTCTAGGGATCGGTGGTGGGGTCTTTGTTGTTCCTCTACTTCTTAGTTATCACTACGTCGAAAAGAAGGCGATCGGCACTTCAGCAGCAACGGGTCTCTTTATCACGATTTTAGCCTCGATTGGCTATATGTATTTTGGTCACGATCTGGTTGATATTGGAGAAAGCATCGGCTATGTCTATATCCCCGCTTTCCTCTCGATTGGGCTTGGAACTCTCATTTTTGCTCCGATTGGAACAAAACTGACCAATCGCTTTGACGTGAAGAAATGGCGAAAAGGGTTTGCTGCGACGCTCATCATCATCGGTATTTTACTGATATTCAACTAGGAAATAATGGAAAGGTATACCTCAATCCCGATCAATAATGCATATTTTGACGAGCTTGATGAGAAGTGGTATGGAGCAAGTGATCACCCAGTAGCTCTCTTGAGAGCGGGAAATGAGCTACGTAATCCCTGGATTCAGCAGGTTCTTAATGAAAAAGTTCTTACCTCCTCAGAAGTGCTGGATATCGGCTGTGGAGGAGGGTTCTTGACCCACTATCTCGCCGAGCAAGGTCATCAAGTGAAGGGGATCGATCTCTCTGAGCAAAGTCTAGAGATGGCTAGGAAGCTCGATCCCTCCGGAAAGGTGGAGTACACTCGGGCGAGTGCCTATGCTCTCCCCTACCCCGATGAGAGCTTTGACGTTTGCACAGCAATGGACCTCCTCGAACATGTGGAAAGTCCGGGCCTTGTGATCAAAGAAGCGGGGCGCGTTCTCAGAAAAGGTGGGCTCTTCTTTTTTCATACCTTCAACCGGAATCCCCTCACCTATCTCCTCGTGATTAAGGGCCTAGAATGGTGCTTTTCGAATGTCCCTCCCCGGATCCACACCCATCCCCTCTTCATCAAGCCCAAAGAGCTGAAAGAGCTCTGTGAGAACCATTCCCTCGAAGTGAAGGAGATGAAAGGGGTTCGGCCTGATTTCTCTAATCAGGCCTTTCTGAAGATGGTTTTTCAAAGGAAGGTGGCCGAGGATTTCGGCTTTGTCTCCAGCCGCTCGCTCAGTACTGGCTACTCGGGGTATGCCCAAAAAATCTAGCGAACTTTTTCTGCAAGTTCTGACCATTTGGCGCGGAACTCTTCAGGAGGGGCGATCTCACCACTCTCCTTCACAAAATGAAAGCCCCGGTAAGCGATCTGAGGGTAGTGCTCTTTCAGCGCTGTGGAGACACTTTCTAGGTTCCCCTTTCGGTCATCGACAAAGACGATCCGCTCGGGCAGCTCTGAAAGGGTGGGTAAGAAGGCGGTCAGCGCATCCCCTTTTGAGACATTCGGGCCATTGACAAAGAGGATTCCTTCTAAAAACACAGTGTGATTACCGTTGTAAGTGGGAAGAGCGGAGAATGTGAGAGGCTCTTTGCGAGGTGCTGTCTTCGAGAAGTCGATCCCTGCCCCTTGGAGTCTTCCTAGTTTCCATCTCTCCATGTTGGGAACATGGGCAAGAGGGCCTGTCATTCCGGCAGTGAGCGCCATTGCCCGAATATTCCGCTCTCGGAGGTCTTGAAATAGAGGAAGTGCTCCTTCGTCTACCGGGGTCGAACCTGAGGAGATGACCATCAGGTTGAGGAGACGGTACTTTTGGTCGGCTGAAAAATCCTTGAGGATCTCTTTGGCTATATGGCGATGGGCTTTGAGGCTCCCCATCTGAAAGGAGGCTTCTGTCCCCTGGAGCAGAACTCCGTCGATATCAAAAATCACGAGATCTTTGGCGGTGAAGTCCTCTACATATTCGTGAATTTCTTTCATGGTGGATACCTCTCCAAATAAGGATATGGATGCAAAAAGCGTAGCAAATAGAAATTTAGCCATAAAAATACCTCCGGAGTAGGTATTGTATCAGAGATCAGTTAAATATTGAAGGATCCGATCGATTCGGAAATGGCGCTCTTCCCGTTTTTCGATAAGCTGCTCAAGTTCCATGGAAGAATCTTCGAAGGCTTTGACTCTTCCCCCCTCAACTTGGCTATAAATCCATTGCTGCATCTCTAAAGAGAGTTTTTTGAGGTTCCTGGTTGCAATAAGCTGCTCTTTGAAAGGGCAATTTTTGATTGAACGTTTTTGAAGAGCTTCCCACTTTTCAAGGAACGAAAGTGGATAGTTTTGACAGGCACTGCAGTGGAGTTGTTCTAAGGCTGAAAAAGAGATTTTTTGAGGGATAATTTCTGCTTGTCCCATTGGTTTTGTTTTCAATTTCCCTACTGGAGCAAAGGAGAGTTGATCGAGACCACTTGGGACAGGAGGAGCTTTCTCTTTTTTGTACTTGTGTGCCCTGTTTTTAGAAGAAGACACTCTATTTTTGTTGGCAAAGGCTTTGGCTACGCGACTCGCTGAGGGCGGTGGCTTTTCCTTTTTTTTCATGGAGAGTATTTTTAACACAGCATTGTTTTTATTCCAATTTTTTTTAATATAGGAAGGAATAAGGAGGCGAACATGGCGCAAATTACTCTGAAAGGAAATTCGATCTCAACAAGTGGAGATCTCCCCGCCATAGGAAGCAAGGCTCCTGATTTTAGGCTGGTGAATAAAGACTTAGCAGACTGCTCCCTTGCTGCGTTTGAAGGGAAGCGAAAGGCGCTTGTGATTGTTCCAAGCCTTGATACATCGGTCTGTTCGACAATGGCGAAAAAATTCAACGATGCGATTGGAGGGCGTGCTGATGTGGTAGCGCTGGTTATTTCGGCCGACCTTCCTTTTGCAGCTGCGCGGTTTTGCTCAGAGCAAAAGGCGGAGAATATCGTGACTCTTTCGACGATGCGTTCTCAGGAGTTCGCAAAGGACTATGGGGTGCTTATCCAAGATGGTCCCTTAGAAGGGGTTTGCGCGCGGGCAGTGGTTGTCCTCGACAAGAGCAATCAAGTGGTCTACACCCAGCTAGTGGGTGAGATCACGACGGAGCCCGACTATGATCAGGCGCTGAATCACTTGTTCTTAGTGTAGAAGGGGTAATTGGGGACCCAAATGGCGTCGTCAATGATCTTTTCAATCCCATCGGTCGAGGTAAGAGGGCTATGCCCTTCTTCGATCACCACTTTGGCGACAGCAATCCCAATCTCTCTTGTCACCTCGCGGAGGCGATCGAGGGTGGGGAAAAGCGGGGCATATGGGTCTTTAAGCATCGGCGAATAGTCGCTGAGGACTTTGGCTGCTGTAATGAAGACATTGTCACTTGCATAGCGGGCTTTGGAGCCGATCAGTCCGATCCCCACTCCGGGAAAAATGTAGACGTTGTTGCACTGGGCAATGTGGTAGAGATTCCCGTCATGAGCAACGGGTTCGAAAGGGCTTCCTGTGGAGATGATCGCTTCTCCACTTGTCCATTTAATTAGGTCAGCGGGCTTGGCCTCGCAGCAGGATGTGGGATTGGAGAGAGGGAAAATGACGGGACGCTCCACGTGGCTGTTCATTTTCCGAATCATCGACTCTGTGAAGGCTCCTCCTTGTGTCGAGACGCCGATCAAGATTGTCGGATGGGCATTTTCAATCACTTCTTCAAGAGAAATGGCATCAGGGTCATTCACTTTCCAGGAGGCGAGCTTCTGCCTGTCTTGTGCGAAAGGACGCTGCTCTTCTGCGAGCTTTTCTTTTTTGTCATGAAGGAGCCCTGTTCGGTCGACGATGTAAAAGAGTTTGCGGGCTTCTTCTTCGGTGATTCCACCCTCGTCTGTCATGGCGTGGACAATCTGGTTGCAAATCCCAAGCCCCGCTGATCCCCCTCCGAGTATGGCAATGCGCTGCTCTTTAAGGCTGCTCTTTGTGAGTTTGACCGCACTGTAGATCGCTGCAAGGGCGACAGCTGCGGTCCCTTGGATATCATCGTTAAAGGAGCAAAGGCTTTCGCGGTACTTCTTCAGAAGAGGTAGTGCATTGGGCTTTGCGAAATCTTCCCACTGAAGGAGAACATTCGGGTAACGCTTCTTGATCGCTTCGACGAATTGGTCGATGAAGGCCTCATACTCCTCCCCTCGGATCCGTTCATTCCGCCAGCCTAAGTAGAGGGGGTCTTCAAGCATTTTTGTATTGTTGCAGCCTACGTCGAGGACGATGGGTAGGGTACGAGCTGGATGGATTCCCCCAAATAGAGTGTAGAGGGCGAGTTTTCCAACCGGTATAGCCATTCCGCCAATCCCCAGGTCTCCAAGCCCTAAGATCCGCTCTCCATCGGTCACAACAATTACATCGATCTCCCCAGGAGGGAAATTAGCGATCATTTCTTCGAGCTTGTCCCGCTGAGGGTAAGATAGGTAGAGGCCTCGCTGCTCTCCATAAAGGAGGCTATAATCTTCGGACACACTCCCTACGGTGGGGGTATAGATAAGAGGAACCATTTCGGCGAGATTCTCGCTTACAAGACGGTAAAAGAGGGTGGTATTCCGGTTTTGGAGGGCGCTTAAGAAGGTATATCGTCCCATCGAGGTGGTGAGTTGAGAAAACCGGGCATAACGCCGTTTAACCTGCTCATCAATGGTTGAGATATGAGGCGGGAGAAGTCCTTCAAGGCCCAGATCTACTCGCTCTTCTTCTGTGAATGCGGTGCCCTTATTGACTAGAGGATCTTCCAGAATCAAGTGCCCTGGGGGTTCAAAATGGTACTTGTGCATTAAGCCTCCTGCCTCGCTGAGAGTTTATCGTATTCTCTAAAGCCAAAATAGACACAGATCATCCATGCCAGGGCTATTCCCATATTTGCGATGGTGAGGGTCTCTCCTACCCGGATGAACAGGGTCTGGAAACAGAGGATGATGATCGAACCAACCGCTTTGGCGCTTCGGTAGGCAAACACATCAATCACCGCTTTCGCCTGGAACTTCTCTTCGGGTTTGAGCGGGATGTAGAGCATCTCTTTGCTGATCGTGAAAATCGAGTGGTCACACGCTTTAAGGCCGATGAAGAGGAGGGCTGCAATCGGGAATACGGGAGCTGCGATGAAGAGTAGAGAAGAGAGACCGAGAAGGGAGGGGACAAAAAAATGGCTCTTCTTGAGTCCTGCCCAATGAAGGAGTAGGTAAGTTCCAACGAGCTGCAAGCCCACAGTCAGGGTGTGCATCATCCCATAGATTTGCCCAGAGTATTGGGTACGAAGATCCTTATCCGGAAAGGCTTTCCCCAGGAAATCATGAAACTGAAAATCAACAATCGAAAGAGACATCTGCATAAAAATGACAATTAACAAAATGAACATTAAAAATCGAGAGCGAGTGATCAGTTTGATTCCATGAAAGAGTCCCCCCTCTTCTCCCTTCTCCTCTTTGGGCACTTCTCCTCGGTTGAATCCGATCATTTTTACGTAGGTCAGGGTGAGAAGAAGATAGACGGGGATCGAGAGGAAAATGAGATTCTCAGACCCGTAGGTAACTGCAAAAAAGCCAGGCAGGGCAGAGCCGAGCATCGAGCCCATTCCCCCAATGCCAAAGAAAATTCCGTAGAGGAATTTGGCAGTCTTTAGCTTGATGTTGCTGTGGATCACCGACCAGAGGAGCTGGAAGAGGAGCATCACATAGACATCTTTCCACATGTAAAAAAAGAAGGGAAAGCTAGTAGAGGTCTTCGATAGGAAGGGGGCAAAGAGGTTGATCACAATGATCAGGGAAGTAAGCCCTAGAAACAGGCGTTTGGAACCCCATTTGGGGATGAGCTTGTTGTAGAGGGAGACCATCGCGAAGTTGAATGGGAGGATAGCAAGCCAAACGTAGGGGAGCGAGGCGGCAGAGTACTTTTCGAGGAAGATCGAATTGGAAACGGGGCGGATGATCGAGTAGCCGCAGCAGATAAAAAATCCGCAGAGCATTGCGAAAAAGATGAAGGCTCTCTGCTCTTTAGAGAACAGAGCCAGCTCACTTTTTAGCTGAGTTAATTTTTTTTTGATAAAGGAGGTCATCTGACCGATTATAAAGGAAATTGGTATTTCGGAGCGAGGTAGAGCCAGTTTTTTTTCGTCGGAGGGATCGAAATCTCAGAAAATTGGCTCGCAGGAGCAATTGTCCCCGATTTTTTGAGCACGGGAAGGGAAAAAGAGGAAGATAAAGAATGTTTTTTAGCGAGATCCCAGTGGATCGAAGCAGAGGCTATCCCCTCCCCTTCCTGGAATTTTTCAAGGCGATCAGAGGAGATGTCAGATGGGAGATGGGTGGCGGTGAACCGCTTTTTCCGATCAAATAGGGCGCAGGCGTCGATGTGGCCTGGATGGGCTGGATCTTTCCTTGCAGCTTGAAGAGCGCAGAGAACCTCTGCTTCGCTCATCGAAAGGTAGGCTTCGACTGAGCTGAAGTTTGAGGGGGCCCCATAGAGGATTTCCATGAATCTTGCTAGGTGAAAGGAGAAGGCCTTGATCGTTGGATGCTGGTAGACTCTTCTCTGCATGAAGTGGCGGGCAAGTAGGAGCGCTTCACAAGACTCTACCCCGTTCTCATCGACCCCGATCATCATCTCTCCGTCCTTTCCAGGAAGGAGGACAAGCATTTCGATCAACTGGGCGTAGTCGAACAAACCGTAGGTCAGCCCCGTCTATTTTGCAGCTCTTAAGAGATAGTCGATCCGGGCTGTTCCAAAAAAGTCCCCGGTGATGATCGAAGAGTAGACCTTCTCCCATTTGGAAAAAGGGGTGGAAGGGCGGATGGACAGGTACTTTTCTTCGCCGAGCGCAAGTTTCCCAACCGTTTCAGCGACTTTTTTGCCTGGAAACTCTTTCTCAGCACTTTCCCAAACATGAGCAAAATGGGGCGATTCGATGATTTCTAGAGTCCATTTTTCATGTCCCCCCTCTTTCAAGAGTCTTTTCTCGGCTACGTGGGAGAATGGAAGGTGACCGAGGTCGTGACAGAGAGCGGCAAAGCGGACCATTTGCCTCCAGAAAGGGCGCTCTTCTTCAGAGGCGAGCTCATCAAAAATGAGTGTCGCGAGATACATAGTGCCCAGAGAGTGCTCAAAGCGTGTATGGGTCCCCCCAGGATAGATCAGATAGGCCATTCCGAGCTGTCTGAGGTAGTGGAGCCTCTGGAAGGCTTCACAGTCAATGAGCGCGGTTTCAAGAGAGCCAAAATGGATAAAACCATGGACAGAGTCGTAAATCTTCATCTGCCAGAGGGTAGCAGAAATCCCAGTTTTCAGCGAGATTTATTGAATTTGTAGTATTGGGCTACATAGTGGTCGAAAGCTCGTTTGGTCCCTTTGTGGACTTTTCCATTCACGAGCATCTCATCATGAATTTTATTGATCGACTCTTGTGATGGTTTCTCACATCCTTTCACAAGGTCTAGGTATATGGGGTTTTTGATCGAGTCTACGAGACCTAGACTCAAAGCAACAAAAGAGCGTAAGAAAACGGCTTCAGCTTCAATTTTTAGGATTTTACTCGAATATTCCTCTGCTCGCTTTTGGGTCGGATAAGGATCATGTAAATACTCGGCAAAAACCTTCTTAAACTTGTCCTGATTTTTTGCATTGATCAGTTCATAAGTGATGCTAAGAATTGCTTCATTTAGAGTTGCGTTTTTCGAAATGAAGATCTGCTTTTTTTCGATGTCTGTATAGGCCTTTGAGTCTGATTCAGGGGCACCAACGTAGCGAAATCCCTTCTCTCCCATTTCTTCGATCAGATTCTGAACAGAGGGGATCTTTTTAGATTCCTTATTGAGCTCTTCCTTGGAGAACTCGGATACATCTTCAATTGCTCGATTAGAGTAATAAAAGAATTTTGTTGAAATTTCCGTCATAATAGCATTGTTTTAGTTGCTTATTTAGCAATATTATGCATTAACTTTAATTATAAATATATATCATGTGTAAAGCGTTGAATGTTAATGTACTATGTGGTTATGAGAATTATGGGTTTTTATAAAACTTTTATAGTTAGTCGTTTGTGATTGGTGATATAAAATTATTATTATAATGTCATTGAAATAAAAAAAATTTATAATAATTATATAATTTTTAAAAAACTATAAAAAAGGAGTTTTAATATGTCTGTATTGTCTGTTTCATCTACCCCCTCACCTATTGAGTCTGCAATTGAGCTTCCAAGCTCAAAACCTTCAAGAAGGCTAACAGATCCAAGTCTGTTTCGTTCTCCAGCTTCAACCACAAGCTCTTTGAGCCCATCTGACGCTAGCACTGAATATGGTGAGCTAGCCCTTTTCACCGATTTCAGTGAAGAGGATACTCCAAGCTATGAAGAGGTGAGGGATGAGGTGACTAGGCTGGAGAAAAGCCCTGAAAACCTCTCTCGCTTTGTCGCAAAATATGATTCAGGCTCCCCTGAGCAAAGCATTGAAGAGGCCCTCAAGGCCAAACATCCAAGAGGTGAGTTGAATTTTGCATCTACTGGCGCTGGAACAACAGAAACTTCTTTTGCTAAAGTCAATGGACAAAGTCGTTATATCGCTAAACGAGTCTCTCTTCCTATGGGTGTTTTTGGAAGTCGATGGGGGGATGTGCGAGAACAGCTCGAATATACAGAGGGGGAGGGAGTTGTAGGTAAAGTAGAGGGTCTATTTATGCAACATCCCAATCGGATTCTCACCCATGATTATCCTCATCTCAATTTTGCTCAGAGAGAAAAACTAGCCTACGTTATCGGAAAAAATCTAGGTGTCCCTAAGACCGAAGTCGTTCTAACAAAGGACGGCGCTTATTCTCTTCACGATTTCGTTAAGAATGAAGGAGATGTTATACGATATCCCAGATTTAAAAGCCGAGAAGTTCAGAATAGAATTGACCTAGATAGCCTACAAAATATTGTCGTTCTAGATATTTTGACAGAGAATCAAGACCGCAATGGAGGGAATATTCTAGTAGCTTCTCCAAAAAGACACTGGTGGTCATGTCTCAGCCCTTCAACACCATCGATTAAGCTGATTCCCATTGATCATGCACTCACCTTTCAAAAGCGAACCTTTGGGTTTGATTCAGTTGTAGCTTGTTGGAAAGGGTGGGAAAAAGCTGCTTTGCCACTGACGGATCGAACAAAGCGTATGATTCGTGGATTGGATGGAAACAGGATGCTGGCTGAGGCGCGCCTTGCCGGTCTTGAGATCGATCCTAAAGTCGGAGGAGCTCTACCAAGAAATATCCAGTTTCTAAAGGATGAAATCCGAAGAAATCCTCGAATCTCTTCTAGAGAGCTTCATAATCGATTTCTTTTAGCTGCTAGCAGTCGATAAGGATGGATAGAGTCATCCTCTTCGTGGATGACTCTCCCTGATGTAGGCCTCACTCACTTCGACAAATTCGGCTTTTCTCTGGAGCTCCTTGATATTGCGAGCTCCACCATAGGTCAGGCCACTTCGAAGTCCTCCTAGGAGCTGGTCGATCAGCTCCTTTGCCCCTCCGGTCACGGGAGCCCAAAAATCGATCCCTTCAGCTACCGTCTTGTCCTTGAGCCCACCATAGAACTCACTTTGGAAGTCTTCACTTGCTTGTCCCCTGTACTTCGCAAGAAACCCGGAAGGAACCTCAGAAGAGCGCTTCTTAGGGGCGCCGCTTTCATTCGTCAAGGCAAACAGCTTGCCAATCATCACACTGCTAGCTCCAGCTGCAAGGGCAAGAACCACATCTCGGCTTGTCCGTATTCCGCCGTCAGCGATAAGGGGGACACGGAGTTTCTCAGCCACTTTTGCGCAGTCATAGATCGCACTAAATTGGGGAACGCCAAAGCCTGTCACAATCCGGGTACTGCAAGCAGCACCTGGACCCACACCCACCTTCACCGCATCGGCGCCAGCATTGACGAGATCGTGATAGGCCATGGCTGTGCATACGTTCCCAGCAATGACCTCTTTATCTGGGTGGGCTTTTTTGATTTTCTCTATGAAGGCGAACATTTTATCCGAGTGGCCGTGTGCCACATCGATGCAGATCCCCGCAGCTCCGAGCTCAAGGAGCTCTTTGGTGAGTTCAATATGCTGAAGGCCACATGAGATAAAGGTCTTTTTTCCCCACTTTTTGACCCATTTTTTTTGGAGATCCTTTTCCGTAAACCGATGAAAAATGGGCATGCTCCCATCTTGGATAAGGATTTCAGCGAGCTCATCAGAAATCGCGGTATCCATATTTGAGCAAAGCAAGGGAATCCCCATTTTTTGGTTTTTCGTGAGCCAGGTTTCTAAGACGGGCTCTGTGCGTGAAGGGACATTGTTGAATTGGGGAACTAGTGCGACATCATCAAAGGTGTATCCTTTCCGTATCATTTGCGACCTCTTTTTTATTCTCTCTAAAAAACCCGGATGATATAGTAGGCGGATGATTACGGCTACCGTTCTAACGAAAAATAACGAAAAAACCCTTCGTGCAACTCTCGACTCCCTCTCTAAATTTCCCGAAGTGATTCTTTTAGACTCTGGCTCAGAGG